>OIZV01000045.1_pt1 | contig 87007 bp, 87 predicted proteins | sample 1588681 | NCBI WGS metagenome assembly OIZV01 (sample SAMN03283281) | human gut metagenome | biome: human-associated habitat; material: feces | host: Homo sapiens | place: Peru | collected 2012 | reverse complement strand
CCGGCGATTGGCTTCCGCTGGCGGTTGCCGCCGTTTCTGCCTTGGTTATGGCCTTGTTCGTTTTCCTCGGCGAAAAGAAAAAGCTTGCCTGGGTCGATAACTTCTCAATCGCAGGCAGTATGATCGTCGGAATGGCTTCGGCCGTTATTATCGGCATATTGGTTAAATAAGGAGGTGCGATGATGGATAAAAATAACAACGCTGTATGGGAAAAATACAGTAAAACAACTCATTTTATCGGCAGACTGGTCAGTGCAATAACCGTTATTATGCTTGTCGGCGCACCGTTTTTGATCGGCAAATATCTCGGTGCTTTTCCTGATATCGGAGCGGTTGGCAAGGCTTTCTTCTCCGTCGGACTTGTTTGGACGGTTTCGAGCGTTGCCGAGTTTCTCATCTATACTCCGATGCTCGGCTCGGGCGGCGGATATCTTGCCTTTATTACAGGCAACCTTATTAACATGAAAATTCCGTGCGCCGTTACAGCGAGAGACATGGTCGGCGTTAAGAGCGGAACAAAGGAGAATGAAATTATTTCAACTCTTTCTATCGCAACATCGTCGCTTGTTACGATTCTTGTGCTTGCAATAGGCGTGCTTGCGCTCACTCCGCTTCAGCCTTTGCTTCAAAGCCCGACGCTTCAGCCGGCTTTTGACAATGTTGTTCCGGCACTTTTCGGTGCAATGGCATACAAATATTATCGCAAAAACATGAGCATTGCCGTTGCTCCGCTTGTTGTGATGAGCGTACTGTTCATGCTTGTCCCGTCGCTCGTAAGCTCGACGAGCTTTATGATTATTCCCGCCGGCGCAATAGCCATAGGAATTTCCTACTTCATTTATAAAAAGAGCAAGGAGGCTTAAAAAATGAAGTATTTGCTTATAATCCCGGCTGTGATCGTGCTATTATTGCTGATTGCCGTTATACGCACACTTCTCATGCCGAAGAAAAAATCCGATTACAAGGCTGACGAGGATGAGCAGGAATCGCTTCGCCTTGCCGAAAAGCTCTCGGAAATGATTAAATACGATACAACATCTCATGCGAATGTTCATGAGGTTGAAAAATTTCTCGGTTTTCACAAGGTGCTCGAAAAGCTCTTTCCTCTTGTTCACGAAAAGCTTGAAAAGACCGAGATTGACGGAAACCTGCTTTTCTGTTGGAAAGGCGAAAGTTCCGAAAAGCCTATTCTTCTCATGAGCCATCAGGACGTTGTTCCGGCCGAGGGAGAATGGTCGCATGAGCCTTTCTCCGGCGACATTGAGAACGGCAGGGTTTGGGGCAGAGGAGCGGCCGACACTAAATGCACTGTTATGGCATTCTTTGAAGCGGTTGAGGAGCTGCTCAAGGAGGGCTACACACCGCCTGTTGATGTTTATCTCGCTTCCTCATGCACCGAGGAATGGGTAGGTGACGGCGCACCCAAAATTGTCAATGAGCTGAAACGGCGCGGAATTGAGCTTTTCCTTGTCTGTGATGAGGGCGGCTGCATAATCACGAATCCCATCGGCGGTGTTAACGGTAACTTTGCTATGGTAGGCGTTTTTGAAAAGGGTAAGGCGGACGTAAAGTTCACCGCTCACAGCACGGGCGGCCATGCGAGCGCACCTACTAAGAACACACCAATCGCAAGGCTTGCTTCGTTTGTTGATGACGTCGAAAAGCATTCACCGTTTAAAAAGAAGCTTCTTCCCGAGGTTGCGGCAATGTTCACAACTCTTGCGCCTTACGCTTCGTCATTTGGCATGAGACTTCTTCTCGGCAACATTTGGCTCTTTAAGCCGCTGATTATTGCCGCTCTGCCTGCAATCAGCGCACAGGCCGGCGCAATGCTCAGAACGACAATAGCCTTCACCACTCAGTCCGGCTCGGATGCGTATAACGTCATTCCGCAAGAGGCGACGCTCGGTGCAAATATGCGTTTTATTCCTCATCAGGGCGAAAAGGAAAGCCTTGAAATAATTGAAAAGCTTGCAAAGAAGCACGGCCTCGATACCGAGGTAGTACATTCAAACGACTATACTAAGCCCGTTGATATCAACGGCGAGGCATTCAAGCTCTTTGAGGGCGTTATTGCCGAAACATTCCCCGGCCTTGCTTCAAGCCCCTATGTTATGACAGGCGCAACGGACGCACAGTTCTATCAGCCTGTTTGCAAGAACTGTATTCGTTTTGCACCGGTTATTTACGGCCCGGATCAGATGAAGGGCATGCACGGACTTAACGAATGTATTGAATATAACTGTCTGCCGGGCGCAGTAAGATTCTATCAGAACCTTATCAAGGCTCAGGGCAGGAAATAAAGGACGGAGAAACACATGAAGGTTACAAACTGTGAGGATTGCAACAACTTCGTTTATGACGAGGAGAGCGAGACCTACTATTGCGAAATGGAGCTTGACGAGGACGAATACATGAAATTCGTCAGCGCATCATTCTATAACTGCCCGTATTACGACCCGTATGATGAATACAAGATTGTAAGAAAGCAGAACTAAAGTGACATAAATCATTCGGAAAAGCAGGGGATTTTTATTGACAATTCCCTGCTTTTTGCTATAATATAATTGAATTTAATATGAGGAGGAAAATATATGAAAAAATTTTTGTTCAGAATTGCGGCAATATTTGTTTCGGTTTGTCTCATTTTATCGGCGAATATTTATTCTTCAGATTTGCTTTCTGTCGGTGCTCTCAGAGATGATTTACCCGATGCGGAAGTTTACGGATATTGCATTATCCCCGACGGAACAAAGACAATTCCCGACGGCAGATACTCGGAGAAGGACTTTGATTATCTCGTTCTCAACGAAGGTCTTGAAAGCATAGGCAGCGAAGCGTTTGTTAATAATTGGTTCTTTGTCAGTGTTTATATTCCCGCTTCGGTTAAGTCGATCGGTGAAAAAGCATTTGGTTACGATTCTACCGGATTTAAACGGGATGGCTTTGAAATATTCGGTCAAAGCGGAACGGAAGCCGAGAGATACGCAAACGCCAACGGCTTTAGGTTTATTACCGTTAACTGTGACGATTCGTCGGGTGAGAACATCTTGACTATCGACGATTCCATTACACCGAGCTTCACATACAACAAGACATTCGACAAGGTTATTGTCAATCCCGGTGCGAGTCTTTATAGCGGAGATTTCACGTATTCCGTTGTAAAAAACATTGTTTTAAATGAAGACGATTCCGATAAAAAGATAACATTCTACGGCGATGCATTCGCTGATACGGAAATCGAAACCATCTATGTCCCCAAAAATGTTCAATTTCAAATGTATGACAGTTGCATTTCCCAAGATACATTTTCGGGATGTAAAAACCTTAAAACGGCATATGTCGCCGGCAATATAAGCTATGGTATGTTCGCCGGATGTACTTCACTTAAGGAAGTATATTTTACTCCCGATAATATTGCAAACGAGGTTGATGATCATGCTTTTGACGGCTGCACTGCGCTTGAAAAGGTTGACTTTTCAAGAAACAGAAAGACAGGCATGAATATCGGATATTATGCTTTTCAGGATTGCAAAAATCTTAAAGAATTGATTCTCGACGAAAATATGATTTGCTACGCATCATTACGTGACGCTGTAAATTTAGAAAAATATATTATCTACGGTCAGCCGGAGGTTAGTTTTTCGATAATGGATTCGTCTTACAGTTCCAATGCAACGTTATACACTTCAAGGCGTTTCTTTAAAAGTGAAACGAGTTTTGCCGATTTTGTCGACAGCAAATCAGAGCCAATGTACACAATTTCCGAGGTAAATTATACCCCGACTTACGGCAGCTTTAATGAGTACAGCTTCACCGTTGACGGCAGAGCCGATAAGATTCAGGTTATCGAGGAAACCGGTGCGACAAGAACCTTCAATAGAAATGCAAGCAATGTAAGTATCGTCAGCTATGCCGACAGATACACGCAGGTTAACGATACATCACGAGAGCTTAGATATGAGGTTTGGACGGTGCGTACAAGACTTACGCCGGACGCAAATCTTCAGGTTCACTCAAAATACGGCTTCGAATGGTCAAAATATAACTTCAAGTTCGCAGTCCAAAATTTTTACTCCGATCCGACATTTAAATCGGCTGAAATCTATCCGAAGGAAAATTCTAATGAAGCCTTTTGCAGGATTATTACAGGTTTGGGCGTAAGCAAGATTCAAATAGTGTATGATGACGGAGCAACGTCAACTATGGATACCTCCTCCGCAGCATTAAATATGAGAATAGAAGCTTTTGTATATGCATTTAATATCAAGGCACATCACAAGGGAATAAATAAGTATAAGATTTATTACAAAACGCCGGCAGAGGGTTGGAAATATGCAACAACCCTGACGCATAAGATTTGATAAAAATGAGAACACATTCGGCTTTCGGATGTGTTCTTTGTTGCATACAATAAACAGCCTTCGACTGACTTTCATCAAATCGGAGGATGTGTTTTTATTCTGTTTCAATCAATCAGATAATACCGAGGAGATTTGCAATCTTTTCAACAAGGAACTGAACGATACCGAAACCGTGAGACTGGATAATACGTGTAAACTTGTCGCCGAGCGGACCTGTGAGTATCCAAGGCATATCGGGGATATCCTTTTCCTTTGCCTCTCTGCCGTCATACCGAAGCTCAAATGCCTGCGAATATGTTACGCCGCCTTCACCCATAAGCTCAAAGCGGATGTAGCAGCCGAGCTGATCCTCGTAATCGTTGAGGTCAATCTTTGTGTCGGTTGAAATAACCTTGCCGTCGGCAATCCATTTAACTGATCTGCAATCACGGTTTTTGTCGAGCGTAAGCTCAATGGTGTTCTCTTTCTGATCAACCTTGATGTTCGATACAAGAGGAACCTCGCCGTTGCCCTCAAAATTCGGAGTGCCGTCGGTGTATTTCTGGAACTTGCTGCAAGCGAAGAAGTTACCTGTCTGCATTGCCTCCTTAACGTTTTCCTCTGTGTTCTCGGGGAGGAGGAAGTATTCAAAGCTTCTGCCGACGTCGGAAACATATTCGCTGTCATCATCGGCGAAAACAATGATGTTTCTGCCTGTCGGGATCACAACCTGAAGAAGCTCGTCCCAGAGTGCTCTGTCTGCTCTTGTTACGGAGTCGGTATTGTTGATTATTTCCATGCCGAGGCAGCTCTTGTAATCCTTAAAAATATTTGCAAAATAGGAGATGTAGAAGTCCTGATGTGAACGCTCGGGGAAATTGTTTGAGTTGACCCAGTCGCCGACGTGGTTGAGAACGGTAAATCCGCCGTAACGGTCAACAGCGGCAACAGATGAACGGTAATCGTTCTCATTGCCCCAAACAGCCTGTCCGTAATCCGTGAAATAGCCGTTAACATGAGTTTTTGTCATAACAGCCATGTTCATCTCGATACCGTGCGTAATATCAATCATGCCTCTGCCGCCTCTGTCCGAGCCGGTAGTGATTCTACGATAATCCTCGTCGCTCATCGGCTCAGCCTTACGGAAATAGTTGAAAATGCCGTTTGTCTGTCTCGGCTTGTTCCAGCCCTCGTTGATAACTCCGTGGTCGGTCATCGCAAGGATATCATAGCCGAGCTCATAATAGAGCTGAACCATGTCAGTGATGCTCAGATCGCCGTCGGACGCAACCGAATGGGTGTGAAGGTTAGCCTTGTAGTAATCCCACTTGTCCCAGTCAACGCAATCGTAAGGATTGACTATCGTGTAGTCGGTTTCTCCGGCCGCATAGGCGGACATGAGAGGGGAGGATACCGTGAACAAAAGAGTGGCGCATGTCAGGACGGATAAGACTTTTTTGAGTTTCATGATAATTCTCCTTTAGATTATTTTTTCTTAAATCTTATTACATTCCATGAAAACGGCTTTATGTGAATATCACAAGCTCTGCCGTCGGTTGTGGGCACGGGAGCGAGTGAGGGCTTAACCGGTGCCGAAACAAAATTATTTCCGTCAAGAGCGCCGAAGCCTGCCATTTCAATATGCTCAACAGCCTCAAAGCCGTCAAGGTCAAGCATATTCACCGATAATGTGTAGTCCTCGTTCCTGCATCTGTTAACCGCAAAGACAGTAAACTCTGTTTCATCATCGTTTATGGTTGCGATACAGTCCATATCGGGTACATCGGAAAACTCTTTTGAGTCGTGTTTATCACAAGTTACATTTGAAAGAAGCACAGAGCCTCTTGCGTAATTTGAAAGATGCATAAAAGGATAGAAAATCGTCTGCTCAAAAATTCCGCCGTTATTTTCCGTCATAATCGGCGCAATGACATTTACAAGCTGTGCAAGACAAGCGATTTTAACTCTGTCTGCGTGCTTTAAGAGAGTCATAAGCATAAGGGCGACAAGAAGTGCGTCCTCAAAATTGTAATAATCCTCAAGCTGATGAGGGGCAACAGACCATCTCTCGACATAATCGTCATTTGAATGATACCAAACGTTCCATTCGTCAAAGGAGAGATTGATTTGCTTTTTAGAGTGTTTCTTGCCCTTTACGGTGTCGCAAATGCAAATGACGGTTTTTATAAATTCGTCCATTGTCATACTTTTGGCAAGAAAACTGTCGGTGTCGCCCGTCTTATTGTCATAGTATTGGTGAAGCGAAACATAGTCGACTTCATCATAGGCAAGGTCAAGAGTTTGAAGCTCCCAATCACCAAAGGTTTTCGTTCCGAGATTAGAGCTTCCGCATAAAACAAGTTCAATATCTGGGTCAACCATTTTCATAACTTTTGAGGACTCAGAGGCAGTTCTGCCGTATTCGTATGCGGTTTTATGGCCTATCTGCCAGTTGCCGTCCATCTCGTTGCCGAGACACCAAAGTTTTATATTGTGTGGTTCTTTGACGCCGTGTTTGATTCTTAAATCACTGTAATACGAACCGCTTTTATGGTTGCAGTATTCAACAAGATTTCTTGCTTCTTCGGGGCCTCTCAATCCGAGATTGACCGCCATCATACAAGAGGTGTCGGCTTTCTTACACCATTTCATAAATTCGTTGGTGCCGAAGCTGTTTGGCTCTGTAACTCCCCAAGCGAGTTCAAGGCGTTTCGGTCTTTCCTCGACAGGACCTACACCGTCTTCCCAATTATATCCCGAAACAAAGTTACCGCCGGGATAACGGACAATCGGAACATTGAGTTTGCGAACCTCCTCGATAACATCCTTACGGAAGCCGTCCTCATCGGCGGTTGGGTGCGAAGGCTCATAAATTCCGCCGTAAACCGCTCTTCCGAGATGCTCAATAAACGAGCCGTAAATCCTCGGGTCGATTTTACCTACCTTGAATTCGTTTACTACGGACAAATTCGCTATCTTCATAGTGAATCTCCTTTATTATTTTATTCTGAATTGAAGAGATATTCCGCCGAAAGAAACAACGTCTCCGTCGTTAATAACGGTTGGCTCTTCAATACGTTTATTATGTACATATGTGCCGGAGCTTGAATGAGTGTCGGTAACGATCCAGCCTTTTTTATGCTTGGAGATTACGGCGTGAAAACGTGAAACAGAGGCGTAGTTCAGCACAACGTCGCATGCGTTGCTTCTGCCTATTGAAGTTTCCCAGTTCGTTATAACGTATTCCTTGCCGTTTTGCTCATCATAAAAATAAGCCGGCGTAACCTTGGGCGCACGGCTTGAAAGAAGATGCTTAACGCAATATGCCGCAATGATGATGCAAAGGGCGGGAATAAGATATCTGTATATTTCATTTAAAAGTTCTTTCATTAAATCACCTTTATTCAATTATAAGGTTTGTACAAAAAAAAGTCAACATTTTTTGCTTTAAATGTTTTGAATATTATGATATAATTATACAAACGGAGGTGCATTATTAATGAATATTGCAAAAAAAATTATAGCAGTTCTGCTCACGCTGACAATGGTTGTCGGCTTGTTTGCGTTTTCGACCGGAGCGATTGAGTCGCAGCAGGAATGGGCAGACAAAAACTGGACCGAGCTTTTGAAGTCAAAAGGCTCTTTGCTAATGACTCCCGGCGAGGACAACACAAAGATGAATTTTTCATGGCAGTCGTCGTTCAAAAGCAGCAAGGCGGAAATTGAAGTCGGTACAAAGCAGGATATGAGCGACGCACAATCGCTCGATGTTGAGAGTAAATTCAATATTTTCTGTTTTGAATATACTCATGAAGCGACGGCTTCGGAGCTTGAGGCCGATACAACCTATTACTACAAGTATTATGCCGATAAGACGTGGAGCGATGTTTATTCATTTACAACCGCTTCTGCCGACAGCACGAAGGTTCTCTTTGTTTCGGACTGTCAGATAGGACGCTTCCGTCAGGGAACCGATGACGAGATACTCCGGCACGATACATACGGCTGGTACAAAACGATGGAACTTGCAACCGAGAGCCACAAGGGTATCAATTTTGTTGTTTCGACAGGTGATCAGGTTGAGGATTCCTATTCCGAGAAGCAATATTCGCTGATGGAATCCGTTCCGCAGCTCAGAAATTATCCGATTGCAGCAGCTGTCGGAAATCATGAATTCTACACAACCAACTATTCAAGCCACTATAACAATCCGAACAGAAACACACAGGTTCCGTTCAAAGACCCTGCCGGAAACGGGTATTATTTCCTTTACAATGAGGTGCTTTTCATTGTGCTTGATTCCAATGTTGTTGTTCCGACAACGCACAGAAAGATAATCAAGGCGGCATGCGAGGCTTATCCGAACGCTAAATGGAAGGTTGTCGCAATGCATCACAGCCCATATGACGCAAACGCTGCGAAGTATTTTACAAGCAAGATAACAAGGGCGACAATTACACCTTTCTTTGATGAATTCGGAATCGATATATGCCTGAGCGGTCACGACCATTATTACAGCCGTTCTTACATTGTGAAGAACAACAAGGTGACGGATGATGTGCTCACAAACAATACATACACAGATCCAAAGGGCACGCTTTATGTCAGTGCAAACTCCTCCTCGGGCAGCAACTATAACGGAATTGACACCGAAAATGTCGGACCCGAGTGCGACGTTTGGTTCCAGTCAAATACTCCTTGCTATTCGATTATGGATGTTTCCGGCGGCAAGCTCACCGTAACAACTTATGAGACGGACAGCAACAGCGTTGTTGATACGATTTCGATTGTAAAGAAGTAAAAATGCAAAAAAAGGACTGCCAAAAACGGCAGTCCTAATATTATAATAATTATTTCTTTGTTGCTTCGCCGATTTTCTTTGCGCAAGCTTTGCAGATTTTCTGACCGTTGAATTCAATCAAGTCATCTGTTTCATGGCAGAAAATGCATGACGGAACATATTTTCTTATAAGAATTTCGTTTCCTTGAGCAAGAATTTCAACTTTACTGTCTTCGCTGTTTATGTCGAGTTCCTTTCTGATTTCGATCGGAAGAACGATTCTTCCCGCTACATCAACGCTTCTTACAATTCCAACATTTTTCATAATGTGACTCCTTTCAAAAAAATCTGACCGCAAAATCTTTATTTCTTTGCTTGTTTACATGATACCACTTTTTACCATATTAGTCAACACTATTTTGCAAAAAATTTAAAAAATTCCAAAAAAATAAACAGCTGTAAAAACAGCTGTTTATTTTCACCGAATCAATGATTATTTAATCAAACCGGTAATGAACTCGATGATCTTGTTGAGGATAGCCTGGAAATCGATCTTTGCAAGGAGATCAGTAATCTTTGCAAGGATAGCTTCAACGTCAATCTTCTCAAAAAATGCATTAATATCCATAGTTCGTTCTCCTTTCGTAGATTCGGTAACAGTTTAAGCCTACTATCTATGCTGTATATTACCATATTTTATTTCAAATGTCAATAGAAACAGGGCTGTTTTTATGACGAATAGACGAAAAAACAACAGCGACAAATTAAATTGCGCTGTTGCTTTTTAATTTCAGAATATGTAAAAAACAAAAAGATTAGCCTTTTTTAATAAGGCCCATAACAAAATCAATAATCTTATTGAGTAAATCTGAAATGTTGATCTTTACGATGAGATCTACAATCTTATTCATAATTGCATCAATGTCGATCTTATCAAGAATTGCGCTGAAATCGAAATTCATAATGTCAAACTCCTTTCATAAGAATACTCGGTAACAGTATTGACCTGCTATCTGTAATTATATTATCACATTCAATAATGATATGTCAAGGTTTATGCCTTGATATTTTTACAATAATTGTTGAATTTAGCTTTTTACGGCTGGTAGGGAACAGGGTCAAATTCGCTTTCAATCTCAAAAGAGAGAATATTGTTTCTGTCGAAGTATTCATATCTCATACCGAAAGCCTTGCATATTCCGTCGGCGGGAACATAGAGCTGTTCTCGGTTCATTCGCTTGACGGCGGCGGCCATCTCAAAGCTTCCGCTTTCTGTTTTGACCGTTGAACTGTTCTCTGTGAAAACCGCTTTATGCTTATATGCTTCAATCGACACAGTGCCCTTGCCCAAATCAACGTCAAAGCCGATATATCTGAAAAGAACGGCCGCCGGAACGTACCATATGCCGTCAACCTGTTCGCAGGGCAGCGTCTTTGTGCAAATTCCGAGATCGGCACCCTTGAACATAAGCCTTGTTGCACTGAAAACGGGGGCAAGTGCGACAGGATTAATGCAGTCGTTTTCTTTGTCAATAACGCATCTGTCAACAACCTTGTCGCCCTCAAGGTATGAGGTAAGAGTGAGCTTTTGTCCGTCAACCTTAACGACGGCATACATTGATTTTTCCTCTTCGTGCGGATAATATGCACAGTTCCAAAGCTTAGGTGTAGCAAGAAGCCTGCACGGATTCCTGTGTCCGCTTCCCATATTGTAGAAAATTGTACCCTCGGAGGGCTTATCATAAAGATTTTCGCCCCGACGGGGATAGCTTCGGGAAAAGCAATGCTCGTGGCCGCTGAATATGACATCGAATTTTTCCATTCCCTCACGCATCATCGGATATGAATCCTCGCAGGCAAGGTCAGAGCCTTGGTAGCAGATAGGGAAGTGGTGAGACCCGAATTTCCACGTTTTTTCGCTTTCTTCGGCCTGCTTAACGAGCCATTCGTTGACAAATTCGGGGCCGCTTGTGCCTATAACACAAAAATGAGAATTTCCGTAATCAAAGGCATAGCTGGCTGTTTTCCAATTCTCAGGACCGTTATACGGATATGAACCTTTGAACTGTTTGCTGAAATATTCGGCCTTTTCGGAATAATATTTGTTGCTGTATTCAAAGTAGTTTTCAAATCCCATGTCGTCATGGTTACCGAGAGCCATCATGAAAGGAATATGCTCGATTATTCCTTTTAGGCCGTCAAACAGGCCTGTCCATTGAATATCCGTTTGGCCGCAGTTTGTGTTATCGCCTGCCGTGAGAATAAAGCCGATATTCGGATGTCTTTGCAAAATTTCTTTTATGATTTCATTCAATGCCGAGTAATCCGCCGGCGGTTCTGCCGCACCGTGCTGAATATCCGTAAGGCAGAGAAACTCGAAGCTTTCAAGCTCTTTTTTGACTGTTTTGAAGCGGTAAATATCGCTTCTGATTTCATCACCGCCGCAGGTGTATTCGTACTCCGTGTCAGGCTCAAGGCAGTTCATATGCGCCCAGAAGATATTGCTGCTGTCCATGTCGGAATCAAAGCGTTCGGCATCGGCATCGGCTCTTTGCCATTCGCATTCACCCGTCCTCCTGAAAAGAGCATATCCGGATTCGATTTCAATACATGTGCGCCATGTTACGGTCATTGAAACAGTCGGGTCTCCGTTTATCGAAAGCATTATGTGATCCGGTCTTTTCTGCGAACCTCTTATGTATTTCCATTCTCCATCGGTAATCATAGATGCACCTCATTTCGATGAGATTATAACATATTTTGGCGAACTGTTCAAGAAAACTATTGTCAAATCACTTCAAATGTCTTATAATGATTTCGGGGAAAGACAAGGATGTGTTGTTTATGAAAAAAACTATTGTAATTTGTGTCACAATATTGCTTTGTATTGCCATGATGTGCGGTTCGTTCATCTATGTCGGCAAGGATTTTAACGAAACGATCGGTAAGCTTATTCCGTCTGTTTCTGTTTCTTCAAAAGACAATAACGATAAGACCGAACCGGAGACCGCTCCCGTTACCGAGCCGACAACAGAAGCTCCGACAGAGGAGATAACGACCGAAGAACCGACAAGCGAGACTACAACTGTAAAAAATGAGCAAACAAAGGCAAACACTACGACGAAGCCGAATGCCACAAAAAAGCCTACTACGACCAAAAAAGCAACAACTACTAAAAAGGTAACTACAACGAAGAAAGTTACCACAACCAAAAAGGTTACTACAACCAAGAAAACAACAACAGCACCGGCTAAGCTCACCACGGCGCAGATAATCAATAATTACAATGCGGCTGTTAACAAGGTCATCAGCTCAAAGGCCGGCTATTCAAAGACGAGAAGCACTAAGCTCAATAAGCTTGATGCGGGTGCACTCAGCAATATGAGCGTGGTTAAGGACGCTGTTTCCGGCTTCCTCGGAGTAGGGGACAAAACCTACAAAAACGCAAAGGGCAAGAACGAGTTTATGTCAAACGCTTCTCTTAAGGCTGCCGACGTCAAGAGTGCAAGCTACAAGCTCAGCGGCGGAAAATATACATACACCATCGTTCTTAAAAACGGTTCAAGCTTTGCAGATGATTCAAACAAGAAGAATAATTCACCCGTTGACAGAAGCGGAATCCTCGTCGGAACAGGCGATAAATCAGCTTTCGACCACAAGTGCGCAGCCAATCTTTACGCCGCAATAAACAATACTGACAATGCTTCGGTCAAGTCGGTAAGCGAGAGCACGTCAAATACAAAATGTGTAGCCGTTGTCAATGCTTCAAACGGCAGACTTGAAAACCTCACGGTTTCCTTTGATTTTGCCGTCACGCTTACAAATACTAAATATGTTGTAACAATCAAGAACGCCGGCGGTTCGGCTTCAACAACGGTTAAATATTCCGGTTTTAAGTTCTGATTATAAAAATTGACCGCTCTCAATAGAGTGCGGTCTTGTTATATGAAAAAATTAAATGTTTGTATCAATGACTGCGTTGCAAATTTCGGGAGTTATAAAATCAAAAACGGCGACGCCGAGATGAGCTTTTTTATCCTTAATATTCTTCAGAAATTCGGCATTGACATGCTTTGCAACCTTAAATACATGAGGATATCCGAGAACACCGCTGTGAAAATTGATGCTCAGATTCCTTTTGCCGTCACTTTCCTTTAGAATTCTATGAAAATGCTCCGTCACAATTTTCCATGCTTCTTCAATGTTTTCGAGCTTGAATTTATCCTGGATGTGCAGGCGAAAATCATCGTGCTCAATCAAAGATGTGCCGTTGTGAATCCAGTTTTCCGAAGCATCGATCCCGATGCCGAGATCCTTTACCCGATTGAGAAGAATCAGTTTTCCTCGGACTTCCGAGAGCTTCGGCAGGCGATTATCGATAAACCACATCTCCTTGTGAGCGTTGAGCTTCTCAATAAAGAGTGAGTTAAATTCATTTTTCTTATCTTTTGAAACAAGCTCATGCTTCAGCGAAACGATGATTGTCTCGCTTGAATTCTTGCGAAGAAAATCATAGCATTGCTCAATCACCTTATCAAAGGTTATGCCCTGAAAAATCGGGCCGTGTGAGATTGCAAGATCGCTTTTAACAACATTGGCACGAATGTCAAGATACCTGACGCCCATGTTAAGCTGGTCGGTTACGGTGTGAGTCTGGCATTGTGCAAGCTCCCTGAGCGGCTCATATAAGGCACAGGTATCATGCGAACCCGGAATGGAGATTTCGTTAATAAATTTTTCTCCGTCAATTTCTTTCATCCAGCAGTTTTTATCAAAGCCGCCGATATCCCTGTGAGCATGATTGCCCCTAAGTGCTTTTATCCAGGTTATCAGAGGAAATGAACAATTTTCTGACATTGTATATATTACCTTCTTTTAATAAAATATATAAAAATTAAAGAGTATGTTTATTAAATTTATAATAAATTATAATACTTAAATTTGTAAAAGTCAAATGTAAATAATTATTGAATTTTAAGTTTTGGACTTGCATATTTCACAAAAAAATTGTATTATATATGTATATAATTACATTTTAAAGGAAAGGTGAGGCTTTTGAAGAAAGAAACCATACTCAAAAACCGAACCGCTGTCACGGAGAAGATCAAGGAATCGGCTCGCTCTGTTCTCCCGATAGTTATTATCGTTACATTGTTATGCTTCAGCATTGCGCCTATTAACACAGACCTAATGCTGAATTTTTTTATAGGCACGGTGATGGTGATTATCGGTATCGGTCTTTTCTCGCTGGGTGCGGATACATCGATGATTAAAATCGGTAACAAAATCGGAACTGCACTTACTAAGACAAAAAAATTACCGCTGATTGTTCTTGTCAGCTTTGCGTTCGGCTTTGCCGTGACGATTGCCGAGCCTGATTTGCAGGTTCTCGCAGAAACCGTTCCGCATATCAACAATTCGGTGCTTCTTATTACGGTCGGGGTCGGGGTCGGATTTTTCCTTGCCGTTTGCATGGTGAGGATTCTGACCGGCATAAAACTTCGGTGGCTGTTGATTGCTTTCTATGCCGTTGTGTTCATTTTGGCGGCGTTTACCGATGATAAATTTCTGAGCATAGCTTTTGACTCGGGCGGCGTAACGACGGGTCCTATGACCGTTCCTTTCATTCTTGCGCTCGGCGTCGGTGTTTCGAATATACGAAGCGACCGTAAGGCGGAGGCGGACAGCTTCGGTCTCGTTGCCCTCAGCTCCATAGGCCCGGTTCTGGCTGTTCTTATACTCGGATTTTTCTATCCCGGTGCGGACGCCGTTGTCGATGCTAATGTGCTTTCATTCCACAGTACCGGCGATATCGGCAGAATCTATTTAACCGAAATTCCCAAATATATGGGTGAGGTGGCGATATCTCTTTTGCCGATTATAGGAATTTTTCTGCTGCTTCAATTCTTAATTTTGAAAATTTCACGTCGCAGCCTTGCAAAAATCTGCGTAGGCTTGGTCTATACATATATCGGCCTGGTTCTTTTCCTGACGGGAGTCAACGTCGGTTTTTCGTCACTCGGTTCGGTTCTCGGAGCGGCACTTGCCGAAGGCCGGACGATGTATATCATGATACCTCTTGCGATGGTTTTCGGCTGGTTTATTATCTCGGCAGAACCGGCAGTAACCGTTCTTGAAGGTCAAATCGAGGAGGTAAGCGCAGGCGCAATCCCCGGTAAAGCGATAAAGCTCAGCCTTTCCGCAGCAATAGCCGTTGCCATGGGAATTGCCATGCTCAGGGTAATGACCGGAATCTCTATTCTTTGGTTTCTGATTCCGGGCTATACGATTTCCCTTTTGCTTTCGTTTTTTGTGCCCGATATTTACACAGCCATTGCCTTTGACTCCGGCGGAGTCGCTTCCGGCCCTATGACGGCAACATTTATGCTTCAATTCTTCATCGGTGCAAGTGCGGCTCTCGGCGGCGATGTTCTCAAGGACGCATTCGGAGCGGTTGCTATGGTAGCGATGATGCCGCTGATTACAATTCAGACGGTCGGCCTTTTCTACACGATAAGGGACAAGAGGGAGGAAAAGCAGAGTACAGTCGAATTCGGCGACTACGATATTGTTGAGCTTTGGGAGGAAAATGTCGTATGAATTTTGTAATTTCAATATGCAATCCCGACAATGTTAATATTCTGAAAGAAATATGTCATGAGCTTTGCCTTCCGATAAATGTAATTCTGAGGGGCAGGGGAACGGCGGTCAGGAGCATGCTTGACCTTCTCGGACTCGAAAGCAACGAGAAGCGTGTGATTCTTTCGGTCGCAGACAACGAGAATTTAAAGAGATTTATAAAAGAGCAGAAGAAAAAAATGTTTATCGGCGTTCCGGGACACGGAATAGTCGTGTCTGTGCCGATAAAAAGCATAGGAGGAAAAAGAACGATGGAAAAACTTAACGCAGACGCTCAAGTTATCGGCAACAAGCCCGAATTCAACCCGTCATATGAGCTGATCGTTGCAATCGCAAACGAGGGCAGAATGGATACCGTAATGAATGCGGCAAGAGCCGCCGGTGCGACGGGCGGAACGGTTTTGCACGGTAAAGGCGAGGGCGGCAGAAACGAGGAAAAATTCTATAATGTTTCAATCGCCAGCGAAAAGGAAGTTATTCTCATCGTTGCAAGAAAGGAACAAAAATCCGATATTATGCGCTCAATTCTTGAAAAGGCGGGCCCGAACACGGAGGCGGAAGCGATTGTATTTTCGCTGCCGACGAGTGAGGTTGCCGGCTTCGGTATGTTCGATGAATTAACGGAATAAAGCAAGTGCTGTGGGATTTTTATCTCACAGCGTAAAATTTTTTGAAATTAACTATTGATATTTTTATTTCTTTTTGGTATAATTGGAGCGTAGTCCAAATAAAAGGAGAAGAAAACATCAAATGCCCAGAAGATATGATAAAGAAGGTTCAAAGAGAAGAATACTATCGGTATGTGTAAAGCTTTTTATCGAGAAAGGCTTCCGCAAAACAACAAATGCGGAAATTTTGGAGCTTGCCGATGTTACAAGCAGTACGTTTTATAATATATTTAAGACGAAAGACGGAGTTCTTCTTGAGCTGACGGAGTTCATGTTTGAGAATCAGTTTAATATCGCCGAAGCCCTTGCTGGCAGCGGCGCATCTCCGGTCATGATTTATGCCGCCGAAACGTCGCTTCAGATGACGCTGACCGAGCTTAACGAGAATCTTCGTGAAATCTATGTTGATGCTTATTCTCAGCCTTATATTGCCGAGTATATATATCAACAAACAACCAATAAGCTTTTTGACATTTTCGGCTCATATATGCCCGGATATTCTCTCAGCGATTTTTATGAGCTTGAAATCGGTTCTGCCGGAATAATGAGAGGCTATATGTCTCGGCCTTGCGATAAATATTTTACTCTCGAGAAAAAGCTCGACCGGTTTTTGAGAATGAGCATGAGTGCATATAATGTTCCGAAGGATGAGCAGGATAGGGCAGTCGCTTTTGTTGAGAGCCTGGATATTGTTTCAATAGCCAATTCCGTTATGCAAAAGCTTTTTGAAGCCCTTGCAATGAAGTTTGATTTCACCCTTTCGCAAAAAATATGATTATCATTAATATAATAAAATTTTTAAATCAACAACCGCCCTCAAGTGAGAGCGGTTGAATTTTTTATTATTTCACGAATCTTCCGACGGTGTCGGTGTCGCTGTAGAAGGCGCCGAAAACTTTACCTCCGACGTCGAGGAAATTCTCAAATTTCGATCCGACATTCATGCCCATGTTAAATTCAATGTTGAATTTTGCCAGTGCGCCGAAGCCGGGATAAGAATCCTGCTTCAAAATGACCGTGTTGCCCTTGAAGATAAAGCGTAATCTCTTCGACTGCGGTCTGCCCGAATTATAAAGGAAAAATTCCAAACTGCCGTCACGGTTCCATGTTGCCTGAGCGTCTACGATAAGCTCGTTTTCACCGAGGGTTATAACATTGTGCGTATATTCATTGTTCATGCCGGCCTTGATTGTCATTCTCTCGGAATTGTTCTCCTTGAATGACATAATAGCGTTATCCTTGTCAAAGCTGAGAACAACGTCCGTCAGACCGCCGATCTTTTTTCTCCACATGAAATATGCAAGCGCACCCTGTGTGCTCGAGAAGGGCAGGGGAACGAATTTTATCATCCTGTTGCTGTATTTGCTTTCTCTCTTTGCATCACGTCTGCCGAGCGAATGCATGAAATCAGGACCGTAGGCTCTTGTTGACGTCAATGCCTTAAACTCAAACTGTTTCTTTTTGTCAAGTTCTTTAGGCTCAATAAATGCTTTCGGGAAATGCTTAAAAACAGCCGATATAGCGTCTCCGTCACGAGTGTCGCTCGCAGTAATAACAACGCAGGCATCCTGATCGGGGAACATGAATGAGAACTGACCGTAAAGACCGGTAAAGCGGTATGTCGTGTCATGATGCTCATGGTCGATCCATACCTGGTAGCCGTATTCGGCATTATCGGAGAATACGGGATATGTCTTTTTAGTGTAAGGATATGTTGCTTTGTTGAACCAGTCCTCGGAGAAAATACGCTTACCGTTGTAAACGCCTTTGTTGATATAAAGCATTGATATTTTCGCAATATCTTCAACCGTCAGCTTTAAGCCCCAGCCGCCGGCATCAACGCCGACCTGGCTTTGCTCCCAGTGAGGAATCTTAATATCAAGCGGCTCATAAAGCCTCGGCGTGAGAAATTCGGTCATTGTCATTCCGGTTTCTCTCTGAATAATCCATGAGAGAAGGTAAGCGTTCTCGCTGATGTATTTCCAATCGCTGTTCGGCTCGAACTGAATCGGCTTGTCAAGGATTCCGTTTACCCAGTCCGTCTTTGCTTTATCGTCAAAAACGCTTGTGACCTTGCCCATTCGCATGGAAAGGACATCATGAACGGTGACCTTTTTAGCCCACTCAAGCTGCTTGCCGGTCAGACCCTCAAGCTTATGCGGAAAATATTTTTCATATATTCTTGTGTCAAGCGAAACGTAACCCTCATCAACCGCTATACCGATAGCTGTTGCCGTGACACTTTTGCTTAAAGAATACATGTCATGAGGCGTGTTGACTGTGTTCGGTGCCCAATGGCATTCACAGGCAACCTTGCCGTGTCTGACAACCATAAGGCTGTCTATATTATATACGAGTTTTTCAAAGAATTTAATAAGATCGGTAACAACGTCGGAGTCAACTCCGACCTGTTCGGGGTATTCGGCTCTTTCAAGCATTATTATCTCTCCTTTTTCAAGCAAGGCTTTTGCCGCAGCATGTGCGGCATTTCATTTATAATTATATCATGTTTTGTTGATTAAAGCAAAGAAAATTTGATTGATAAATTACTCTTTGTTTAGATTGTCCAACCGATCATTAATTATTTTTCGCAATTTTAACATATATTCGGTGCCTCGGGGATAATCGGTAAAGGTAATTTTTCCGAAATCCTTTTCAATAATGGAAATTGTGCTGCTTTTTCCGATAAGATTCGAAAGGAGATTTAAAGCACGCATATCCTGCAACGCTTCATAGAAAACCTCGCTTCGAACGGATTCCACTGCGCCGTTTTCACCGGGATAAACGGTGAAGGAGTCGCCGGACGGGAAAGCAGAGTCGGCATCGGTGACGGCAAAAGGATCAATGCTTCTCAGAGAAAACTGCGAATTGTAAAAATTAAAGCCCCACTGTAAAAATCCCTCAATGCCGTATTTGAACAGTTGAAGTCCTATAATTCTTGTTGCTGACAGCGGCATGCCGAAGAAGCGATTGCTTAATTTTCCGCCCTGTCCGCAGCAATAATATGTCCAAGGATGCGGAAATCCTTTTTTTATAAAGCTCTCAATATCATTTGTGCAGGGTATCGGACGAGCAATTATACCGCTCTCGTAGAAGCTGTAATCGGATAAAGCGTCGATTATAGGAATTCCGTCAAGCAGGGGTGTGACAATGCTTTTTGCCTTCCTATAGTTTTCGATTTGTTCCTCGTTAGGCTCGTCCGAGATATGGAAAAATGTGTTTTTTTCAATTTTAAGAGAATGAATTACATTAATAAGCTCGGGCAGGAATGCTTGCAGAAATTCGGCATACTCTTTTGAATCGGCCAATGTTTCCCAGCCGAATATTTTTTCCGTAACGCCGTCAAAGTCGGCGATGATTTTTGGGGTATATTTAGCTCCCCACTGCGAGAAAAGGTGCGATATTTCAAAATATTTTATTCCGCATTTTTGAGCAAGCTTCACCCAGCGGATAAATTTATCAAATCCGAAGATGTATTTGCCGCTTTCGAGCTTAACGTCAACGAGCTGAACCGTCAGACGTTCGCCGCCGATCCGAGTATCAAGCGGAGGGGTAAAAACAGGAGTCAGGAGCATATTTACACCCGTGTGAACCGCAGTTTTCATAAAGCTTTCGGCAAGCTGCCAAAAATACTCGCTGAAAACGGGCACTTTATAATAATTCGCTATTCCGTCGCAGTGAAACCATTGAGTATAAATGAGCTTTTGCTCGGGTAAAACAGCGTTAACAACGTGCAGATCAAAAGTGTTAATGCTAATTATTTCGCCGTTTCTTGAAAAGCTGATGTTAATTTCACAGTTATCCGCTTTCAATTCTTCGGGCAGCTCAATCGTAATCCAAACGGCATAATAATTGTTTGGTTTAATCAGTATTCGGTTGTTCTCAATCGGAAAAAGTACATCGGGAAAAAGTCCGGCTTCGCTTCTTTCGCTGTATTCGTAATCCCGTTCGTAAACGGGCAGCTCCGACGGAACGTTGCCGACCGACCTGACGCTGATGTATTGAGAAAGAGGGGAGTCGATAATAATTTCGGCAAAAAATTTCTCGTCGCTTTTGTAGGCTATCTGATACGAAAAACGTTCGCCCTTGAGAGCGGAGTCGGTATTATATTCTTTGAGGTTGCATTTTCCGTCAAGGAAAACACGTTGAAGTGAAGATACCTGTTTTGTTATAAAGTCCACGATTTCAACTCCCTTTTTCTTTAATCATAGCAGATTGGGCACTGTTTGTAAACAATCATCTGCGTTTATTTACGCTTATAATTCCTCCGACGGCCGAGAATACGGTCATTATAACAGCCGCAATCAAACCCGAGGCTGCAATTCCAGTGCGGCTGATAATTGACGAAACGAGAAATATAATCAAAAAGGACGGCAATGCACTGAGCACACCGAGAAGCATACCGTTCCTGCGAACAGAGCCGACGGCCTTGAATCCGCCGAAGAATCCGGAAACGGCACTGATAAAAAAGATAAAAAATTTGTAACGGCTCGAATCGATATCCGCTTTAAGACAAATTAAGGAACAGACGGCACACATCGCCGCAAAAAGAATAATATTAAATGCCGAACCGATCAAGATTTTTATAATAATGCTCCTGATGTCCGTTACCTCGGCCGTAGGTTTTCTTCGCTTGTTTTTGGGCATAGAAAATCCCTCCTCAACAAATGATATGAGGAGGGATTATTGTTTATTACTGATTACGTTTAATCTTTGAAGTTGTTGTTTTTTCAAACTCCTTGCCGACAATCTCAAAACGTTTGATTGATTTATAGCTGACAACACCGGAATTAACGTTTTTAACGGCCTGTGAAACAGCCTTGCTTATTTCCTTATCCGTGATGTCCCTGTTGCCGTAGGTTGCGCCGATAGCTTTGATGTCGGGGAAGATCCTTGCAAAAACTATTGTGTTTCCTCTTTCGTCCTGTGCACCTGTTACGATACATTCCTTGACGGCATTTTCCTTGAGAAGCATACTTTCAAGCTCCTCGGGATAAACGTTTTTACCGTTTGTCGTTACGATAACGTTCTTGCATCGGCCGCAGATATAGTAATGACCGTCTTTATCTGTTCTGCCGAGGTCGCCGGTATGATACCATCCGTCGCGATCAAATGCAGCTTTTGTAGCCTCCGGGTCCTTATAATATCCCAGCATTACCATAGGACCTTTGACGCAGATTTCACCTATTCCGTTTTCATCGGGATTGACGATTTTCGCTTCAACATAGGGGATAGGTTTACCGATTGAATCGTACTTGTTATCCTTATCGCTGTTGCAAATAACGATAGGCGAACATTCCGTCAGCCCGTAGCCCTGGAAGGTCTGTATGCCGAAGCGGTTCATGTTCTTTATAATCTCGGGGTCAATACCGGCCGCGCCGGAGATAATGAGCCTTATCGAGCCGCCGAAGGCTTTTTTTATCTTGCCGAAGAAAAGGCTTGAAACGTCGAGCTTTGCCGCTCCGGCAACCTTTGTTATAGCACTGCCGAGAGCAACCTTTGCTACTCCGCCTCGTTCCTTTGCAACGGCTTTCATGATTCGATTGTAAAACTTCTCGAGCACGAGAGGAACAACGATTAAAATATTCGGTTTGTATTCTTCGAGATTTTTAGTTATATATCTCAGTCCGTCGCAGAAGCATATCGTAACGCCGCCGTAAATACAGCAGAGAAACGTGACTGTACATTCATAGGTGTGGTGAATGGGAAGAATCGAAAGAATTCGTTCGCCCTGAGTTATTTTAACATAGCCCATGATTGCTCTGACGTCGGAACAGATATTATCGGCACTGAGCATGACCGCCTTTGACATGCCCGTTGTGCCCGAGGTGAAGAGCAAAACAGTCATCTTGTTGCCCTCAACGTCACGGTCAAGGTAATCGGAATTTCCCTTGCCGATTAGATGATAACCCTTGTTTAAAAGTAAATCATAAGAAAGAATTCCGTCAAAATCCTTTTGCTGCTCCATTGAAATAAGCAAGAGGTCCTTCGGCAGCTTTTCACGGTGTTCAAGCAGCTTTTCTCCGAATTTTTTATCAAAGATAATTGCCTTTGATTCCGAAACGGTCAGTACGCTGAGAATATCGTCAAACGGAAGCTCCTTATCCGTCGGGACAACAACTCCGACGCCGCAGCCGACAGCAAAATAGCTTGTACACCATTTATAGCTGTTCATTCCTGCAACCGCAACCTTAGCTCCGTCAAGGCCGAGACTGAGCAAAGCCGTACCGAGAGCCTCTATATCAGCCTTGAAGCGGGTGTAGCTGATGTCAAGAATCTGTCCGATTTGGTTCTTAACCTTGAAAGCGGGGCTGTTTCCGTAAAGCTCCTCGCTTTGATTGAGCAGCTCTCTGAAATTATGAAATTCTCTGACCTTATACAAGGGCTTGTTCATATAATCACTCTTCCGTTAATTTTTCGACAGCGGCAAGCTTGACGCAGATGCAAAGCAGCTCAACTGCCTTTTGAAGCTCGTCAACATTGGGATACGACGGAGCTATTCTGATATTGCTGTCGTCAGGGTCAATGCCGTAGGGATAGGTTGCGCCGACAGTTGTAAGCGTAAGCCCGGCCTCCTTGCAGAGCTGACCGACACGCTTTGCGCAGCCCTTCATAACAAACAGGCTGATGAAATATCCGCCGTTCGGCTTCTTCCAGCTTGCAATTCCCGTTCCGTCAAAGGCTTTCTCGAATCCGTCCGTAACCGTGTCGAACTTCGGCTTAAGGATTGCGGCCTGTTTTTTCATATGTGCCTTTATGCCGTCAAGATTCTTAAAATATCTTGCATGTCTTAACTGGTTGATTTTGTCGTTTGAGATAATCTGAATGCCCATGCGCTTCTTGATTTCGGCAATATTTGCGTCCGAAGCAATGACAGCTGAAATTCCGCCGCCGGCAAAACTTATTTTTGAGGTGGAAATAACCTCAATGAACATATCCTCACTGCCGCATTTCTTCGCCTCATCAAAAATATTGAGAAGCTTATCGGGAGTGTCGTTAAGGTCATGAACAATATATGCATTGTCCCAAATCACTCTGAAATCTTTTGCCGCAGGCTTAAGAGCAGCAAAGCGGCGGACAACCTCGTCCGAGAATGTTATTCCGTTGGGATTCGAGTATTTCGGAACGCAGAAAAGTCCTTTAACGCTCTCGTCCTTGACATATTCCTTAATGCTGTCCATATCCGGACCGTCGGCATTCATTTTAATATTTATCATCTTGATGCCGAAATGCTCAAGAATTCCGAAATGTCTGTCATAGCCGGGGCAGGGGCAGAGGAATTTAATCTCACCCTGCTTGATCCATGGCTCATTTCCGCCGCAGCCGAATACCATGCACTGTGAAATATAGTCGTACATGAGAGTAAGGCTTGCAACGCCGCCGATGATGACGTTCTTTTCGTCCGCTCCGACAATTTCCGCCATGAGCCTGCGGCACTCGGGAATACCCGTAAGTCCGCCGTAGTTCCTTGTTTCCATGCCGTCCGAAGCGGTCATATCGCTCGATGAATTGACGGTATCAAGCATACCGTTTGTCAAATCAAGCTGAGCCTTGTTCGGCTTGCCTCTTGACATATCGAGCTTGAGTCCCTTTGCCCTGAAAGCCTCGTACTCGGCTTCAAGCTTCTTCTTCATATCTAAAAGTTTTTCTCTTGACAAATCCTTATATTCCATGTTTTCCTCCAAAAGCAAAGGGCACAAGCGTGCCCTTGTTTATATTATTATGCTGTCACAGCTTCCTCTTTTTTATCCATATATTTTGCAATAAAGTCCTTGACCTTCTGTTCATATTCATCCTTGGCATTATAATAGCTGAAGGCATGAACCGTGTTCGGCACCCAAAGATAATCCTTAGGTGTGGGGCAAGCGTCGTAAAGCTCCTTGCCGTAAGCAAAAGGTACATATGTATCCTGCTCGCCGTGAATGAAAAGAACGGGATTCTTCGCTTTATTCATATTCCTGAGCGGATCGCTCTCCGAGAAGAAATATCCGGCCTTAACCTTGCTTACAACACTGCCGAGCTTAACAATAGGCATGAACTTGAAGCCGATCATATCCTTGAGCGTGTTGTTCATTACAGCCTCGGCACTTGTAAAGCCGCAGTCCTCAATGATAATCTTAACCTGATCCGGAGGCGACATCTCGTTACAGTTTAGCACGGTTGCCGCACCCATTGAGATACCGTGAAGAATAATTTCAATATCCTCGCCGAAGCGATTGATAAGGTAATCAACCCAAAGAAGAATATTCTTTGCGTCAAACGAGCCGAAGCCTATGTATTCGCCCTCGCTTCTGCCGTGACCGGTGAGGTCGGGGAGAAGATAATTATATCCGAGGTCGTAGTGGTAGAACGGCATCATATGGCTGAATTCGTCGGGTCCGTTGCACTTATGGCCGTGAACGCAGATAACAAAACGCTTTGTCTCCTTTTCGGCAGGGAGATACCAGGCCTTCATATCAAGACCGTCAACGCTCTTTACAGTCAAATCCTCAGGATTGAGGTCATAAAGATTCTGGTTGTTCTGACGTCTGATTTCGGCACGCTTAATGTACATCTCACGGGTTTCGGGCTTTTTCTTCTTCGTCGGGTCGGGACGCTTGATGGCAAAGTCACAAGCAAGATCCGCAACGGCAACCGCAGCAGCCGTAACACCGAGACCAACCTTGAGGGCCTTATTTTTCTTCTTCATAATCTGTCATCTCGCTTAATTATTTTTTTCGCCGAGGAGCTTTGCAAGCTCATCCATAAATGTGTTTATATCCTTGAACTGTCTGTAGACAGATGCAAAGCGAACATATGCAACCTCGTCGGTATCCTTGAGCTTATCCATTGCAAGCTCGCCGATGTGAATCGAAGTTACTTCACGGTCAAGTGAATTCTGAAGAGTGGTTTCAATCTCGTCAACAATTCTTTCGATCGTTTCGATTGAAACGGGGCGTTTTTCGCAGGCACGAAGCAGGCCGTTGAAGAGCTTGTTCCTGTCAAAGGCTTCTCTTGATTTATCCTTTTTGACAACAATTATGGGAACGCTTTCGATAATCTCATAGGTGGTAAATCTTTTTGCGCAGTTCATACATTCTCTTCTTCTGCGAATTCTTTCACCCTCGTCTGTGGGACGGGAATCAATAACCTTACTCTCTGAGTAGCCGCAAAACGGACATTTCATCGAAGATCACATCCAATACTCTAAAATATTTCCTGATTATTATAACATAGTACATCGTACAATTTCAACAAAATATTACACTTTTTCAAGTATAATTGAATAATGAATTGATTTTTTTAAATTTATACACTATAATTGTATTAAATTCAGCTCAGCAAAATTTGATCGGAGGTCATAAAATGAAGGATATTAACAAAGGAACATATCCCACGATGATAACGCCGTACCATGACGACAACACAGTCGATTATGAAGCGGTTAAAAATATTACAAACTGGTATATCGATAACGGCTGCACAGGTATTTTCGCCGTTTGTCAGTCAAGCGAAATGATTTATCTTTCACTTGACGATAAGATTAAAATCGCAAAAACGGTTGTCGAAACGGTCAAGGCAAGCGGAAAGAACGTTTCCGTTGTTGCTTCGGGTCACAATTCTGACGACATGAACGCTCAGATCGAAGAGATGACGGCAATGGCAAACACAGGCGTTGATGCTATTGTTTGGGTCAGCAACCGACTTGACCTTCATAATGACGGCGACGATGTATGGATAAAGAATGCCGAACATCTTCTTTCAAAGCTCCCCGAGGACATTGCCATCGGTATTTACGAGTGTCCTTATCCTTACAAGAGAATTCTTACGCCGAAAATTCTTGACTGGTGTATTTCAACGGGCAGATTTACCTTTATCAAGGATACCTGCTGTGACCCCGATATGCTTGATGCGAGGCTTGAACAGCTCAAAGGAACAAGCATTAAGCTCTTTAATGCCAATTCACAGACCTTCCTTTACACGCTCAGACACGGTGCAGCCGGATTTTCGGGCATTATGGGTAACTTCCATCCCGATTTATATGCTTGGGTTTGCGAGAATTATGAAAAAGAGCCCGAAAAGGCCGAGAGGGTACAGGGATTTCTTACTCTTACAGCCTTCCTTGAGGTTTTGGCCTATCCTCAGACGGCGAAGTATCACATGAACAAGGTCGGCGTGCCTATGAGCCTTTGGTCACGCTCCTGCGACCAAAAGAAATTCACAAAATATCAGAGAATGATAATCGATGAATTGATTCAAACAGAAAATCACGTCAGAGACATAATTAAATAAAAATAATCCTCAAAGCTCAGACCATCAAATGAGCTTTGAGGATTTTTCATATACGGTTTAGATAATCAAGCCATTGACGGCTGATGCTTTCAATCGAATGTGTTTTGAGAAGCTTTCTTCCGTTTTCCGAAAGCTTCTTTGCAAAATCGGGATTTTGGATAATTTCAAGCATCGCTTCGCTGAGCTGTTCGCTGCTTCCGACGTCCGTAAGTATTCCGCTCACCCTGTCCTCAATAAGCTCGTCCGGACCCATTTCGCAGCGTGTAGAAACGCACGGAACGCCCATTGCAAGAGCTTCAAGCAGAGCGTTTGGCATTCCTTCAAAATCGGAAGAGAGAACGAAAACCGAAGCGTAATTTACGAATTTAACCGCCTGAGGGTCGGTTCCCGCAAGAACAATCCGGTCTTTTAAGCCGAGATATTCAATCTGATTTTCAAGGTCGTTCTTTTCCTCGCCCTCGCCGAAAATGAACAGCATATAGCCGGGGATTTGATCTGCGATTTTTGCAAAAGCGTCGATCAGCATATCAAACCGTTTCAGTTTTATCAGTCTGCCGGTTGCGCAGATTATTTTTTTCCGCTCGGCAGGAGGTGAGAGGGAATAAACGGTTTCGTTGAAAATGGCGTTAGGAATTATTATATCTCGCTCGCTTTTCTTATTGCCGAAAAACTGAGCCGCTCTGCGTGTTTGAAAGATATAGCCGTCAGTGAAATTATAAAAGAATTTTCTCAGAAAGGTGTTAAGCTTAGTAGCCTTATACCTGTATGGATTGCTTCGCTCCGTGCCTACGGATTTTGTATTGGTAAACATTGTTGCAAGCACCGTGTACCACGTCATGGCAAAGCTCATACCGATAAGAACGTCAAGCTGTTGAGATTTAACAATCTTTCTTATTTTGAAGATTCTTTTTATCGAGCCGAAAAGCCTTTTGAGAGAAGCCGATTGCTCAAGCTCGCCGAGATCGGCGGTGTAAACGGTTACAAGCTCCTCAAGAGGGTAAAAGCTTTCGCAGCCTTTAAATGTTATAATTTCAACGTCCTGAGAATGCAAAGCGAAGTAATTGGCAAGCGATACGGTCGCTCTTTCAGCTCCGCCGAAGGATAAATCCTTTATCAAAAATCCGATTTTCATTTAATCACCAAGCTTTTTAAATACTTTGGTTTTATCAAGTCCGATATATACAAGGATTCCGAGAGTGTAGCAAACAACTACCTCACCGAGAGCAACTCCCGAAGCGGAAGTGAAAAATCCTACAATTCCTGCCTGACCGGGAGTGAACATCATTATTTCCGCTCCGATTATTATTCCGTTAAAAATTGTCGGGAAAATAAGCGACAGCAGGGGAATGTTCTTGATTTTAATGTTTCTTGTCAGTCTTGTCATCAATGCGGCAAGAACGGTTGCAAGAGTTCCGAGAACAATGTCAATCGGCCCGTAAGGACTTCCTATATTGGCAATTATGCACCCGACCGCAAGACCCGGGATCGCCGCCGGAGTGAATACCGGAAGCACCGTTAAAGCCTCGGAAATTCTGAACTGTGTTGCGCCGAATGACAGCGGTGCAACGGCGTAAGTCAACGCCGCATAAATCGCCGCAATCAGCGCACCTTGTACGGTGTATGCCGTACCTTTTTTCATCTTCTTCATTTTTTAGCTCCTTAGTTTTATTTTAAGTCAGGATGGTTTCGAACTGACTTTTTGCCTTTTTTTACCGAAAAATCGCACAGAGATCTTTTATGGAATCAACGCAGACATCGGCTTTTATATCCGATTTTTTATATATTTCGGGGGTTGTAACTCCCGTCAAAACGCAGGCGGTTTTCATGCCGTGACGGACGCCGAGAGCGATGTCCGCTGCGAGGGAATCGCCGATAAAGCAGATTTCTTCACGTTTGCAATGAAGCAGCTCGGTCAGGTAGTCCGCCGTGTATACCTCCGGCTTGCCCATAACAAGCGGCTCAACGCCTGTACAGGTTGAAAAAAGTGCCATCATTGAGCCGGCGTCGGGCATATAATCGTCGCCCATAGGTGCTTTGATATCGGGATGAGTGACAATGAATTTTGCCCCTTTGATTATATAATTACAGCCCTTGCGGATTTTTTCGTAGTTGAGAGTGTCGTCAAGACCGAGTACAACAATGTTGGGCATGTCCGAGGTGAGAGTAATACCCGATTTCTCGAAATCATAAAGCAAACGGCTGTTTCCGATAAGATATACCGATTTGCCGGGGTAGTTCTTTTTGATATAATTAATTGCAACATGCGTTGATACGATTATTTTTTCCTCGGGAACGGGGAAGTTCATTTTAACAAGCTTTTCGAGGCAAACCTTTGAATTGTTTGATGAATTGTTCGTCAAAAAATAAAAATCCTTTCCGTTTTCTTTAACGAGGTCAAAAAACTCCTTTGCGCCGTCAATTAATTCATTGCCGAGATAAACCGTTCCGTCAAGGTCGGCGACATAATATTTTACATCCTTGAATATTTCTTTATCAAACATAATAAGCCTCTTTCAGGAAAAAATATGACCGTAAAATTATAACACAGTCGTCTCTATTTATCAACTGAAACGACAAAATAAAAGAATATTCAACGTTTTTCGATAATATTTTCAGGAATTAGTTATTTTTTCCTGTACTTTTTAAGATTTATGTGTTATATTATAAGTAACTTTAATGCTTAGGAGAAGAGAGTCATGATTAATCCCCCGAATCCGGAATTAGGAAAAAAACTTCTGAAGCTTCGTAAAGAATTTAAAATGACGCAGGATGACGTTGCAAATATACTCGGAATGAGCAGAACGTCATTCTCAAAATATGAAAACGGAATCGCAAATCCGCCGCTTCAGGTTATGAGAAAGCTTGCAAGCATATACAATGTCGGTCTTGAATACTTGATTTTTGACGACAATACTTCGATAAAGCTTCATGACCCTCAGGAAGAGGACGAAGATTCTGCGGAAACTCCGCTTTCAAGAATAACAGATTTGAATCCTATCGAAAAGGAAATTGTCGGAAAATTCAGAACGCTTTCCGATAAGGAGAAGAAAAAGATACTTAAACATCTTTTTCCCGAAGGAAATGTAAAGCTATAATCAAAAGAAACGGTGCAGAAACCTGTTATAGGCTTCTGCACCTTTTTTAGCTTATTTTACCGACGAGCAGCACATAGCAAGCTCTGATCGTTCTTGATCCCGCAAGGCCGTCAACCTCAATCTTTGCGGCTCGCTGCACCTGCTTGGTAGCCTCAACGGTGCCGTCGCCGAAGATGTTGTTATCATCAACGCCCTGAGTAATTACTTTAGCCTTCTTCAGGGAAATCAAGAGCTGTTTGTAAGCATAAACGCCCTCATTGGCGTCGCCCTTTTTGAAATATCCTCTTGTCATGTCGTTTCCTCCGATGTTTTGTGATTTTGGAATATCAATTTCAGGTGTCGGGTCGGGCTTTTTACCGTCAATCAACGCCGGATAATCAACATATCCGTAGTTGAGATCGGTATTGCCGTCGATTCCTTTCACCTTGCCCGATGAAGTGTATTGCCATATGCCGTATGACTTTTTGTAGGTGTTCTTATCATTATACTGTGCGACCCACTTGGCCTTTTTGTCATACCATGAATCCGTCAGACGGGTGTTGAACCAGTTAGTGTTGGCATAAATACCCGCCCAATAACCGGCCTGCTCGATTCCGTCGACAAAAACCTTTGCCATTTTAAGGATAGTCGAATTCGACTGACTGCCTGTTGTGGCTTCGTCCTCAAGATCATAGTAAACAGGGTAGGAGGGCTTCTTGCCTTTAAGCAGCTTAAGGCAGTTATCAAGCTCTCTTTTTGCCTCATCAACCGACTCGGCATAGCTGAAATAGTATGCACCCCACGGGATTCCGACTCGCTCACATTCCTTGACGTTTCGCTCAAAGTATGAGTCGACTCCGCCGTTGCCGTAGCCGCATCGGATTATTGCAAACTTTATCCCGTCGGCCTTGACCTTGTTCCAGTCGATTGTTTTCTGCCAATAAGATACGTCAACGCCTTTAGTCGCCATCGCTTTCATCTCCTTTCATGATTCGGTCGGCTTTCTGCGCCTTTTCGGTGAAGCTGTTATTGTTCCACCATGACCAGACAGAACCGATAACGGTTAGAATATAGGTTGCATATTCCTGCCATTGATCAACATCGATCGCTTCGCTTCTTTTGCCGAGAATAACGCAAAGCTGGCTGATTAATGCGAGCAAGAGCACAATCGTTCTTGCCCAGGTTTGTACGGAAACACCTTTGATATTTATTTTTTTCATAGTTTACCCACCTTTCTGTTTCGGTACAAGCATATTTTAGAAAAAAACTTTATTTCAGCAGAAATTCCGCCCAAAAAAGATATTTTCGGATAAACGCCGCCCTTTTCCGATAGGACGGCGTTATATAATATGCCGACAAAAGGATGAATATGACATAAATCTTCGAGAATTTATAAGCATCAGTCTCACTCAGCAAACAGAAAGATGGCTTGAATCGGACTCTTGCATAAAAATAACAACCGTCGGCTGTGAAGTCGGCGGTTGAATTATATCTGTTGACCCTTTTCTATCCTTATGGTATAATCATGTCATAAAAAAGGAAGGTGAAATTGTATGCGATACGGAATGTGTATGGGCATCGACAGCCCACAGAATGTTAAAATTGCCAAGGACGCAGGCTTCGATTATATGGAATGCGGCTTCAGCTTGCTCTCAAGAGCCGATGAGGAAATGTTTCAATGCTTCAAAAAAGCTCTTAAGGACAGCGATATAAAATGCGAAGCGGCAAACTGCTTCTTACCGGGCGATCTTCCGGTTATCGGCCGCAATTTTTCGGGCAAAGAATACGTTGAGTATATCGAAAAAGGAATGGCGAGAGGCAAGGAAATAGGTCTTGAAGTAATCGTTTTCGGTTCGAGCGCAGCACGAAATGTTCCCGACGGAATAAGCTTCGCCGAGGGCTTCCGTCAACTCGGGGATTTCCTTAAAACCGTCGTTTCGCCGATTGCCGAAAAATACGGAATGACCGTTGTCATCGAACCCTTGAGAAAAGAAGAAACCAATATGATAAATACCGTTAAAGAGGGTACAATGCTTGCCGTTCTCTCGGGCAGGGACAACATTGCGTGTCTAGCGGATCTATATCACATGGTTGATGATAACAACGACGATATACGTCAGCTCAAAGGCTCTGTCAGACATGCGCATTTCTCCAATCCGACGTCAACGGACGGATTAAAGAGGAGATTTCCGAAAAGCTTAGAGGAGTATGATTATCAAGCTTTTATTGATGCGTTAAAATTTGCCGGCTGTGAACGCTGCTCGGTAGAAGCAAAATGCGTTGATTATGCAACGGAGGTTTTTGAAGCGGGTAATCTTATAAAGGAACTTAAATAAAGAGAAAGAAGGTCGAAATGAATCGGCCTTCTGTTTTTTTAGAATTTATTTATAGCTCCGACAGAATATTGAAGAATCTTCAATGCGTCTGCCGAGTTAACCTTTTTGTCGCCGTTGACATCAGCAAGTGTAAATCTTTCGGAATCAAGATTGGCACTGCCTACGGAATATCGAAGAACAAGGAGCGCATCGGCGGAGTTTATTTTTCCGTCCTTATTAACATCTCCTTTTTGAGCGGAGGTATTTACCTTAAATTTCAAGGTTGCCTTTGAGCAGTCAAAGTGCTGGTCGTCGGAGTACATAATAGACGTCTGCGTCATGTCCGAGCTGGTGTAAATTGCGCTGTAGAAAAAGCCCGTCTTGTAATTTTTTGTTCTCTTTGATTCAATCGGAAGCGCTATTTCACCCACCGCACCGGGCTGAGCCGATTTTGAAACATCGAACGTAATAGTAATAAGGTCTTCATTCAGATTTCCGACTGCCGTTGTTGTCAAAGAAACATTCGGAGTCATGGTGACACGGAGAAATTGATGTGTTTTTTTGTATTCGGCAAGCTTGTCCGCACTGTAATTCGGCCAGCCGAGGTTTCTGTTGCCCTGAGCGATTTTCTCCCAATCAACAAAGCTTGTAAATGACTTTCCGCAAACGCCGTAAAGCCTGCCGCTTTTGTTGAATTCACCCGCCGAGGCCTTTTCGAAAACCGAGGTAGTATAGAAAATCTGGAAGCAGGTGGGGCCGGTGTAATAATTGTTGGAAAGATGAAGTGTAACCTTTACCTTGTCGCCGGGATTGACGCCGATCGTCGAATCCGAGCTGTAGGAAGTGCCGTTAACATTGGCTTTCATCGTCCAAGTTGCGTCATAGCTTTTTTTTGCCCCGGCAAAAACAAAGCAGCATGAAAGTGCCGTTAAAACGGAAATAATGATGCACATTGTCTTTTTCATAAAAATCATCCCTTCATCGTAAAATAAGTGCAGTAACAAAGCCTGCGATTGATGCGACCAAAACAGCTGCAGAGGCGATTATACCGAGAATACCCTTGAAATCCTTGTCTGCTTTCCTTTCGTCCTCGGATTCCTCGTCGTTATCACCCATTTGCTCGCAGCCGCTGAGAATAAGCAGGAGCTTGTCGGCACAGGCTTTCAGCAAATCCTTTGTGGTTTCGCCGTCCTCCATAAACATCTTGTATGTTTTGATTCCTTCGCTGTTCGCTATTGCGATATAAGCACAAACGGCTTCCGATTCGTCATTGGTAACGAACGGGTCGGATATGTAAACACCGATCTCGGTGCGGTTTGCTTCACGAACATTTCTTGCAAACGTCACTGCAAGCTCTCTGACGTCGTTATCAACATCGGGAAATTCATAGTTAATATCAATCGTAAAAACAGATCTGTCATCCTTCGAGAGAAAAGAAACAAGGTAATCGGCCGAATCGTTTCCGACTACGGCAACTCTCGTTGACTCGTCATTAAGCTTTTTTACGGCCTTATCAATCAGCTTTCTGTGTCTGTTTTTCAAGGCATTGGAAACCGTGTACGGCTCGCTCAGCTCCGCAAAATAATCATAAAGAGAACCGAGCACAATTTGCTGAGCCTTCTCCTCCTCAACGGGCATGTATATGATATGCTGTCCGCCCGAGGTGATTGCAAAGCCGCTGTTGAGATAATCGCTTGTCGGCAGAACAACGGACGTTTCCGGGAATGTTACCGCCGCAGTGTAAAGGTTCGGCTTAAGCTGCTTTGCCTTCGGTCTGCCGGAAAGCACCGCCGAAACCTCTTCGTTTGCCTTTGTTGGAATATCAAGTGCGGACGAGAGGAGTCTTTTGGTTGCGTTATACATTGTCGACTGAACGGCAACAAGGACTATATCTGCGGCAAGCAGGCTCTGCGAGATAGCGACAAGCATTCTTTTCTGAGACGTAAACTCATTGAAATCGCCGCATTCGGGGAAATAGTCCTTTACGCAGCCGAGAATATATTCCTTTCCTTTTTCAGCCTCCTGTGAGTCCTGGTTACAAAGTGAAAAAAGTTTTATGTCCATTGTTTTGCACCTCTGTATTTATTGCTTATTCAAGCGTGAATTTTTTTGAATTCTCAAACGGGTTTTCCATGCCGTTTGCATCATACCATGCCTGCGGGAATTTTTGATTTTCGTTTTCCTTGACCTTGGAAACATCTACATTTTCGTCTTCTCCGTCACGAACACGTCTTGCCATAACAACAAAGCGTGAATCCTCAAATTCATAGCAGCAGGTTGAAAGAGTGAGAATCTTATCGCCCGGCTTGACGTCAACGTCCTCATTTGTGTAATATGAACGTGACTTGACGTCGGCAATAAATTCGTTAAATTTTGCGTCGGAGGGGAAATTGACTGTCAGATAGGGGAAGGTATAGCCGTTATCCTGCGAATCATAAACATTCGCAATAAATGCGGCAAAAATCTTCCATGTTCCGTCCTCGTAAATCGTGTTAAATTTAATGGTGGGATATTCCTTGTAGTTATCAATATCCTTATAATAGTTCAAGTGGCCGAAAATCTGTCCGTCACGCATTTTATGGCCGTATATTATGGTGTTGGCGTCAAAGTTATCTACCTTATTTCTGTAATCAACAAATAATGTTCCGTAATTGGAGTATTCGCCGTTGAAATTTTTGGAAAGATAGGTCTCGTTATCGTCGCATTGAACAACCTTCATGTCATCCTTGTCGAGGAGCGGAATTTTGAGGATTCCGACAAAATCCTCGTTCTTTTCCAAAAGCTCTTTGTACTTTGCAAGAACATGCTTCGATTTATTTGCCATGATTGTTGTTTGAATATCGCTTTCATCAATCGAGGGCGTTTCCGACGCCGTTTTGTTTTTATAAGGCTCTATTACATAATTCTTGATAAGATATGCGGAGCAAGCGATAAAACAAATAACGGAAAGTCCGAGCAATGCTTTTCTCACGAGAGAGAATATGGAAGTTTTTATCTCTTTTTTATTCATTGTTATCCTCTTGATTAATTAATCCGCAGTAAACACGTCGGATACCTCTAGGTCGGTGTTTCGCTTTATTCCGTCCTCGGTATCCTCGTCAACATAGATTACCCGGGTATTTGTATTGTATTCCTCATTTTTATCGAAGTCCTTTTCACCGTCATCCTGTGAAAGGTCGCCGTATAAATCGAGTGAGATCTCGTCAAAGGAGATTACGTCGTTGTCAAATGTGCTCTCGGCCGAGCCGAATTCATTGGTTAACCTATTCGGAGCTTCGGTAAGAAAAGAATCCTTTTTGAAGCTCGGTGAGCTGCGCAGATCGTCAACGGGCTGATGCTTGGCGGCCTTTGCACCCGAAACAAGGGGATTGAAATCCTCGTTGCGAAGGCTTGCGTCTTCCTCTGCCGCTTCGAACCGTTTCTTTAACGCTTCAAACGAGCCGTCGATTATATATTCTGTTATATCTTCGTTTTCATCGATTTCTAATGGAATAAGCTCATTATTTTCGCCGATTTTTTCTTCGTCTGACAAAAAATCACTGCTTTCTTTAATTCATTTTTATTTATCTTGTGCTCGGCTTCCATGAACGAGAGCCGGCATAGGGATTCTTTGTTCCCTTGTAGTCATACCAAACCTGCGGTCTTCTGTAGTTGGGATTTTCCTTTGCCTTGGATGTATTAACGTCAGCACTTTCACCCGAACGCAGAAGTCTGCCGATAACAACAAGTCTTGTGTCAACCTTTCTGCCGATATAATTTGTATAGGTATAATTACAGGTTGAAAGATTGATTATCCTGTCCGAAGCCTTGAGGTCAACGCCTGTTGTGTAAAGCGCACGCTGATTTACCTGCTCAATAAAGCCTGCAAAGTTGGAATCGGTCATATTAGGCTCAATAAAATTGAACATATATCCGCCGTCATCCTTTGAGTTAACGGTGGTAAGAAACGCTGTGTAAATCAAAAAAGTGTAGTTTCCGTTAAGAGTACAGTACTGAATAACGGGATTTTTTTTGTACCATTCAATATCGTCATATCGGTTAAGGTCATAGAATGCCGTTCCGCAGCTCATGTCATGACCGTATATAACCGTATTTTTGCTGAGCGTATTCTTTTTGTTCTGATAGTCGGCATAAACGCAGCCGTATCTTGTGTATGAGCCGTAAAAATTTTTTGTAAGATAAAAATCGTTATCCTTGTGCTGAACAATCGGCGTATTGATGCTCGTGCCGGGGATATAGAGCCAGCCGACGGTTTCCTTGTTCTGAGCATAAAGTCTTGTCAGCTTCTGCTGAATTCCGGCAGGGTATACAACGTCATTGTATTTTGCAACCATCTTCGTGTAAGCGTTTTCCGCATTCCCGTTATCGCCTACCGAAGAAGCTCCGGACGACCCTGTTGCAATGTTGAAAACGGCCAGTGCCGAAGAAGAAACTATTGCGGCAATGAGAATCGCACAAAGGAGCGTAAAGATGTTTTTCTTTGCTTTTTTCTGCGGAATCTCCTCTGTCACGGCAACGGATTCGGGGACAGGGGCTTTAACCGGATTCGACTTGGTTTTAACGGCTTCCGTCTCAACCGTTACTTTTTTCTCGGCAGGCTTCTTCGGCAAGGATTCAAGAGAATCAAAATCCGGAAAAGAATCAAAGATATTTCCGCCGTAACCTGTATTGTATTTTTTCTTGTTTTTATTTTCAGCCATCTTTGCTCATCCTTAAAGTTTATTATCAATATAAAGTCTTATCATGTCGAGCGCATTTGATGCACTTACATATCTGTTGTAGCTTCTGTCCCTGCGTGAGGTTCTGATTTCCCTGACCCAAACATTTTCCTTATCGGCAAGACCGATATAGACAAGTCCTACAGGCTTGCCGGTTGAGTCGCTGTCGGGACCGGCAATTCCCGTTACGGAAACCGCAATGTCCGCTCCGCTGACTTTCAATGCACCTTGAGCCATTTGTTTTGCGACAGGCTCGCTGACAGCACCGTATTTATTCAAATCGTCCTCGCTTACGCCGAGAACCTTGTGTTTAATTTCATTTGCATATGAAATAATTCCGCATTCAAAAACCTCGGAAGCTCCGGGAACGTCCGTAATGCGTTTTGCAATAAGACCGCCTGTGCATGATTCGGCTGTTGCAACCTTCAAATGATGCTCTTTAAGCATTCCGACTACCGCTTCTTCAATGCAGTTATAATCCACACCGTAAACGTAAGCGTCAAGTCTTTTTTTGATTTCTTCAATAACAGGCTCGCAGAGACTTTCGGCATCTTCTTTTGTCTTTGCCATTGCCGTAACTCTCAGCAAGGCTTCACCGTCCTTGGCATACGGGGCAACGGTAGGATTCTGAGCGTCAAAAAGGTCATTGACCCTTTCGGCCATGGAAGATTCGCCGATTCCGAAGGTACGGATATTATGCGAAACGATTATGCGGTCGGAAAATTGCATAAGGTAGGGGACGGCACAATTTTGAAACATCGGTTTAAGCTCTCTCGGAGGGCCGGGCAGGACAAGAATATGAACGCCGTCCTTCTCGATTGCCATGCCGGGAGCTGTTCCGTTATCATTCGGGAAAATGACGCAATCCTTAGGCAGCATAGCCTGCTTGAGATTGTTCTGTGCCATTTCAATTCCTTTTGAGCTGAAATATTTCTTTATCTTTTCAACTGTCGGCTCGTTTAAGAACATTTCCTTGCCGAAAAATTCACAGCAAACCTCTTTTGTGAGATCATCGGGAGTAGGGCCGAGACCGCCGGAAAGAATAATAATATCGCTTCTCTTTGCCGCTTCATCAAGCTGGGCGAGGAGTCTTTCTCTGTTATCGCCGACAGTGCTCTGATGAATTACGCTTATGCCGAGCTTTGCAAGCTCTATGCTGAGATATTGAGCGTCGGTGTTGAGTATATCACCCAAAAGTATCTCCGTACCGACGCTGATAAGTTCGCAAACTGCCAATTTACTCACCTGTGATTCTTAAAAATTTAATATTGTTGATTGCTTCTTCAACGAGGGCTTCAACATCAAGAACGGCTTCTGCCTCCTCAACCTGCTTGAGATGAGGCCGTGTCCTCGGATGCTTCGGCGTGAATACCGTACAGCAGTCCTCATAGGGAAGAATCGAGGTTTCAAATGTACCGATATTCCTTGCTCGTTCAATAACCTCGTCCTTATCCATTCCTATAAGCGGACGGAAAACGGGAAGATCCTCTACAACAGCCTCGGTACAGCCGATTGCCTGCATTGTCTGGCTGGCAACCTGACCGACACTTTCGCCCGTGATAAGCGCACCGCAGCCGTTTTTCTTTGCAATTCTCTCGCTGCATCTCATCATAAATCTGCGCATAATGATTGTAAAAAGCTCTTCGGGACATTTATCCTTGATTTCTTCCTGAATATGCGTAAAAGGAACAATGTGAAGCGGTATTTCGCCGCTGTATTTAGCAACCTGCTTAAGAAGGGAACACACCTTCATTTCCGCACGCTGAGAGGTGTACGGGGGAGAAGCAAAATGTACGCCGCAAAGGCTGAGACCGCGTCTTGACATCATCCATGCGGCAACGGGACTGTCAATTCCGCCCGAGATAAGGATTGCGGCTTGTCCGGCAGTGCCGACAGGCATACCGCCTGCGCCCTTGATCTGATTGCCGTGAATAAATGCATAATTATCTCTTATCTCAACGTTGACTATGATATCGGGGTTATGAACGTCAACTGTAAGATTAGGAAAAGCATCAAGAATTTTTTCGCCGACAGTCATGCATATAGCAGGGGAGTTCAGCGGGAACTTTTTATCGGAACGCTTTGCATTGACCTTGAAGGTCTTTGCAAACATCAGATCATCTTTAAGGTATTCGCAGGCGGCGGGAATTATAACGTCCATATTTTTTTCAACGGCCGCACAACGGGAAATTCCCGCAATTCCGAATATCATTTTAATTCTTCTGAACGCCTCATCCAAATCGACACTCTCATCAATCGGTTCAACGATTATGGTTGACTGTGATGAAACATATCTGATTTTTCCGAGATCGTGAAGTCGAAACTTCATATTTTTGATAAGCTGATTTTCAAAAGTGTGACGGTTAAGGCCCTTTAGGGCAAGCTCACCGTTTTTCAGCAAAATAATTTCTTTCATTATAAAACCTCATAGCTTTCGGCAACCGTTCCGGCTGCTTTACTTCAATCTCCTCATTGTTTGACGTGCCGACGAAATTCCGCCTATCAGCATGTCGATTTCCTCCTTGGTAGTGAAAACGGAGGTGCTGATCCTCAACGCCGTGCTTATAACGTCCTCGCTCAGGTTCATGGCTTTCAGAACACGGCTCTTGTGTCCCTTTGAGCATGCCGAACCGCTTGAAATAAAAATACCCATTCCGGAAAGATAGTTGAGCATGACCTCGGATGGGATACCTTCAACCGAAATATTAGTTATATAGGGCAGGGCATTCTCAGGCGAATTAATTCTGACTCCCTCAATGGTTTTGAGCTTTGCGACCATATAATCTCTAAGCTCGGTCGAATAACGCAGACTCTCTCTGTAGTCCGGGATAGCCGCAGCGGCTGCTCCGAAGCCCGCAATAGCCGGAACAGGCTCCGTGCCCGGTCGAATCTTGCTTTCCTGCAAGCCTCCGTAGGTGTGCTGAACAAGTCTTGTTCCTTTCTTAACAAAGAGAGCACCGGCACCCTTGGGGCCGTGTATCTTATGGGAGCTTATCGACATAAGGTCAACTCCCATGTTATACGGTTTAAGCTGAATTTTGCCGAACGCCTGAACAGCGTCGCAGTGAATCAGTGCGCTCGCACCGGAATGAACAACGGCTCGCTTGGCAAATTCGACAGGCTGAATCGAACCGACCTCGTTGTTGACATACATCATACTGATGAGAACAACGGACGGATTGGTGGCGGCGTAGAGCTGTCTTTCGTCAATTACGCCTCTTTCGTTTACTCGCAGTCGAACAACGTCATAGCCTTGATTTTCAAGAGCTTTGACGCTTTCTTCAATGCTTGAATGCTCTATTGATGTGGTTATAATTCGACTTCCGCGTCTTTTCTGAGCATTTGCCGCACCGAAAACGGCAATGTTGTTGCTTTCTGTTCCGCCCGAGGTGAAATAAATCTCATCTGTTTCGCAGGAAAGTGCCTTGGCGATGTTCCTCCTCGAATCCTCGAGCAGCTCGGATGCGGCTATGCCTTTGGCGTGGAGAGATGAGGGATTGCCCCAACAGGTTTTCAGCGCATAATTCATCTTGTCGACGGCCTCTTTGCAAGGCTGCGTCGTTGCGCTGTTATCCAAATAAGCTTCCATAGTCCATACCTCCGGGCAACATTAAACCATTATTAACTTTTATATTATACATCATCATTCATCTACTTTCAATATTTTTATTATATTTAAAAATGAATATTTTTTAAATTTTAATAGATATACGGTGTCTGTTCTACGTCCTATACTATATCTTATGCATGAATTCTTGATTGGACAAAATAAATAATTATTGCTTCATAAGAAATATAAATAAAAAAATTTAAAATATTTCAGTTTGTAAACAGATTTTTGTTGATTTTCGGTTATTTGTATGTTAATATGGTTAAGTTAAATTAGTATGAACAGTAGTTTATTCGGAGGCAAAAAATTATATGAGTGAAAAGAAAAGACAGGTTGAATATGATGAGGAGAACTACTTTAGTATTTTAACCGTTCTCAAGCTGGTTTTAAATAAATTTAATCTGATTATTATTTCAGGCGTAATTACTGCATTGGCAGTTTGTCTTTTTGTGTTGATTTTTGTCAGTCCGACATATGAGTGCCGCACAACATTTTATGTTTATAACACTTCTGATTCAAGCTCGATTAATAACAGCGATGTTCAGGCGGCAAAAAATCTCGCTGTAACCTATGCAAAAATTCTTAAGAATAATGCTGTTCTTGACGCAGTTATTAAAGACATCAACGACACCCACGGATACACCCGAAAAGAACTTCGTAACACGATTATCGTTTCAACTGTTCCGGATTCGCAGCTTATTGAAATCGCAGTTCAAACAAACAACCCCGATCTTTCATATGAAATTGCAAATTCTGTTGTAAAAAATGCACCGAAGGAAATATTGAGAATTGCAAAGGTAGGCTCTGTTGAGGCTGTTAACCAGCCCGAGTTTTCCAACAAAAAAACCTCCCCGAAAACTTTTTATGATATGTTGATCGGATTTATCGCCGGCATGATAATTTCATTCGGTATTCTTTGCCTGAAATTCTTTTCCGACGCAACGATCTATAGCACTGAAGATGTCGAAAGACTGGTCGGCGAACCTGTTCTCGGTCAAATTCCGGAAATTAAAAATGTACAGAAAAATAAAATGTGGACTCTAAAGAAAGCCGGTGTAATCAGCTATGAAGATAAAAACGCAAAAAGCGGAAACTTCTCAGAATAATAACTTCAGCAATTTTCTTCTTAATCCGGGCTCATCTTCGGAGATTAAGGATTCTTATATAAAGCTGAGAACAAATTTAATGTTCTGCACAAAAAAAGGTTCAGAAGAGAGTTGTAAGGTTTTTGCGGTTTCGGCCGCCAATAAAGCGGAGGGCAAGAGCATAACAGCGGCTAATATTGCAATCAGCTTTGCAATGCTCGGTAAGAAAACAATACTCATTGACGCCGATATGCGTTCCTCCTCTCAAAGAAAGCTCTGGAAGAACAGATCGCAGGCCGGTTTGTGCGATTTTCTTGCGAAGGTAATGCCTCTTGAAATCTACTCGGTCGAGGATTTACCTTTATCCATTGTGTTTACAGGAACTCTTCCGTATAATCCTGCCGAACTTGTTTCATCCAAAAAGATGACTGATTTTGTTAAAGAATGCTCCGAACACTATGATTATGTTATCATTGACACGCCGGCATTAAACGCATATGCCGATGCGCAGATTGTTTCAACATATGTTGACGGAGTTATACTTGTTTCAAAATCGGGTGTTACTTCTTCAAAGGATTTGAATGAAGCTATTGACACCTTGGAGCATTCAAACGGAAATTTGTGCGGAATCGTTGTCAATAATATCAAGGATAAGAAAACCTCATTCTTCAATTTCAACAAAGTTAAAATCGGATGAATATGTTAAGTGCCTGTTTATGAGACGGGCACTTTTTAAATTCTTGAAGAAGCTTCTTAAATGATATAAAACTATAAATTATTTATTTAAAAAACCGATTTTTTGCCGACGCCGCTGCTTCCGATATATTGGGGGCAGCTTTTTTATATTCCTTCCCATTGACCTAAGCCTTGATTTTAGATATAATACTATCCGAGGTGAGATAATGGCAATTTTAACATACAAGGGTAATAAATTTTTCCTGGACGAGGAGGAATATACTATAATCTCCGGCGCCATGCATTATTTCAGGATTCCGAGAGAATACTGGCATGACCGCCTTTTAAAGCTCAAGGAGTGCGGCTTCAATACCGTTGAAACCTATACATGCTGGAATCTTCATGAGCCTTGCGAGGGTGTTTTTGATTTTGGCGGCATGCTCGACCTGGAAGCATATATTGACATCGCCGAGGAGCTTGGACTGAATGTTATACTTCGTCCCGGCCCGTATATCTGCGCAGAATGGGAAATGGGCGGACTTCCGGCTTGGCTGCTTAATTATAAGAATATGACGATTCGATGCAATGACGAGCTTTTTATTTCAAAGGTTGAGCGTTATTATAACAAGCTTCTCAGGCGTGTTGTTCCGAAGCTTTCAACAAACGGCGGAAATGTCATAATGATGCAGATTGAGAACGAATACGGCAGCTACGGCGACGACCACGAATATATGCAGAGGATTGCAGATATCTATAAGAAAAACGGTGTTGACTGTCTTCTTTTCACTTCCGACGGAGCGGATTATTCAAGCCTTCAGGGCGGCACCTTACCGGAATATCCCTGCGTTGCGAATTTCGGTTCACGTCCCGAGGTGAATTTCAAGATACTCAACGATTTCAGACCCGATCAGCCGCTGATGTGCGGTGAATACTGGGTAGGTTGGTTTGACCATTGGTACGAAGAACATCACGTCAGAAATCCGAAAGAGGTTGCAAAGCTTTTCAAGGATATGATTGACTGCGGCGCATCGCTTAATTTTTATATGTTCCACGGCGGGACTAATTTCGGATACATGAACGGTGCAAATTACTATGATAAATACGAGCCGACAATCACAAGCTATGATTATAATGCGCTTCTTTCCGAGGCCGGCGATCTCACTCCGGCATATTTTGAGGTCAGAAAGATTATAGAAGAAAAATTCGGAAAGCTTCCCGAGCTGACTGTGAAAAATTCTGAAAAAGTTGCTTACGGCAAGCTTGAATTGAACGAAAGATGCAGCATTTTTGAAGCCGCAAAGCTTCTCTCCAAACCCATACATTCCGCATCGCCGCAGTTCATGGAGGATATTGGCCAGTATTACGGCTTTACTCTTTATTCTACCGTTGTTGACGGTCCGAGGGACGAAAGAGAAATCAAATTCGACGCTGTTCACGACAGAGCAGTTGTTTTTATAGATGGCGAATATAAAGGTTTTTACGAGCGCACAAGAGACGGCGAGCCTGTGAGCTTTTCGCTCAAAAAGGGCGAGAGCTGCCGCATAGACATACTCTGCGAAAACATGGGCAGAGTAAACTACGGACCGAAAATCATGGACAGAAAGGGCATCAAGGGCGTCAGATTCAATCTCCAATACCATTTCGGCTGGGATATGTATCCGCTGCCGCTTGACAACATCTCTTCTCTTCGATTCGAGCAGAAACGCGGAGAGGTTAATGTCGCTTCCTTCCTTAAAGGTACGCTAAAAATCAATGATGAACCGCACGACACATTTATGCGTCTCGACGGCTTTACAAAGGGCGTAGTATTCGTCAACGGCTTCAATATCGGACGCTATTTCAACCCGGCAGGCCCGCAGAAAACACTTTATGTACCCGCTCCGATGCTCAAAAAGGGTGATAATGAAATAGTTGTGTTTGAAACCGATCACTCGGACAGAAGCTCTGTCACATTCCTTGATGAACCCGATTTAGGCTAAATTTTTTACCGCAGATCACATGATTTGCGGTATTTTTTTTGCTGCTGCGGCATAGCTTTTACAAAGGAGTTGACAAGCTATGTCTTTAATCGGAACGAAAAAAACTTTGAATTTTCACAAATACAGCCTCAAGGCAACGGAGATAATGTCAAACTGGAAATTATTTTTGCCGATAATTTTTTCATTTGCGGGGATTATTTCCGGCTGTATCGGCGGAAAAGGGGAGGGGAAGCTTTATTTAAAAATAACCGACTACTTTACGACCGTCATCCTTACAAGAGATATAACTTCAATCGGCTCGGAATTTTTGATTTATCTTATTTTTCCGGCAGTATTTTTGATTGTAATATTTTTTCTCGGTCTCTCGGTATTCGGTGCACTGATTACAAATGTTATGCCGCTGATTTACGGATACATTATCGGCTGTATTTCATTTTTTCTTTACAATGAATATACGCTTAAGGGTCTTGGATATTGTATAATAATGATTTTTCCTTACGGCACTTTATGCCTGCTTGCGATAGTATTGTGCTGCCGTGAAAGCATAAATATGTCCGAGTATATTATGAAAAGCATTTCAAAAACGACAAAATTCCCGAATTACGGATTTGCCGTTTATTACAAATCGTTTTTCAGGAATTTAATATTTATAGTCGGAGCATCGGCTCTTAAAACAATACTTGAATATCTATTCGGCGGTCTTTTTGCCTTTTAATTTGTTTAGCGGGTTTGACGAAACAGCGTCCTTAAGCTGCGAATTGACGATATGAGTATAAATCTCGGTTGTGGCAAGATTTTCATGACCGAGGATGTCTTTTATAAGCAGGACATCAACACCGCCTTGCTGATACATGAGCGTTGCGGCCGTATGTCTGAGCTTATGGGTCGAAAGACCACGGTCGCCGAGACCGCATTTTTCAATATATTTTTCAACGATATGCTGAACGGACTTCGGACTGATTCGGCATTTTCTGCTGCTGAGAAAGAGGGCATTCTTGTCTTTTACTCCGTCTACCGGACGAACCTTCATATACCCGTTAATTGCGTTAATGCACATTTCGTTAAGATAAATCGTACGTTCCTTGTTTCCTTTGCCCGTAACCGTCAGAGTATTGTCACTTTTTATATCACTGTAATTCAGGCTGCAAAGCTCTGAAAGACGCAGGCCGCAGTTGAGAAAAATCGTCAGAATGGCATAATCACGTTCTTTATTGCGTCCGTCAACGCTGTCGAGAAGCTTGATGCTCTCGTCAAGAGTCAGATATTTGGGCAGGCTTTTCTTTTGTTTGGGGGATTCAAGCTCTTCCATGGGATTTTCGGGAATAACCTTGATTTTAAGATGAAGATACTTAAAAAAAGCTCTGATTGAAGAAACCTTTCTTGCAACGGCAGCGTCATTATTTTTTCGCTCACTTCTGCAATATGACAGGAACGCATAGGCGTCGGCAATTTTTATCGTTTTGATGAAATCAAGGCCGATAAAGTCGATTGCAATTTTTTCAAGGTCGCTGTCCTTGGGTACAAGTCCGTGGTAGACAAGAAGAAATCTGAAAAACAATCGCAGGTCGGAAGCGTACTCAAGCACCGTAAGCTCGGACTTGCTTTTAACGACGGAAAGGTAGTTGAGAAACTCAACGACATACGGCGGAAGTGAAACAAACTCTTCTTTATGCATAATAACGCCCCTTTAATTTGAAAATTTTGCCTGCTTCGATAGGGTAATATCATTATAACACAGGTCATCAAAAAAATCAAGTAAAGATACAAAAGAAATATTTTGTATCAAAAAGGGGAGGAGAAAAAGGAAAACATGACATATAGGTTGATATAAGTTGATATAAACGGTTATTATATCAAAAAAGCGGCCGAGGGTTATCGGTCGCTTTTTTGCCGTTATATTGTTATTAATTGTTTAAATCTCTTCAAATATAGGTACAATTCCGCCGATATCCGTTAAAGGTTTATCCGTCAGCTCAACATAGTTTACATTATATTTTCTTAAAAAATTTTTTATTTTACCTGCATCATTATATGTGCTCAGCTTTCCGTTAAATGCAATAAGATTCTTATCAATAAATCCACAGCAACCGCCGATAAAACCGTAGCTGTATCCGCTCAGTTTTATCTGACCCTTAGAAAGCATCAGGCAATCAAATCCTATTCGACGGAAAGTATCGTAAACGGACTCATCATCGGTCATGGCGGCATTTGAGCTTATAAGAACAGATGAGCAGCCGACATAGCCTTGGTTGCAATGATAAAGGTTCAAGTCATTGGCGGCGGCATAAACCTGAATTGTTTTGCCGACATACTTGGTGTTGCAGACAATGCAGTTATCAAGCCTTTTTACATTTAAAGCAGCCTCGCCCGGATACGGTGAGCATATTTTTTCACTGTAAACCTTCACCTGTTCATTTTTAGAACTGCACTGCCCTATTGTTAATTTATTAACAATGTCTTTTTTCTGAATATATTTTACTAAATACGGAGTAATATCCTCGTCACAAACAAAAGTGCGTTCGTCAAGCTGCAAGAGGTTACAATCCGGATGACTTGCAACCGGTGCTTCAAGCTTGGCATTTGGTCTTACTCGGAATACTTCAACGCCGGCTTTTTCAAGAGCTTCTATTGTTTCCGCTGCTTCTGCCGAAACAGCTACGGTAGCTTTGCCTTGCGGTAAAAGCGGTGTTTCAAGAATTCTTTTCAACGTCCTCTCTCCTTTCGTTTTCTTTTTTAATATATCACAAACTGCGGTTTTTTTCAACTTTTACTGCCCTTTGATTCTTTTTAATGCGCTTTTTTCGAGCCTTGAAACCTGTGCCTGAGAAATTCCTATTTCCTTTGCAACCTCGGTTTGAGTCTTTCCGAGCATAAAACGCAGATTGAGAATATTTTTTTCCCTTTGAGAAAGCTTTTTTATCGAATCCCTTATCATTATTTCATCCATCCAGCTGTCCGGAGTGTTTCTGTCGCCGATCTGATCCATTACATAAATTGCGTCGCCGCCCTCATTATAAACCGGTTCATACAGGGAAACAGGCTCGACTATCGCTTCGAGAGCAATAACAACATCTTCCTTACTTATGTCAAGCTCCTTGGCGATTTCTTCAACCTTCGGCTCTCGGTTCAACTCGTTGGAAAGTCTTTCTCTGACCTGAATCGCCTTGTATGCCGTGTCTCTTAAAGAACGGCTGACACGAACCGAATTGTTATCCCTCAGGTAGCGTCTGACCTCTCCGATAATCATCGGAACGGCATAGGTCGAAAATCGTACCTGTAAATCGGTGTTGAAGTTGTCAATGGCCTTTATAAGCCCCATACAGCCGACTTGAAAAAGGTCGTCTAACGGCTCGCCGCGGTTTGAAAAACGCTGAATAACGCTCAACACGAGCTTCATATTGCCCTGAATCATCTCATCTCTTGCCGCCTTGTCGCCGTTGTGTGCTCTTTTTATAAGCTCAAGCTTTTTATCCTCCTTCAAGACCTTTAGACTTGAAGTGTCAATACCGCAGATTTCAACCTTGTTTTTGTATTGCATTAAAAAGACCTCCTCACAGTAAAATTTTTACCAAGAGGAGGTTCTGTTATTCAATTAATATCTGTATCTCAAAATGTTTTTGGCAAATGAAAAAGTTTCGCTTATAAAGAAGCCCGGAGAAATGAAAAATGCATGAATAATGCTCGTAATCATTTTTCCGTACATATGATTGCGCTTGTATGCGACCGACATAACCATATTGTGTCTGAACTTGACATAGCGAATCTCGTTTTTGCTCAAGCGGTCAAAATACTGCTTTTTGAACTCATAGAGCATATTCTCGCCGTCAATCTTGTTCTTTCCCTGGGAAATGCCGCCGTCGTTATGCTTATAGACCTTGACGTCGCATGAATCAAAATAACGAATTTTAAGCCCCGCTTCAATCGCAATAAGCATCAGGAAGAAATCCTGACCCATTTTCGCATCCCGGAAACCGCCGATTTCCTTAAGCTTATCCGCCTTGAACATGAAACTCGGTGTGCCGCTGAGGTTTTTTGTCAGATGATAACGTAAAAGCGTGTCGTTATCATAATTCTTGATGCCCTTGTGGTCTCTGAAATCGCAGACCTTGCCGTCCATGCGGTACATAATCATGTTTGAGAAAGAAAGATCACAGCCGTTTTCGAGCATGAAATTAAGCTGCTTTTCAACCTTGCCGGGCATGTATTCGTCATCGTCGTCAAGGAAGGTGATATATTCGCCGTGTGAAGCGTTTATACCAACATTTCTCGAAAGAGAGCCGCCGAGGTTTTTCTCATTTCTTATGTAAATTATCTTGTTGTTATTGAGGCTCTCAATGTAATTTTTGATTTCGTCACGATAAGGAAAATCACTCGGACTGTCGTCAACAACTACAATTTCAACGTTGTCATAGGTCTGGTTGATTACGGATTGCAGGGCGTTGCTTACATAATCCAATTTTCTTTTGTAGGTAGGTATTATAACCGAAACCAGGCAACCCATCAATCTATCTTCCTTCACTCAATAACTTCTGATATATATAATCAATTAATTATACAAAAACGAGAGTGTTTTGTCAATATTCTCGATTAAAAAAACAGCTTTTTTAACCATTCTGCCGATCTATCAAGCCAATATGAGTTAGCCCTGCAAATTTTCTGCCCCTCTTCGCTTGAGCAAACAACATCAGTTCCGAGAGAGAATCCGTGGTCCCCTTCCGAGAAAATATGCATTTCAAAGCTGACGTTGTTTTTATCAAGCGCTTCGGCATATTTCAGAGAATTGATTATCGGAACACAGCCGTCATTCGATGCCGCAAAGATAAAGCTCGGCGGTGTTTGCTGTGTGACATATTTATCAACAGACTCAACAGGCTTTGCGAGGATAGGACTTGTCGAATCAAGAATGCAAGGATATCCGAGAATACATGCGTTCGGCTTTTCCTCCGACATTGAAGAAAGAGCTGCTGCAAGGTGTCCTCCTGCCGAGAAGCCAATAACGGCAATTTTTTGTGGGTCTGTAAAGAATATATCGGCATTGCTCCTTATAAAGCCGAGAGCTTTTTTTGCATCGTCCAGCGGAGTCGGAAAAGACGCCTTTTCATTGAGCGAATACCTGAGTATAAAAGCATTAAAGCCCTTCGCAAGATAAGCAAGGGCTATCGGTTCGGCTTCCCTGTCCGAACAGAATTTATACGCTCCGCCGGGTAGAATGAGAACAGCCGGCTTAACCTTCATGTTCTGCATTTCCTCGGAAATATCGGGAATATATGCCGTTAAAGTAACTTCCTTGTCATCGCTGATATTGTAAACCTTAGTAAACATAAATTACTCCTCAAATTCGCTCAAATCGGCATATGAACGGAAAACATAGCCGTTCTCTTCAAGAACCCTGATGTCGTCAAGAAGAACTCCCAATCCGTTTGCAACGCAGAATTCGGGATTCTCGGCACAAACAACGTTAAAGCCGAATTTGCTTTTAAAATAATCGTCAATTCCTCTTATGTTTGCTCCGCCGCCCGTGATTATCATGCCGTTTTTGATTATATCGGCCACAAGCTCCGGCTGAGTTTCGGAAAGAAGGTACTTAATGCAATCAACAATCTTTTCAAGATGCTCTCTGATGCATAGGAAAATATCCGTTGAAGTCAGTTCAATGCTTTTCGGCAGCTTGGTTATGTAGTCCTTGCCGACAGCTCGAACAGCAAGCTCAGCGTCAAGAAATTTTGCTGCTCCAACCTGTTTTTTTACCTTTTCGGCGGTAACCGAACCGATAACCGTGTCTCTTTCACGGCGTGCAAATCTGCAAATATCCTCATCAAAAGCATTGCCTGCCAATTCGATAGAGGCTGAATTGGCTATACAGCCCCTTGTTACAACGGCAATGTCAGTTGTTCCGCCGCCGATATCGACGATAAGAACGCCCTCGGGCTTTTTCATGCTGACGCCTGCTCCGAGTGCGGCCGCAAGCGGTTCTTCGATTACACAGGCTCTGGCAGCACCTGAGGATATCAAAAGGTCGGTAACCGTTTTTTTATCAATATCGCTTGTGTCCGACGGAACGCATGCAACTATACTGGGCTTTAAAATCCTATTGCCGCAAATCTTTTGAATATAATAGCATACCATCTGCTCAAGCGCATCGTAATCAATAATATTTCCGCCGTTGATCGGTCTGATTGCCGTGAGATAATCGGGCGTTTTGCCGAGCATTTTGTATGCTTCATTTCCTATTGCCTTGACCTTTTCTTCAAAAGAGTCATATACAATAACGGAGGGGTCGTTTATCTTTATTCCCTTGCCGTCAACGTTGGCAACAATTGACGTTGTTCCGAGGTCAAATCCGATTTTTGTACCGAGCATAATAAACGCCCTCCTTTCTTTTAATATTAATAAAATAATATAAGTAAATATCGCTCAAGCAAAGCGTGCGCCATAGCTTGTGCAGTGTTCACTTAGAATCCTCTTGACGAACCTCCGCCGCCAAATGAACCCCCTCCGCCGGAAAAGCCTCCGCCGCTGCTTCCGCCAGAAAAACCTCCTCCGCCAAAGCCGCCGAAACCGCCGTGATAAGTATCGTCGGAATCAAACACGTATCCTCTTCGATGTTTTTTTCTCAATGACAGTAGAAAGCAAATAAGAATTATAACCGCAACAATGATATAACCGATATCTGTTCCTTTAGTTGACGTGTCACTTTGAATTTCCGAAATCGGAGTATACCCTTCGGCCGGCTCAAGGTCTTTTTCAATATAAACCTCATTGACAAGCGAATCATATACTGAGGCAAGACCTGTTGAAAATTCATCATTTTTGAAGTGCTCAATGCCGTATGTATCGAGGATTCGTCCGGTTTTGCTGTCGGGCAATGCACCCTCGAGACCGTAGCCGACCTCAATTCTGACCTTTCTGTCGGCGACGGACAGAAGAAGCAGTATTCCGTCATTATTGTTCTTTGAACCGATTTTCCACGAGCGAGCAAGCTCAAGAGAATACGATTCTATGTCGTCGCCGTCCGTGTCGTTAACCGTGACGACAACAACCTGAGCACCGCAGGCTTTATAAAGTGCCACGCCCTGCTGCTGCATTTTTTCCTCGTCGGCATTTGAAATAACATTTGCAAAGTCATTTACAAAGAAATTTTTCGTTGCCTTAGGAATTTCAGCCGCCGAAGCGGTAAATGTACATATTGAAAATAAAACAAGAATTACGGAAATAACCGAAACAATTCTTTTCATAAATTAAAACTCCACATTAGGTACAGTCTTTGAATTTTCGTCAGCTTTAAAGAACTCCGCCTTATCAAAGCCGAATATACCTGCAAGAATATTCTTCGGGAATTTCTTGATAGAGGCATTATAGCTCTGAACAGCTTCGTTATAATCCTTTCTTGCAACGGCAATTCTGTTCTCCGTTCCGGCTAATTCGTCCTGAAGAGCAATATAATTTGAATTTGCCTTGAGGTCGGGATAAGCCTCTGTAACGGCATTGACCCATATGGAAATTGCTTTATCAAGCTCATCGCCGGCTTTTGCAAGGCTTTCGGCATCAGTTGCTTTGCCGACCTTTGCTCTCGCCTCTGTAACGGCCGTAAGAGTGTCCTGCTCATATTTTGAATAGCCTTTAACCGTTGAAACAAAGTTCGGAATCAAATCCGCTCTGCGCTGGAGCTGAGTTTGAATATCTGCCTGCTTCGTCTCAACAGCTGTCTGAGCGTCAACAAGCGAGTTATATCCGCCGGCCACGATGCCGACAAGGACAAGGACAACCGCAACAACAGCGATAACAAATTTAAGAGTCTTTTTCATAGTTACACCTCTGTTTATTATATTTTTTCTCTATTTTACTATTTCTGACGGCAGCAGTCAAGCAAATTACGCTTTTTACGTCGTTCAAATATAAAATTTTTCCGCATTCATTGAGTGTTGCACCCGAAGTTTTGATATCATCAATCAATAAAATCGTTTTATCGGTAAGATTAATTGATTCGTCAACATCGAAAACGCCGATAAGATTGCCCGTTCTTTCAAGGCCGGTGCAGTCATGCTGATTATCTGTGTCATAAAGCTTTATTATAAGCTTGTCGGCAAAAGGAATATCACAAATCTTTGATATTTCCGTTGCAAGAAGTCTGCTCTGATTAAAGCCACGCTTGCGTTCCTTTGTCCTATACATTGGAATATATGTCACATAATCAAATTTTATATCGCCGAAATGCTCTTTCAACGTGTTCGACATCAGCCGTGCAAGCGGCTTGGCCGTCTGCCTTTCATCTTTGAATTTAAAGCGATGAATACAGTTTTTTACATCACCGTCATAATATAACGGAGCAGCAAGCTTATCGTAATAAACCGTTTTTCTTTTGTTGCAGTCGCAGTCTTCAATCGCAGCACCGCAATGAGTACAGATTTCACCTTTGATAAAGGGCACGCTTTTTCCGCAGTTTTCGCAATAGTCTTCAAACGGATCAATCGGTTCGTTGCAAAAAATACAGTGATTCGGAAAAAGCATAGAGGAAATAAAGATTGAAATATCTTTAAAACAAGCCATTATCATCTTCCTCCGCTTCGGTCAAAAAATGCTTAAGAGCCGTGTATCTTTTGGTTCGGCTGTTGTTCATTGTCATGCTGTAAACAACGTCTGCCGAGCCTACGAGCACCATTATATTCTTTGCTCTTGTTACGGCAGTGTAAAGAAGATTTCTGTAGCAAAGATTCGGAACAACGTTGAACACCGGCATAACCACAGCCTTGAACTCGTTGCCTTGGCTTTTGTGCACGGTCACGGCGTAGGCATGCTCGATTTCATTAGCATTTTCAAATGAATAAACTGCAACTCTGTCCTCAAAATTGACCGAGAAAGCAGACGACATATTGTCGATCTTTTCGATTATTCCGATATCGCCGTTGAAAATTCCGCTTCCCTCGTCGTTACCCTTTGTCCAAATAATATCGTAATTGTTCTTTATCTGCATCACCTTGTCGCCCTCACGAAGCGTTTTGCCTGCGAGAGTAACCTCACGCTTGTCCCTTGACGGCGGATTGAGTACGGATTGAAGCATTTTATTGATATTGACGCTACCGCACTCGCCCTTCCTTGACGGACAGAGAACCTGAATATCATTAATTGAATCAAAGCCGTAGGCCTTTGGCAACCTTTTGGAGCAAAGCTCCGAGATCGTGCACGCAACAGCAGTCGGCGACGTTCTTTTCATAAAGAAGAAGTCGTTGTCCTTGGCTTCGAGATCGGGCATTTTACCGGCAACAATGTCATGTGCATTTGTAACTATTCGGCTTTTCATGGCCTGACGAAAAACCTTTTTAAGCTCAACAACGGGTAAGGTCTCAGACTCAATCAAATCGTGCAAAACATTTCCAGCACCGACAGCCGGAAGCTGATCCGAGTCGCCGACCATAATCAATCGGCAGCCGAGCGGCAAGGCGTTCAAAAGGCTTGAAAAAAGCGTTATATCAACCATTGAAAGCTCGTCCACTATTACTGCGTCGGCCTTCAGCGGATCCTGCATATTGTGTTTAAAATGAGGATTATCGTTTTTATCCCACTCAACCTCAAGCAGACGGTGAATGGTTTTTGCTTCTTTGCCGGTTATTTCACTCATTCTTTTAGCAGCTCGTCCGGTCGGAGCGGCAAGCACAACGTCAAGCCCGTCACGCTCAAAGAGCTTTAAAATACCGTTGAGAGCGGTTGTTTTTCCCGTTCCCGGACCGCCCGTCAGAATAAGTATTCCTTTATCTATTGCTTTTATAATTGCCTCTTTCTGCTTTTCATCGTAAACAATGCATTCTTCACGCTCGATATTTTCAATATCCTGTAAAAGTGTAGGCTTGCCTGCCGGAGGAAATTTAAGAAAAACCTTAATTCTCTCCGATGCGGAAAGCTCGTCCGAATATATTTTAAACAGTGCGACAAACTCTTTACCGTTCATCGTGAAATGCTCGAGTTTATGCTCATCGAGAAGAGAGTCAATGGCTTTTTCGATTTCATCGTCATTTGCGTGGAGAAGTCCGCAGGAAGGTGTAATAAGCTTCTCACGGGGCAAGCACGTATGACCGTTCCTGAGATTATGCTTTATAACATGCATAACGCCGGCTTGAATTCTGAATTCCGGCGCAGGCTTAACGTCCAAAGATTCAGCAATCTGCTCCGCACGTTCAAAGCCGATTCCTATACCCTCGTTGCAGAGAACATACGGGTTCATCTCGACTACATCAACCGAGTTTGCTCCGTAAAGACGATAAATTTTCAAGCATTCCGAGGCCGTAAGACCCAGCCTTTCAAGTGCAATCATGACCTGCCTGACTGAGAATTGCTCATTAAAGGCTTGACAAATCTTTTCGGCTTTTGAAAGAGATATTCCGCTAATAAGCGCCAATGATTTCGGGTGCTTTTCGAGCACCTCAAAGGCCTCATCACCGAAGCGTTCGATTATCTTCTGTGCTGTTTTAGGTCCGATTCCCTTAACCGCACCCGAAGCAAGATAGCGGTAAAGATCGGCCGCAGTTGACGGAAGCGAGCGTTCGCAAAGCTCGGCTCTGAATTGTTTTCCGAAAGTTTGATGAACGCCCCATGTTCCCCTGAGCTTAAGCTCTTCGCCGACATTGACCTCCGGAAGAACTCCTACAACGGTTATGTATTCCTCATCTGTGGACAGCTCAAGAACCGTAAACCCACTCTCGGGCTTACGGAAAACAAGCTCTTCAACATATCCGTGGATTTCCTCAAGATTATCGTTCATCTTTTTCCTCACTGTCGTTCTCGGGATTAATTATATTTATGTATATATCCGTTTCGCTTATTATAATGCCGATAAGCTCCTTTTCTTCATCGGAAAGAGAGCTTTTATCAATAATTATATCATCAAAAATCAGATCACCGAAGATCATCTTTTTAAAATATACGCCGTAAATCAGGCTTTCAATCGTTCCCCTGTCGCTGTTCGGCGGAATTTTAATAACATACCTGCTGTTTCCCTTGGGTCTGTAAAAATAAAGCATCAGAAAATATACAATGCAGACAAAGCCGATGAAGCTAAGTGCCGCCACAATACCGCATACAAGAGCGTTTTGCATAAAATCACCTCACTGATATAGTATTCAGTGAGGAATATTATGTTAAGATAATACGAGACGTATTAATTTAACAAAATCGCTGACTTTCATACAAGCAGGTCTGTAAGCCGAGTTCTGTCATTTAAGGCAATTATCTATCCAGGCTGCGAATTACTCCGCAGCTCGAGCCACCCTTCGAAATGATAGGCCGAGCAAGCCTAATCGGTCGGTGTTGCCCCGAATAGGGTTTACAGGATCGCAATGTTTCCACGCAATCGGTGAGCTCTTACCTCGCCTTTCCACCCTTACCGCAAAAGCGGCGGTATATCTCTGTTGCACTGTCCCTAAGGTTACCCTCGGCGGCCGTTAGCCGTTATTCTGCTCTATGGGGCTCGGACTTTCCTCATGCAAAAGCATGTAACTGCCCAACCTGCTTGTATGATAATCAACGATTACCTATATATTTTAATTTAAAATGTCATAAAAGTCAATTAAAACGGTCATATATTTTTTAAAACTCTTGTAAAAAAAGAAAAGATATAGTAAAATATTGCATTAGAAGGTGAAAAAATGAGCGATATATATTTTAAGAACTATAAAAAGCGTGACGATACGGGCGAAATACCCATTACTCAGTCCGAAAAAGATTTTCAGGACAGATTAACTCAGCAGAAATACGAAGAAATAATAAAAAATCAGGAACGTCTCGGAACGTTTGAGGGATATCAAAACGGCGAAAGGCCTCCGAGAAACGATTATGACGACGGCTCGGATAAAAAGAGTAAAAAGGATAAGGGTAAAAAGAAAAAGAAGAAAAAGGGATGCGGCTGCGGCTGCGGAGCTTTACTGATAATCTTTGTTCTTCTGATTGCCATGATTCCGATCGGAAGCGTCGGATATATATACTCGATGTGTTCCAAGACGAATTATGTTCAAAGCACTAATCTGAATTATCCCGAGGACCCGAATTATTATAACGTTCTTCTCATCGGCTGCGATAAATCCGACGGAACATCACAGCGTTCGGATTCAATGATTCTTGTTACGGTCGACAAGGTACATCAGAAAATAAAGATGACATCCTTCATGCGTGACTTATGGGTCTCAATTCCGGGTTATTACGACGCAAGGCTCAATGCGGCTTATTCCTACGGCGGAGCGGAGCTGCTTCTCAGAACAATTTACGAAAACTTCGGCGTTCCGATTAATGATTATGTCATGGTCGATTTCGAGATGTTTGAAAAGCTGATAGACGGTCTCGGCGGAGTTAACGTTGAAATAACCGAGGATGAAGCCGATTTTATCAATGAAACAAGCCATGCGAAGGTTCATTCGGGAGAAAATATTCTCAACGGCGACTATGCGCTTATCTATTGCCGAATCAGATATCTTGATTCCGACTTTAACAGAACTCAGCGTCAGCGCAAGGTTATGAATTCAATCTTCAAAAAGGCTGTTTCTCAAAATCCGATAGCAACACTTACGGTTATGAGCGATATCTTTCCGCTTATAACAACAGATATTTCCCCTGCTAAAATGACGGTAAAAGCTTTGGGCGCAATTAATCTTCTGAAATATGGTAACGACCAGTTCAGAATACCGACGGACGACGGTTATTCAAGCGAAATGATTCAAGGTCAGGACGTTCTTGTACCCGACCTTGAAGAAAATAAAACGGCATTGCATCAATTCTTATATGAATCCTAAAAAATCAGGACAGAGGCAAATTGCTTCTGTCCTGTATTTTATATATTTTAATGCTTACTCATCATTGTTACGGTCAAAGAGTGTAAATCTGCCATGATCTTCTTCCTCTGCCGCTGTCGGCTCTTCCGGCTCATCGGGAGCAGGCTCCTCTGTAACCGGCTCTTCCGGCTCATATGTCGGCTCCTCTGTAACCGGCTCCGGAGTCTCGGGTTCAACGTAGTTGTTGTCATTGTCATCGTTTGAATAATCTCCGGAGGAGGAGTTATCCGAGCTGCCGTCCGTTGTTGTGTCACGTCTGTTTGATACGGAATCAAGCGGACTTACTCTGTCCTGGGCAAGAACAATATTCGTCTTGCCATAGAGTATATTCTGCAATCTCTGAGCACAGAGCGGATAGTCAACTGTCCATGCCCATGTTGAAGGATTGATGTAACCGCCGATTCTTTCGACATAATCTTCGTTAGGCATGATGTATTCTTTGATTTCAAAATCCATCCAGTTATGCGAATAAGCCGTTGCGATAAGAGAGAGCACCTCCGACTGGGTGTATCCTGTTCTGAGGAAGCCCGTTACCTGCTTATACGCATTGACAAGCTGACCGTTTGAAGCCTTCTTTGCCTGATTAATAAGCGACTTTATAACCGAACGCTGACGTCTTGTACGGCTGAGATCGCTGTCGTTGTCGCAATAACGGATTCGGCTGTAAATAAGAGCCTGCTTACCGTTCAACTTTGCCGTACCGTAAGGGAAGTTAGTCTGAGACGACGTTCTTCTGATATAATCCGCTTCATAGTCCTGAACATTAACCGTAACGCCGCCGATAGCGTCAATTACTTTCGGGAAAGACTTGAAATCAACCGCTATATACTGGTCAATTTTTATTTTATAATTGTTTTCAATGGTCTGTAAAAGAGTTTTCGGACCGCCGTGGTAAGCTGCATTTATTTTTTCGTACTCATCATAGTACGTTCCGTCCTCCTTGGGCATCCTGATATAAGTCCAGCTGTCACGCAGGAAAGAAACCATTGTCATTCTTTCTTTCTTTTTGTCGATAGAAATAAGAATCTGCGAGTCACAAAGATTAAATTCACTGTCAACGCCGCAAAGAAGAACATTGATAACATTCTTGTTTGACATCTTGTCGCCGCCGTTGTTGGCCCACTGATAGAGGAAAGCGTTAAGAGAATCGGCGTCAATGTCACCCATGACCTTAAACTGAGTGTTGTCATCTACAAGATAATTTTTATCAATCTTGTTATAGTCGATACCGTCATCGCCGTAGCCCTTGCTTCTTGTTGAAACATAGAGCCACACAAGCACTCCGCCGGCCGAAAGAAGCAGAACAATAACAAGAATCAAAGCAATGATTTTTGAATTCCTGTATTTATTCCTTGTAAAAAAGTTTTCTTTTTTCTCTGAAACAAACTCATTATAACCGGCATCGGATTCCTCATCTTTCAATGAGTCATCGCTGTATGAGCTGATATCTTCGATATCATTTTCAATGTGCTCTTTCTTTTCGATTTGCGGAACAGGAATAATCTGGGTTTCTTCATCCTCCGAAACGTAATGATTATACTTCCTGTTAAATTCATCCATGTTTTCCAAAGTGTCTTTTCTTTCTTTGTTATCCATCAGATCAACTCCATTTTAACGAATCCATAGGCAAAAAATCCGAACCTATGAAAATGACAATAAGCGAACAACATGATTATATTGTCCGCTTCTTTTTAATGTTTATTCTTCTTTTGCCTTCGGTTCAATCTTGCCGTAAAGCGAACCCTCAAGATCGGAACGAGGAGCTCTTGTCGGAGCAGCCGGCTGCTCCTTGGAGCGGGAGCGGTTGTCATATCTTCTGTAATCTCCTCTACGTCCCCTGCCGTTTGAAGGATTGGTTGCTTTAAAGCCTTCAGCAAGCGTAATAACAACTCTTCTGTCGCTCTCAGAACCGATTGAATGAGAATCGACACCCTCAATTTCCTGAATAGTTGTGTGAATAATACGTCTCTCATACGGATTCATCGGATCGAGACATACATTTCTGCCGTATTTTTTTACTCTTGCTGCGTTCTTCTTAGCAAGCTCACGGAGAGTTTCCTCTCTCTTCTCTCTATAGTTGCCTGCATTGATTGAAACACGCTTATAATTATCCTTACCCTTGTTTATAACAAGGCGGGTAAGATACTGAATAGCGTCAAGAGTTTCTCCCCTTCTGCCGATAACATAGCCGTAGTCATTACCGCAGTCGAGCTGAACATAAACACTTTCGTCATCCTCGGAGGAGGAAATGCTTGCGTCCTGAACACCCATACCCTCAAGGATGCTCTTGATATATGCTTCGGCAGCCTTTGATGACGCACCGACGGTTCTTTCCGTCTGCTTGGGTGTTTCATCTTTCTTGGGAGCTGCCTCTTTCTTTGCTTCGGGCTTTTTAGCCTCCGCTTTTTTCTCCGGCTTTGCCGGCTTCTGATTCTTAACGGCAGGCTTCTTAACCTCGTCCGGAGCCTCATAGTAAGCTCTTACCTCGGCAAGAGAACCGCCGAAAAGACCGAGAGTCTTTTTCTTAGCCGTTTTCAAAACTTCTATTTGTACATCGGCGTCCCACGGTGCTCCAAGCTCGCTTTTAGCGGCTTCGATTGCAGCCTCTGTGGTTGCGCCCTTTCCGAATGCTTCTTTAATCAACGGTTTTCACCACCTGTAATTCTACACTAATAAAGTGTTATTTTCAAAAATTAGATGTTCTTAATTCGTTTAATGCTGTTCTCTCTTGAACGACGTTCAACGGTTTCTTTAACCATAAGCTTTGCAATATTCTTCTGCGGCGACAGAACCTTTTTGAGGATAATCGTCTGGAAAAATGCAAAAATGTTTGATGCAATCCAGTATACACCGATTCCGCTTGGGAACATAAATGCAAACCAAACCGACATTGCCGGCATCATGAGCATTGTGCAACCCATACCGGGAGCGTTTGCGGCAGGATTTGTCTTTTTCTGCTGCAGCTGAGTGATAATCGCCGAAACCAAGGAGGTTACACCCGAAAGAATCGGGATCAACCAATACTTGTTGAATACCTTGTACTGCGGCTGAACACCAAGCTCAAGTCCGAGGAAAACAAATCTCTTTGCATCAATGAAAGTCTGAACCTTTGTAATGGCTTCTGCCGGAACAGTCGTTATTCCTTTTGCGGAGATATAATCAAGTACCTCCGAAAAATGCTCGATAATATAAAGAGGATAGTATCTGTCAACCTTAGAACCGACGGTAACAACACCGTCTTTAACCATGTTTGAGAAAACATCAACAAACTGCTGAGATGTAGCGGCATCAAGTCCGATCGCATAGCGAAGCGGATTATAAAGAACGCCGTAAAGTCCGATAATAAACGGGAACTGAATGAGCAGCGGGAGACAGCCTGCCGACATCGGGTTATAACCCTCTCTGGCGTAAAGATTCTGAGTTTCCTCCTGAATCTTCTGCTGATTTCCAGCATACTTTTCCTGAATGCGTCTGATTTTCGGCGCAAGACGCTGCTGCTTAGCCATACCCTTTTGCTGGCTTATTGTTGTAGGAAGAGTGACAAGTCGGGCAAAAATTGTAAAAAGAATAATTGCAATTCCGTAGCTTCCGTTAAATCCGTCAACAATTCCGTAAAAGAAAAGCATAATATATCCGAAAACCGGAGTTATATACTTGTAAAGGAAGTTATACATATTTTGTCTCCTTTATTCTTTGCGGCCCTTTTCTTTTTTCGGAGGAACAGGGTCATAACCTCCCTTAAATAACTGATTGCACCTAAGCAATCTGCCGAGAGCCATAAGCGAGCCTTTGAAAGCTCCGTGAATTTCAATCGCTTCTACGGCATAGTGAGAGCAGGTCGGATAATACCTGCACATGGGCGGCAGATGAGGCGAAATGTGCCTTTGGTAAAACTTGATGCATCTGATGAGAAAATTTCTCATATCTTTTTCACGCCCGCTTTTGCAAGATGCTTGGCCATTATAGCCGAAACATCAGTGCTTTTGAGATGTTTTGTTCTGGATCTGGCAACAAAGACAAAATCGTATCCGCCCTTGATTGACGGAAGATTTTCCCTAAAGGCTGCTCTGATGATCCTTCTCGAGCGGTTTCTTTCAACCGCATTGCCGATCTTCTTACTTGTGGTAATACCCATACGACAAACTCCCGCGCGGTTATTCCTTAAAACGTAAGTAACCAACGCAGGATCAGAAAATGATTTTCCTCTGCCGTAAGCTCGTCGGAAATCGCTATTTTGCTTTAAAACAATATAATTTTTCTCAGGCAAAAATATCAAATCCGTTCAACGGTGGTCTACCGTAAAATCCAAGTACAATCCGATTAATCGGGGCGAAATCAATCGCCCGACGAATCAGAAAAACTCAGTAAGTAAGCTGCTTTCTGCCCTTTGCACGGCGACGTGCAAGAACCTTGCGACCGTTTCTGTCAGACATTCTCTTACGGAAACCGTGTTCCATCTTTCTGTGACGCTTCTTGGGCTGATAAGTTCTCTTCATCTTTCTGACCTCCGTTTCAATACATTACTTTGTTATTCTGAGTGTCAACAATGCAAATGTGCATATGCACTCACGTTGAGATATTATATAATAAAAAATGCCCTGTGTCAATCATTTTTTTATTAATAAACGATATTAATGCTATTTAATCAGCTTCTTTTCATATATTTTGTACGCTGTATGTTTCAGGCCGTGGTCCATAAGCATATAAAGAACCTTGTAGAAAACCATACCGGAGAGATAACGGGAACGTAAGGTCAGAAAATCCTCATCACGAAGGAACCTCTGAAACGCATCAAAAAGCTGCTTTGAAGTATACTTATCCGATTTTTCGAAATACTTTCTGCTGCAGAAAATATAGTCCTCAAGAAATTGAGCGTCCATAAATTTACGGTAATCCGACGGATAATCAAATTTATCCGAAAGCTTAATGAAATTCCTGTAGCAAAGCGATACGTCGGCGGTAAGCTCAAGCTTATTTCTCTTTTTGATGACATTTATTCCGTTGTCCGTAAAGCAGTTGTATTTATAAAGAATATCACTCACAAATACAATTTTATTTGCATGCATAAGATAATCAAAAATCATCGTCAGATTTTCGTAGCATACCATGCTCTCGTTGAATTTTATATCGTTTTCAATGAGAATATCCCTTCTCAATACCTTGTTCCATGAGGTCTGAAAAAGAATATGCGATGATTCGAAAATGTATTGAAAGCTTTCCGCTGCCTTATCCGTATTAAAAACAAGGGTGCTTGAAACTGTGTTTGCGTCGGTTTTGAACACCCTGCCCTTTTTTATATATTCTTTATAAAAACCGAACCCGAGCATATCAAAGGAGTATTTTTCGATATATTCAAGTATTCTGTCAACAGCACCGTTTACATAGCAATCGTCACTGTCGATAAAAGTTATATATTCGCCGCATGCCTTTTTTAAGCCGAAATTTCTTGATGAAGAAACTCCGCTGTTTTCCTTGGCGATATAAACGAGCCTTTTATCGATGAAGGATTTAACGATATTCTCCGTAGAATCGGCAGAGCCGTCGTTAATAACAATCAGCTCAAAATTATCCGAACGGCTTGAAAGAACGCTTTTGATTGCCTCTTTGATTGTTTTTTCGGCATTATACGCAGGCATTATTATTGATAATTTCAATTCTGACATACTAGCACCTCCGCAGATATAATACTATAAATTCAAAATTTTTTCAATATATTTTAATCTGATTAAAAAGTTATTAAATTTATCTCTATAATTGTATATTTTAATCATTGCAATTAAGCCCCTCTTGTGATATACTTATTCGGTAAAAAATCAAACAGGAGATGTAAAAAACACATGGATTCATTCGCAGAACTTTGGGAAATGGTAAAAGAAGAATGTAAAAATCAGGTTTCCGAATCCATATACAATGTTTGGTTCAAGGACATGGAGCTTGTAAGCTTCGACGATAACAGAGTCGTTATTGCACTTTCGGACTTTAAGCGTAAAATTGTTGAAAGCAGATTCATGGATAAGCTGGAATCCTCTTTCAAAAACGTTATAGGTTTTGACATTCAGATTGTTCTTGTTGATGTTGACAAATCCGCACCCGTTAAGGTTGAAGAGACCGAAGATACTCTCACCGATGAGGATACCTTTGATTCCTTTATCGTCGGTGCATCAAACAAATTTGCTTATGCCGCCGCCAATGCCGTTGCCAATGACCCGGGCGGAAAATACAATCCCCTCTTCATTCACGGCAACTCCGGACTCGGCAAGACTCATTTGCTCAACGCTATTGCTCACCAGGTTAAACTCACACATCCTGAAGCAAACATTGTCTACACAAGAGGAGAAAGCTTTACAAACGAGCTGGTTAAATACATCGGACAGAAGAGCACCGAGGCTTTCCACGACAAGTACAGGAGTGCCGACATACTTCTTGTGGACGACGTACAGTTTATCGCAGGTAAGGATTCAACCCAGGAGGAATTTTTCCACACATTCAATGCACTCTATCAGGCCGGAAATCAAATCGTTCTGACATCCGATAGACCTCCGAAGGAAATCGCGCTCCTTGAGGACAGACTTCGCAACCGTTTTGAATGGGGTCTTATGGCGGACATTCAGTCGCCCGACCTTGAAACAAGAATGGCAATTATAAAAAGAAAGGCCGAGGTACTTAACTTCGACCTCCCCGACGATATTGTTCAGTATATTGCCGAGAAGCTTAAGAATAACATTCGACAGCTCGAGGGTGCCGTCAAGAAGATGCAGGCCTTTGTTACAATGCAGGGCATGCCGGTCAACATAATGACAGCTCAGACGGCAATTAAAGATATTATCGTCGATAACAGTCCGACGCCCGTTACGATTAACAAGATTGTAACAGAGGTTGCGAGAACCTACGGAGCAGACAGTGCCGATATCTATTCCAAGAAGCAGAATGCTCAGACGACCGAAATGCGCCAGATGGCAATGTATATCGTCAGAGAAATGACCGGGCTTTCGACAAAGCTTATCGGCCGTGAGTTTAACAGAGACCATTCAACGGTTGTCTACAGCCTTGATAAATTCACCAAGCGTTACAATGAGGACAGCAAGCTGAGAAGCGTTGTTGACAACATTATAAAGAACATCCGTGACGGACGTTAATCGGAGGACAATATATGGCATTCGGTATTTTTAAAAAGTTTAATTTAGGTCTTAAAAAGACAAGAGAAAGTATGTCGGGAGCTATTGACGAGGCTATCAGCGAAAACGAAGATATCACCGATCAGCTCTATGATGATCTTGAGGAAATCCTCATTATGGGCGATGTCGGAATGAACACATCTGCCGAGATTTGCGAAAAGCTCAGGGACTATGTCTCCAAGCATCATCTTAAAAAATCCTCTCAGGTTAAGGGCGCAATTAAAGAAATCGTTTCCGAAATGCTTGAGGGCGGCGAGGACATGGGTCTCATCACCATGCCGTCAATCATTCTTGTAATCGGCGTTAACGGCGTCGGAAAGACCACCACAATCGGTAAAATGGCCGCAATGTACAAGGCTCAGGGCAAAAAGGTTATTCTCGGAGCGGCCGATACGTTCCGTGCCGCTGCAATCGACCAGCTTGAGGAATGGGCAAACCGTGCCGGTGTTGAGATTGTTAAGCATCATGAGGGTGCAGATCCAGCGGCCGTTGTTTATGACACGATTCAGGCCGGTATTGCAAGAGATGCGGATATTATCATCTGCGACACTGCCGGACGCTTGCATAACAAAAAGAACCTCATGGACGAGCTTGCAAAGATTTACAGAATTATCGATAAGGAGCTTCCCTACAATGACCGTGAAAGTCTGCTTGTTCTTGATGCAACAACGGGTCAGAACGCAGTCAATCAGGCGAGAGACTTCAAAAATGTTTGTGAAATCACAGGCATTGTCCTCACAAAGCTTGACGGAACTGCCAAGGGCGGCGTTGTGCTTGCGATAAAGAACGATCTTAAGGTACCCGTTAAATTTGTCGGCGTCGGCGAAAAGATTGACGATCTTCAGCCGTTCAATCCCAAGGCTTTTGCCGACGGACTCTTTGATAACGAAGTTAAGCATGATGAAGAAAATATGTTCATGGACGATGATTCGGAAGAAAAACCGGCGGAGGAAAAGGCTGAATGAAACTTCTGATTGCTACTCATAATAATAAAAAGAAGGTTGAATTGCAGCGCATACTCTCCCCTCTCGGGATTGAAGTTGTCACCGCCGAGGACATCGGATGTAAGCTTCGTGACGTTGAGGAAACGGGAACCACCTTTGAGGAAAACGCAAAGCTCAAAGCCGTTGCAGGCTGTGAGGACAGTGGGATCGCTTGCATAGCGGACGATTCCGGATTATGCGTTGACTTTCTTAACGGTGAGCCGGGTGTTTATTCGGCACGCTATTCAGGCGTACACGGCGACGACGAGGCAAACATTGACAAGCTTCTTAAAAATCTTGAAAACGTTCCTAAAGAAAAGAGAACGGCGAGATTTGTCTGTGCCGCATGCTGTGCCTTCCCCGAAGGTAAAACAATAACCGTCAAAGGTGAATGTGAGGGTGAAATTCTCACAGAAAGACACGGAAACGGCGGATTCGGCTATGACCCGATTTTCATGGCAAACGGCAAACCGTTCGGCGAGATAACGTCGGAAGAAAAGGACGCAATGAGCCACAGAGGAAAAGCACTCAGACTTATGTCCGAGCAGCTTAAAAATATAATTACGGAGTAAACTATGGAAGAAAAAATGACAAGCAAAAGACGTGCGGAGCTTAGAGGAACGGCAAACAGACTTGAACCTCTTTTCCACGTCGGAAAGAGCGGTGTAACGCCTGCCGTTATCGCTCAGACAAACGAAGTTTTCAATACAAGAGAGCTTATAAAGCTTAAGGTTCTGCTTGAAAGCGCACCCGAGAAGCCGAGAGAAATCGCAGAAAAAATTGCGTCGGAAACCCAATCTCAGGTAGTTCAGGTCATTGGCGGCAGCATTATACTTTATAAAGAGAATCCCGATATTGAAAACGGAGTTGTTAAGAAAAAGAAAGCTCCCGAAAAGAAAAAATCGGGAGTCGGCAAAGGTGCAAAGGACTTCAAGAAGGTCTATAACGCCAAGAAAAAACGTGAAGAAGAACGTCAGGCAGCCGAACGTGCAAGATACAACAGAAGCCGCAGACGCAATTTTAACGGCGGTTATTCTAAATAATTCAAAGGAGGTCGTGGTATGGACAAGAACGACAACAAAACCGTAGCTCAGAACAAAAAAGCCTACCACGATTACTTTGTTCTTGAGGAATACGAGGCCGGAATTGAGCTTTTCGGCACTGAAATCAAATCAATACGCCAGGGCAAGATAAATCTTAAAGATGCATGGTGCAATATCGTTGACGGTGAAATATTTGTTAACGGCATGCATATAAGCCCTTACGACCACGGCAATATATTCAACCGTGACCCGATGAGGGTCAGAAAGCTTCTGATGCACAAGAAAGAAATCAACAGGCTTTTCGGAACGGTCAAGCAGGACGGACTTTCGCTCATTCCCCTCTCGGTTTATTTCAAGAAAGGCAAAGCAAAAATTAAGGTCGGTCTTTGCAAAGGTAAAAAATTATATGATAAGCGTGACGTTGCCGCCAAGAAGGATGCCGCAAGGAACATCGAACGTGCAATGAAAGAACGCTTTCAATAAATATGGGGATGAAAGGATTTCGACGGGGATTTTGAACCGTGATAAGCGAGCAGTGGTGCGGAACCACTTTAAAAGCCGTAGTTTATAAAAATAAACGACAATAATACTCAGTTAATGGCTGCCTAAGTGCGGCCCATCCTTCCCGGAAGCACTGCGGTCCGGATAAGGGTGTTGATCAGCAGTGAACGTGAATGAATGAGTAGCCTTGCAATTCATCATGACCTAAAGGATACCGTAAAGGGAAGCCTGTTTGTCGGCGTTTCTTGAGGGGAATCTTAAAAGATAAACTACGCTCGTAGAAATTCGCGGGAATTGATTTTCGGACGCGGTTTCGATTACCGCCATCTCCACCAAAATAGGCCTAAATCGTTTTTCGATTTGGGTCTGTTTTTTTCGGTAATCGAAACCGCATAGTCCATATTTTGCGAAGCAAAATGGACATATAAATGCGAAGGTTGCGCAGCAACAGCCGAAGCGAAGCTTCGGTTGACGCCATCTCCACCATAACAGATCTAAATCGTTTTTCGGTTTGGGTCTGTTTTTTTTCGGTAATCGAACCCCCTCAGTCAGCTTTACTGACAGCTCCCTTACAGGGGAGCCAAGATAGAATTTCATCTGACCTTGGGTCGATGTAGTCATCGACCCCTACGGAATGTGCCATTATCGAACTTCGCCGTAGGGTGCGATGCCCACATCGCACCTTGAAAGTCTAATGAAAATTGCTTTCAGTGCAGAGTTTAACCGGCACACTCGGATTATATTCTGCTAATCGTAAAACAAGAAAAACTTCCCCAATCGGAGAAGTTTTTTTCTTTTAAATTCAACTATTCAACGGAATCAATGTAATCGCATGCAGCGAGGGCAGCTATTGCGCCGTCAGAGGCAGCGGTCGTAACCTGACGAATTTTTTTCGTGCGGCAGTCGCCCGCAACAAAAATACCCTTAGTCGCCGATTCACAGCTTTCGTCAATAACGGCATAGCCTCTGCCGTCAAGCTCAACAACATTGCTGAAAGCTTCATTCTGCGGAATTAGGCCTATTGCAATGAAAAGTCCGTCAATCGAAAGCTCTTTGCTCTCCCCGGCCGAATTTTTAATAATAATACCCTCAAGCTCCGATTCGCCGGCAAATGATTCGACGGTAACTCCGGTTATAACCTCAACATTATCGAGCTTATAAAGCTGGTCTGCAAGCTTCTTTTCGCCGGTCAAAAAATCAAGATTCTGAACAACATAAACCTTCTTTGCAAGGTCAGAAAGCAAAATCGCTTCCTGCAATGCGGAATTTCCGCCGCCGACAACCGCAACGGTCTTGTCTTTATAAAAAGCCCCGTCGCATACGGCACAGAATGAAATTCCTTCGCCGACGTATTTTTCTTCACCGTCAACGCCGAGCATACGATGCTTTGCACCCGTCGCTATGATTACAGTCTTACCCTGATATTCGCCGTCATCAGTCACAACGGTTTTAACCTCGCCGTCCTTGATTTCAAGAGCCTCGCAGGATTCAACGTCTGCACCCTGCTCAAGTACCTGTTCAACAAGTTTTTCGGCGAATTCATTGCCGGTTAGGCTCATAAAGCCGGGAATATTTTCCACCTTCGGGGAAAAAGTTATCTGTCCGCCGAAGGTTTCTTTTTCGATTACAAGTGTTTTTTTATTCGCCCTGCAAGCATACAGAGCGGCGGTCAGCCCCGCAGGGCCGCCGCCAATTATAATTATGTCGTACATAATTGCTCCTGTTAATTTTTATTTATTAAGGAATTTCTTAATATCGGAAACGCCGGTATACTTAGCAGCTTCACCGTCCTTGATTACAACAAGTGTCGGAGCCTGCTTGATTCCAAGCTCCTGTGCAAGCTCAGCGTTTTCGTCGGCAAGAAGCTTAGTGTATTCATAGCCTGCCTTATCAAGGGTTGCGCAAGCAATCTTGCAGTTCGGGCATGTTGCGGTTGTGAAAAGGTAGCTAACGTTCTCGCCCGCTTCGGCTTTAACGCCGTCATCGGCCTTTGCGTCTTTCTTTACACCGTGATGTGTAAGATGAGAATTTGCAATGTCATAAACCTTACGGTCTGTGAACTCCTGAGCCTTACCGTCGTTGAAGTTCTGAACAGGACGATAGTAGCCGGTGATACGGCTGTAAACCTCTGTGTGCTCGCCGCACTCGGGGCAAACATACTGCTCGCCTGTGAGGTAGCCGTGGTTCTTACATACGGAATATGTCGGTGAAAGAGTGTAATACGGAAGCTTATAGTTCTCCGCAATTTTTCTGACAAGGTTCGCCGCAGCCTTCCAGTCGGGAAGCTTCTCACCGAGGAAGGCGTGGAATACCGTACCCGAGGTGTAAAGCGTCTGAAGCTCATCCTGAATATCAAGAGCTGAGAAAATATCATCTGTGTAACCGACAGGAAGATGTGAGCTGTTGGTGTAGTACGGTGTGTCACCCTCATGCTGAGCGGCAGTCTTGATGTCGGGATATCTCTTAACGTCGTGCTTTGCAAGGCGGTAAGCTGTGGATTCTGCCGGAGTTGCTTCAAGGTTATAAAGGTCGCCGTACTGAACCTGATAATCGGAAAGTCTCTCTCTCATGTGGTTGAGAACGTCGATGGTGAACTGCTGAGTTTTAGGATCGGTCATATCTTTGCCGAGCCACTTAGCGTTGAGACCGACCTCATTCATGCCGACAAGACCGATTGTCGAGAAGTGGTTGTTGAATGTGCCGAGATATCTCTTTGTGTAGGGATAAAGTCCCTCGTCAAGGAGCTTTGTGATAACGGTTCTCTTAACCTTGAGCGAACGAGCAGAAATATCCATAAGTCTGTCAAGACGCTCATAGAAGTCCTTTTCGTCCTTTGCAAGGTAAGCGATACGGGGCATGTTGATTGTAACAACGCCAACCGAACCTGTGCTTTCGCCGCTTCCGAAGAAACCGCCGGACTTCTTGCGAAGCTCACGAAGGTCAAGACGCAGACGGCAGCACATTGAACGAACGTCGCTCGGCTCCATGTCGCTGTTGATGTAGTTTGAGAAATACGGAGTACCGTACTTTGAGGTCATTTCAAAGAGAAGTCTGTTATTCTCTGTGTCTGACCAATCGAAGTTTCTTGTGATTGAATATGTCGGAATCGGATACTGGAAGCCTCTGCCGTTGGCATCGCCCTCGATCATGATCTCGATAAAGGCCTTGTTGACCATATCCATTTCCTTCTGACAGTCTTTATACTTGAAGTCAACTTCCTTACCGCCGATAATGCAGTTAAGCTCGGCAAGGTCATTCGGAACAACCCAGTCAAGAGTGATGTTCGAGAACGGAGCCTGAGTACCCCAACGGCTCGGTGTGTTAACGCCGTAGATGAAGGATTCAATGCACTTCTTGACCGATTCATAGTCAAGGTTATCATATTTAACGAAGGAGGCAAGGTAGGTGTCGAAGGATGAGAAAGCCTGTGCACCCGCCCACTCGTTCTGCATGATTCCGAGGAAATTAACCATCTGATTGCAAAGAGTTGCAAGATGCTTTGCCGGAGCTGAAGTGATCTTACCTCTTACTCCACCAAGACCCTCCTGAATAAGCTGCTTGAGAGACCATCCGGCGCAGTAGCCGGTGAGCATGGAAAGGTCATGGAGATGAATATCGGCATTTCTGTGAGCCTCGGCGATTTCCTCATCATAAATTTCGGAAAGCCAATAGTTAGCCGTGATAGCACCGGAGTTGCTGAGGATAAGTCCGCCGACGGAATAAGTAACCGTGGAATTCTCCTTAACACGCCAATCGTTAACATGAAGATAGTTGTCAACGATCTCTTTATAGTCAAGAACCGTTGCGTTGATATTTCTTATTTTTTCTCTCTGCTTACGGTAAAGAATATAAGCCTTGGCAACGTCATCGTAGCCGGCCTTGATAAGAACCGATTCAACGCTGTCCTGAATGCTTTCAACCGATATCTTGTCGTTCTTTATCTTCTGCTCAAAATCTGCCGTAACCTTGAGCGCAAGGAAATCAACAGTATCGGAATTATACTGCTTCTGACATGCGTCAAACGCCTTGGTTATAGCATCTCTGATTTTGTGAAGGTCAAAGCCTACGACTTTGCCGTCACGTTTTACAACATTGTACATACCTCTGTCTCCTTTATTTAGTGTTCCGTCAGGGATTATATCATATATATAGTGGTGATGTCAACACTTATTTTACAATATATTGTGTTAAATTCCGCGAATTTCCGTTTGCGGCACAAAATCTGCCGCAGCTTTCTGCATTTCAAGCATTGTTTGCTTGCCGACTCCCGTTACACTGCCGTCAATCAGGTTGCCCGAATCGACAAAATTCTGAAGAAAATATCTTTTTGCGCCCTTTATCCATTCTGCGGCATTGCGAATATCCTCAACGGTGTGAAATTCATTGACTATCGTGGTTCTGAATTCGTAGTCAACCGTGCCGCTTTTGAGGAAATCAACGCTTTCTTCAATCCTCGATAAATCGCAGCTTTTCAGGCCTATCGTTTCGGCATATTTTTCCTTACAATTTTTAATGTCCATTGCAACGTAGTCAACAAGTCCCTCGCCGACAATGTTCTTAAGTCTTTCGGGATAGCTGCCGTTTGTATCAAGCTTAACCGAATATCCGAGGTCACGAACCTGTCTGATAAAATCGGCAATGTCGGGATTCATCAGCGGCTCGCCGCCCGTTATCGCCACTCCGTCAAGAAGTCCGCATCGCTTTTTCAGAAAAGAAAAAATCTCCTCAATCGAATAATCGGGATTCTCGGGCAATTCCGTAACAAGAAGTGCATTATGGCAAAACGGACAGCGAAAGTTGCATCCGCCTGTAAAAACAGTGCACGCAACTTTCCCCGGGAAATCCAATAATGTCATTTTTTGAAGTCCGTCAATACGCATCACAGCACCTCCGAAAGCATATTTTATCGTTCCGAAGTATTCTACCACAACATGATATGGTTTACAACAAGAAAGAAATAAAAATATATACAAACTTTCACTTCACTTTTTGCACAAAATATAGTATAATGGCAGAAAAGTAAACACAAGGGAGTGAAATTATGGAAAAGGAACAAATGGATTTTACCGACTATACCGATCCGATATGCCCTTTCTGCACGGATCAATTTAAAAAGCAGCCGCCTGTCCACCCTATTCCAACCGGGAGAGTGCTTGAAAAGCTTGACGGGCACCTTGGCAGAAACGATTACGATTCGGCCGAAAGGCATCTTCTCTATTGGCTCGGTGAAGCCGAGGACGGCAGAGACAAGCACGGTATGCTGACTGTCGAAAACGAGCTTATGGGGCTTTACAGAAAGACCGGTCGCAAAGAAAAGGCACTTGAAAGCGTCGACAAGGCATTATCTTTGATTGATGAATTAAAGATTAATAACGCCGTTGCAGCCGGAACAACATATACCAACGCCGCTACGGTTTACAAGGCATTTGCATTGCCCGAAAAATCTATCAAGCTTTTTGAGCAGGCCAAAATGATATATGAAAAGGAACTGTCGGACGACGATTCACGTCTCGGTGGGCTTTACAACAATCTCGGCCTTACTTTAACCGACCTCAAACGCTTTGACGAAGCGGAGGCATACTACAACAATGCTATAAAAGTAATGTCACAAAACAAAAACGGCGAGCTTGAAATTGCAATTACATATCTTAATCTTTGCGATTTATATGAAGCGAAGCTCGGCTCGGAGAAAAGCGAAAAAATCGTCGACGAATATATAGAAAAAGCGTATGAGCTTCTCAACAGAGAGTATCTGCCGAGGAACGGCTATTATGCCTTTGTTTGTGAAAAATGCGCTCCTACCTTCGGATATTTCGGACGCTTCGTTTATGAAAAAGAGCTGAGCGACAGAGCGAGGGAGATTTATGAAAGGAATTGAAATTTCAAAAGCTTATTTTGAGGAATACGGCCGGCCGATGCTCGAAAAGGATTTTTCGGACATCCTCCCTTTTTTGTGCGTCGGGATGGTCGGCAGCGGCTCGGACTGCTACGGCTTTGACGATGAAATATCAAGAGACCATGACTTTGAGCCGGGTTTTTGCATATTTATTCCGAATGAAGACGTTGTTGACAGACGAAAAGAATTCTTGCTTGAAAGAGCATATGCAAAGCTTCCCAAAGAATTCATGGGTCTTAAACGAAGCCTTGTAAGCCCCGTCGGAGGAAGAAGAAACGGTGTTATACGAACTGACGGGTTTTACACAAATAAAATCGGCAGTGCCGACGGCAAGCTTAGCGTCCTTGATTGGCTGACGATTTCCGAAAACTATCTTTTTGAAGCGACAAACGGCGAGATTTTCTTCGACAACTACGGCGAATTTTCAGAGATTCGTAACAGAATCATGAATATGCCCGAGGATATAAGACTCAAAAAGCTTGCAGGAAATATGCTTCTTATGGCACAATCGGGTCAGTATAACTACGGCCGATGTCTTTCACACGGCGAAACGGGGGCGGCACAGCTCGCTGTTATCGAATTTGTCAATGCCTCAATGAAAACGGTATTCCTCTTAAACAAAAAGTATATGCCATATTATAAATGGAGCTTCCGTGCAATGCGGAATCTAAAGCTTTTTTCGACCTTTTCCGACTCGTTTGAATATCTTCTGACGAGCGAAAATGACAGCGTAACGGCACAAACAAAGACTGATGTAATCGAGGATATCGCAAGCATGATAATCGGTTATCTTGTTGATAACGAAATGACAAAGGCAATATGCGGCGACCTTGAAAAGCATGCATACTCGATAAACGATTCAATATCAGACCCTAATATAAGAAATATGAATATTTTCACGGCAGTATAAAAGCAGGCAGTCCGATCAATTAATCAGACTGCCTGTTCCTTATGTTTCAATACATAATTTAATTAAAGCTTTAACAACATAGCCTTATTTTATAATTGAGAAAATCAGATTCCAAAGATATCTTACAGCCTTGTCAAACACCTCGAAGATAACATAGTATTTGCCCATGAAGTGCTTGAGCACTCTGTTGAGAGCATCTGTGCTGAAAAGTGTTTGTGAAGCATCGATATCCGAATATGTAAAATCTGTCTTTTCGATAGTATATTCGTCAATGAGCTTGTCGCCCTCAACCGTATATGTTTTAAGATTGAATGTCGACTCGGTGAACTCAACCTCACAGTAAATAAGCTCGGGGCTCATGTAGCTGTAGTTTATCCACGAATGATGATAAGGCTCGTCATAAACACGGTTCTTGCCCGATGCGGAAGCGGTCGTGATATAAAGCGTTCCGTCAGGGTCTGTTGCTTTATTGGACGAATAATCAAGGTCAACCTTTTCGTTGTTAAGCATATTGTAGGAACGTCCGTAGTAGTGCTCATGTCCGTCAAAGGCGAGATCAAATTCAAACTTATCCATGATAGCGGAATAAACACCCTGGAGCATATAGTTATCGTTGTCAATCGCATGGTGACCGGTTCCGTATATATCATGGTGGAAAACGGCTACTCTCCACTTTGCGTCAGGGTTAGCGAGTATCGCTCTTTCGGCGAGTGCATGGCTTTCAAATACATTTACATTTGTGGTGTTGAAAACAACAAAAAGAACGTCACCGTATCTGAACCAGTAAGGTGTACCGGTCTTGCTGGTGGAAACGAGCTGTGAATTCGGGTTGTTAACGTAGTGCTGATAAGTTGAGCCCTTGTGATCGTGGTTGCCGATGGTTGTCGCCATCGGGAGATTACGCATAGCCTTCGGTGAAAGCGTAGCTGCCCATTCCGTTGCGCTTGCTCCTGTCTGTGTCTGGTCGCCGCAGGAGATGATAAAGCTTGTGTCGGGATACTTCTTCAAAGCGGTGTTGAGCGTTGTATTCCAGCTTGTAGCGTCCTTGTAGCCTGTGCCGTCATCCACTGCAGAGCACTGGATATCGCCGACAAGCAGAGCCTTAAACGAATCGGTCGCATGAGTTATGTAGAACGTCGGTTCGCTCCAATTATCCTTGCCGAGAGAATATGAATAATAGTATTTCGTGTTTTCCTCAAGACCGGTAACCGTAACCCTGTTTGTCTGCTGATCGTTATCGGCAAGGGTGCTGTAACCTAAGAAAAGCTTAGCATTTTCCATTTTCTCGTTATCGGCAATCTTAACCATAGGAACGGAAACCTTTCTATCCGAATGCCAGTTGAAGTTAAGCTCGGTTGCATCTGCACCGGGTGTAAGGGCAATTTGCGTATTGTCGCCCTCGACTGTTTTCCAATATTCATCCCACTCCGTTTTTGACATTGTGTAATCGGGCAGAAGAAGATTATCGGCAGCATTAACGCTCAAACCGATACAACCCGTAAACAAAGTAACAATGAGTAAAATAGATATTATCTTTCTTGTGTGAACCATAACTATCCCCTTTCAGAATTTATAATTAATAATAACATACTTTTCAAAAAAAAGAAATAGACAAAATAAAAAATTCGGCACGAAGAGGAAAATATCTCATCGTGCCGAAAACTTTAAATTAAATCAAACATCCCATTTGTAATGTCGGAGATTGGAGTCAATGAACAGTGCACCGACATCAAGAGCATGAATAACGGTTCCGTCCTCCATAGGATAAACGGTAACGTCCTCCCCTTCTCCGCCGAAGTTTTCAATCCACTTCCACTGATACATGATTCTGTCAAAAAGCTTTTCGACCTTGCCCGTCTTGACGTCAATCGAGTAGACGGCTCTTGTGCTATCGTTTGAACCGACATAAAGCTTACCGTTATAAACCTCGCCGCCCTGAATTGCGTCAATCGAATCGGAAAGCTTAATTTCGCCTGTATACTCAAAGGTTGCAAGGCTAAAGCAATAAATAACCTCCGCAGTCTTGCTGTATGATGAATAAATCAGACCGTTATCGGCATCAACCGCAACCCACGGAATACCCCTTGTCAGAATGTCGTTGGGCATTTCATAAGCCTCACCGATAAATTCAAGCGTTTCAGCATCGTAAAGAGCGATAACGGGATGTGCCCAAATCTTGCTGTCCTCAAGAGAAGCATAGATCAAACCGTTATAAAAGCTGATTCCGCCGATATGCTTTGAACCGTATTGCTCAACAAGCTCATCGGTCAATGCCTTGTAATTGTAAGCATAAACCGTCTGATTATCAAGGCCGATTTTAACAAGCGATGTCTTGCCGCTGAAATACCAATATTCGCCGTCAGTCGTAACACCCTGAGCACGCTCAAGAGTATCGAGTCCGACTACCTTTGAATTTGATTCGTACTTGTAAATATCGCCGTTAAAAAAATTGTTAACGCCGTTGCTCAAGGTCATTAAAAGAGCGATAAAAACGGCAAAGACCTTGTAGAAAAGAGACTTTACATAGTTATAAAAAGGTAACATAGCGAAAGCTCCTTACTTTATAACACAGTCGCAGAATCCGATAACATCATCGTAAACGTGCTCCCTGTCAAGCTCATTGAGGATCTCGTGTCTGTCGTCCTTATAGAGCTTGCACCGAACATTGCCGTGGCCGGTTGCTTTGAGCTTTTCAAAGACCTCGTTAACGCCCTTTGAATATGCACCGACCGGATCCTCTTCACCTGCAATGAGGAGGATCTTAAGCTCCTTCGGAACCTTTCTGTACCAGCCGTCCGTTGAAACGGAATCTAAAAGCTCGAACATGTTTTTATAGCCCGAAGCGGTGAACAGAAAGCCGCAGTCATCATTATTAATGTACCAGTCAACGTTCTCGGTGTTCCTCGAGAGCCAGTCAAAGGCTGTTCTGCCCTCCGTGCGTTTGTTATATGTACCGAAAGCTATCTTATCGATAAGCTTGCTTGGGTGCTTCTCGCCCTTGACCTTTGAAATAAGCGAAGCAAGGACGATTCCTGCGCCTGCACCGGGATTTTTGCCGCTTGTGCCGCAGATAACGGCGGCAGCAATATCATCGGCATATTTTGTGATATAGCTTCTTGTAACGAACGAACCCATGCTGTGGCCGAAGATAATCACGGGCTTTTTGAATTCGTCCTTTGCAATGAGCGTGAGCTGATGAGCATCATCAACAAAGCCCTTGCCGAAAGCGTTTTTCTCACCTCCGAAGTAACCCTTGACTCCGTTAGGTGCGACTGATTTTCCGTGACCGATGTGGTCGTTCATGATGAAAGCAAAGCCTGCATTGCAAAGAGCCGTTGCAAACTCCTCATATCTTTCACCGAATTCCGCCATGCCGTGAACGCCCTGAACAACAGCCTTTATCTTGCCGTCGACAGGTGCCCAGCTTCTTGCAAAAATGTCGGCCTCACCCGTGACCGAAGGATAGGAATACTCTTTTCTGACGATTTCCATAAAACGCCCTCCTGATAAATATTTATATTATACTACCGGGATATCAATGTCATATTCGGGCATGTAAAGACCCTTTGCAAAGTTTCTTGCTCTGAAGAGAACATGGCTGTCATAAGCCTCCATTACGAAGCCTATGCCGTTATCGTTGCACTCGCCGTCCTTGTTATCAATAGAAAGCGACGGGAGATTGATCGAATGGAAGTTGCCGATCTTCTCGTAAGTGAACTGTCCGATACCTGTATGAAGATGACCCGTAATAAGGAAAACATTGTCATACTTGTTAAGGAAATACTTAAGCGCATCTGATTGAGCACCAACCGAGCCTGCCGAATCAATCGGACTGTTCCATGTATCCGGAAGACCGTGTGTCATCTTGAGCGGCTGATGAATCATAACGAATATGGGCTTGCCTGTCTTTGAAGCCTCTGTCAACTGAGCATCAAGCCAGCAAAGCTGTGCTTCGCTGATATAGGACTCCTCAAACTCTGTTTTGTCTGTTCCGAGAACAATGAATCTGTAGCCGTTGATCTCATATGAATAATGAAGCGAATCAATGGTGAAGTCACTGCCTACGGACTTGTTAAGCTCATTATTAAAATCAATAAAGTTTCTAACCGTTTTTTTGTAGCTTGCCTTGAGTCTTACATCATGGTTTCCTACCGCGTTAATGAAGCAATTTGTTCTTGCACCCGCAAGCTTCTCGGAAATATACTGATATTCGCAGAGAAGTCCGTTTTCGGCAATGTCGCCTGCGTTAAGAATAGCGTCAACCTTACCGTCGATATTGTATGTAACGTCCTCGCAAGCGGCGTCAAAATACCTTGTTCTTTCAACAAGATAGTTTGAGAACTGCGGATCTGCCCACACAACAGCCGTAAGGTTTGCACCTGTCTTTTCGTTTGTCTGAATCGGATCCTCATTTGACGGGCCGACATACGGTGTCAAAGTATAGGAGATGGCTATAACGATAACCATCAGCTTATAAGCAATGCGTGAAAAAAAAGTTGTTTTCAAAAGTTACACCTTCCTGTGAATTAAATTTCATCTAATTTTAACACGAAAGAAACGATATGTCAATTTTATTTGTGCAAATCAATTAAATTGACAAAGAAAAAACCGCAGCTGAAAATCAACTGCGGCAAAATTAATTCAGTTTTGCTTATTCGGGTTATCGAAACGGTAAATCTCTCTGTTTTCAATATCCATATCCGGAATCATTATCGGCTGAATTCCGGCATTGGCCGTTATCGTAGTGATAAATGCTCTTGCATACGGGAAAAGCTCCTTATAGGTTTGGATATGAATAATCTCTCTCGCAAGATCATCGGGATAAGAGAAAATTCCTGCAAGAACAAGCTTAACGGAAAAGATGTCGGGATTTTCCTTGTCAGTAATCGTAACCGTGAATTTGCCCTCGCAGATATTGTTGTTAGTGTATCTGACATTGTAGGCGTAGCTGTTCTTCAGCTCAATTTTGGTATTGCCTTTGATTTTATTAACAAACTGAATCTCATCAATTTTATAAGCATTAAGCTTAAGATCTTTCATTGTAAAGTCCCCCTTTGTTTTATATATATTATCACAAAGAAGAACAATTTACAAGTGTTATTTTTTCAAAGCCGATACAATATATGTGCCCGAAAGGACAGTGTTGATGACAACTGCGGCAATCAGAACACATTTGGCCGCCTTGAGCACGGTTAGGAGCATACAATCGTACCTTGCCATTTTCATAAACAGCTTTGCATAGTGTGAGCTTTTCATTTCCTTACCTCCCGTCCGTCAACAAAATTCCGTGAGCTATTCCGGGAATACTCTCACCCTGAAACGGCGAAACGGCGGAAAGAAGCGCACCCGTGGCAAATACAAGAACCCTGTGAAGCTTTCCCTCACTCAATTCTCTCATGATTTTTGAACATAATACACTTCCACAGCAGCCGCATCCGCTTCCGCCGGAATGAACATCCTGCTTGTCAAGAAAGTACATCATAAGTCCTGTATCATTGTGCTTTTCTTTTATATCAATATTGTACTCCTTTTCAAGTATCTCATATAAAAGTGCTGAACCTACCTTTCCGAGGTCGCCCGTGAGTATAAGGTCATAATGCTCGGGTGTCGTCTGTGTTTCGGTCAAGAATGTCGCTATTGTGTCCGCAGCGGCAGGTGCCATTGCAGCGCCCATGTTATTTGCGTCCGTAACTCCTTTGTCGACCATTTTGCCGAGAATCGCTTTTTCGATTTTCGGGCTGTTCTTTTCCGGCTTTGACGAGATCATTGCCGCACCTGCGCCGGTAACCGTCCATTGAGCCGTCGGAGGTCTCTGACCGCCGTATTCAAGGGGAAACCTGAACTGCTTCTCGGCTGAACAAAAATGCGATGATGTCGAAGAAATTGCCGTATCCATTTTACCCGAATCAACATAGACAGCGGCATTTATCATTGCAAGAACCGAGGTTGAGCATGCGCCGTACACTCCGAAATAAGGTATTCCGAATTCACGGATACCAAACGCCGATCCCGTGCATTGATTTATCAAATCCCCGGCAAATATTCCGTCGATTTCTTCGCTTTTTTTGCCCGATTTATCAAGAACAAGCCCAACAGCGATTTTCTGAATATGGCTCTCGGCCTTCTCCCATGTGTCAAGGCCGCATCGGTCATCATCAAGAACCATGTCAAAGCACTTCCCGAGAGGCCCCTCCCCCTCTTTTTTGCCCACAACGGCAGCATAGGATATCACATTCGGTTTATTCTCAAATTCAATTACTCTTCCGCTCATTTTCCCATCACCTTTTCGACGATAAAATAAATCAATCCGTAAAGTGAAGCGGCAGTTGTTCCGTAGAGGATTACAGGGCCGGCTATCTTGAATATGCTTGCACCCGTCCCCATTATAAAGCCCTCGCTTTTGAACTCCAAAGCCGGCGAAACAACCGAATTTGCAAATCCCGTGATCGGCACTATCGTACCTGCTCCGGCATGCTTTGCAATTTTATCAAATACGCCGATTCCCGTCAAAATCGCAGTAATAACAATCAATACTATCGAAACCAGCGAGCGGCTCTCATCAAGGCTCATTCCGCTTTTTCTGAAAATATAAAACATCAGCTGGCCGAAGCAGCATATTGCACCTCCGATTAAGAATGCTTTTATACAATCCAAAACTATCGGTGAATTCGGAGAGGCTTTTTTTACCATTTCATCATATTGCTTATTTGAAATTCTCATCATCTACGCTCCTAAATATTATTCGATAATAATATTTGCAAATAAGCGAAAAAAATACAAAAATAAGGACGACCGAAGCCGTCCTTAAAATATTTTTTAATTAAGCACCGACAGATTTGCGAAGAATAAGCAAAGCATCAAAGCTGTTGAGTGTTCCGTCGGAGTTCATGTCGCCTGCGTTGAACTGAACGGATGTAAGCGTCTTGAGACCTACAACGTGCTGGAGAACCATAAGTGCATCATAGGAATTGATCTTGCCGTCGTCATTAACGTCACCCTTTGTCGAAGCGGTTACAAGAGTTATTTTGTAAGAATCATAAACCTTTGTATTCGACTTGAAATAAATCTCAATGATGTTTTCACCAAGTTTGTAGTCGCCTTTCGGTGAAGCTAAAATATTCTGACTGACGCTTATACCTGATTTTGTCTCTTTATAAGCGATGTTTTCACTTGTTCCGTCCGAATAAGTTACCTTAACCACAAGACCGGTCATATCGATCATTCCTCTGTCGGAATAATGCGAATAATAACCGCCGTTGTGATGGAAGGAAATCATTCCGTCATGCTTGACAAATTTTCCGAGTCCGTAGCCCTCGGGCATGTCATAGTAGCCGTAATCCCAGTCTGTACCCTGGACAAAAACGGTTTTGGTCGGATAAGAAACAATTTTAACTGCCGTTATTTTTGCCGCAGCCGACGCCGAAACAACGGATGCAAGTCCCGAACAGGTCAAAGCGACAATAATTGCCATTACATAAGCAATGATTCGTCTTGTATTTTTCATTTAACGGTCTCCTCCATTCATTTTTTATTATTATAAACCTAATATTCGTTTTTGTCAATCAAAAATCAAACACCCGTAAGATCAAAATCGGGAATATACTCCTGCGAAGATGAATCAAGCTCCTGAATGTATACGTTTTCAAATCCGAGCTTTTCGGCATGCAAAATAACCGTATCATATTCCCTCTTGCTGATTTTACGATTGATTGTCGGATAATCCGCAGCCTTTGCGCACGGCATATACTGACCCATCAGGCTGATAATTGTTTGATTTGATAGATTTTCGTCAACCCAATCGAGCATTTTCATGCCTTGACTGATATTTCCGGGCAGAACAAGATGACGAATAATCATTCCTTTTTTCATAAGACCGTTTTCAAAGATATCCTCGGGCTGCTGACGTCGCATTTCAAGAACAGCCTTTGAGCAAACTTCAAAATAATTCTCGGCACGGCTGTATTTTTTAGAAACCGACGGGCTTACATATTTCATATCCGTCAGATAGATATCAATCAAGCCGTCCAAAGCCTTCAGCGATTCAACGCTGTCATATCCGCCTGTGTTATACACAACGGGAATGCCCGGCTTATATTTTGAAAGAGTATCGGCAAGCTGCAGTGCATATTGGGTCGGACTGACAAGATTAATGTTGTCAGCTCCGCTATCTTCAAGCTCTTTGAAAATCTCAATCAATCTTTCTTCGCTGATTTCTTTTCCGAAGCAGCCGTCGCTTATCACACTGTTTTGGCAGAAAACACATTTAAGCGAACAGCCGGAGAAAAAGACAGTTCCGCTTCCTTTTTCGCCGCTTATGCAAGGCTCTTCCCAATAATGAAGCGCAGCTCTCGCTATTTTATATTCCGAATTAACTCCGCATATTCCGGTTTTTGAATCTCTGTCAATATTACATTTTCTCGGACATTGGTTGCATATATACATTTTGAAACACCTCTGATGACAAAAATATTATATCATAAATTTTTTTCTTGTCTACTGTTTATATATGTGATATAATATTCGAGTAACAATATACACGAGAGAGGTTTTATTTATGAAAAAAGTAGTTTCGATAGTTATGTCTGCGGTTTTAATCCTTTTATGCTTCGCTTCCTGCGGCTCTAAGGGCATGAAGGGCACTCATCATGCGGAAATGGTAATCAAAAACTACGGCACGGTAAAGATTGAGCTTTACGGCGATCAGGCTCCTTTGACGGTTGAGAATTTTGTTAACCTTTGCAACAAAGGCTTTTACAACGGACTTACATTCCATCGCTATGTTAAAGACTTTGTTCTTCAGGGCGGCGACCCGGAGGGAACAGGTCTCGGCGGCTGTGAGAGCAGCGTTAAGGGCGAATTCTCGGCCAACGGTGTGAAGAATACCATCAAACATAAAAAAGGTGTAATTTCAATGGCGAGAAACCAGTTTGATTTTAACTCAGCTTCTTCGCAGTTCTTCATCTGCCTTAAGAATTCGTGCTCGGATGACCTCGACGGTCAGTATGCTGCTTTCGGAAAAATCACCGAGGGTATGGATATTATCGATAAGCTTTGTGCAGATCTTACGGAAAGCGACTGTCTCCCGAAGGATCAGCAGCCGGTAATCGAAACAATTAAGGTTATAGACTAAGAGGTGCGAGTTTTGAACAGCAATCTTGATTATTTGAATAGAGTTTATTTAAGAATTGACCTTGATAAAATCTGCAATAATATTAAAGAAGTTATAAATAAGGTCGGCAAGGATACAAAGGTCATGGCCGTTGTCAAGGCCGACGCTTACGGTCACGGAGCAATCGAAGTCTCGAAGGCTCTCAGCGAAATCGGCACATACGGCTTTGCCGTTGCCACCGTCGGTGAAGCGCTTGCGCTCAGACGTGCCGGTATCACAAAGCCGATTTTGATTCTTGATTTTGTTTTCCCGAACCAGTTTGAAACAATTATCAGAAATGATATCATGCTCACCGTTTTCCGCTACGAGATAGCCAAGGAGCTTAACGAAGCGGCGGAACAAATGGGCACAACGGCTCATATTCATATTAAAGTCGACACAGGTATGGGAAGAATCGGCTTTATCCCCGACGACGAGAGCATTGATGAAATCCGACGAATCTCTCAGCTCCCGAACGTTGAGATCGACGGAATTTTCACCCATTTTGCATGTGCGGACGAAGCGGACAAAACCTCGATGAACCGCCAGTTTGCAAAATTCAAGGATTTTGTTTTGAGACTTGAAGAAATCGGCATAAACATACCGATTAAGCATGTTTGCAACAGTGCGGCAATTATTGACAGCGACGATAAATTCCTAAACATGGTCAGGAGCGGTATTATAACCTACGGTCTCTACCCCTCCGAGTTTGTTCATAAGGATAAGCTGCATATTGAACCGGCAATGGAGCTTCACAGCCTTGTTATTAACGTTAAAACAATACATAAGGGCGATACGGTCAGCTACGGTTCAACCTATGTGGCCGAAAAGCCTACTGTTATTGCAACGATCCCTGTCGGTTATGCCGACGGATATCCGAGATTGCTTTCCAATAAAGGCAGTGTGCTTATCCACGGAAAAAGAGCAAAGATTGTCGGCATGATATGCATGGATCAATTCATGGTTGACGTTACCGATATCCCCGGCGTTTCAATCGGAGACGGTGTAACGCTCATCGGCAAGGACGGCGACGAAGAAATCACATGCGAGGAAATCGGCGATATTTCCGGCAGATTCAATTATGAGTTTCTTTGCTGTATTACACGCCGTGTTCCGAGAGTGTATATCAGAAACGGCAAGACCAAAAAAATTGTTGATTATTTAGAGTGATTCAAATGGCTGAAACAAAAACAAACGTTATGCGTCTGCTTGACAAGCAGAAAATAAATTATATACCGCATTTCTATCCTCATGGCGATGAAATTCCGACGGACGGATTAACGATTGCCAAATTTCTCGGCAAGGAGCAGGCAACAGTTTACAAAACCCTTGTCACCCGCTCCGCTTCAAAGAACTATTATGTTTTTGTTGTCCCCGTTGCCGAGCATCTTGATTTAAAAAAGGCCGCAAAAGCGGTAAAAGAGAAGTCTATCGAGATGATTAAGCAAAATGAGCTTCTGCCTCTGACAGGCTATGTTCACGGCGGATGCAGTCCGATAGGAATGAAAAAGAGCTTTAAAACGACCTTTCATGAGGATATTAATTCGCTCGAAACCGTAACCCTGAGCGCAGGCAGAATCGGAAGTCAAATCGAGCTCTCCCCTGCCGATATCATTAAGGCAACAAGAGGACAAACGGCCGATATAATTGTTAAATAAGAAAAGAACAGCAGCAGAATTAATTTTCCGCTGCTGTATTTTTATATTCTGTTGACTTAATTTCCTCTGCCGAAATTAATAATTCTGTCAATCGCTTCGCTGACCGAGCTTTCATCGGTCGGGAACTCCTCATCTGCGGTTGTATCTTCCGTTACAGGCTCTGTGGTCTCAGGCTCGCCCCAAACGAAAAGGAAAACGGTTGTACCCTTTTCATATGATGCGCCCTCCTCAAGTGAAGCACCCTGAACCGTATCGGGAGTTTCGTTACCCGTGTTAAGCTTAACGGATTTTTCAACCGTAAAGCCAAGCTTTGTCAGCATATTTCTTGCATCGTCATACTTCATTCCGATAATGCCCGAGGTCGGGAAAACAATGCTCTGCTTACCCTTGCTGACAACAAGCTTGATTGTCGTTCCAACGGGAACCTTATCGTTAACATCAACGCTCTGGCTGATTACATAGCCTTCCTCAACGGTCGAATCGTAAACCTCATTCTTTTCAAACTTAAAGTTTTTGGTGTTATATGTGTTGTCGACGATTTCGTTATATGGCTTGCCGACAAAGTTCGGCACCTCAACGGTTTCGGCAGCGGCTGTAGTCGTTGCATCATTATCAATCTTAATAACGCCTGTCTGCCAAAGAACAAGGAAAGCAACAGCAAGAACAATAATAATCGCACAAACCGTTATTACAGCCGAGGAACGGTTATGTCTCTTCTTCGCCGCTTCACGCTTATTATAGGTGTAGTCCTCCTCATCGTCCTCTTCGTCAACGATACGCTGAGCAACAGGCTTCTTGACATTTACGGGAACCACAGGCTCAAACTCCATACCCGAACCTGCTGCCGCACTCGGCGAGGCCGAAAGCTCGGCACGAAGCTCTTCAACGGTTCTTGTTCTGTCCTCCGGAAGAATCTGGAGAGCGTTGACAAGTCCGTTTATTACATAAGCCGGAAGCTGCTCGGCAAACTTGCCGGGAACCATAAGTCTGTCGTTTGTTACACGCTCCGTTGCGTCAATCGGGTCTGTTCCGATGAGCGTCCTGTAAAGAACGGCACCGAAACCGTAAATATCCGTCCAAGTGCCCTGACGTCCCTCAAAGCCGTACTGTTCAAAAGCGGCATAGCCGTTATAAAGCTGGCATTTAAGCTCGCTTCTGGCCGATCTGACCTGGCTGATGCTGAAACCTGTTATCCTGATCTTACCGTCGGACGCAACAATGAGCGTTGACGGAGAAATACCTCTGTGGATTATACCCGACGCATGAAGCGTGCCGAGAGTTGAAAGCACAGGCATAAGCAAAGGACGGGCCTTTTCCCATGAAATATAGCCGACATTGTTTCTGAGAAGATATTCTCTGAGTGTAATGCCGTCAATGTTCTCTGTAATCGCATAGCATGTGCCGTTGCCCTCAAGGGTATCCTTAACCTTAATAAGAGCGGAAAGTCCGCTGAGACGCATAAGCTTCCTCCACATCTCCGTGAAGCTCTGGAGGCATTCGTCAAATACGTTTTCGTTGCCCTGAGCAACGTAAACGCCGAGTGTTTTGGGGTCACGAAGTGCAATCCCCTCCGGGAAGAATTCACGGATATTGACCGGCTCTCTCGTTGAAAGGTCAAGTCCCATATACGTTGCGCCGTCCCCGTTATATTCAAGAAGCTTGCCTACAAGATATCTGTTGCCAAGAACCGTCCTGATCGGCAGGTAAGGCTCAATCTGCTTTGAATCGGCATGGAATCCGCAGTAGGGACACTGCTTTTCCGTTCCGATATCCTTCATACAGCTCATACATAAATTATCTGAATTAATCATCATATACCTTCTTCCGAAACTCAGATTTCTTTAGCTTATGATAACATTTAAGGATTAATTTGTCAAGTTAAGACAATTTACAATAGGTTACAGCTCAAGTAACTTTAATGAATTGCATAATTTATATAATCTAATGTATATTGAAATTATTACCTAAATGTGATAGAATAGAAAAAAATTCAAGGAGCTGATCCTGTGGATAAAAATGAACTTGATAAGCTTATCGGAAATGTTGAAACATTGGAGCTTAACGATAAAGAACGGGCGATGAAAAGTTTTATCTTATCGGCACATCAATCGGAAGCACGGTAGCAACAGCTTTTTGCCGCTTTTATCCGGGCAAGGTTAAAAAGCTTGTTCTTCTTGCACCGGCAGGAATGGATAGCTTTAAACCTCCGTTTTATATGAAGCTGTGTGAAATTCCGGGCTTCGGCAAGGCTCTTTTCAAAACAATCGGCGGCAAAACGTTGATTAAAAACTGTGCCGGCGAAATGACACACACCGAGCAATCCGAGGTTGATGACTTTACCCGCTATTTTGCGATGTGTGCCGAATACAAAGGCTTTATCGGCAGCACTTTTTCAAGCCTTATTAATTGCATTCTTAACACCAAAGAGGCAACCGAGGGCTACAAAAGCGTCAATGGACAAAAAATCCCGATGCTTGTTGTCTGGGGCACCGCAGACAGAACAATGCCCTATTATCAGATTGACAGAATGAAAGAGGTTTGTCCGAATGCAGAGTATGTAACCTTTGAGGGTTCGGGTCATGTCTTTGTATATGACGAAGGTAAAAGGACAGCAGACGTCGTTCTCCCATTTTTAAAGAAATAATAATTCTGAAAAAACTCCCCCGAGTTTGAACTGCCCCAGATTGTGCAGACAGTACAAAAGCCATCCCTTATGGTGCAAA
>OIZV01000043.1_pt1 | contig 87768 bp, 68 predicted proteins | sample 1588681 | NCBI WGS metagenome assembly OIZV01 (sample SAMN03283281) | human gut metagenome | biome: human-associated habitat; material: feces | host: Homo sapiens | place: Peru | collected 2012 | reverse complement strand
AAAAAATGCTTCCAAGGAAAGCATAACATCCCCGAAGCATTTTTTCAACTGTTTTATTCTATTGAGTCAGCGTTGTTCTTTTCCTATAAAATTGTTAGATTTTTGATAGTTTGTCAATTTTTTTACTTATTTCTTTCCTGAATCAGGCAAGGTTGTAAAATTCAGTCCATATTTTCTCTGCATTGCTTCCAGTACTTTAGGATTCTCCAGCTGTACTATCTTGTCCTCATCTCCCCCGGCTGTCATTCTGGGAATCAGGGTCAGCAGCGTACTTCTTTCCGCAACTCTGGCGTTATCATCATGCAATAACTCTTTCATGTACTCCGTCCTCGTATACACATCTAGCCGGATCGGCTTGCCATTTGTTGTGTACCGGAATTGCCGCTCCGTCTGAACGTCTTCCAGTTCTCCGACCGGCTGCTCTAACAGGCACTCCAAGACCTCCCGGCAAAGCTTCTTATCCTCCATCACCTTGCCAAACATGAAATCATCCGCAATCGTCAGTTCCTCATACCTTTTTGCCATTCGTACTCTCCTCACTCTTTCCGCAGGAGAATCTGTTAGCACTTACACAGAATCGAACTTCTGGCTCTCACCATGTCTTCCGCTGCTCTATTATTGTCATTGGGTAACTAAGCAGGGATTTCTTTGGATTCATAGACACTAGCTTACGCCGCACAGAAATTTGAAAACAGAAAATCTGCTTATGGGTATAGAATAACAGAGGATTATTTATTTGTCGACATAGAAAAATACCAGTTTTAGTAAATCGGTCTGCATTCGTTACTGTTTAAAGACAGGCGCAAGATTTGACGTTCACACTCTTCTGGCGCTTTCCCCTTATTGATGCCGCCCCCGGCTACTGTTTCAGTCTGGCTGTCTGCTGCCCGGGCTCCGTAGCCTGCAGTTCGGACATTCGTTCACTCTTCTATGCCATTACACTACTTATCTCCCTTTTCTACCAGTACCGCCTGCACATGAAACCTCAAAGACGGTTGCTTATAAACGCAAGTTGCGAGCGTGATGATTTTGTCATTCTCTGTCACCGTCATTTCTGTATCAATATTGGCATTTTTATCATCTATGCTGAAAATGGACTCCAGATAGTCCTTATAAACTGCCTTGTCTGAAAAATCAAAGCTGTAAAGCAGATGCCTGTCATCATAGTTATGGACAGCAAAAATCTTATAATGAAGCACCTTGTCCGGCAGATAAATAATAATCTCTCTGTGTTCATCGAAGAAATCCTTGTCCTCAAATTTATGCAGCTGGGCAAACATGGTTCCATTCCTCATGTTATGCCCGTAAATCACGGTATTGTTATCCGTAAAGTCCTTGCTATTCAGGCTCTCCGTGTAGATACATGCCGGTCTGCCGGTAGAGCCGTCGATATTGTGATTCAGATAATAGGAATCATCGGTGGGATGCTGGAGAATCGGATAATTAATATCCGTCCCCGGGATCACGATCCACGCATATACATCCGGATTTGTCTCCCATAATTCCTCAAAATCGATCGGGATTTCCTCCTCCGGTTCCGCAGATTCAGTCACGGTTTCGCTGTCCTGTGACGCATCCGTCACTTTCTCTACCGTTGCAGGCTCCGTCTGCTGTAATTCAGCGTCGGATGACTGAGACGCCTGCGTCTCGTCCGTCTGCCGGAATATGAATTTACTGACACCGACCACGATAAGGAGCACTGCCGCCAATCCGGCAATTCCCGCAAGGATTGCTATTATTTTCTGTTTCATAGTGAACTCTTTTTTATCCATCTCTGTCTCTCCTACAGTTCCCGCGCGGCAAGCTCCAACGCAGCCGCGATTACCTGATCCATATCGTAATACTTATACTCTCCCAGCCTTCCGCCGAAAATGGTGTTCTTCTCCTGTGCGGCAAGCTCCCGGTATGCGGCGTACAGCTTTCCGTTCTTTTCGTCGTTCACAGGGTAATACGGCTCGTCCCCCGGCTTCCACTCCGAAGAATATTCCCGGGAAATCACGGTCCTCGGCAGCTCCTGCCCTTCCGCATCCCTGCCGAACTCGAACCACTTATGCTCAATGATTCTCGTCCACGGTGTCTCCGCATCGGTGTAGTTCACAGCGGCATTTCCCTGGAAATTCGGCATATCCAGCACTTCCGTCTCAAAGCGCACGGAGCGGTACTCAAGTGCGCCGAGTCTGTAATCAAAATATGCATCGACCGGTCCTGTGTATACGACCTTCTCCGCAATGGAATCAAGGGTAGCTTTTTCCTTGAAATAATCCACATTCAACCGCACCTCAACGCCCTCCAGCATATTTTCCACCATCTGCGTATAACCGCCCACGGGGATTCCCTGAAAGAGTGCATTGAAGTAGTTATTGTCAAAGGTCAGGCGCACCGGAAGTCGCTTGATGATAAATGCCGGGAGTTCCTTGCACGGACGCCCCCACTGCTTCTCCGTATAACCCTTGATAAGCTTTTCATAGATGTCGTGGCCCACCAGCGAAATCGCCTGTTCCTCCAGATTGCGCGGCTCTGTGATCCCTGCTGCCCTTCTCTGCTCCTCGATTCTGGCTGCCGCCTCCTGCGGTGTGACAACACCCCACATTTTATTAAAGGTATACATATTGAACGGCAGCGAGTACAGCTCGCCCTTATAATTCGCCACCGGTGAGTTCGTAAAACGATTAAATACCGCAAAACGATTAACGTAATCCCATACCTTCTTATTGTTTGTGTGGAAAATATGTGCGCCGTATTTATGTACCTGAATCCCTTCTATCGCCTCCGTGTAGACGTTGCCGGCAATATTCGGCCGCTTGTCAATCACAAGCACCGTCTTTCCCGCCGCCTTCGCCTCGTGCGTAAATACCGCTCCGTAGAGCCCCGCCCCTACAACCAGATAATCATATTTCATGTTGTTACTCTCCCTTTCCGCCAGTGCCGCTCATCAACTGCGCTCTGTCTATAAGAATGACATCGTCACACCTCTGTGCCTCATGCTGAACCGCCTCCGTAAAACCCGACTTTGAAAAAAGCACGAACCATGTCTGTTCACGGTTGCTGTTAAATATATCTGCCTTCTCTCTCAGCTTCTGAAGCACCTCCAGACCGGTTTTTTCATTCCGCCATTTGCATTCGCCGACCACATAATTCCTGCCATCACTTGCAATCAGATCAATTTCTGTCTGGCTTCTTGTCGCCGGATCCGTTCCCCACCATCTGCCGACAGCTGTAAATAAAAAGGGAAGCTTCCCTACCGCATTCAGCATACATAAATAATCGGCACATATCTTCTCGAAGACAAGCCCCATGTAATGATTATAGTCCGGCTCAATCCGTTTCAGCCACACTGCCTGTCCGGCATCTGTTTCGATTAGTGTCCTGTTCGTAAACACATAACGATACCAGAAGCGAAACATAAAATCCGATATACCATAGATCGTCTTCCGCGAGGACTCCTTCTCACCAAACGGAGTTTCCTTATAGAGAATTCCGAGCTCACAGAGCGTTTTGATATATTTCAGGCACTTTGCGGAATCCTCTCCTATCTTGTTGGATATTTCATTCGCCTTTGAATATCCTCCTGCAATCGCCTCAATGATAGCGCTATACACTCCGGGCTCCTGTACCTCCTGACGCAGGAGAAGTAATGGCTCCTCATAGAGATAGGCGGTCACTCTCAAAAATGCCCTCTTTATATTCTCCTCGAAGCTGTCGTCCTTCCGAATCTGCTGCAAGTACAGGGGAGTGCCGCCGAATGCCCCATAAAGCTTCAGCTTATCCTCCTCCGAAAAGCCGTCCAGAAACTTTGCACTCGTCAGGTAATGAAACGGCTTCATGTGAAGCTGTGCTGTTCTTCTGCCAAACAACGGACTCTTTGATCCAAGCACTTCCTTCTCCATAAACCCCATATAGCTGCCGCAGAGAACAATGAACAGATTACCGTTTCTGAGCTTATGATCGATCACATGCTGAAGCTCGGAAAGCAATGCCTTATTCTTTTTCACAAGATAAGGAAACTCGTCGATAATAAGAATAAGACGTTTATCCCTCTGCCGGTCATCAATGTATGACAATGCATTTGTCCATGAAGAAAAGGGTTCCAGATTCTTCTCCCCGTAAAATTGAAAAACCAGCGCAGAAAACTTTTCCAGATTCAGTTTATTATTGCTCTGTTCAGCCGAATAGAAAATCGTGTCCTTATCTTTGCTGAACTCATTCAACAAGGTCGTTTTTCCAACACGTCTGCGACCATATAAAACAAACAGTTGGAAGCTGTTCTGCAAATATAATTCTTTCAAAGCGGCAAGCTCTTTTTCCCTTCCAATAAAAGTCTCCTGCATACTCTCTCCTACAATCTAAATCCGAAGTAATTTACTTTAAAGTTAATTATAGTTTGCCACTCAGTCTTTGTCAATTCTATTCTTGAAGAACCAAAAAACGGGAGCAGCTTACGCCACTCCCGCCATATTCAGCACCCAGTAAATCAGTCCCAACAGCCAGCTTGCAAATATTCCGTACAGAATCACCGGGCCGGCGATCGTAAAGATCTTGCATCCGATGCCGAATACCTGTCCCTCCGTCTTATACTCGATGGCAGGTGCGGCGACACTGTTTGCAAAGCCCGTGATCGGCACCAGCGCACCCGCACCGCCCCACTTTACAATCTTTGGGTAGATGCCGAAGCCCGTGAGCACCACTGACAAAAATACAAGAATCAGAGAGCACCAGCTTCCCGCCGTCTGGTCATCCAGCCCCATGTTCCCCGCATAGTTCAAAAGGAACTGTCCGATGCAGCAGATGATGCCGCCCGTGACGAACGCCTTCAGCATCTGTAACCACAGATTGTGCGTTGGTGTCACCTGCTTGACGTATTTCTCATAGTCCTTCTTCTGCTGCTCACTCTGCGGACTTCCGCTCTGCCCCTTGATCTCTTCCATCTGATTGCCATACCTTTCTTTCCATCCACCGACAGGACAGGTTCCCGTCAGCGGCATCAATATCTTTGCTTTCAGTATGACCGCTATGGAAATTTTTTATGCAGATTTTTATTTATTCATACCTGACTGTACGGATCGTGTGTGCCTCCGCAAGCAGATGGAAGCCCTGTCCGTTCTCACAGAGATAGACCGGCATGTCACGGTCACTCCTGTTGAGCAAGACAACCACCCTGCTGCCGTCCGGGTTCTGGAACGCCAATGTCTCAAGCGCATCCGAATAACAGGTATTCATGATCTGCTTTGCCCCCGGCTGGATATATCTGCTGAAATGTCCTATGTAATAATAAGACAATCTCTTCTCAATACCACCCCTACCGTCGCACATAATGGGCGCAGCACAGAAATTTCCGACATGGTTCGGACCGCCCTCCGCGTTCAGCAGAAGGTTCCAGTCAAAGAACGCCTCCACGCCCGCCTTGAAATTGCCGAGCATATCATGCGCATACATCTCTGCCTTCTGTACCTCTCCCGAGTCCGAGAATCGGGAATACTCCACGCAGCCCTCCGTGAAGAACAGCCGCTTTTCGGGATATGCCTTTTTCACGGCGCGGATACCGTCAAAATGATCCCCGGTATACCAGTGCATGGCAAGCCCGCTGACCGCATTTCTGCAGCCGGGCACGGTGAAGCTGTCCCTCGCACGGTCATAGAGGTTTTCCTTGTTGTGATCCCATAAAAACACCTGCACGTCATCCAGCCCCGCACGTCTCAACGCCGGTATAAGATAGCCCGTGGCGAAATGTCCCTCCTCCTCTGCCGTATAGATGCAGGAATCCCACGTCTGCACTGCCTCCGGCTCATTCTGGACAGTCAGATATTTTACCTTCAAGCCTTCCTCCCGCAGCTCCTGCAGGAAACGCACATAATAGCCCGCCCATAGTTCGCGGTAATCCGTCTTCAGCTTTCCTCCGTGATTCATGTCACCGTTCGTCTTCATGAATGCGGGCGGCGACCACGGGGAAACCAGAAGTCCGAAGCCCTCCGTGCCACGTCGTTCCATCGCCTTCTTCACCAGCGGAAGGATCTGCTTGCGGTCATGGGAAATATCAAAGGTCTTGAGTGCCGTATCTCCCTCTTCAATATAAGTATAGTTTCCCAGCGCAAAGTCACAGCTGTTCATATGAAGTCTGCCAAGATTATATTTCAGCCCGGACTCCCCGAAGCAGCTCTCCACAAAATCCTCCGCCGCCTCCGCCGTCAGACTGTCGTAGCACACCGCAGCAGCCTCCGTGAACGCTCCGCCGAAGCCCTCCATTGTCTGCTCCGCCAGCTCGGGATAGAGCTTCACAACATGAATGAAGTCATCCTGCGGCTGAATGTCCGCCTGCTGCTCCTCCCAGAACCTTTCCTTTTCTTTATCCGTGACAAACACTTTGATATCTTTCATATCCACCTCCGAAGCCATCTGTCTGTCTCAGACTGTTTTCTGGTAAACCTTCACATAATCCACTTCCATCAGGTAAGGAAGATCGGCTTCCCTGATCTCTCCGCCCATAAAACCTCCGACCGCAATGTTCAGGATGAGGTAAAACGGCTGGTCATAGGGCCATGATCTCTCCGTCTGGTCTTCGGCATCATCCGTCTTGCAGTACCGGCAGACGCTCTCTCCGTCAAAGAAATACTCCACATATTCCGGCGTCCACTCGAGCCCATACACATGATAGTCCTCTGTCACGCCCTCCCTGTGCACGCTGGTGCTGTACTGCTTCGTGTCGTGCCTTGTGTGATTGTGGTTCTGGGAATGCAGGCTGTAAACAAGGACATCCTTATTCATCTCCGTATACTCCATCATATCAATCTCCCCGCATAACGGCCAATGGACACCCCGTCTCTCCGCATCCGGCATGAACCAGAACGCAGGCCATGCGCCCGCCCCACCGGGCAGCTTCGCGCGGATTTCAAAATATCCGTACTGCCACGACTGCCTCTCCCATGTCGTCAGCCGTGCCGAGGTATACTCCGCGTTCCCACTTTTTTCCTTTCTCGCCTGTATCGTCAGCCTGCCATCCTTCACAAAGGCGTTTTCCAGATGATCGACATACGCCTGCGCCTCATTGTTAAACCATTTGTCGCCCAGATCATAATTCCATTTCGCCGGGTCCGGCCTCCCTTCGTATGTGAACTCATCCGCCCACACCAGCTGATATCCGTCCTTCTCAAACATCCCGCCTTCTCCTTTCTCCTTCAAACTCTCTTAAATATCTTCTTCCCTTAAGTCCCTGCCTCTTCTCATAACTCTCTGCTTCTCTTACTTCCCTTCTGCCCTTACTTCCCTTCTCCTCTTATGTCCGTGCGGAACTTGCAAATTTCAACTAACAGTTGCACGGGATGCACCTGACCACAAGCAGTGCACTCTGGAGCCGCCGGCGCTTAGATGCCGTACTCTGACAGGCACCGCGTACTTCGGTGCCTTTTATGCGTCCGTTGCGAGCGTAATCCTTAACCCCTTACCAGAACTTTTATCTCCCGCTCTCCCGTGCCGCCCTGCAGCCTCTCCGCCGCAATTCCGTCCGTCTCCACCAATTCTCCATCCAGCCACACCGCCTCAACCGTACTGTAGACCTCCGCCCCGGGACGCGTCTCAAAACGGATGTACAGCGGAACACCCACAAACTCCATATGTACGCCGAGACAACCTTCTCCGTCCAAAAGCTCCTTCACCAGCCTCGGCCGGAACACAAGCCTTCCGTACTCTCCCCTGATTCCGCAGATTTCCACCAATACTGTCATCAGCATCCAGCTCGCGGAGCCGGTCAGATACGGGTACATCCCCCGGCCGGTATCGCTGAAATACTCCGGCAGTCCCGGATAGATACGACTGTGTTCAAAATCCTGCGCCTGCCGGTAGAGCGCCTCCAGCGCCTGAAAGCCCTCCCGCACGAACCCTCTTTTCAGCAGAGCATTCGCATACATGACCGTCATATGGGAAAAGACAGCCCCGTTCTCCTTGTGTCCATAGGCAAAGCCAAAGGCTCTGCCCATGTTCTCCCTGCCATCCCCGAAGTCCGTATTCAGTCTGTAGCCACCAATTTCTTCCTTATATAAATGGGTATCTGCCGACGACACAATCTGTCGTATCTGTTCCTCTGTCGCAGTCCCTGACATGATAGGGAATACCTGACTGGTCAATGTCATCTGCACCTTGCCGTCCGTGACTCCCTCCAGTCTCTCTCCCCGGTTGTCATAGTAACCGTTATAAAAGCTGCCCTTCCCGGTCTCGAGCCATTCCGTCTCCCTGATGTGCCGCTTGATCCAGGCCGCCATTCCGCGGACAGTCACCGCCAGCTCCCGGAGCGAAACCGTCCGCCGCTCGCCCGAGAGAGAATGTCTGCACGCCCCGCAATATTGCTTTAAAAAGCTCTGCTTCTCCTCTGCCCTGCCGTAAATATCCGCCCTGTCAGAGAAAAGCATACACACTTCCTTCTGGAAGTCCATCGTACCGGACACCCTTTCGGCATAGACCTCCATCAGTGCCGCCAGCTCTTCAAGGTTTCCCGCATATGCCGCCGTGAACGCGATGCTCTCGCCCCGCTCCGGTGCCATGTCATAGGCATCGTTCCAGTCCGCCCCGCGGAGACGGATGTGATTATGTTCGCCCACGTCGTAGAATGCGGTAATATTCTGGAGCAGAATGTGCTCCAGCACCGTTCCCTCCGCCAGTCCGACGGCATTTTTCTGAACGGTTCCCTGCGAGACTTCCCATTCCTCGTCCCGCTCCTCTCCACGGCTGATCTGGCTGTCCTTAAAATAAGGAACCTTCTCGGCGAGAATGCTGATGTCCCCGGTCTGCATAATGTAAAACTGCGTCGTAATAAACGGCCAGACGCCGTGATCCATCCAGACGCGCACGATGTGATTTCTGTCCGCCAGAAACTCTCCCTGCGCCTCCCCGATGATCGTTGCATTCGTTCCGTCCATGCGCACGCCACGGTAGTTGTCGAGGAGCATCTGCCGCACACCGTCAGGCTCCATAATCAGCAGGGCAAGACAGTCCTGCCAGAGATCCCTCCAGCCTCTGCCGCCCTTTCCGTAATCGTGATACGGCAAAAACGAGCATCCATACATTCTGCGCAGGATGGGCTGAAACGCAACCCAGTAAAGGAAGTTATCGCGCTCCTGATCTCCTGTCTCAAACCGGACATTGATCTTTTTCTTCCACTCCTCCTGCACCTTCTCCAGCGCACGCTCCGCTGTCTCCGGGAAACGGTACTCCGCCATCAGCCCCTCGCGCAGTTCCTCTCTCCCCGCTGCTTCACCGATGCCCATGCAGATGCAGTAGACCGCCTCCTCGCCGGGGGCAAGCGTTCTGCTCCGGAAGGCAAGTGCGCCGATCGCCTCGCCACCCGCCGTCTCGCTTCCCGCCGTCTTCCATATAGCATTTCCTTCCTCTTCCAGCCCAAGCGGTCTTGCAAGGCTCCCGCCTTCCCCGATAAAATCCTCCGTTCTCGGACAACAGCGCACAGGTCCGTCCCCGTTTTCATCCGCTCCGTAGACAAAGTAGGTCAGGGTATTCTTTTTATGCCCTCTCTCGTCAAAGGTCAGCGTCGGCGTCACCTCAACGCCCCAGCCTGTGACACGCACCCTGTGGAGCAGGGAGGTCACATGACGGTGATCCCTGATGTTGTCCGCAGACCGCGCATAAAACGGAATCGCGGCTACCGGTGTAAAGCTGACCGGCTCTGCTCCTGTGTTCCGGAGCTTCACCTGCATGATCTCAAAGGTTCTTTTATCGCACGGCACAAACGAGGTGATGACCGATGCAAGAGGGTATCTCTTTGATGTGCGGCTGATTCTGTGCCACATAGGGCCTGCGTCCAACGCGCTTTCCTCTTCCTCCGCCGTCCTTCGCAGCGCCTCCGTCTCCGCAGAGGCTCCCATCGCCGACCAGCATTTCCCATTCTCCAGCACACACCAGAAATTCCTTGTGCTCTTGGAGGTGTGAAGGTTCTCCACGCTGACCGGCTCCAGCAGAAAGGCATTCTGATCCAGCTTGCTGTCTCCGCCGAGAAGCGGCGTGATGCTGCTTTTCAGCCCCGATTCCCCCGCAAGTGGAAAGTAAAGATAACTGTTATACTCCGGTTTTTCCATATGAAATGTGCCGTATCTATCTGTATAGGAATACCCCTTCATAATTGATCCATTCCTTTCCCGCAGACCTTTCTGCTGTCCAAAGAAGGTCTGTCGTTTATCTCAGATAAGCGTCGATCTGCTGTATGCCGCCCGCTCTGAGCTTCAATGCAAGCTCCTCTCCGAGCGTATTGCCAGACACTTCCTGTCTCTCTGTGCCGTCGTCCAGCTCCATCCGCCAGACCTTCGCCCCGTTCTCGCCGTAGGTATTGCTGCGGCTCTCATCGTGGTAGATGACCCTGCATCTGCCGAACAGCATAAATGCCGCTTCCCCGCGCTCGTCAAACAGCTCCGCCGCAAGTCTGGGTGCCAGTGAGAACTCCAGCTTTCCATCCTGACAGGAGAAACCGCCGTCTCCAAGGAACATTCCGAGCCACATCGAGAGCATTTCCACCGTTAACCCGGAGAGTCGAGCCACAAATCCCTGCCCGTGAACGGACGCATCCGGGTTCGCGCTCGATGCGAGGAAGGAAGAATTTTCGAGAATACTTCTTCCGTAGACCTCCGGCTTCTGGTACGGAATCAGTGCGTCCCGTATCGCCTCGTAAAATTCGTCGTACAGTCCTGCCTTGAGCATACCAAGGAAATATTTGTACTCCATGTGCAGGAAGATGCTCTCCCGCTCGAGCCAGCCCGGCGTAAACGCGCGGACACGACCGTTTTCCATGGAAATTCCCTCGATGGAGCCGGAGGTCTTGTACATCTTCAGCTTCCTGTCGTACAGATCGGTCTCCCGGATGGCTGCACACATTTTTGCCGCCTTCTGACGCTCCTCATCGCCACAGGCAGCGAGCATGCGTGCCGGTCCCTCAAGGAAATACGGCAGCTTCACCAGACGGAAGCCCTTCACGCGCACGCTCGGCAGACCATAAGGGCTGATCCTCGGCGTCCCGTCCGCATTTTTCAGTTCCTCGTAACCCGTCGCCTCAAAGGTGAAATAGGTCGGCATAATGCCGTTTCCGCACTCCATTGCTCTCTCCACGGCGGCATCGATCTTTGCCGAAAACGTCGCAAGAATCCTCTTGCCCTCGCCAAAAGTCACCGTCTCGTAATTTCCGCTCGTCTCAAACCGGATTTCCTCGCGGAAGCGCTCGCGCCTGTCCGCGACGGCATCCCAGTATTCAAAATCCGTCTTTCCCTGTCCAAGCAGCTTGTAAATATCTCTCATAAATCCGGCAAGCTCCTCCGGCAGCGTAAAGCATTCCGTCTCCGGCTTTTCCGCTGTCGCCGCGCACAGGAAATCCAACAGCCGCTTCAGCTCGAGCGTCTCCGGCATACTGCTTCCGAACAGCCCGGGAAGACCGTTCATCGCGTCGTTCCAGCCGGGCTTTCCGCCCTCCATCTCGATTCCCATTCCATAGGAATCCAACAGTGCAAATTTGTTGACCGCCAGAGTCATCATCTTTCCGAAGAGGGTAGCCGTCACGTCTTTGCCATTCTTATCCTTGAGCCAGTTCGTACCGTCCGCCTGGAAGCCGGGACGCGCCGCTTTCTCCTCACAGTGGCAGAGGGAACCGTACTGCCGCACCTTTCCTCTGCTCAGCACATGCGTGTCGATTCTGGGTCTGACCACACCGACGCTGTCGTAATACCGGTAGCTGTCATCTCCGAATAAAAGCGCATCCTTCTGCTCCGGGTAGATCAGCAGATAGTTCTCGACCAGATCCAGATTATAATCCCAATGGTCGCTCCAGTAGCCCTCGCCGAAGTTTGCCTCGAATTGCTCCTCGGACAGCCCGATCAGCCCGTTCACCAGCGTCTCCTCATCGCCTGTGACGGTGAGCTGATGCGCCGCGATCACGTTTGTGATCTGTCCGGGTGTAAATGCACCCTTCAATACCTTCAGGACCTGCCCCCCGGGATCCTTCACATTTGCTGCGACAAGCGCTTCCGCCTCCGCGCGGTTCTCCTCGGGAAGTGTAAAGGTACAGGGTTTAATCCCCAGCGGATTGTAGCCGTCCATCTGGACAAGGCTGTAAAAATGCTTTACGTTAAAGGCTCCGATCTCCGGCCGGAAGAACACATCGTTCCTGCGGTTCTGGCAGACATCACGGTAGTTGCCGTTGCCCTGCGAATAATATTCTCCCGCGATGGAGAAGAAGTTATAGTCCCGCTCGGGATCTCCGTGCTTGCGGCTGAACAGATGGACAACCGCCTTCTTCTCTCCCTCTCCGATGACAAACGGATAGCCGCCCCGCAGGAAATTATCCAGATAGCACTGCTCCATATATTTGTCAAACAGTGGATTTGCCGTCTTTGTCCGCACATCCTTCGTAAAGTCATCGACGAGCGCTCTCGCCTCCGCCTCCTTGTGCTCCACATAGCCGTCTGCGCAGAAGCTCTTTGCCTTCTCGTTCAGCAGTCCCTCCGACGGTGCAAAGCCGCAGAATGCCGTAAATTCCAGTCTGCCCTCCGCCGGCAGCTTCTCCGATACCGGAAGGAAGCCGCAGGGCACCTTGTTAGCGAAGCACTGCTCTCCGGCAAGCACTCCCTCCAGACCCTTTTCCCGGAAATTCACCGCCTCCCTCATGCTGTCCTCATAGGAGAAGATGACCTTCTTATCATAGATCACGGGCTGCAGTTCGCCGTCCTTCACTGCCAGATAGAAATATCCGCCCTCGATTTCCGTCACCTCCGCCGAGTCGTCGCTCGAAGCGCGCATGGTATAGAAGGGCGCCTTGTTCTCTATGTTTCTGATGTCCGTCCAGCTCTTGAACAGGTTCGACATTTCCTTGTACTGACCGTTCTGGATTCCGTAAGGGATGATCTGCGGCATTCCGTCCACAAGCTCTAGGGCAAGCTCCGCACCGCTGATGTTTTCGACTGTCACATGGCGAACCAGAGCGCCGATGCTTTCATTCGGCAGAATGCTGTAGCGGACTGTGATCCTCAGCCCGTGTCCCTCCTCGGAAATCGTCAGCAGATTCTTCTCGATCTCCATTCTGCGTTTCGCCTGAGGCGCATAGACACAGAACGGCTCGAAATACTCTCCGTTCACCCGGACGAAGGTACGGAAGCCCTTGACCGGAGTATTCTCATATGCCGTGTTGGCAGGATTGAACTCCATGATGGCGTTCCCCTTGTGGTGAATGCCGAAGCTGTTGATTGCCTGACCCCTGTTGGTATAGAAAGACCAGAGCGGGATTCCCTTCACCCCGGCAAGTCCGGGAAGGAAGCTCGAAAAAGCCGGAACCTCCGTATAGTCCTCGATCACAAATCTGTCACCGTCCAAAGTATATCTGCTCATTGCTACCTCCATGTCTGAACTGTTCTCTACTCTCGTTTTACTCTGCGCCGACCTTCTGTCCTGTCATTTCCAGAATCTCGCTGCTCTGATAAACCCGCACATAATCGACGACATATTCCGCCGGAAGGCAGGCATCATCCGTTCCTCTCGCGCCGCCCCAGTCCCCGCCGTAGGCAAGGTTAAAAATCAGGAAGAAATTCTTATCAAAGGGCCAGAGCTCGCTTGTCGGCTGCCTGCCGTAATCATGCGGGTCATAGATGAAGGAGTCCTCGCCGTCAATGCCGAAGATAATCTTATCGGGCAGCCATTCTATGCTGTAGGTATGGAACTCTTCGCTGACTCCCGCTGTTGGGAAGCTCTTTCCCTTGCCCTGTCCGCCGTGGTTCTTCGCCGTATGTACCGTCTGGACAATCACGTCCTGATCGTAGCCGACGTGCTCCATAATATCGATCTCGCCGGATGCCGGCCAAGCTCCATAGGCGGAGTCCGTCGGCATCATCCAGAACGCTGGCCATGTTCCGAGCCCGGTGGGCAGCTTGACCGATGCCTCCACCTTACAATAAGTCCAGTCACCCTTTTTCCGGCTGACAAGCCTCGTCGAGGTATACTGGTCGCCCTCCTGCCGGAGCTCGATCGTCATCCTGCCGTCAGCGACCGTCACATTATCTCCGGCAGTGTAATTTTCAAGCTCATGGTTTCCCCATCCGCTTGCGCCTGTCTCGTAGCTCCACTTGCTCTCGTCCGGCTTGCCCTCATAGTCAAATTCATCCGACCACACCAGCTCGTAGTGCAGGGCGTCCCGGTCGTATTCATAGCCGGTCGCCTTCAGCTTATCCTCCGGCACCTCATAATCCCTGGGATTGACGTAGGCATCCGACAGGGCGCTGCCGACACGGTATGCGGATTCATTTTTCTGTGTGCCGCCCTCTGCGGAGGCAATCTCCTCCGCCAGCGTTTCCGCCACGCTCTGCTCCTGCTGTCCTTCGCTGCCGCAGCCTGTGAGACAGCCCGCCAGCGTCGCAGTCAAAAGTATTCCTGCCAGTCTTTTTCTTTTCATGCGCTATTCTCCTGTGATTCCTGTGTTTTCAATGCCCTGAATGAACTGCTTCTGCACGAATGCGTACATGAGCAGCAGAGGAGAAATGGAAATCAGCGTCGCTGCCATCTTATACGCCTCATTCAGCTTGAATGCGCCGCCCTGTGCCGTCACAAGGCTGTCAAATTCACTGTTGAACATATTGAGCTTTGCCGGAAGCAGCTCGATGCTGTTTCTCATCAGTGTTCCGGTGATATAGGTCTCATTCCAGTTCCATACAAAGGAGAACAGGAACACGACAAGGATCGTCGTCGCCGACATCTTCACAACGATGAACCAGAAGACCTTTGCCGCGGACGCGCCGTCGATCTGCGCCGCCTCGTCCAGCACTCTCGGGATCATGTTGAAGGAGGTATAAAAGATCAGAATCAGCACGGTAGAGTACACGCCCTGTCCGAGCACTGCCATCAGCACCTGCGGGATTGCTGTTCCGATCAGCTGGATCGCGGTCGCCTCCTGCGCCGTGACGAACATCATCAGTCTCGGGATCATCGTCACCGGTGTCGGAATGATGAACGCCAGTATGATCATGACGAACCAGAACTTCTTGAATTTGAAATCATATCTGGAGAACGCAAAGCCTGTCATCGCGGAGACAAAGGTCTGCGCCAGCGCAAGTCCTGCCGCCCACAGAATCGTATTCCTCAACGTTGAGCCGAGCTTCAGCACATTCGCCGCCACCTTCAGGTTTCCCAGCGAAAAGCTCCTCGGCAGCCAGTTGACGGACGGATCGATGATGTCCTCGGAGGACATGAAGGTCTTTGCAATGATCTCGAAGATCGGCTCCAGATACACGAAGCCCACACAGATCAGCACAAAGTAGATCACCGCCTTGATAAGCATGTTGCGCCACCACTTCAGATCGTGTTTTTTATTCTTCTTCGTCTTTACCATATATCACGCCTCCTCGGCTGTCTCTCTTTGAAGATCAGACACGCCAGACCGATCATTATGAGTACCACGATACAGTAGATCCATGAATAGGTTGCCGCAAATCCAAACCCGCCGTTTGTATTGCTGGTCGCCGTCTTAATCAGGGAATAGATTGCGCTGGTGTCGTAGGTTCCAAGCTGTGCGATCGTAAAGATCGTCGCCACAAGTGCTGTCGGCTTGATCATCGGGATTGTAATTTTCCAGAGGATCTGCCATTCGTTTGCCATGTCGATCTTTGCCGCCTCGTACAGTGAAATGTTAATACGCTGCAAGCCGCTGACAAACAGGACAATGGGAATACCGGTAAACCAGAGGATCATCGTCAGCTGGTCGAACACTCCCTCCATGAACCGGGCGATCTGTGGGGAGTAGCTCCTTATCATTTCCAGAATGAACACGCCGTCGTAGCCGCCCTGCATCCCCTGTGCCATCTGCACGGCATCATCCGCCTTGTCGAGAATCTGGCTCATGACCGGACCTGACATAATGATTACGGGGAGAAAGTAGATCGTTCTCATCAGCCCCTTGCCAACCTCAATCTTGTTGAGCAGGTAAGCCATCACGAAGGACACGATGATGATGACGAAGGTATAAGGAATCGCCATCGCCATGAACTCACCCAGCGCGGGAATAAACTCCGTGTTCTTGAAGAAGGCTGTATAGTAGTTGCTCCCGCCCGCAAAGCTGATGTCATAGCCCGTGATGTTCGTGCTGACATTGCAGAAGCTCAGGACAATCGTCGCCACAAAGGGAACCAGCGTGAAGATCAGGAATCCGATAATCCACGGAAGCATGAACGCATATCCCAGACGATTCTGTCTTTTTTCATAGCTGCTTTTAATCCTTTTCCGATCAGCCATCTCCTATTCCCCCTTTCCGACAACCGCCGCACTCTCCGGTGCAACTGTCGTACCCTTATAGCTCACTTCATTTTCCGTATAATTGACAATGACGTATTTCGTCATATCATCCTTACTATAAGTATTGATTACCACGCCGTTCTCCGGCACTTCCCTGTGTATCCATTCATAGCCCTGTACCTGACCCAGCACACTGTTGATCTCCCCGTACACCTCGCCGATCAGCTCCTCGTAGAGGGAAAACTCCGTCGAATAGAGGTTTGCCGAAAAGGTATCTGCAAGGTTCCATGACGGCTCCTTCGACAGGATGAAGGAAGGTGAAATATTGTAGTCAATCATCCTCAGTATGCTGTCCTGCGTATAAAACGAGAAGTTCGCATAGGGTGCGTACAGCTCCATGGTTCCGTGGAGCACCATCTCCAGGAAAGGCACGGCATCCGTCTCAAAAATGTACTGGGAGCTTCCCACCGGAATCTGCAAATATCTGTCCGTGTACTTCCAGAGATAGCTGTTCGGATTTTCAAGGTTCAGCTTTGTCTCCGTCCCGATGTCCCCGAGGGTATTCCGGTACAGCTCTATCGCCTCTGTCAGGCTCGTCTGTACGCCGTCTCTGCTCCAGTTCGAGGTGAGCACATGCGGCATCTCCGTCAGCGTCAGGCTTCCCGACATGTCCGAGGTCTTCTGTGAAAGCTTCCTGATCCACTCCGCCGTCTTTTCAGGCGTTGCATAGCTAAAAAGATCGACTGGTATATTCTCCGGAAGAATTGCTTCCTTTTCAATGCTCAGATACCAGTTGCTGATACACTTTACCGCGGTGTTGTAGTACCCGGTCATGTCCTTGTTGATGGTGATGGGATCACGGGAAAGGGAAATATCCACGCCCTTTTCACCGAATTCCACAATCAGCTTCTTAAAGGCTGCCTTGCTGCCCGTCTCTGCCGAGAAGGACATTTTATAGGGTTTTATCAGGCTTTCGCCCTTTTTCTGCCAGCCGACCAGCCCGGAGTTGACATTTGTGATTCCGCTGTCCAGCACCTTTCCGAGGATTTCCCGGACATCGTCCACCGTCGTCACTCCGACCTGTGTTGTGCCGACGATGCTGCTCTTGGCATCTGCCATGATGAAGTCGAGCCGGATCGGAATCTTCTCCGCCGCATCCTCCAGCAGTGTCAGCTCGCCCTCGTCGATCAGATACTGTCTGTAGGTCCTCGCCATTCCTGTGTAATCCGCCGCAGGGCTTCCGTCACTGCCATCTCCGAAGAGAAACGCGTAGGTCATATCAATATCGTACTGATAGATGTCATCCATCTGCTTGAAGAAGCCGCTTCCCTTTTCGTCGTAGACCTGATAGTAATTGACGTTCAGCTCAAATCGGGGATAAGCCCATGTGTAGGTCGTTCCCTTGGTTTCGTCGGGGTTCACGATGACCTCCATGTATTCCGCACCCTCGTTTGCCCACGCCGCGAATGCCATCTGTCCGTCGCCGTGCGCAATGCCGAACACCGGCATAACGGGCTCCTTCACCGGAACATCATCATAGTAAGCAAAGCTGTAATAGGTCTCCGTTGCAAAATCCTTTCCGTAGACATCGCCCGAATAGGAGTTGAAGGTGGAGGTATTATCCACGAACCGGATCAGGCTTCCGCTTCCGTCGGGAACAAGCACATATCCCGGCACGCGGTAATTGTCAACCGTCTCCCATTCCAGCGTCTCTGCGTTCATGACGTTCATGCGTCCTCCGCTCGCCCCGAGGAACGGGGAAATATCAACTGCTGCCAGCTTGTTCAGACCGGTTCCGCTCATCTCGTCGTAAGGGATATGGTATCTGACGCTGTCCTCACCCAACGTGAGATACAGCTTCAGGGTGACATCCAGCTTGTCGAAGGTGACGGTCAGGCAGAACCTTCCGTCCTCCATCTTTGTCAGCTCCGATTTCGCCCCCTCCTTCGCTGCGGAGGAGAGATATTTTACCTTGTCGCTCTCATAATACTCGACCGTGATCAGGGAGTTTGCGATGCCGACATAGGTGGTATTCAGATCGTCGGGATAGCTCTCTGCCGCGGCTAAGATTTCCTCTGCGGAGGCATCCTTCTTTTTCAGCTTCTTCACCGCGTCCTTGATGTCGTCGGCGAAGGGCAGATCCGCTCCGGTCTTAATACAGAAGCCGGTCTCCTTATCGACTACCGCCAGAATATCCCTGTCCTCTCTCCAGTAGTATTTTACCGTTCCCGTCTCTGCGAGAAGTTCATATTCCGAATACTCCTGAGTCTCATACTCCGCCTTGTCCGGCGCTGTCTTCGTGTCTCGGTTGGTCGGCACATAGCTTTCAGCCGATACGTTTTCCGTGCAGATTCCTGTCAAAAACAGCGCTGCTGCCATCGCAGCCACAATTCTTTTTCTGATCCTACATGACATTCTGAATCATCTCCTTTCCGACTGAGGTGAGGAAGGAATACAGGCTATCCCACATGATCGAGATGATAATGCCGATCACCGCGACAATAATCATAAAGATCACCGTCAGCAGAATGCTTCTCACTGTCTCCCCGAACGTGTAGTCATGTACCGTCTGCAATCCTATAAATATGGTGATGACGCTCCATGTGATCCCGATGATGAGCACGATTGTCAGCAGAAACGCCTCATTATAGGTAAGCACATAGGAGACAAGCGTAACCACGAGAATCGATATCATCGCGGGCATCAGTCCGTAGGCGGGTATCATGTATATCTGCTTAAAGGTTCCGTCGCCGTCGTTGATGCTGGTGACAAGATAGTTGCAGAGGATGAACAGCCCTAACAGGATGAAGAAGCCGAGTACGATAGAGCCGATATCCATATCCTCTACCTTCATCGTCTGGTAAATGAAGCCCTTCTGGGTCTTAAATGCCATAAAGTCAATGAAGAAAAGCAGGTAGATGACTGTCGTGGACAGAATGGAGCCCTGCCGGTGCTTCCTTATTTCGTAATAGTAATCCATCGGGTGCCTCGGCGTGCGGAGCGCATAGATCATATCCTTCAACACGGGCAGCCCGCCGAGCTTCTCCTTCACCCGCTTTCCTGCCGCTGCGATATGTCCGCCCTTTTTCCGGTCGATAACCTTAACCACGCCCCTTAGGACAATCAGCAGTGCCACCACCCCGAGGATCGGTCCGAGCCACTTCTGCAGCCATGCGTTTCTGACCTCCCAATATGCCTGCGAATAGAAATCCTTGTTGTTCGCAACCTTGAAATGCTCCAGAGACGCTTCATATTCCTCGTCGTGCAGATAAGCCTTGCCGACGCCGTTGTGCGCCAGAATCGACATCTGGTTCAGCTTTAAGACCTCGTTCCACTGTACCATTGCCTCGCTGTAGCGTCCCTCCTCGTACAGGTTCATCGCGGAGTAGACCATCTGCGCGTATTCGGTCGGCTTGAAGGATTGCAGATAACCCTTGCTTCCGTCCACGCACCAGATATTTCCGTTTCTGTCAACCGCGAGGGAGGGAAGGCTGGTGAATAGTCCCGAGATGTCAACCGTCGTCACATAGGAGCCGAAGCTGAAGATTTCCTCGCCGTTCTTGGAATAGACATTGATATAGCCCTCCGCGGAGGATGTATAGATCAGTCCGTCGTCGTCCACATAGACATCTGTCAGGGTGTCGTAGGACCAGACGTTTGTCTTGAACATGTTTCCGCCGTTTGTGCTGTGCTTCTTCATGCCGTTGCGGTTCGTTCCGCTGGTCGCGGTATAAACGATGCCGCTCTTATCAACAAAGACGTTCGTGAACACGGTCGGGTTGATGTCAACCAGATTTGCAAGCTGTGCTCTGGTAAAAAGGAGCTGCTGTAATCTCTGGGTAAAGGTCAGATCCGCGTCGTTTACCGCGAAATAGCCGAGAAACTCTCCCGTGCCCGCCAGCTGGATTACGCCGTTATAGACACCCTCACCGATCAGGTAAACGTTTCCGCCGCCGTCCACAGCCACTCTCTTCGGCTCGTAGTTCGTGTCCGCGAAGATCGGTGAATCCGGTCTTCCGAGGCTTCCGAGCTTCTGGAAGTTCTTGTCAAAGATCAGCACGGCCTTGCTGCCGGAGTCCGCCACATAAATGTCTCCGTTCTCCGTCACATAGACTCCGCGGGGCGCCGTGAACCCGCTGTCTGTCAGCTCGCCCTCAACTCTGCCCCTTGCGATGTCGTATTTCACGATACGCCGGTTGCCCGTGTCGGCTATGTAAAGCATGTTATCGTCATCGATGAACAGATCCTCCGGCGTCGAAAGTCCGAGCTCTGTCACGGTCTTGTCCGGCAGATATGCGTCCTGTGTACGCACCCAGTAGCCGTTCTCATCTGCCGAGTAGGTATAGGATGTCGCCTGATTCGCCTCTGCGCACATCGGCTGTAACAGCATCAGACAGCTCACTGTCAGGGTAAAAAGGATACGCCCGATTTTTGTATGTCTTCTCATCTCTCGCTCCCTCCCTACTTGATTCCGGAATGACTCATGGTATTCATTACCTGAGACTGCATGCAGATAAAGATCAACAGGTTCGGTATGAAGAGGAGTACCGATGCCGCCGCCGTCATTCCCGCCGCAGCGACCGTGTTGTTGGTGGACAGGGAATTCAGATAATAAGCCAGCGTTCTCATGGTGTCGTTGCTGACATAATTGTTGGATGCCTCAACCGCCATCCACACCTGCTGGAAGGTCAGCACGATGGAGGTCGCCAGCGCCGGCCGGATCAGCGGTACAATGATCTTCCGGATGACTGTCAGCTCCTTCGCTCCGTCCATGACTGCCGCTTCGATCAGCGCATTCGGGATCTGGTCGGTAAACTGTTTTACAAGGAAGAGTCCGACCGGCATTGCCGCCAGCGGCAGGATATGTACCAGCCATGTGTCTGTCAGGTGCAGCTTGACAATGACAAGGTATCTGGAGATTGCAACCGCGGTCGGCACGAACATCAGCGCCAGCTGGTTGATCTCGAACAGGACTGCCTTGCCCCTGAAGTTCTTCTTTGCGAAGGTGTAGGCTCCGAGAACCGTGATCACCAGATTCAGCAGCACCGTAAACACCGTCACGATCACGGAGTTCAGCAGATACCGCAGCATAGGCACTCCGGTCGTACTGGAAAGGTTGAACAGGCTCTTGAAATTATTGACCGTCGGGTTGTGTGCGAAGATGTGCGGCGGGAAGGCGAACAGCTCTCCCAGCGGCATGAACGCACGGTTAATCAGCATAACCACCGGCAGGATCATGAAGAGGGACAATGGAACAAGAATCAGATAAAACTTGATCTGTCCTCTGGAAAAATTCTTTGGATTGATGCGGGAGCCCTGAAAATTACCGCGCTTTTGCTTTTGCTTTTTACTCACGTTACTCCCTCCTCTCAGTCCTTCTCGTCAAACAGTCTGTGTGCAATGACGTTGAATGCATATACGATGAGCAGCAGCACCACGGAGATTGCTGCGGCGTAGCCCATCTCGTACCGGATAAAGCCGTAGTCGTCGATGTGGTTGGTAATCAGCTGTCCGGAATATTCCGGCGTCGGGTTCGCTCCGCTCAGGGTAACTCCGATCCAGCCCATGTTGAAGGCATTTACGATTGCCATAACCGCACCGAAAAGCATCTGGGGCTTCATCGACGGTACCGTGATATAGATGATCTCCTGAAATCGGTTCCTGAGTCCGTCCACATAGGCCGCCTCGTACAGCTCCTGATCGATATTCAGGATACCGGAAATCATTGCTAAGAAGCCGATACCCATTGCTGACCACAGCGAGACGATAATCATGATCATCATGAAGTAGTCCTTCGTCAGCAGGAACTGGATCGGCGTATCGATCAGTCCCAGCCTTAACAGAATACTGTTCATCCAGCCCGACTGGTCGCCGGAGAAGATGGTCTTCCAGATGACACCGATGAATACCTGCCCCAGCATGGACGGTGTGTAGATGCAAAGCGCCAGCACTGTTCTGGGGATGGGCTGGATCTGCGCGAGCATCCATGCCAGCAGGAAGGAGAGCACATAGCCGCCCGGCCCGACAATCAGTGCGTACAGGAAGGTGTTCGGCAATACATATTTCAGGAACACCTCATCCTGTGTGAAAAGGCTGATATAGTTCAGCAGTCCGGTGAAGTCCGGCTTATTGATCACATCGAAATAGGTAAAGGACAGATAGATAGCGATCAGAACCGGAACCAGTATAAATGTGGAAAAGAGAATGATGTACGGCAAAAGCATCAGATAAGATCTGCCGTCCTCCTTGCTGAATTTCCTCCTTCGCTTCATATCTATTCACCTCCTCTGACTGCCTTATCCATCTGTTCCCTGATCCAGTCAACGTCACGGATGACATAGGGCTTTAACATATTTCCTTCTTCGTCGTAGAAGCCAAGCTCCTGCATTTTCTTCTTGATCTCACGGTTGATGGCGATGACCTTCTCATCCGCAGCCACCTGCGCCGACGTGCCGTCAAATACCATCGTGTTCCAGATGTCCGATATGGAACGCTCCACCAGATACTGTCCCGGTGTTCTCGGCACATCCCTCAGCCAGGGGATCATCTCCAGAATGACTTCCTTATCCTTCTGGTCGATCGGCGCCTGTGCCAGTGCCTCCACATTGGACGGCAGCCAGAAGTAGGTATCGCCGTAGGTGGAACGAAGTGTGTAGGTGTATTCCACCTGGGTATCCGTCGCCGTCCACCACTTCATGAATTCCCATGCCGCCTCTGCCTTGTCTGTGTCGGCAAAGATTACGCCGCCGCTTCCGTTGGCGATAAAGTTGCGGTTGACGGTTCCGTCCTCCTGTACCGTTCCGAGGTACGGAGCCAGCGCCCACTGTCCGTCCAGCTCTGTCGCACCGTTCTTGATCAGCACATAGCTGTTGGAGTCCACGATGCCGATCGGAAGTACTGAGTAGCGGAAGGAGTTAAAGAACTCCTGAACCTGCGTATCCAGTGAGTAAGCAACGAACAGATCGCCCAGATTCTTCAAGCCCTTCACGGATGCCGGGGCATCGATCGCCGTCTGTGTTCCATCCTCCGTATAGAGGCTGCCGCCGTTCTGATAGATCAGCGGTGTCGTCTGGTAAAACCATTTGTAGCCGACACCGGAGGAAATATTATGGTAGAAGTTCATGCCGTACCGCTGCAGTCCCGGAAGCATATCCTCCAGCTCCTCCCATGTATCGGGAACCTCAAGTCCGAGATTTTCAAAAATGTCCGTCCGGTAGATCACTGCGTCAAAGTCCAGCGTCTCAGGTATTGCATAGATGCCTTCGTTGTAGGTATAGGGAACCATGGCTCCCGCCGCGAAGCGGTTTGCGATCGTCCAGAAGTCCCCGAACTGTGTCATGTCATACAGTGCGCCTCTGCACGCCAGATCAAACGGCATGTAGGAGGCAAGCCCCAGCGCTACGTCCGGTGTCTGATCCGCGGCGGATGCCAGCGTCAGCTTGTTTACATCCGGCATGACGGAAAGCTTTACCTTGATTCCTGTCTCTGGTGTAAACTCCGTGTCTGCCAGCTTCTGGAGAAGATCGACATGGGTAAGCGCTCTGGAAACCCATACTGTCAGCTCTTCCTCGTCCGGGGAATTTGTCCGGTACTTGTCTGAGGTAAAGGAATAGTACACCGTCTGTATGCCGTTTTTGATGTTGTCGAGGACACTCGCCTTTGCCTTTGGCATCCTGCCCCCGCCGAACGCATAAATCTCATCCAGTGAGAAGTTGAGCTTCATAATGGCTGAGGTAAACTTGCTGACAGCGACCAGAACGGAGTTATCTGCGCCTGTAAGGCTCGTCGTGTACAGCGCGATTTCGTCCGGGTATTCCGCCATATCCTCGATGAAGATCTCCGCCTTATCCAGATAGGAGAGCAATGCACCATTGATTCCGTAGTCCGATTCGCTCTGGAGCAGATAGCGGATGTGCTGTATCAGCGTCATATAGGCGTCCAGATAATCCGGTATCTCCGGTATGTACTGCGTCATCTTCCAGGTCCTGTATTTATCCGCATCCTGACCGGATATTTTCTTGATGTCCAGCGCGAACTGCGTCACATGCTCGGCAAGGAGCTGGCCGTAGCGCCATGCCTCAATCACCGGCTCCATCTCCGCCTTTATTGTCAGGGTATGTATTCCCTTTGTCAGCCAGATGTAATAAGGATTTCCGTCCTCATCGGAGAGCACCTCGTTCGCCCATCCGCCGTCGCTGTAAGGGAATGCGTAGCAGGCAAGCTCCTGAAACGGGATCTCTCCGTCGATGCGGATGCTTTCGTAGGAATTGAACTCTTCCTTCTCATTCATGTAGTGGAAACCAAGCTGGTAAAGACCGTCCTTGTAAATCTGAATTTCATAAGTGATCTCGTCCCCCGGCTTCGTCCACGACAGCGTGTTCAGCAGTTTATATTCCGCATCATACGGTGTGACTGCCGGGCTGGCTGTCGATTTATAAATGATCTCCGCTGAATTTTTCTTCACATAATCCGTCGCTCCGACCGCCGCCATATCCTGCTTTTCCGCGATCTCGCAGTCCTCATACTGTGCCCGGTACTCCTCATAGGAGGGAATCACCTCATCGGGAGCCTCTACATACAGCCTTCCGAGAGCGAGTCCGTCGTTGGACCGGTTCGTCAGGGTGATTACATTCTCTCCAGCCTCGAGCGTTATGTAGAGCGGATGTACGGAGGAGCAGGTATTGTTGTAAAGGCTTGTGTGTCTCCACTCCCTGATCCGCTCCTGTGCCGGCGCGATCTCGTCTCCGTATCTGTCCAGAAGATATTCCTCCACAGAATCCTTCCAGTAGAGCGGAAGCTCCACCGTCTTCCATTCCTGATACTGTGCCTCGCCGTTTAATTCTACTTCCACTGTATAGTCAAGGTAGGAATCACCCGCCGAGAGATAGTCAACGGCAAGGTAATAAACACCTGTTTTTTCGATATTCACTCTATATTCAGCAGTCTCCTCATAATCCAGCACGACTGCTTTTCCGTCATACGCAGGAAGCTCCTCTCCTGCCTCAAATGCCTCGCCGCCCTGAGAGCTTTCCGCCTGACAGCCGCCGACGCCCATTTCCGTGTCGAGATATTTCAGATAGTCTGTATACATGTAATCCGCAGATACGAGAGAACCCGCCAGCAGTTCATATGCTTCTTTAAGCTCCTCCTGACTGACATCCTCCACATACTCCGCCTGGTTCCTGCCGAAGAGAAGGTAGATACCACCAGCTGCAAACGCCGCACATGCAGCACCGATCAATATTTTCTTCCAAATTTTCTTCCTAGGCTTCATGAGCATGCTCCTTTTTAAAGGAAAGGGCTTATTCTCGAAAATAAGCCCTTCCTTCCTACTGATTTATAAGCTTGTCACCCCGGATCTTCTGTTTAGAAATCAGAATCCGTAAATCCGTAATAGGTCTTCAGACCTTCCTTCAGATTTTTCTGTGCCTCTTCCAGTCTTGCGTTCATCTTGGTATTCCACTCAGGCAGGTTTGCCTTCACAGTATCAAGCCAGCTTGCCTCTGTCACGCCGACACCGACAACGTCTGCGTTCGTCAGGTTCAGCCACTCGTACAGGCATTCCTTTCTGGTTCCGTCCTCATATACATACCACGGATAGCACTTGTCGGATACATCCCATATCTGTCCGTCCTTCCAGAGCTGTACAACATACTGGAAACCGGGCATCTTGTCTGCGTCGCCGTAACGGGTATGTGTGTCAACGCTGTACCAGATCTGCATCTGCTCGTCAAACGCATCTCCTGTCACCAGAGGGAAGGAGTCGTTCAGACAGGGCTGCAATACGCCTGCATTGCTCCACATCTGGTCTGCTCTCGCCTGCATTGCCTCTGTAGCTCCGCACCAGAAGGAACCGAATGCGTATGCCAGGTCAAGCTGTGCCTTCTCTGCATCGCTCCATGCGGGATCGCCGTCGTCCATTGCGTAGTTGTGGATTGCCATCGGGTCAATACAGATACCAACGGTATTTCCCTGATACTCTGTCGCAGGTCTGGGGTAAATATCCCAGTCACCGGACTCTACAGCGTTGGTCGGCCATGTTCCGTCCTCGTTCTGAGGCATTGCCGCTGTGTTCAGCATCCATGGATCACCTGTGTATGTAAGAACGTAGTTGCGGCAGAAGAAGCGGTAGCCCCACCACCAGCCGTCATCCATAATTGCGGAATCTACAGCGCCCTCTCCGTTCTTTGCCCAGATTTCGTACTGGGACCACTGAGGGATGTAATCCAGAAGGCTCATAACCTGCTCAGATGCCATATCAGGCTTTTCGTTCTTATCCAGCGCCGCGATTACTGTCTGGGTTCCGGTCTGGATGATCTGTGTCGCATTGCCGTAGATCAGTCCCCAGAAATTCTTGTTGTCTGCGGAGGATACAAAGTCTGTATAATCATCAATATCCCAGTCGGGAGAAGGAACATCGATATTGTTGTCCTCTGCCAGCTCCTTGTTTACATATACGCCCCAGGGCTCCATGAACTGCGGCAGTCCTGCCTGGAAACCGTAATAGTTCATCTTCTCCATAAGGGACTCGTTGAAGGACTGGTACATCGGATCATCCGCAAATACGGAAAGGTCTGCCACCATACCCTTTGCAGTGTCATCCGACAGCATTGTGGATGCGTAGATGTCAGGATACTTTCCATGTTCCGCCTTGAAGTTTTCCAGCTCCTGATCCCATGAGGTATCATTTCCATCGGGATCGTCTGCCTTTGCGTACAGGTTGATCTTCAAATTCGGATAATACTCATTGAACTTCTTCGCCATGGAATAGATCATAGCATAGTTCTGCGAAGTCAGGTCTGCGGGTGTAAGCTCCTGATGACCGATGTCCTCGTGGTAAACGCTGTCACCTGACCAGCACATAATGTCAATGCTGCCTGACACCTGCGGATCCATCGACTCCCAGAATGCCTTGGCCTCCTCAACGGTTCCACCGTTCTCCTCCGTACCGCTCTGGGTTTCGCCGGACTTTGATTCACTTGCCTGACTGCCGCCGGCATTCGTTGAAGCATCTGCTCCGTCATTGCCGCATCCGGTCATGACTCCGGCGATCATTGCTGCTGAAAGTAACAGTCCCAACACCTTTTTTGTTTTCATAATAATCCTCCATTTCTTAAAAATGTTTTGAACTTTGCGAACAGCCTCTCTGTTCTTTTGTTCCGTTTTAGCAAAACGTTTTTCTTCCCTTAATTTTCGGCTGCCTCTCAGCAGCCTTTTGTTTTTATCCGGATTAGTAAAACGTTTTGTTTTTGCAATTTCATATTAGCCTCATTCAGCTACTTTGTCAACAGAAATCTTTTCCTTTTTGTGATTTTGTATGCTTTATCCAAATTATTTCTTTTTCCTTTGTTCTTTTTACCGGATGTCGGTGTCATTTCATTGCGGTTAAAGCCTGTCTACAGGATGCTCTTTCAACAATCTGCCCATTGATCCACTGCACGGTTCCACGGCTCTTTCCGCCGATCAGATTCACCAGTTCCCGCATTGAGTCAATTCCCTGTTCACCGATATGGGTACAAATCGTCGTGAGTGCAGGCACATACCACTGGCTCAGCTCAATGTCGTCACAGCCCAGAACACTCACATCCTCGGGGATCTTGTAGCCCTCCTCCGACAAAGCCTTCATACATCCAAACGCACTGTCGTCGTTTGCCGCAAAAATAGCGTCCGGCAGGGACTTTCTGTTTTCGAGAAAACGTTTCATCTCGCCGTAGGCAACCCATCTGTCGAAGTCGCCGCGGAGAGAATAGCCCGGATCCAGAGGGCAGCCCTTTTCGTTTAGGTAATCCTCAAAGCCCCTCTGACGCTCTATGCCGTCAAAGGTATCGGATCCCTTCAGTGTCATCATCCGGCGGTGTCCCAGCGAATACAGGTATTCCGCCGCCATACGCCCTGTCTGGTAAGAGTCGAACAGCACGCTGGACACATGGCTTTTCCCAATCTCCCGGTCAAGGAATACTGTCGGCAGCTCGGAATCCAGCAGAAGCTTCTCGTGATTTTTTAAGAAGCCACTGTGCAGGATAATCGCGCCGTCAACACGCCCGCTCAGCAGGATACGGAGCAGGCTGTCCCCATTGTCCGTCATAAACACTTCCATCTCGTAGCCGCTCGCATGGCATTCCTCATACATGGAATCGACCAGAATTCCATAATATCCGCGGATGGAGGCCGTAAAGAAACCGACCGTTCCGGTCTCTCCTGCCTTTAGGTTCCTGCCGTTCCAATCAGGTATGTACTGCATACTCTTCGCCACTTCCAGAACCCTGTCGCGCGTTTCCGGCTTCATGACGCCCTGACCCGACAATGCATGCGATACTGTTGTTATGGAGACCCCGGCTTCCCGCGCCACATCCTTAATCGTAATCCTTTTCAATCTTTTCCCTCACTTTACCGTGTGTGCTGTCAATTTCCTAGATCCATTGGTTCCATTTTACCAAAACGTTTTACTAATTTCAAGGAATTTTTCTCCAAATTTTAACAGCGCCACCCTCGAATGTTCTTCTGTTTCTTTTCCTGCGTCACTCTTCCCCAAACATCATCTCAGCAAACTTTGCCGAATACTCCTTCCAGAAGTCCATATTGTGCTCCCCTTTGCTTTCAAGATAGATGTGGGGAATGTCTGTCTCTTCCAGATACTGATGGAATGCGCGGTTGTTTTCGAGCAGAAAATCCTCTGTTCCGCAGCTCATGAAAATCTCCGGGATCTGCCGTCCATTGTCCTTCAACCTCTTCACAAGCACCTCGGGATTGCTTTCGCTGGTCTCTACCGTCTCCAGGTCTCCAAAGCATCCATGATAGTAATCATAGTTTGCAACACCGTTACTCTCTCCCGGCTTCATGTGCGCAATCTCGTGAATAATCAGCGCGGAAGACATCGCCGCCACCTTTCCAAAACATTCCGGGAACGCAAATGCCGTATGCAGCGCACCGAAGCCTCCCATTGAAAATCCCATCACATAGGTCTCGTCAGCATTCATGGCAAGACCGAAGGTACGGCGCAGATAGTTCACAAGCTCCACTCCCACATAGGTGCAGAACTTATGTCCCGTTGCCGGTCCGTCAAGCCAGAAGCCGTTTTCCCCATTCGGTGCCACAACGGCAAAATGATACTTCTGCGCAAGCTCCTCCCCTGCCCAGTTATCAGCATCCCCCGTATAACCATGAAGCAGAAACAGGGTCTTCATTTTCCTGTTTCCTTCATGATTCCCTGCATCCGGAAGATACATTTCAAAGCGCACATTCCTTTTCAGCGCCTCAGAAAAGAACTTTACACTTAACTCTGACATTTCAGAATTCTCCTTATTTTTCCTCTTTGTAAATTTTTATGGTAACACTGTTTCCGTCCGGCACCACACTCGCAGTAAGCGGCATCTTTTCAAACTCTGCCAGTGCTTTACTGTCAGTGACAATCACCGGCTTACAGTGTCCAAAATCACTTCCTTGATTTTCAATAAAGATACGGCATTTCTGCCCTCCACAATCCTCACCCTCCAGCATATATCTCGCTGAGAGGAATGCACTTCCGCCCTTGGGAATCTTCTGTGTATCGGCACCGGTGCCAATGATTCTGCCGCTGAAATACGGACCATCAGCCGTTCCTGTAAACGGAATCATCACAACGTCCTGCTGACCGCCGCTCACGCTGTATGCCTCTCCACATGTTACATGAACCACCAAAAAAAGACTGTCCATTGTTTCCGACATTTCTCCACCTCCCATACTCTCTCCGAATCTTCACCCGATATTACAATCAAGTCTATTTTAATAACAAAAATCAATAAACTCCTGTCCCCAATTTATAATTTCTGATTTTCCATTCTCTTTTCCCATCTTTTAAGGTATAATAACCTTATTCTAAAACGAAAAGCGTCCGAATGGACATCAATACCATGATTGAGAAACAATCATGGTATAATAGCCTTATTCTAAAACAGGAGCGTTTTAACCATGCGATTGAATAAAGCAACCATCAGGCAGACAATACTGGAGTACTTTATGCTCACAGCTGCTACGCTGATTCTCGTTCTCGGCGTATATCTGTTTAAATTTCCAAATCACTTTTCCTTCGGCGGCGTTACTGGTATCGCTGTCGTCCTGAGTGCCATCCTTCCCGCCTCGCCGAGCAGCATTACCTTCTTTATCAATGTTGCCCTGTTAGTTCTCGGCTTTCTCTTTCTCGGTAAGGACGCAGGCATTAAGACCGTGTACGTCAGCCTCTTGACATCCCTTGGGCTGTCTGTGGCGGAGCTCATTTTCCCGATGGAGCAGCCCCTGACAACCGAGCCGGTTCTGGAACTGATCTTCGCCATTGTGCTTCCCGCGTTCAGTGCCGCCATTCTGTTCAATATGGGCGCCTCCAGCGGAGGCACGGACATTATTGCAATGATCCTGAAAAAATACACCACACTCAACATCGGTACCGCACTCTTTTTCGTAGACCTTGGAATCGTTGTTGCAGCATGCTTCGCCTTTGACACCCAGACCGGACTGTTCTCTCTGTGTGGTCTTCTGGCAAAATCTCTCGTTGTGGACGGTGTTATAGAAAATATTAATCTCTGCAAATATTTCACGATCATCTGTGATAATCCCGATCCGATCTGTGATTTTATCCTGAATGACCTGAACCGCAGTGCAACCATTTACCATGCGCAGGGTGCCTACCAGCACAACGATAAAACCGTCATTATTACAATTACAAAAAGAAGCCAGGCGGTAGAACTGCGTAACTTTATCCGCAGGACCCAGCCCGGCGCTTTCATCGCTATCACAAACAGCAGCGAAATCATTGGAAAAGGCTTCCGGGGATTCAATTAATCCCCGAAAATCCTTCTATTTTCTGAATATTCTGATATATCGTCCATCCGTCACTTCCGTATAGCCGAACTCATTCTCGATATACTGCATAATCCAGTTATCTGAATCAATCATCAGCTGTCCGTACCAGCAATCCACAATAATCACGTTCGGCGCCTTTTCCGGAAACATCTCCCAATATTCCAGAAGTCTCTCATCATACGCTGTCGGATCAACAACAGAAAAATGGGAAATCTGTACATCCCGGAACAGATATTGAATCGTTCCGAGATTATTGATCTGGTCAACGACAATCATCACCTTGTCGCCATCCTGCATTTCACTCTGCCAGTCCTCATAATCACAATTGTAGACATAGGAAATGAAATAGTTGGATATTGTACCGATCGCCGGGCCATACTTCATGACACCGCTGCTCAGCAGTACATTATTATATTTGGAGCTTCCTCTCAGCGTGTAGCCCTTTCCAATCACTGCCGTAAAGCACCAAACGACCAGAACCAGATAAACTCCACCCCTTTTCCATTTTTCCACCTGTCCCCGCTCCGATGCAAGGCTGAAGAGAATCATCCCGAAAAAGGCTGCAGGCATCGCATGCGGAATCGATTGCATCAGAGAAAGATCCGTCAGATATACCACTGCAACCAGAGAAACCAAAGCCCCTGCCATACACCATTTCAGCAAGGTCACTGTCCAGCTCTGTTCCTTTTCTCCGGTGCCTTCCCCTTCCTTCCGGATTTTTCCGTGATAAGCTATCAATCCTTCCAGAGCAGGCACTACCAGATAAAGCTGCATATTTTCATAGCCCAGATTCATTGGAATCCACACAATCAGTTCTATGAGACATGCCAGTATCATTGCAATTCCGCCGACAGCCTCTTTCCCGAGCTTTCGCCAGCGCGCAATCAACATCGCTGACAGTCTGCAAAGAAGCCAGAGCACACCCAGCAGGAAAAAGTCCTTAATCAGTCTCATCATCCGCCCACTGCCACTGGGAGTCAGGGAATGGGTGACATCTCCTCCCAAAATGCAGGAGAGTGTTTTAACAAGCTCCTCCGGATCCGTATACTGGAACAAAAATCCCAGATACACTCCGGCGCAAACCACACAGACAGCGGTAAATATTCCCATATCGCGCCATCTGTTCCCAGCCGAAAGCCGCCACAGCATCAGCATGGCAAAAGGATACAAAAGCAGGCAGGACGGATAGGCCAGCACATTGAGAACAAGTGCAAACGCCGCCAGAACGAGATACACCCTTTTTTCGCCATCCCTGTAAAACCGAATGAGGAAAAGACAGAACAAGGTATAAAACCATACCTGCATAATGCCGAATTCCGGCAGCATAATCTGCTTCGGAATCGTTCCGAAGTAGATTAGGGAGAGCAGCCATGCCTGTTCTTCGGGAACAATCCCTTTTACCACACGGTACAGAAACAGGCTGATACCCAGATGAATCAATGTTCCGCATACTCTGAGATATATGACAAGCCCTGTCGTACCAAAGAAATGCAGATAGGGCTTCATCAGAAGAGTACAGAGAAAAGCCGAGGACTGATGCGGCTCCCACATATCCAGAAACAGCCTGTCACCAGTTGCATTCCGGTATGCCATCACGACCTGATATTCCTCATCCAGTCCAAATGCAAAGAAAATCATTTTCAGGGCGGCCAGAACAGACAAAATGATTAAAAAACATCTGATCCGTTTTTTACTTTTCTCCATCCTTGTCCCTTTCCTCCAGAACCTCATCCACAATGTACGGCGGTCTTGTCCGCGCGGCATCCAGCGTTCTCCAGATATACTCCCCAAGAATGCCCAGCATGAGCATAATAACACCGGAAGCGCACAGAATCACACACATCAGGGATGCCCAGCCCACGATCGGCGTACCCTTTGTGATCTTTTCCAGCATTACGCTGATCAGCAGCACGATTGCGAGAAGATTGAACAGCACTCCCAGCCCCGTCATAAAGCGCAAAGGGAAATAGGAAAAGCTCATGACAGAGTCCATAACCAGCTTTACCTTCTTCGCAAGCGTCCATCTAGACTTTCCGATCTCTCTGTCCTGTCTTACAAAGTAAATCTTATCCGTCCGGAATCCTGCCCACAGTACCTGAAGTGTGAGGGAAGAATTTTTTTCGTCCAGACGTTCCAGTACCTCTATCACCTTCCGGTCGACAAGATAACAGTCACAGCCGCCCACCGGCATGTTCTTGTTCACAATCTTACGTATCAGCGCATAATAAAGGTTTGCAAAGAAAACCTTCACCGGATTCTCCTTCCGCTCCTTGCGGACTGCGAGAACTACCTTATTTCCGCGCTTCCAGCTCTCGTACATCTCCAGAATAATACCGGAATCCTCCTGCAGATCGGCCTGTTTTGTCACAGCGCAATCCCCTGTACACTCTGAAAGTCCCGCCAGCAATGCCGCATGCTCGCCGAAATTCCGTGAAAGCTTTACGCATTTTATGTGTGTATCCCTGTCTCTGAGTCTCGTCATGACCTCCCAGGATTCATCCCCTGATCCATCATCCACAAATACAATTTCATAATCGCCCAGCTGACCGAGAATCTTCTTTTGCATATCCTCGTACAAAAGCTCCAGCGTGTCTGCGTTATAATATACCGGTACAACAATTGATATTTTACTCATCGTCCTCTTTCTCTTTTCTCATAAGCTCCAGATAGGCTCCATAATCTCTGATATATTCCGCCGGATCATAATGCTCGTTGGAAAGCACCAACAGGACGGAATCCGGCGAAAAATCATACATTTCCTTCCAGACATTATTCTTCAGATACAGTCCCATTCTCGGCCGGTTCAGTTCAACCACCCTTTTCTCATGCCCATTGTCCACCTTGACCTTACTGGTTCCCGAGACATTAATCATCACGAACTCCGAACGTAGATTTGCATGGCATCCCCTGACCACCTCACTGTCAGAACCATAGATATAAAAGATCCTTTTTATTTCAAACGGAATCGCGCTGCCGCCCTCCACTACCACCAGATTTCCTCTTTCATCCCCCAGATCCGGGAAATCAAGAATCTGAATCTGCTCCTCCAGCTTTACCATCGTTATCCTCATTTCTGCGCACGTCCTTTGCGCAATCTTCTCTCCTATTCAAATTGATTCATACACGCTATCGTATACTGCTGTTCTTCCCCGGTCATTCCCGTATACATCGGAATGGAAAGCACCGTATCCGCATACCGCTCTGTCACCGGGTAATCTCCCTTCTTATGTCCAAGCCCGCGGTAGGCCTCTGAGAGATGCGGCGGTATGGGATAATGAATGATCGTTCCGATTCCATTTTCATTCAGATATTCGATCAGCTCCTGCCGCCGGTCTGTACGGATCACATACTGATGCCAGACCGCATAGGTATTCTCACGCTCTTCCGGCAGAATGACACCCGCACAGTGCAGTTCCCGGCTGTAGCGCTCCGCCAGCTGCCTTCTCTCTTCCGTGATCTCCTGCATATGCTGAAGACGCACGTTCAACAGTCCTGCCTGCAGCTCATCCAGTCTGGAATTTGCCCCCACGACCCTGTTATAGTAGCGTTTCTCACTTCCATAGTTACGATACACTCTCATGGCATCCGCCAGCTCCGGGTCATCGGTCACGATTGCCCCCGCATCGCCGAAGGCACCGAGATTTTTGGACGGATAAAACGAAAAGCAGCCCACATCTCCGAAGGTTCCCGTCATCTGTCCCCTGTATTTCGCCCCATGTGACTGGGCACAGTCCTCGATCAGACGCAGGTGATGCTTCCGGCAGATTGCCTGAATCTTCTGCATATCCGCCACATGCCCATAGAGATGTACCACCATGACAGCCTTTGTTCTCTCCGTGATCTTCTCTTCTATCCGGTCTGCATCGATCTGATAAAAGGAATCCGGCTCTACAAACACCGGTGTTGCTCCATTTATGGTAATTCCCATGACGCTTGCTATGTAAGTATTTCCCTGAACAATGACTTCATCACCCGCGCCGATCCCCAGCAGTCTGACCGCCATCCAGAGCGCATCCAGACCGCTTGCAAGTCCGACACAATATTTCGCCCCGGTATATGCGGCAAAATTCTCCTCAAAGGTTCTGACCTCATTTCCGAGAACATACCAGCCCGATCGCAGGACAGAAAGCGCTTTTTCTTCAAATTCCTTCTGATATTTCTGAAAACCGTAATCCATACGGTTCGGCATTATCTTCATGCTTCTTCGGATTCCTTCCCTGTTCTTTTTTCCATTCCATCTGATCCATCCGATTTTTTCCGGTATGCCCAGAATTTATTTAGCACAAAATTCAGCGGCACAGTCACGCATAAATTCACAAGTGTTGCAATATAATGAGGGATTCCCAGAACTCTCTCCTGTATAAACAAAAGAATTCCCATCAGAATCAGCTCTGTAAAGGCATAGGATGCATAAACCTTTGCCAATGCCAGATACCACGGCTGCTTATTCTCCTCTTTTTCCCGGAAAACAAACCTGCTGTTGAGCAGATAGGAAATCAGCACTGTGATCAGAAAGGAAATCAGATTGGAAAGCTGTTCATGTAATCGCAGCAGGTAGTAGCATCCATTCGTAATCAGGTAAGATAAAACGGTATTGACCGCCCCTACCATGCCAAACTTAATAAACTGGAGGATTGCCGGAAACGCTTCCCGAATCCTCTGGTTTAAATTGCTGTGTCTATGTTCACTCATGTCTTTTTCTATCGCTTCTTCCTCTTTCTCATGCCCATCATTCGCCGCGCCTGCAAATGATGTCTACGGCTTGCTCCGTTGCTTCATAACTTCACAATCCTCCGAATATCACTCTATCACATACTTGATTTTAAGTCCATCCTTTTCTGCCATTCGTGCAAGGTTCAAATAACCGTTCTTCTGTCAGGATGCATCCTCTTCCTTTCCCTCCCGTCCGGCGGTGGCGATCAGCGCCTTATCGACATCCTCCTCGTAATTGCGGATGGAAACCTCTATCGGTGTCGGGTCCTTTGTCAGCCTTCTACCCCCTACATGATTGAAAAAGACAATGATTCCGACCGCCAGTCCGATGGAATACGAAACCTCAAGTGTGTTCAGTCCCTGCGGCTCCCTGTTCATGACAATCTGGTAAAATTCCGTGAATACTTCATTGATACCCACATCGTTATGGTACGCCATGATGGTAAATGCAGTGCCGAAGAAGCTCACCAGACAGACCAGTGCCGCGCGCAGCCACTGCTGCCAGCCTTTATGTTTATTGACGCTGATCCAATCGACCAGAACATCGGGTTCCCCGACAATCTGCACACTGATGTCGCTGCATTCATTTTCCATCAGCTCCACCAGCTTCAGCGAACTGATCACACACCGCTTCGATCCCTCCTTCGTAAAATGATGTACCTTCAACGCCCTCAGTCTCGCACTGAGGACAGAATCTGAACACCGTATTGTTCCCATATCCGACATGAAAACGTCCGGAGACTGTACCTCCACATTCCGCTCACACTTCAGATATACTGTTTTATTCTGCATACCAGACTTACTCCTCTTATCAATAAAGTTTAGTCCTCACGGTTTCACCGTCCTGTGGAACTCCGTCGCAAAATATAACAGCGACCCACAAACCTTCCCGACCGCAATGCTCAGAACTGCCAACCCGATTCCATGCCGGAATGAAATCCGTCGTGCAAGGATGGGAATACTGTCCAGCATCTCCGCAATCGCCAGCGCAAGACAGCCGATGAACATGCCGGAAAAGAGTCCGAATACCGCCTGCCAGAAGACGCCGATTCCCTGAAGCACATTCAGGTACTGTGGAAATCTCTGCTGCCACCATGCACCGAACTGACAGTATCTCGAAAAAACGCTGAGAACAGCGCCTGTCAGCGTCCCGAAGATAACCATCTCCTCATATAGCATAATCTTGCCCGCCGTATGCGTCTTCCCGGCAAACCTCGGGACAAGTCCCACCGCCACCAGAACAGTGAACACGCCCGCCGAGGACAGAAGACCGTAGCTGACACCCACAACGATCAGAAAAAATGTTTTCATCACCTAGCTCCTCCACATCCCTTTTATATGCCACGTTGCGCAGAATGCACAGCTGTCTCCCCAAAGCTGCAAATTTCATAGTAACGGGAAACAACAGATAACTTTAGATTGTACAAAAAAGAACACAAATATTCATAAAAAATACATGGCATTTTCTGCGTGTATTCTGTAAAATAATAGCATCAGATAAGAAAACGTTTTCAAAACTCAGTTCAGGATGCTTCAAAACAGGAGGTACTTCAAATGGCTAAATGGCTCGACAATGCAATTTTTTATGAAATTTATCCGCAGTCCTTTCAGGACACCAACGCCGACGGAATCGGTGATTTTCAGGGAATCATTCAGAGGCTGGACTACATCCGCGGGCTCGGCTGCAACGCAATCTGGCTGAACCCCTGCTTTCTTTCCCCCTTCGGCGACGCAGGCTATGATGTGGCAGACTACTACACCGTTGCCCCCCGCTACGGTACAAACGAGGATCTGAAACAGCTCTTTGCAGAGGCACACAAGCGCGGTATGCACGTCCTGCTCGATCTTGTTCCGGGACATACCTCGGTCGAGCACAGGTGGTTCAAGGAATCCCTCAAGGCAGAAAAAAACGAATTTACAGATCGGTATGTCTGGACGGACAACGTCTGGGAAGGCCCGGAGAACATGGGCTGTCTGCGCGGCATATCCCCCAGAAACGGTGCTGTCGCACTGAACTTCTTCTCCATGCAGCCCGCCCTGAATTACGGCTTCTATAAGATTACCCGCCCATGGCAGCAATCGCCTGACGACGAAGGCCCGAAGGCAACCCTGAATGCCATGATGGATGTCATCCGCTTCTGGCTCTCCATGGGCTGCGACGGCTTCCGCGTCGATATGGCAGGCTCTCTTGTAAAGAATGATGAAGAAGGCAAGGGCACGATTGCCCTCTGGCAGAAGGTTCGCGCCTTTCTGGACGAGGAGTTCCCGGATGCCGCCTTTGTCTCCGAGTGGGGCGAACCGGACAAATCCCTGCAGGGCGGATTCCACATGGACTTCCTGCTCCACTTCGGTCCTTCCCACTATAACGATCTCTTCCGCTGTGAGCATCCGTTCTTCTCCTCGGAAGGAAAGGGCGATGTCTCCGCATTCGTGGATAAGTATAAGGAAAACTACGAGAAATCCGAGCGGAAGGGGCTGATCTGCATTCCCTCCGGCAATCACGACATGGATCGCCTTGCCCGCTCTCTGACCCCCGGGGAAATGAAGGTTGCCTTCGGCTTCCTGCTGACCATGCCCGGCGCTCCGTTCATCTACTACGGGGATGAGATCGGTATGCGGTATGTGGAGGGGCTGACCTCGGTGGAGGGCGGTTACGAGCGCACCGGCTCCCGCTCCCCCATGCAGTGGGACAACACCGCCAACTGCGGCTTCAGCAGTGCCGCTCCCGAGAAGCTCTATATCAAAATGGATCCTTCCGCCGACCGGCCTACCGCTGCCGCACAAATGCAGGACGAGACCTCTCTCTATCATGAAGTTCAGAAGCTGATTGCCTTCCGCCAGGAACATTCCGCGCTCCAGAGCAAGGGCGAGATCAAATTTGTGTATGCCGCAAAGGATTCCTATCCTCTCGCCTATGTCAGAAGCAGTGATGCTGAGAAAATTCTCGTCATCATCAACCCTTCTGCGAAAGAAGCTTCCTTTGAGAGCGCACTTTCCTCTGAACAGGTTCTCTATGCATACGGCGAATCTGCACACAAAAAGGACGGTATCTGGATCGCACCGCCCTGTTCTGTAACACTTTTAAAGCTGTAGGGGATTACCCCTGCAGCTTTTTGCAATTATTCTTTCTGTCGTAACCGGTACAAATTCCATCGTCCGTATAGTACTCATACTCTTTGATACGGTCTCCAAATCCGTACAGTCTTAAGTCTTCATAATCTACCTTCCGTACATTCATGCCCCCCGAGGATAAGGGTAATACCCTGTTCTCCCTCAGGAACACACACACATCTCCAAGCGGCATTTTCACATAATGGAAACCTTTCTCAAATACATCTTCCTCCAAAACCCTTCCACCCGTAAAACGTATCAGCTTCATTCTCTCCGGACAGTAAACCGTTCTTCCTACTGCATTCTGCTCATATACAGGAGCAATCATAATACTGTCTCCAAGCAACAGTTGGTCTTCTGTTCTGCGTGCAAGCTCATCATCACGATATACAAAGCCAAGCGGTCGGAACAGCATTGTATGATCCAGTGCCGCCTTCATATATTCACTGTACAGATAGGGAAGAAGCTTATATCGAACTCCGATCACCTGCCGGAACAGATCAACCTGTTTAAATTGATAAGCCTCCTGAAGTCTGGTTCCCAGCGCCGAATGGTTTCGCATCAGCGGTGTAAACACTCCGAATTCCAGCCATCTGAGCAGAAGGTCTTCCGTTGTATCTGCACCAAACCCGCCAATATCTGCACCTGTATAAAGGAATCCACACATATTCAGCGATGGCATCATCTTGATATTCAACAGCAGATGTGACCACCATGAGCAGTTATCTCCTTGCCAGATTCCGCCATATCTGTGCATTCCGATATATGACGCTCTGGAAAACAAAAGTATTCTCTTTTCCGGTGCCAGCTCTTGAAAGGCCTCCGATGCAGACCTGGTCATGTAATATCCAAACAGATTATGTACGTCCTTGTGACAGTATCTCCTGCCCCTGTAGTTATGGTAAAAGGACGCATAATCCTCCTGATTATTTGAAACATTCGCGACAAGATCCTTGAACTCAAACAGCGTATTGATATCAAGATTTTCCGAGCGATAGTCCTCAATTTTCTCAAACACCTTCTGCAGCCGTTTTTCGGAATAAAAAATGGCTGGCTCATTCATATCATTCCAAAAGCCTTCAATTCCCTGATCCAACAGAATTTTATACTTCTGTCCAAACCACTTGCGCGCATCCTCATTGAGCATATCCGGGAAACAGCATTTTCCCGGCCAGACACCGATTACAAAGTCTTCTCCCTCTGCATCTTTGCAGAAATATCCGTTCTCCCTTCCCTCTTCATAGACCTCGTAGCCCTCTTCCTTCTTGACTCCTCCGTCGATGATCGGAACAAGGTGAATATCTTCCTCCCGCATTTCCCTGACAAAATCTTTAAAATCCGGAAATGTTTCCCTGTTGACCGTGAAGTCCTTGTAGCGCTCCATATAATCAATATCCAGATACACCGCGTCCAGAGGGATGTCATTTTCCCGATACTTTCTGACTACCTCCCGTATTTCATCTGCAGACCGATAACCCCAACGGCTCTGCCCGTAGCCAAATGCCCATCTGGGCGGGATATAACTTCTCCCAACAAGTTCCCGAAACTGATGTACAATGTCATCCGGGCTGTCTCCGCTAATCAGATAGCATTCAAAATCTTCCGTCTGAGGTATGATCCGAAGCTCATCATATCTGGAATAACCGATATCAAAGATTACCCTTGCAGGAGTATCAATAAATACCCCCATCGCCGAGCCGCCATCCAGAATAAGAAAATTATGCGCTCCATAGAGCGACTGCTTACTCTCTGTGTGCTGGCTGTCATCCGTACAGTCACTGACATATCTCCAGCCGCGTTTATTGATTCCTCTTACATTCTGCCCAAGGCCATATACAATCTCCCCGTCGGAAAGCCTTGTCACGAATTCTCCCCGTTCCAACATCAGTCTTGCATTCTGCCACTGTGCCGGCTGCGGCTTCTTCAATACGGCATCCGTCTCTATCGGTTCACCGAAAATAAATCTTTCAATCATATCGTTTCCTCTCTGCAATCATGCCAGCAAAATTTCCGCAATCGCCTCATAGACTGTTCTCGGAAGTTCCATTGCGTTCAGCTGCAGGATCGCCTCATCCATATTTCGGGCTCTGCTGACACAGTCAAATACTCTGTCCTTCACGCAGTATTCTATCTGACAGCGGTTCAGCAGCTTGAAAATTCTATCTGAATATTCATTCTTTTCAAGATCGCTGTCATGTTCAAACCACATTGCCAGTTCCTCCGCAACAGGCACACCGTCAATCACAATCGTAAGGATATTCTTTTTCTTGTCATAGCTCTGTTCAAACGGCTGCTCCTGCCCGTTCACCGTAATATGTCCGACACAGTTGTTCCGCACACAATATACCTTTATCCTGTAGTTTCTCTTTTCCGGAAGCAGCTGTGTCTCTCCCTCAACGGGACAAATCATGAATACTTTCTTTTCCTTCCATTCCAGCCTGTACTCAGTCCGTGCCACGTGTCCCTCTTCAAATCCCATGGTTTCGCCGTCATCCTCGTAGAGAACAAATTGTCCGTCATCTCCCGCCGCAATCAGCAGTTCCATATCCTCCGGGTTCGCAGTAAAGCTTGAAACATGTTCCGTCTGCTGCAGCGGAATAATTCCTCCCTGTGGCATTAACACCGGAATTTCCTCCAATGGACGATACATTTTTATCGTCCTGCCGCCATGGTATCTCAGTCCCGAAAAGACATCAATCCACTCCCCCTGAGGAAGCCATGATGTCACGGCACTCATTTTACTGATTTCATCTGTCCTCGCTGTAATCGGATGAACCAGCAATGAATTTCCGAAGAAATATTGCCCCGGCACTTCATATGCATTATTTTCCTCGGGATACTCATAATACATTGGCTGTATCAGGCTTTCACCTTGTGAATGATTCCGCTCGTTCATTGTATAAAGGTAGGGTATCATTGCATGGCGTAACCGGAGATATCTTGTGATAATACCGCACTCGCGCTCCGGATAGTTCCATGGCTCCTTTCCGGTAAACCGGCTGCATGAGCTGTGTAAACGCATAATCGGCGAAAAGGTTCCGAACTGCACCCATCGCACCATCAGTTCATCGTCACGATATCCGTTCATATGTCCGCCAATGTCATGGCTCCACCAGCCATATCCCACATTGGATGCTGTTGCGGTAAAATAAGGCTGAAAATCCAAGGATTTCCATGTTATAATCGAATCGCCTGAGAAACCTATCGGGTATCTGTGGCTTCCAAGACCTGCATATCTTGAAAAGATCATCGGTCTCTTTCCTTCTCTTTTCTGATCCTCAAAATGAAAGTGATTCAGCACCCACAACGGATCCAGGCCCTTTAACCCGGAAATCTTCCCCTGTTGCCAGTCTATCCACCAGAAATCGACTCCCTCCCTTTCAAGCGGATGATGCAGATACTCAAAATAAGCTGCCATAAACCTGCGATCTGCCGCATCAAACGGAATTGCCTCCCCGTTTTCAGCATCCAGCCCCAGCGCCGCTGCCATCGGCAAATATGCCTTTTCATGTCCGCGCACTCCATCCGCAGGATGAACATTCAGCGTCACATGCATTCCGTCCTGATGAAGTTTCTTAAGCATTTCCTGATGATCTGGAAACAGCTTTTCATTCCATGTATACCCGGTCCATCCGCTACCGTATTTTTCATCGAGCTGAACATAATGCCAGTCCATATCGATCACTGCCACAGCAAACGGAATCTGTTCTCTCCGGAACTGCTCCATCAGTCCAAGATATTCTTCCTGTGTGTAGGCATAAAATCTGCTCCACCAGTTTCCAAGCGCAAACCGCGGTAACATCGGAGTCTGTCCGCACAGATGATAAAAAGCTTTCAGGCATTCCTTATACGCATGCCCGTATCCCCAGAAGTAAATATCCGTATGTTCCTCCGGTGCCGGTTTGATCCAGCCATCCTCCGTCATAATCATGGATTTACTGTCATCCATCACGGTAAACCCATTTCGAGAAAGCAGTCCGTTCTCCAAGGGAATCGCACCGTCAACATTATCCAGTGTCCTTACTGTTCCCCCGAGATTCTCACATGCGTCGCCATATCTCCACGTTGCATTCCATGAAAAAGCACCCTTTCTCAGTCGGACACTCAGTGATTCCTGCGAAAATTTCTTCTGATTATATTTCACCGCCAGATATTCTGTCAGGATTTCAATTTCATCGCCGTTTCTCCTGATCTCATAATTTGCAGACGGAAACTTCCGGTTGACGACAACCTGTGTAGCAGCATCTACAAACACACCCTGCGGGCTGTATTCAAAACGGATCAGCCTGTCTGTCAGCACGCTGATTCTGTAATTTGTTCCTTCGACAACAAAATCCTTTCCTGTCCTGATATCTGTCTCCCTTGCACACATTCTATCCTTCTCCCATCCACCTTTTCTGCTCTGCGGTAAGTATTGTATACTGTACATCACCCTGCTCCGCTGTTCCCGCAGCGCATTCTGCATTCCATACAATCCGGATACGGTTTCCCATATCATCCTCAAACAGATAATGCCCTTTCTCACCTGCTGTCCAGAAGCACAGCTTCTTATAACAGTCCATTCCATTGCCTACGCTACTTCCCAGTCCGCCACCTGCAGCCAGATTCAGCGCAACGCATCCGCCGCTCCTGACAAAAACAGGTATCCGGTTCTCTCTGCATACAATGTCATAAAAGTGTTCTCCCTCCAGTGGTATATCCTGAGCGCGCTTGTGTCCCTCTCCTGCAATCTCGTATTCCCAAAAGCTATACCATTCTCCTCTGGGAAGATATATCCTGCGAATTTTGCAGTCCGGTGCCAAAATCGGAGCGATCAACATGTCTCCAAGTAGGAAACAATCTTCACATTCGTAAACATTCTTGTCCAAAGGATAATCCAGCACCAGATGTCTCATCATTGGCAGACTGCTCCTCGCAGACTGCAGCATCTGTTGATACAGATAGGGCAGCAAATTCATTCTTAAATTAAATTGCCAGCGCATTCTGTCAATCAGGTCGTTATCCTGATATAGCAAGGACATATTCCACGGGCTCCTGTCATTGATGCCCTTCGTTACCGCCAGTATCTCCGAAAACTGTCCTCCCACAGGTTCAGAATGCCATTGCATCACAGGTGCAAATACAGCCATCTGAACCGCCCGCTCGTACAATTCCTTATCCGGCATTTCCCCGGCGAACCCGGCAATGTCAAAGCTCCAAAAAGGCACTCCGCTTAGACCGATACTCAATCCAGCAGCAAGAATATGTTTGAACTCTTCCCATGTGGACATCTGATCTCCTGCCCACTGTATCGGGTATTGCTGCTGCCCGAGGTACCCTGCTCTGCTGAACAGTACGCGGTTTTCCCCTGCAAACCGTGAGTACGCTTTCACGTATTCCGCCGAAAAGTAATTGCGAAGTTCCTTTCCGCTTCTTCCCGCGGAATCAATAACGTCATCTGACAATATAAATTCCCCACCGTCTGTCTTAAAGCCGTCCACTCCCATTTCCAGCAGGTATTTTCTCTTATTAAACCACCATTCCGCTGCGTCCGGATTGCTGAAATCAGGAAGAAGGGAACCAGCAAACCAGTGTCCCTCTGGTATTGTATAAGGACTGCCATCCGTATTCCGAATGCACAGACCATGCTCCACTGCATAATTCCAGTCCTGCTCCGCAATACTGCTATATTCATTTTCAGACATCTTTTTCAGCACCGGTATCTGCCATAAGATCAAATGTATATTTTTCTCCTGAAGCTGCCGGACCATTTCTTCGGGTTGTTTCCACTCTCCGTGATCATTAAAGCGATAAAACGTCGCCTCATCGCTCCATGCCTCCAAAACCATCACGCTGTGTGGAATCTGATGTTTTTCCAGCTCCGCAAGCTGCTCTTTTACGTCCTCCTCCGTATGCCAGCGATTGGCTGACATCCATGGTCCCAGACTCCACTTCGGTATTGTCCTAACGTTTCCGGTCAGCTGTGAAAAATCACGCACCAGTTCTGCCGGTTCACCTCCCAGAAAATAAATTCTGGGAAATTTTCCCTCTGTATCTACAATGATTTCGATCTGAATTTCTTCACGGAACCGGAACTGTACCACCGTCAACGTATCTACAAATACGCCCAAACCGTTCTCAGTAAAGAAAAAGGGCATCGGACAATAGCTGACACTTCCCTGATTGCAGAACTTTTCAAAAACCTCTGTTGATAAGCTCTTTCCCTTTTGATTCACGGAATCAAAACGCTCTCCCATTCCATACACAGCGCAGCAGGAATGCTGTATCGTAAGTGTGCACCGCCCCTGCTCCCGCAGAATCGAAACCGCTGCCAGCTGATCTCCATTTTGACTCCTTATGCCGAAGGGCGTAGCATTTTCATTTAAGTTTACCGTTGACAATATCGCCATAGCTACCTCTTTCATAACAAGAGGAATCGCATAAACGATTCCTCTCTACATTTAGTTAGTTGCTGTAACGCTCATAAGCATCTGTATAAATCTGTATCAAATCCTTTAATCCCATTGCATTCAGCTGATTGACATACTCGTCCCAGCCTTCATCTATACCGCCCTCAGTTATCCACAATGCACGGGTACTTTCTACATACTTATCAATATCCGTAGTGAGTGTCGGAAGCTGTTCGTTTTCTTCCAACGTGAACATTACATTGGGATACGGTGTAGTAACGGTATCCTCTGCTATCTTACTCAGCTCGACCTTCAGTCCGTCTCCGCTTGTGGATGAGAGCTTAATATTCTTCTGGAATTCCTTGCTTACATACTTCGGTCCAAAATCTCTCAGGCTGGAATCCCAATACCATGAATCAGCACTGGTTCCTTCCGGCGGATCGTTCAAAGTATAGGTTCCGTCATCATGCTTGGTAATAACCGTTCCTATGCCTCCCCAGAAGTTCTGAATACTTGCCTCTCCGGTGTAAAACTGGTCAATCCATCTGGCGGCAATTTCCGGATGCTCACAGAATTTTGTGATCAGAACCTCATTTCTCATGATACTGGAAACCCCGTTAGGATCTCCTCCTGTATATGCCTTACCGTCTGCTCCGGCAATCGGCGGAATAATCTCGTACTCAGATGACCACTGTCCAAAGTTGGAATCAGGTGTCCACGCATACTCAAATCCTACTCTGGAAACATTGGGGTCCTGTCTCTTTGCGGAAAGCATGGAATCGTCCTGTGTAAATGCCTCCGGGTCAATGATTCCTTCCTCATACAGTTTGTACAGCCATTTGATTCCCTCTTTATACTGTTCCGATGTCGGATAGTAAGTCAACGTTCCATCGCTGTTTACCATCATCTTGTACCCAGTGATGTCAGTAATTCCAAAAGGATTGAGCAGGTCCATGGAAATTCCCTTCGCTCCGGAAATCGGAATTTCATCATTCGGGTCGCCGTTTCCGTTTGCATCCTGTTCCTTGAACGCCTTAAGCACATTATACAGTTCATCCACCGTTGTGGGAACCTTAAGGCCAAGGTTGTCAAGCCACTGTTTGTTAATAATCGGCTGGTTACAGGAAACCGGTCTGAGCGGCAAATTCTTACTCATAGAATACATTTTGCCATCGGGAAACGTTGCGATCTTCTTCAGATCAGGCATCTCTTCCATTGCTTTCTTGTAGTTCGGCATGTACTCATCCACAAGGTCATCCAACGGAATAAACAGATCCAGATTGTTCATGATATCCGCATCATTAAAAGTCTGAAAGCCAAAAATGATATCCGGCAATTCTCCGCCCGCAAGCATAATGCCTTTCTGTTCGCCCCAGTCATTCAGCGACTGCACCTGCCACTCGATCTTGACATTGGATTCTTCTTCAAGTTTCTTCAAAAATTCATTGTTCTTAAAGCTGTCTCCCATATTTCCCCAGCGTGTGGTCAGCACTGTCAGAGTTACAGGTTCATCGACAATGGGCATTCCCTCCTTATGAAAGTTGTCACTCTCCGACACAGGAGCAGAATCTGTCTTCTTACTTTCTCCTATGTTTGCCGCTCCTGTACTCTCCCCGCCGCACGCTGTCATACACAGCATCGCGGAAGCGCACAGAAGACTGATTGCTTGTTTTGTTACTTTCTTCATATTTTTTCCTCCTTTTATCTATGTTACGATCAGCGCTAGCCTTTTACCGCACCGATCATGACACCCTGATTAAAATATTTCTGTGCAAACGGATAAACGCACATAATAGGCAATGTCGAAACAATGATGACGGAATACCTCATCAGATTTGAAAGCCTTAAGGCGATCTGCATCGCCTCCCCGCTGCCAAAGGACATCTGCAAATTGTTTGTTATCAAAATATTTCTCAAAGCCAGCTGTAACGGGTAACGCCAGGAATCCTTCAAATAGACCAATGCGTTAAAATAGGAATTCCACATACCAACCGCTGTCCAGAGTGCGATTACCGCCAGGATGGCTTTTGACAGCGGCAATACAATTTTAAAGAAATAGTAGATATTTCCACAGCCATCTATCTTTGCTGCATCATTTAATTCAGCCGGAATTGTGTTTTCAAAAAAGGTTCTGGCTACAATGATGTTATATACCGAGACAGAAAACGGAAGTACCATGACCCAGAAGGTGTTATACAGTCCAAAATCCTTGATCGTTATGAAGGTAGGAACCAATCCACCGTTAAAAAACATTGTAAATACAAAGAGCCACATCAACACCTTTCTACCGACAAGATCCTTTTTCGACAATGCGTAAGCAGCGAATATGTTTACAGCAACACCGATAAACGTTCCTGCGATGGTATAGAGAATTGTATTTGCATAACCTGTCCATATCTCATTATGCCTGAACAACTCCTTGTATCCGTCGAGCGTCAGCCCCTTCGGCACAAGCCAGACCTGCCCGCTCGCCACGGCGGATGGGTCACTGAAGGACGCAATCACGACAAAATACAGCGGATATAACACAATCAGAAGAATAAATCCTGAAATCAGATATAAAAAAAACCGGAATACTTTATCTTTCATTTTTTCCTCCCATCAGACCCTACCACAGGCTGTTTTCGCTGACTGATTTGGATATTTTGTTTACCAGTAGAAGCATTACGAAATTCACGACCGTACTGAAAAGGTTAATTGCCGCCGAATAGCTGTACTGTGTATTAATTACACCAATCTTGTACACATAGGTCGAAATAACCTCACTAGCAGAAATATTCAGATCATTCTGCATCAGATACACTTTTTCAAATCCAAGACTCATAATTCCGCCCACTCGCAAGATCAGCATAATTACCGCCGTCGGAATAAGCATAGGAATGTCTACATATTTGATTTTCTGAAGTGCCGTTGCACCATCCACCGTCGCGGCCTCGTACAGACTGGGATCAACCCCCGACAACGCCGCAAGATAAATGATGCTGTCCCATCCTGCATGCTGCCATACATCCGACCAGACATACAGATGTTTAAAGGCCGCTGCCTTTCCCATCAGGTTCGGCGCCTCAAAGCCAATAGCCCTGCAAATCGCGCCAAACACACCGCTTCCGGGCGATAACAGCAATGTGATCAGCCCAACCATAACCACTGTTGAAATAAAATGAGGCATATAGGTTACCGTCTGGAAAATTTTTTTATACTTTCCATTTTTCATTTGGTTGATCCCAAGGGCAAGGATGATCGGCACCGGGAAGACCAGAAGGCTGTACAGTGTGATCGTCAGTGTATTAACGATTGTTGTCTTAAACTGGTAAGAGAGAAAAAACTTACGGAAAAATTTGTACCACGGATCTGCCCATGCGCTGCCCATGATGCCCAGCGAAGCCTTATACTCCTTGAAGGCAATCAGTACGCCGTACATTGGGCGATATGTAAAGCAGATCAGCAGAACAAACGCCGGCATCAACATCAGATACAATCCCCAGTTTCTTGCTACGCGATGTATCAGCCTTCCTTTCCTTTTATTTTTCATAATAACAACCCTCCGTTTTTTCTTTACTGTTATCGTTAACTGTTTGTAGAATATCTTATTCCTTGTTGATTGTCAATATATTATTGCCATTTCTTCCAATTTGTACAGTTTTTATTGTTTGTTTTTATACATTATGCACTATACAGTATTTTCTTGAGCTGATTTCGCTTGTCATTTATTTGTTATCGTTATCAAATTGTTTGCCAAAATACTTCTATTTCTTGCTTTTTCCTAATTTTTTCAGTATAATTCATATTAAATTGTACGTTATCGTTATCAAATTGGAGGAACACTCATGGCTACATTAAAGGAAATTGCGCAGGAAGCCGGTGTCAGTGTAATGACCGTCTCCCGTGTTATCAATAAAAGATATGGTGAAGTTTCTGAAGAGAACATTAGAAAAATACAGGAAATTATAGACCGGCTGGGTTATGTCCCCAATTATTCAGCGCGAAACCTGTCTTCCAAATCTTCGAACATCATTTCCATTCTCATACAGGGAACAGAGACTCCCCTCAGTTCCCCATACAATGCTTCTATGCTGAACTATATCATTCAGGGAATACAGGACCGCGGTTTCAATACCATGGTACACTTTGTAAGTGACTATTCTGAAGTCACCCAGCATTTGCAATCCTGGCGCGCTCAGGGAGCAATCTTTTTCGGCACCTTCGATAAGGATATGCAAAAAATACAGACAAGCAACCCAATGCCTCTGGTCTTTACAGACAGCTACAGCAATATGCGGCAGGTAATCAATATCGGCATCGACGATTACAAGGGTGGTGTACTGGCAGCGAAACATTTTATCGAAAAAGGACATACTGCCTTCTCCTTTGTCTCCTCTTATATTGAAGACAGTAAAGTAATCCAGCAACGTCTGAATGGCTTTCGGGACACACTGGAACAGAATGGTTTTTCACTGCCCGACTGCAACATCATCGATTCCTGTCACATGGAAGAATGTGTAGAAAGGCTATGTTGCCTGTCTGTACCTGCAACAGCTGTGTTTCTTGATAGTGACATGCATGCAATAGAATTGATCAGCGCTCTGCGCAAAAAGAGCTACTGTATCCCAGAGGATTACTCCGTAATCGGTTTTGATAACCTTCCTCTTTCTAGCTTCCTGACTCCACAGCTGACTACAGTTGCACAGAATATAGAGCAAAAGGCAAAATATGCTCTGGACATTCTCTTCCGCCATCTTGAAGATCCTTCCCTTCCGGCGGAGAATGTGATTCTTGACGTAAATCTTGTTGTCCGTGATTCCGTGTGTGACAGAAAATCTTCACACACATAGTTTGCCTATTGGCTCCCTACCCCTGCAGCTTTTTGTACTCGGACGGTGTCATGCGCATGAACCTGCGGAACATCCTGTTAAAGTAGCTGATATTGTTAAAGCCTGTCATGCCGGCGATCTGCCCGATATCATGCTCCCCCATGTTCAGCAGTTCGACGCTGACACTGATCCGGTAATAATTCAGATATTCCACGACCGATTTCTGGGTCATTCCCTTAAACATCCGGCAAAGATGCCCCTCGCTGACATGAAAACGCTCCGCCAGCTCTGGGATACCGATGTGTTCCTCATAGTGCTCCTGTATGTAGGCAATGACCTCCTTTGTCATAACCGCCCTGCTGTCCCGCGCTCCGCTCGCAGCCCCCTCTATCAGCGCAGCGTGCGTGTAGAGGAGATACCACACCTCATATAATTTCGCCTTGATCAGCAGTTCATATGCCTTTCCCGCTTTTTCAAACCGTTCGCAGATTTCCATTAAAACAGAATGAAGCTGGCTCTGCCACGGCTCCTTCCGGCAGATGTACTCGGGGAAAAATATCCTCCCTTCCTTTACGCTGTCAAAATATTTCTGCTGAATCTCATCGCGCACAAAGCTGTTCAGCAGTGCCTCATCAAAGACCACCGCCAGAAAAGAAAACGGTGTGCCCTCCTCTGCCTGCGCAGAATGCAGGCGGTTCGGCAGAACAAAGACCATTTCCCCCTCCTTTACCGTATAGCTCTTATCATCGATCTGGATCTGTGCCGCACCTTCCGTCACAATCAGGATCTCCAGCTCGTTGTGCCAGTGGCAGCTGACCCTCTCCCGAAACTGTGGATTCGTCTGAAATCTATGTACCATCAAAGGGAACATTGCATTTCCATGCGCACACTGCTCCCGCAGAATTTCAATATTTGTAGTCACTCCGATCAACCTGCCCTTCCCTGAAATGCAAAACCCGGATTACATAGCACATTCTTACATGGTCAAAATTGTGTTAGTTTTTGCAGAAAACCTTAAAGTTTTCTTATCCGAATATCATTATAATGATAGCAGGTTCAGAAAGTCAAACGCAAATTCACAAATAAATTTTTACAGACTGCATGCGATTGTCATGCGTCGGAAAGGACAGAATATGAATTTTGAAAAAAAGGACAATGTGCTGATTGCACGGCGCAGAAATGAGACACTCCTGATCGAAGCATGGGGCACGGATTCCCTGCGCGTCCGCGCCACGGAGTACATGGAATTTACCGGACGCAGCTGGGCATTATCCGAAGCCGTTGACGCAAATACCTCTGTCGCCGTCTCCATCGACGGTCAGGGCAGCGCAACCATCACGAACGGCAGACTCAGCGCCCGTGTGAGCAGTTCCGGCATGCTGACCTTTTACCGTGACGGCGAACTGCTTCTGAAGGAATACCACCGCGACTATGATGAGCCGAAATGCCGCGAAAGCCGTTGCCTGAAGATCAGGGGACGCGAATACAAGCCCATTGTCGGCGGAGATTACTCGCTCACCGTCCGCTTTGAGAGTAACGATCAGGAAAGAATTTTCGGCATGGGACAATACCAGCACGGCTATCTGGATCTGAAAGGCTGTGTTCTCGAGCTTGCACAGCGCAACTCCCAGGTGACGGTTCCCTTTGCCGTATCCAGCCTCGGCTATGGCTTCCTCTGGAACAATCCCGGTGTCGGCAAGGTATCCTTCGGCAGAAACTATACGGAGTGGAACGCACAGGCTACAAAGGAAATGGATTACTGGATCACCGTCGGCTCCACGCCGAATGAAATTCTGCGGAAATATACCGATGTGACCGGTCGTACCCCGATGATCCCCGATGGGCTCTTGGGACTCTGGCAGTGTAAGCTGCGCTACCGCACACAGGACGAGGTTCTCTCCGTTGCCAGAAAATATAAGGAACTGGGCATTCCGCTGGATGTCATCGTCATCGACTTCTTCCACTGGACAAGGCAGGGCGACTGGCACTTCGACCCGGAATACTGGCCCGATCCCAAGGCAATGTGCGACGAGCTTCACGCGATGGGAACAAAGGTCATGGTTTCCGTATGGCCGTCTGTTGACCGCAAGAGCGAGAACTTCGAGGAGATGCTTGACCGCGGCTACCTGATCAGAACCGAGCGCGGAAGCATTCAGACCTATGATTTTCAGGGGGATTGTCTGGAGATCGATGTGACCAATCCTGCTGCCAGAGAATTTATCTGGGAAAAATGTAAGAAAAATTATTACGATTACGGTATCGACATGTTCTGGCTCGACAACGCAGAACCCGATTATGCCGTCTACGACTACGACAACTATCGGTATGCCCTCGGCTGTGCGCTCGAAGTCAGCAACATCTATCCGCAGCTGTACGCCAAGAGCTTCTGCGATGGCATCACGGCTGAACAAAAGGAGAAGAATATGCTCCACCTTGTCCGCAGTGCATGGGCAGGCAGCCAGAAATACTCGACGCTCGTATGGTCCGGCGATGTTCCCAGCTCCTTCGAGTCACTGCGCGACCAGCTCTTCGGCGGTCTGAATATCGGACTTGCGGGAATCCCCTGGTGGACAACGGACATCGGCGGCTTTATGACCGATGATGTCGCTGATCCCGCCTTCCATGAGCTGTTGCTGCGCTGGTATGAATTTGCGGTCTTCTCCCCGATCCTCAGAATGCACGGCGACCGCGGTCCCCACAATATCCCGCCCCTCTCCGACAAGGATTTCGGCGGCGGCAGCCTCTACACCGGTCAGCCTAACGAGCTCTGGAGCTATGGCGATGATGCTTTCAAGGTCATGAAGTGCCAGCTCGATCTGCGACAGTCCCTCAAGCCTTACATTGAAGGACTTATGCGAGAGGCGAGCGAGAACGGTTCCCCGCTGATGAGAACCATGTTCTATGAGTTCCCCTCCGATGCAAAATGCTGGGAGGTAACCGACCAGTATATGTTCGGCTCCAGTTATCTGGTTGCTCCCATTCTGCAGGCCGGTCAGCGCGAGCGCGAGGTATACCTGCCCGCCGGAAGCTGGAAGAACCTCAACGACGGCAGGGAGTACACCGGAGGCCAGACCATCACCTGTGATGCCCCGCTCGAGTACATTCCGGTATTTATGAAGCTGTAACCTGACCCCATAACACCGATACTGAAAATAGCCAGAATGGGACGCCCGTCCCGCTCTGGCTTTTCCTCTCTGCTTCTCATGCTGAAAGTTCTATAATCTGACCGGCGTATCCGTCAAAGTCATCCCGATGGGATATAACAAGCAGTTTTATATCATACTTCTGTGCATATATGACAACGTCCGCAACAAATCTTTTCGCCGTACCATCATCGAGCGCACTGGTCGGTTCATCCAGAATCAGCAGCTTCGGTTTTCTCAGCAGCATCCTTGCAATACAGATGCGCTGGCATTGACCGCCGCTGATATTTCCGGCACTCTCGGAAAGCATTGCATCCATACCCTCGTTTCTGACAAAATCCGTTAATTGCACGGTGCGGATCACCTCCTCAAGCTCCTCTTCGGAATACCGTTCCCCCAACAGCAGATTCTCCCGAATCGTGCCCGGTATCACGCGAGTGTCCTGCGTAGCAACAAGGATATTTGAGTATAGCTCCTGCCTGTTTACGGTATTGATGTCTATGCCGTTCACACAGACCGCATTTTCCTTACCAATCAGCAAGCCCGACAGCAGCTTCGCAAGCGTCGATTTACCGATGCCGCTTCTGCCCTTTATACAGACGATTTCCTTTTTGTGAATTGCCAGTCTCTTATCCCGCAAAATTTCCTTATCTCCGTAAGAAAATTCAGAAACGAAAAACTCCGTAGTATCTTCCAGTTTTAAGGAAGCTTTGCGCGCAATCTCATTCCCGGAAAAAAGGATAGCATATAACCGTGTTGAAAGCGCTATCGCCGATTTTCTGAGGTTTAATGTATTAGATAGGGCAATGACCGGCTGATTCAGTTGCTCCGCCAGAGCATACAACGCCAACACCTGACCGATATTGAGATTTCCTGTTGACAAAGCATAAATACAGCAAGTCAATACAAAGACAGGAAGCACGAAAGCAACACCCGTAAAAGCAGTTAAATAACAGGCAAGATAGAAGGATATTTTCTTATCTTTTTTATAGATACGGTTCCTGACCAGATCTCTGTATTTCTGTATAAAATAATCTTCCCGTTGCAGCATCTTTATAACGTTGAAAGACCGAATCGTCTGCAAAAGGAACTGCGTATTTTCCGCTATCAGTTCATATGCCTCTTTGTTACTGTCTGCCACCTTCCTGTTCAGAATATCGGTAGCCGCAAAACCCAGAATAAGTAAAGCCGTCGTAATTAATGTAATCGGAACACTAATAGAAAGCATGATCCCAAAGTTGAGCAGAAAAACTGTAATGTAGCTGGCAATAGAAACCGTTCCCGTTGCAATATACTCACCGACCGTCTGCGCATCATTCTGAATCTGTGAAACAAGGTCTCCCGTTTCATTGTTTTCATAAAAGGTAATCTCCTTATGCACAAGCAATGCATACAGCTTTTCCCACAGAATCCCCTTTCCCTTCACAGTCAACAGTCGATTGAATATCTGCTGTACAAGGCTGATCACCATATATGCTAAAATAAAAAATAGCAATTTCCCAATGAGCTTTTTGACGCCGTCCAGTTCGACGTTGATACAAAGATTTACCAAATTTTGTATATAGTCAATAATTATAATTACGAAAAAAGAACCGGCAAGACAGGTCAAATAACTAAAGGTCTTCAATGCCCCCATCCCCTTCATCATAGAACGGAGCTTGGAATAACTTTGATACATGATGTTTTTTTGATCTACTTGATTTTTCTTGAAATTCATATGCAATATCTCCCGCCTAAATTTGCAGCCGCTATAATGAGAATAACTTTAAGGGACTACAAATACCATATCGTCAGGCGGAAAACTGAACTTACATGAAACGATAAGTTGCCATGTTTTAAAACCAGTAGATTTATAGGTTCGCACTCAGGTCAATGTGCGCTGTTTCCTTAGCAAACAAACGAACCTTTTCTGCCAGAACATTTTTTTCGATTAATAGCAGATAGGGATAAATTCCCTTCAAAATAGAAATACTCTCCGCATACTTCCCTATATAAAACAACAGCTTAGCCTTACTGAACAAAATCCCGGGGAGCATAGACATATCATCCGTCTCCTTGCATATCTTCTCAGCCTTTATGCATATCTCATATGCTTCTTCATACCGCCGTTCGGCTTCCAGAAACTGCAACTGATTCGTCAGTACACAAACATAGAGCTGACGTTGCTCCGGCAAATTGCTTTGCTTGCGTTCCATGGACTCACTCAGTTCAAAGCTGATGCGGATTGCCTGTCGGTATTCTGCCTGTTCCCATAGGACAATCGAAAGGAAATTAATAATTTGCATTTCCTGTGAAGTCAGAATGGTGCTGCGAAAATCCATTCTGTCAAATTTCGGCTTCGTGAGGAGCAATGCCTCCTCAAGAAGCCTTTGCATCTCAGGCATATTTTTATTTCCTTCCTCCTGATGGTGCAACAGCGCCTCTATATATTTTTTTCGCTGCTGTTGCGCCGGAAGGGATAAAGCAGCATCACTTACCTCTGAAAGGAGGCTTACAGCTTCTGCTATATTTCCTGCGGCAATGTAATGGAGGATCTCTTCTTCCCTGCTTTTGATTTCACGGACATCTGTCTGTAATACAGTTGTGTCCATCGTATGAAACAAGCCATCACCCAATCGATCCAACAAAAGTTCCAACACCCTGTTAGAAGGCTGCTGCGTGCCGTTCTCAATGCGTGATATTGTCACCGGCGAACAGATTCCCTCTGCTAGCTGCTCCTGTGTCAATCCCTTTTCCATCCGTAACTGACGAATCAGTTCCGACGGCTTATACCCATTCATTCAGAGCTTTGCCTCCCTTACATTTTCCGAAATTTTACTTCTTCGCCTGATTAATCTTCATCGTCAGAGAGATACGCTTCTTCGCAACGTCTACATCCAGAACCTGCACCTCAACGATATCCCCGACTCTGACTGCCTCAAGCGGATGCTTGATGAAACGGTCTGTGATCTGGGAAATGTGTACCAGCCCATCCTGATGTACTCCGATATCCACGAAAACACCGAAATCAATAACATTACGCACCGTACCTTTAAGAATCATGCCGGGCTTTAAGTCCTTCATGTCAAGCACATCGCTTCGCAGAATCGGCTTCGGCATATCCTCTCTGGGGTCTCTCGCCGGCTTCTCCAGCTCCTTCAAAATATCCGTCAGTGTAATTTCACCGATTCCCAGCTCCTCCGCAAGCTGCTTCTTATCCTTGATACGCTTTTCCAGACTGGAGACAGCTGCATTGGCAGCTTCTGTCGTCTGTTTCTTCCCGTTCTGTCCATTGACTGATCCGGTCTTTCCATGATTGGCAGTGCTGTCACCTGTGAGCGTCATTCCACCCATTGCCGCCGCCAACGCCTTGCCCATGGCAGTGTTCGTATTCCGGATCTGTACGGTTTTCTGCTTCTTTGCGTTACCCGACATGCTTGACACATTCCCTGTCATATTGCCTGTCGGTGCTGCTCCCTTCTTCTCTGTAGCAGCCGCTGCCTTCTTCTGGGCTGCCCTCACATCGTCCATGGTCATGCCCAGCTTATCAAGAAGCTTCATCGCTGCCTCATAGGACTCAGGGTGCACGCTGGTCGCATCCAGCGGGTTATCTCCATCCAGTATCCGCATGAATCCGGCACACTGCTCGAATGCCTTCGGTCCGAGCTTCGCTACCTTTAACAGCTGTTTTCTGTTGGTAAATCTTCCGTTCTTCTCACGATAATCCACGATATTCTTGGCGATCGTCTTATTGATACCTGAAATGTACTCAAGCAGGGAAACAGATGCGGTATTTAGGTCAACACCCACCTTATTTACACTGTCCTCCACCACGCCGCTCAGCGCCTCTCCAAGCTTCTTCTGGTTCATATCGTGCTGATACTGCCCGACACCGATAGACTGGGGATCAATCTTTACCAGCTCCGCCAACGGATCCTGAAGCCTTCTTGCGATGGATGCCGCGCTTCTCTGTCCCACATCAAAGTTCGGAAATTCCTCCGTTGCAAGCTTGCTCGCAGAATAGACGCTGGCGCCCGCTTCGTTTACGATCACATACTGCACAGGTCTGTCAAGCTCCTTCAACAGTTCCACAATAATCTGCTCCGATTCGCGGGATGCCGTTCCGTTACCGACAGAAATTAAATCGACGTTATATTTTTTGATCAATCTCTTTAATTCTGCCTTTGCCTCCTCCACCTTGTTCTGGGGAGCCGTCGGATAGATCACCTTGGTATCAAGCACTTTTCCGGTAGGATCAACGATGGCAAGCTTACATCCGGTTCTGAAGGCCGGATCCCAGCCCAGTACTACCTTTCCGGCGATCGGCGGCTGCAGCAAAAGCTGCTCCAGATTCTTTCCAAATACGCTGATTGCGCCATCCTCCGCCTTTTCCGTCAGATCATTTCGGATTTCCCTTTCAATAGCAGGTGCTATTAATCTCTCGTAGCTGTCCGCAATGACATCCTGCAGGACAGGTGTTGTGTATTCGTTGTCTTTAGTGATGTTTTTCTTGGCAAGATATTGTAAAATGCGTTCTTCCGGTGCATTGACCTTAACAGTCAGCACCTTTTCCGCCTCACCGCGGTTCAAGGCGAGCACTCTGTGTCCTGCAACCTTTCTGACCGGCTCCTCGAAATTATAGTACATCTCGTATACACTCTGTGCCTTCTCGTCCTTCGCAGTGCTCGTAATAATTCCTTCTTCCACGGTAATCTCACGGATATAGCTTCTATAGTCAGCATTGTCCGAAATAGACTCCGCAATAATATCCTTTGCACCCTGCAGCGCTTCCTCGGGCGTTTTCACCCGCTTTTCTTCCTCTACCTCATCGCCGGTGACATATTTTGCCGCCTCTTCCACAACCGGGCCAGTAGCACTCTGCGCCAGAATAAACTCGGCAAGCCCGTCCAATCCCTTTGCCTTCGCCACGCTTGCCCTCGTCTTTCTCTTCGGACGGTACGGGCGGTACAGATCCTCGACAACCACCAGTGTTTCGGCCGCCAGAATCTTTTCCTTCAGTTCATCCGTCAGCTTTCCCTGCTCCTCTATACTTCCAAGCACCTGCTCCTTCTTCTCTTCCAGATTGCGGAGATAGACAAGGCGCTCGTGCAGATCACGAAGCTGCTCATCATTCAGCGATCCTGTCGCTTCCTTTCTGTATCTTGAGATGAAGGGGATCGTGTTGCCCTCGTCAATCAGCTTGACGGCAGCTTCCACCTGCCACTTCTCCACCTTGAGTTCTTCCTTGATTTTCAGAATAATGTCCATACTTTTCTTCCTCTTCCTTCTGTTCCTGGACCATCTGCAAAATGCATACTGCAAATGTCCGCTTTCTCTATTGTACTAAAAAAATACCCCCTCTGCAATCTTGATTTCTCTCTGGTTTCCAGCAACTTGGTTCCGAAACCCTGAAAACAATTCTGACAATTTCAGTCATATGGGACTTTTGCCACCCAGTATCTTTGACAGAACAACGGAAAAATGGTATATTGTAATTGTTCTCAGACCGTGCGGACATGAACTCTCGCACGTCAAAGCAAACACATGAACAAAAGGAGTTTAACTCGTGGATCTCAACAAAAATAACCGTGAAAACCAACAGCAAAGCGGACGCTCCGACAACGACAACGGTTGGGAAAATGCGCGTGAAAACTGGGCGCAATGGGAAGAGCAACAGAAAAAGAAAAACTGGGATCACTGGGACAGCAATGCCTCCCACAGCAGCTACTATAATCAGCCCACGCATCAGCCCTTTGATCAGGGCTTCTCACTGGCGGCTCTGATTTGCGGTCTGCTCTCAATTACGCTGGGCTGCTGTTATCTCTCACTGCCCGTCGGTGCAATGGGAATCCTTTTCGTCCTTCTTTGCCACCGGCACGGAAAACCGCTGAACAGCAACTGCCGCACAGGACTTTGTCTCAGCGTAATTGGCTGTATCTACGGAATCTTTATTCTGATTTACGCATTCAGCCATACACCTGCACAGTCCACCGACAGCACCTACCTTTTTCAGCAGCAGATGAACCAGATGTATGAACGGCTCCTGCAGGACGGAACCGGTGCCACGAATTGATTGGAGGGAATTTATGAATCTTACGATCGGAAGCATTAATACAAATTTTCCAACTGCCGAAGAAAAAGCCAAGGCTGGCATACCGCTAACTCCCATGGAGGAGGAAAAAGAAAAGGACCGTAAGGAGCGCATGGGAATAAAAGACCCTTCCGAAGAATGTCAGACCTGCAAAAACAGAAAGTATCAGGACGGTTCCGACGAGATGGTGTCCTTCAAAAGTGCAGCTCACATCTCCCCCGAAAGCGCTGCTTCAAGAGTTCGTGCCCATGAGCAGGAGCATGTCTCCAATGCATATAAAAAGGCTGCCATGAATGACGGCAAGGTCATATCCGCCTCCGTCTCCATCCATACGGCGGTCTGCCCGGAATGCGGACGTACCTATATCTCCGGCGGAACGACTCACACGCAGATCAAATATTACAACGAGGATACTCCCTATCAGAGAGAATTAAAATCTGCCGACCGTGGAAAATATGTAGGAATGAATGCCGATTATGCGGTTTAACCGCAGCAAAGAACATTTGAAATGAGGATTGAAATGGAACAACGTATAAAGGGTTATGAACTGAAGGATATAGCTAAGGATATTCTGCGCGGAAATTACGGTACGATTATACTCGGGCAATTTCTGTTCTGGCTGATTATCTTCGGCGTTGTACTCGTATTCGGCTTTCCCTACATGCTATCCTCCATCACCGCATTGTACTCTTCCGCCGGATATCAAAACAGCACTGCACTGTATATTTACAGAACAGGTACAGTCATCTCCCAGATATTGTACGGTTTTCTCGGTTTTGGTTCCTACTATCTCTGTCTGAAGATCATCTGTCGCCAGAGAAACGGTTATCTGGATGTTTTCTTCGGTTTCCACCGTGAAAACCTGTTAAAAACCTTAGTCCTGACAGCGATTCGGCTTATCCTGAATTATCTTTGCCTCGGCGCAGGTCAGCACCTTGTGTCAAACTATCTGATCACACTGAATTACCGCTGGCTGCTCTATGCACTGATCGCATACACGCTTGGGTACTGTATCTATATTCCGGTGGCTCTTGCATTAGACAATACCTATTTTCTTCTGTTGGACTTCCCCGATAAAAAGATCGGCGACATCCTGAAAAGCAGTTTCCGGCTGATCAAGGGCAATCGCAAGCGTCTCTTCCTGCTAGAGCTCAGCTTTGTTCCCCTGCAACTGCTTGCGCTTCTCACCTTCGGTGTCGGCAACCTCTGGCTCAGTCCTTATATGCACATGACATATACACTGTTCTATATGGATCTCGCCAACCCCGGAAGCCTGCAAAACAGGTAAACCCTATTCCTCTGCCAGCCACTGCTCTACAGTCTCTACACTCTCGCCGACTGCCTGTGCAACCTTCTCCACGGGCATCTGCATCTGAACCAGCTTTTTCGCTGTGTTCTGCCGCTCTTGATGCCTGCCTTGTTCTATTCCCTGTACTCTGCCCTGTTCTATTCCATCCTCAACTCCGGCCTCGTATTCCTCTCTGTATTTCTGCTGTAACGTCATATACTCCAGCCTCCATTCTTTCTGCTCTGCCGCATTCTTCACATATCTGTCAAGTTTCTCCGTGAAAGCGTCCGTCGCTTCATTCGTTCCCATAATTTTTCCTCCCTTGAGATACCGTCTGATCCGCAGGAGTAATAAAGGAAACGCTGTGCAACCCATCTGAAATCTGGTCTGTAAAATAAGAAAGTTCTATGCTCACTCTCAGAGTAGCACAGAACTTTTTTAAATACAAATATTTTTTTCAAAAGATATAGTCATGCGCCTATTGTTCCGTCGCGCGATCCTTCGTGTTAATCCACTTCAAATAGCCGTTGATGAACGGATCGAGCGCTCCGTCAAGCACCGCATCCGCATTTCCTGTCTCCACATCCGTTCTCAGATCCTTTACCAGCTTATAGGGCTGCAATACATAGGAGCGGATCTGATTTCCCCACGCAATATCCTTGATCTCACCGCGGATATCCGACAGCTTCTCAACATTCGCCTCCTGCTTGAGCAGGTACAGTTTTGCCTTCAGCATCTGCATTGCCTTGTCCTTATTCTGGAACTGGCTTCTCTCATTCTGGCACTGTACCACGGTTCCGGTCGGAATATGCGTGATACGGATGGCTGATGAGGTCTTATTGATATGCTGTCCGCCGGCACCACTGCTTCGATAGGTATCGATACGGAGATCCTTCTCGTCAATCTCCACATCCACATCCTCCTCAATATCCGGCATGACATCCAGAGACACAAATGAAGTCTGCCGCTTTCCCTGTGCGTTAAACGGGGAAATACGAACCAGTCTGTGCACTCCCTTTTCCGATTTCAGATAGCCGTAGGCATTGAGACCATTGACCTGAAATGTAACGGACTTTATTCCCGCCTCATCACCGTCCAGATAATCCAACACTTCAACAGAAAAGCCCTTGCGCTCCGCCCACCTGGTATACATACGATACAGCATGCTGCACCAGTCACAGCTCTCGGTTCCGCCCGCTCCGGCATTGAGTTTCAATATGGCATTGTCCTTGTCATATTCGCCGGACAGCAGCGTCGAAATCCTCAGCTCATCGAACTTCGCCTTGAAATCCTCCAGTTCACCGCGAATCTCATCCACCATCGCGCTGTCGTTCTCCTCATATCCCATCTCGATCAGCGTCAGAATATCCTCATACTGGGTAAAGAGACCGCTGCATTCCGCAACGGTGTCCTTCATGTTCTTCAATTCCTTCATCTTGGCGTTGGACTTGTCGGGATCATCCCAGAAACCGGGTGCCTCCATCTCCATCTCCAACTCCTCGATCCGCTTTGACTTGTTATCAAGATCCAGAGAATCCCTCACCTCAGCCAACGGAGTCTCATAGGTCAGAATTTCTGTTTTCATCTGATCTAATTCTACCACTTTATGCCACACTCTTTCTTTTTCATTATGGTGATACTCAGGTCAGAAAGCCATCACGCCTTCCGTCCGCAGCACTGCTTATACTTCTTACCGCTTCCGCAAGGGCAGGGATCATTCGGATAAATCTTCGCGTTTTCGCGCTTCACCGGTCCTCTGGGCGCACTGTCATCCTTGTTAGTTCCGGTAACCTTCGCAACCTGCTCTCTCTCCACCTTCTGCTCCACCCTGATATGGAAAAGCAGACGGACGGTCTCTTCCTTGATGTTCTGGATCAATTCATCGAACATCTTGTAGCCTCTGGTCTTGTACTCCACAAGCGGATCACGTTGTCCGTATGCCTGCAGACCGATACCCTGACGAAGCTGCTCCATGTCGTCGATATGATCCATCCACTTTCTGTCGATGACCTTCAACAAAATGACGCGCTCCAGCTCTCGTATCGCCTCGGAGTTCGGGAATTCCGCCTCCTTGGTCTCATACATCTTGACAGCCTCTTCCTTCAGCTGCTGCTTCAGGCTGTTCTTTTTCGGCTTCTTCACTCTCTCAGCCGTCACAGGCTGCAACGGAACCGTCGGGATGAGCAGCGTATTCAGTTCATTGAAATTCCACTCCTCCAGCTCCGCATCCTCGTTGATGCTGATGTCCACACAGTTTTCAACAATATCCGTGATCATCTTATAGATGAAATCTCTCATGCTCTCGCCATTTAAGACACGACGGCGCTCTTCATAGATAATCTCCCTCTGCTCACTCATGACGCGGTCATATTCCAGCAGGTTCTTACGGATACCGAAGTTATTGCTCTCGATCTTCTTCTGGGCGCTCTCGATTGCATTCGTCAGCGCCTTATGCTCGATTTCCTGTCCCTCCGGGATTCCCATTGCATTGAACATACCGATCAGCCGCTCAGAGCCGAACAGTCTCATCAGATCATCCTGCAGGGAAATATAGAACTTCGATTCACCGGGGTCTCCCTGACGACCGGAACGACCTCTCAGCTGGTTATCAATACGTCTCGACTCGTGTCTCTCCGTACCGATAATCTTAAGACCGCCCGCCGCTCTCGCCTCCTCGTCGAGCTTGATGTCCGTACCACGGCCTGCCATGTTTGTCGCAATCGTCACAGCGCCGTGCACACCTGCATCCGCAACGATCTCCGCCTCCAGCTCATGGAACTTTGCGTTCAGCACCTTATGCTGGATGCCTCTGCGCTGGAGCATACGGCTCAGCTCCTCACTCGCCTCGATCGTAATCGTGCCGACCAGAACGGGCTGTCCCTTTGCATGCGCCTCCTCGACAGCGTTGACGATGGCATGCAGCTTCTCCTGCTTCGTCTTATATACCGCATCCTGAAGATCCTTACGGATGACAGGACGGTTCGTGGGAATGACAACAACATCCATTCCGTAAATCTCCCGGAACTCCTTCTCCTCCGTCAGCGCCGTACCCGTCATACCGCACTTCTTCTCGAAGAGATTAAAGAAATTCTGGAACGTGATGGATGCAAGTGTCTTGCTCTCTCTCTTTACCTTTACATGCTCTTTGGCCTCGATTGCCTGATGCAGACCGTCGGAATAACGGCGTCCCGGCATGATACGTCCGGTAAACTCATCGACAATCAGAACCTCATCATCCTTGACCACATAGTCCTGATCGCGGAACATCAGGTTGTGCGCGCGAAGCGCCAGAATGATGTTGTGCTGTATCTCCAGATTCTCGGGATCGGCAAAGTTATCAATATGGAAGAAATCCTCGACCTTCTTCACACCGGCTTCGGTCAGGTTGATTACCTTATCCTTCTCATTTACGATAAAGTCACCATTCTCCTCCTGAACCACGCCCATGATGGCATCCATCTTCGTCAGCTGCTGTACATCGTCGCCGCGCTTCATGCGCCTTGCAAGCAGATCACACATCTCATACAGCGCCGTAGACTTTCCGCTCTGACCCGAAATGATCAGCGGTGTTCTCGCCTCATCGATCAATACCGAGTCCACCTCGTCGATAATACAGAAATGCAGATCTCTCAGCACCAGCTGCTCCTTGTAGATTACCATGTTGTCACGCAGGTAATCAAAGCCGAGCTCATTATTTGTCACATAAGTAATATCACAGGCATATGCCTTCTGACGCTCCTCGCTGGTCATGCTGTTCAGCACGACCCCGACAGACAAGCCCAGAAATTCATGTACCTGTCCCATCCACTCAGCGTCACGCTTTGCCAGATAGTCATTGACCGTTACAATATGAACGCCCTTGCCCTCCAGCGCATTCAGGTAAGCCGGTGCGGTAGATACCAGCGTTTTTCCTTCACCGGTACGCATTTCGGCGATACGTCCCTGATGCAGAATGATTCCGCCGATCAGCTGTACATGGTAATGCTCCATGTTCAGGACACGGCGCGCGGCCTCTCTCACCGTTGCAAACGCTTCCGGCAGCAGATCGTCCAGTGTCTCTCCCTCTCCAAGTCTCTTTTTGTATTCCGCCGTCTTCCCCCGCAGTTCCTCATCAGACAGCGCCTGCATCGTAGGGCGAAGCTCCTCGATTTTATCTACCAGAGGCATGATTCTCTTCAATTCTCTGTCACTGTGTGTACCGAATATCTTGTCAATAACCTTCACGACAATAGCCATACCTTTCCGTCGTCCGCGAGTATTGCTGCTCTCATCAGACACCTTGTTTATAAACCATATTGTCCATTGTAACAGAATTTGCAGCCAGATTCAACATAAAGCTGTCGGCATAGAATTAACAATTTGTAAATTTCCTGTTAAAGTTTGACTTTCCCATGGGAAAATATTATAATTTTATCATTAAAACAAACCCCATTCCCGAAGTTTCAGGCACAAGGTTTACGGGTTACTGAAAGGCATGAGGCTTAACATGAAAAGATTATCCACAATGCAGCTGGTTCCCGGGATGATAACCGGAGCCGATATTCTGGATATGGACGGACAGCTGATCCTCGCAAAGGGAACGGAGCTGACTGACCGTCTGATCACAAAACTTGATATGTATGGCATTCTGACCGTCTCTATCACAGACAGCGTTCCTCTTCCAGAGACCCATGAGATTATCTCTGCCCCGAGGGAGCCCTCCTACTCTGCGCGCATCCGTAATTCTCCGGCTTTTCAGCAGTTCCGACAGGAATACGAACTGAACCTCGCCTCATTTAAGCAGGTGATGAATAGCGTCGTACAGAAGAATATGCCCCTTGACATCGAGGAACTGCTGGCACGGATATTGAATATCACATCTCTTGGCGAGAATACGAACGGTATTCTCTCAATGCTCCACAATATGCGGGAATATGACGATTCCACATATGCCCACTGCATTAACGTAGCCCTGCTCTGCAACATTTTTGCGACGTGGCTGCACTTCGACAAATGCAAGATCCAGCTGGCAACCGGCTGTGGACTGCTGCACGATGTCGGCAAGCTGCATATCCCGCACCATATTCTGACAAAGCCCTGCCATCTGACCGAGAATGAGTACAGTGAAATCCAAAAGCATCCGGTCATTGGCTATCGTCTGCTGAAAAAAGCCGGGGTAAGTATCCACATCCAGAATGCCGCCCTGATGCACCATGAGCGCATGGACGGTTCCGGCTATCCTCTGCATTGTCAAGGCTCTCAGATTGACAAATACGCCCGCATTGTGGCGATTGCGGATGTGTACGATGCCATGACAGCCACAAGAGTCTACCGTGGCCCAATGTGCCCCTTCCGGGTCATAGAGCTTTTTGAATCAGAGGGCTTCCGCAAATATGACGTGGAATACCTGCTGGTCATTCTCGAAAATATCGTGAACACCTACATTCAGAACCGCTGCCGCCTTTCTGACGGCAGAGAAGGCGACATCATTTATATCAACAAATTCAACCTTTCGCGCCCCATCGTCCAGTGCGGCACCCAGTACATCGACCTGTCCGAATGCCCGCACCTGACCGTGGAGACGCTGTTGTAAGATAAGGAGCCCTTTTGCCATGAGCAACGCCCCCCTCCACCTTTATGTCAATATCCCCGGTCACACCCCGTGCTTCGCCACGGTCACTGCCGCGCTGGACAGCATACAGCCTGCCGCGGAGCAGGAGAAAAAATACCCTGCCCCCGTCTCAGACCTTCCACCTGCCATCCTCCATATCGGCAGCGGCACCTACCGGGAAAAAATCATCATCACACGCCCTAACCTGACCCTGCGCGGCGAAGGAAACACTCCGTCGGACGTAACCCTTGTCTGGGGTGATGCCGCCTTCGACGAGATGCCGGAGGGCGACCAACGCGGAACCTTCCGCACCGCCACGGTCAGGATCGACACCCATGACTTCGCAGCCGAAAACCTGACGATACAAAACGATGCCGGTTACGGTCACACGGTCGGTCAGGCGCTGGCTCTCTATGCCGACGGCGACCGCATCTATCTCGAAAACTGCCGGCTGACCGGCAGTCAGGACACTCTCTTCGCCGCTCCTCTTCCATTAAAAGAAGCAAAACCGGGCGGCTTTAAAGGTCCCGGCGAAAACAGGCCGCGCATTCCCGGCCGCCATTGCTACCGGAACTGCCTCATACAGGGTGACGTCGATTTCATCTTCGGCGGTGCGACCGCATGGTTTGAAAACTGCACCCTCTTCTCCAAACTGCCCGGCGACAGGAAACCGCCGGAAAGTCCTGACGACGCTGTGATCTACGGCTATATCACCGCTGCCTCCACACCGGAGAACCAGCCCTTCGGTTTCTGTTTTCTGAACTGTAAACTCACCGGTGACTGCCCCGCCGGCACGGTCATGCTCGGACGTCCATGGCGCGAGTGGGCAAAGACCGTCTACCTGAACTGTGAGCTTGGCGCGCACATTCATCCCGCAGGCTGGTCAGACTGGGAAAAGCCGCATGAGCATTTTTATTACGCGGAATATCACTCCTACGGCCCCGGTGCCGCCCCAACGTCCCGCGCGACCTTCTCCAGACAGCTTACCGATGACGAAGCCGCTAAATATACCATAGAAAATGTGCTAAACGGCTGGAAGCCGGGAACATAGTCCCGGCCTCCATAAATCTATTATCTATTCCTTTTTCGCAGTCCGTGCCGCCTCGGAACCAGCCCCGATGCTGTTTCCCACATTGGCTTTCATATCGTCCATCTCCTGCTTCATGGACTGAATCTTTGTATCCCTGGCAATCGCCCGCATGATCAGATTGAGATCCTCCGGGGAAAACATTCCTGCTGCCTTTGCGAGATCACTGATGTTATCCCTGTTCACCCGCAGATGTCCTCCTCCCGACAAAGTGATATTGATTACCTTGTCCTTCTCCTCCATATTGCCCAGACAGATGCTGTTCGTCCGCTCGTCACAGACAAAGCAGATACCGTTATAATTGATAACGCCGTCCTGTGCCAGATTGCCGTAGGGCACTTTCGGCACCTCGCGGATGCACGCCGACGGACTCTCCTTCCCCGCCGTCACAGCATCATAGATCCTTGCCGCCTGCGGACGCTCTGTATCCTTTTGCGTGACCTCTTCCTCCGTCTCCTCTCCCGCCAACAGCTGCAATCTGCTGTCTGCCGTCTGTTCCTCATTGTCTGCCTGCCGGATAGCGTCCAGATAACTCATCCCTGAAAGACGCCCTCCCCTTACTCTGGAAGCCTCATAGCCTCCCGCGGAATCCGTTCCTGTGCCGTAAACTCCTAATCGCAACTTTCCGCTCCTTTCGTCCGTGCAGTTCTGCACTACCTTTTATTTCGGCAAAAACTCTCCTCCTCTTTACCCTACCCGCAGCTCTCCCTGTACGCCATCTCCCAGTACCGCTCGGGTATATCCGGCCAATTGCATTCCCCGACCGCCTCCCGGCACAGCTCCATCGCCCTGAACAGCACATTAGAATGCCCATAATCCGCGGACGCATAACGCCCCCTTGCAGCCAGCTGCATTTCCGTCACCTTGCACCAGTACGGCGCTCTCTCCATCAGCCCCGAAACGGAAATCTCCCTGATCACCCGCTCCCTGTCATAGTCGAGACTGATAAATTCCTCTCTCCATGTCCTTGTTTCCTCATCCCCATGCAGGATCAGAAACTGCGCCTTGCCCTGTCCTCCGATGGAAAGTCCGACCGATCCGGGATTCAACAACAGCTTTCCCTTATACTCCTGCTTTCCCTGACGGTGCGTATGTCCGCACAGGATCAGTCCCACCTCCGTAGTTTCCAGAAGGCTTTCCACCCGCTCACTGCCCGGCGTAAGCGCCTCCGATACCTTATCCGGTGAACCGTGGCAGAGCTGCAGCGTCGGCATCGCCCCGTACTGCAGTTTCATGGCGATCGGCATTTCCCCGAAAAAGTCCAGCTCCCGCCTCGTCAGCCGATGGTAGGCATAATAAAGTGCTCCTGTCGTCGAGTCATATTCCCGCCAGCCACACTCCCCGCCCTTCGCGTAGCTGAGCCAGTAATCCTCCTTATTCCCGCGGATAAAGGTACAGTCATATTCCTCCCTGTACTCCTTCAGCAGCTCCATGGTTCTCTCCGGGTAAGCCATCTCCCCGATATAGTCCCCCAGAAACAGGAATTTCCTGATTCCCCTCTTCAGTGCAAACCGCATACAGGTCTCAAGCGCGACATAATTGCTGTGAATGTCTGCAAGTACAGCTATTTCCATATTCCCCTCCTTCCCGTCCGCCGCAGCGTCCGATCGTTCTTGCAGACCATATTATAAGAAAAGTTTTAAGATTGCACGCGCCGCTTTCTTAAGAATGTCTTATGGAATCCGAAAAATAACCTTGTTCCGTCCTCCGTTATCCACTATAATATTCTTATCTTTAGCTTATTAAAAAACCAATAGGAGGGGAACTATGTACTATAACGATAAAATCTGGATCGGAGAATCCGACGGCAAAAAAATCTGCATTCTGCCGAATATGGCAAACCGCCACGGTCTGATCGCCGGTGCTACCGGAACCGGTAAAACGATTACATTAAAGGTTCTGGCTGAGTCCTTCAGCGATGCCGGCGTGCCGGTCTTTCTCGCGGACGTCAAGGGCGATCTTGCGGGCATGTGCCGCCCCGGAAAAGACAGCGAGGATATGCAGAAGCGCATCGCCTCATTCGGTCTCGCCCAGTGCGGTTTTTCCTACCAGTCCTACCCCAGCGTCTTCTGGGATGTCTACGGCAGAATGGGAATCCCGCTGCGCACAACCATCTCCGAAATGGGGCCTCTGCTCCTCGGCAGACTGATGAACCTCACCCCGGCGCAGACCGATGTGCTCAACGTCACCTTTAAAATCGCGGATGACAACAATCTGCTGCTGATCGATACAAAGGATCTGAAATCCATGCTCCAGTACATCGGCGAAAACGCTGCCGATTTCAGCAACGATTACGGACATATCGCCAAGGCGAGCGCGACAACCATCATCCGCCATATCGTCGCTCTGGAGGCACAGGGTGCGCAGGAATTTTTCACAGAACCCGCCTTGAACATTGCGGACTGGTTCACCACCGGAGCAGGCGGCAAAGGTGCCATCAATATTCTGGACTGCCGCGAGCTGGTAAACGATCCGACCATGTACTCACTCTTCCTGCTTTGGATGCTGGCAGAGCTTTTCGAGACGCTGCCGGAGGTCGGTGATCCCGCAAAGCCCCGCATGGTATTCTTCTTCGACGAGGCGCACCTGCTCTTCAACAATGTCTCCAAGGCATTACAGGAAAAGATCGAGCAGATCGTCAAGCTGATCCGCTCCCGCGGTGTCGGCATTTATTTCATTACACAGGCACCCAAGGACATTCCCGACGGCGTCCTCAGCCAGCTCGGCAATAAGATCCAGCATGCGCTGAGAGCCTACACCCCCGCCGACGAGAAGGCAATCAAGGCGGCTGCCGCGTCCTTCCGCACTAACCCGGCATTCGATACCAAGACCGTGCTGTCCGAGCTCGGAACCGGCGAGGCATTAGTCTCCGTGCTGGACGAAGCCGGAATCCCCACCGTGGTAAAGCGCTGTAAAATCCTGCCCCCGCAGAGTCTCATGGGGCCAATCTCCGACGGGGAGAAAAAGCAGGAGGTGCTGATGAGCAATCTTTACCTGAAATATAAGGATGCCCACGATCCCGACAGCGCCTATGAATTTCTGCAAAGGAAAAATCTGGAGGATGAAGCCGCGTTGGAACAGCAGAAGAAAGCCGTTGCCGACGAGAAGGCGGCTGCAAAAGAAAAAGCGGCTGCCGAAAAAGCCGCTTTGCGTGAAAAGGCAAAGAAAGACCGGAAAATCAAATCCGGCATGAAGAGCGTTGCAAACAGCGCCGCGGGAACCATCGGGCGCGAGGTCGGAAACACCATCGGAAAATCCCTCGGCGGCTCCTTCGGCAAGAAGCTTGGCGGAAACGTAGGCGCCCAGCTCGGCAGAAGCATCCTCGGCACACTGTTTAAATAATGCACTGTAGAATATTCTCAATCCTGACCACTGTTCCATCCATAAAGGAAATTATACGGGCATACTCGTCGATTTTCTTCACCCTTCCCGTCAATGTCACATACGCGCCGCCATCCCTACGCGCGTCCTTCTGAAAATAGGTTACGGTAATTTCAGGGTGTGCTTCACCGCACTCCCTGATCTGCCGCAATTTCTCGTCCAGCTCTTCTCTGGCGTTCTCATCCAGCTCAATCTGCTCCTCCGTCAGCCGGGCGCTCTCATCGATCGCGTCCTCATACCCCGTCAGCGCAGCAAAAGGGGAAAACTGTGCCGCACGGTCTGCCAGAGCCATCTGCGGATGACTGGCGGAGACATGGTGCGGCAGCGCAATAATGTCCTCATATTCAGATATTCCGGCTTCCTTCATGCCTTATGCCCTCCGATCTGGTTGTTGCGCTCAATCGTCGTCGCACCCTCCTGCAGATTCGTACCCTTCAGAATAGCATTCTTCCCGTACTTCTTCTTCACTTCCAGCATAGCCTCCTGAAGCCTTCGCTCCTTTTGCAGACGCTTTTCTTCCTCTTCCCTTTCCTTCTCTCTGGCACCGTAGTCTGTGAAAAGCTCCATCTGCTCAAAGCTTTCGGTCTTCTTCGCGTCCGCCTCGTCCGTCAGGTGGTTCGCCGTGACCGTGACCCTGCGCACAAGCAGCCTCGGATCAACATGCTGCTCATACAACTCCATCATGGCATCGACAATAATCTGCGTCGAGCTCGTCGGCATGGGCAGATTCGCCGTTCCCGCCGCATGCTTCGGCACACTTCTGCCATAGCGGTCAACGCTCACCTCGCCCTTATACGCCCTTCTGATCTCTGGCTTTTTCAGGCTGTCCACATCATAGCCGATCAACAGGCAGACTTGATCCGTCACCAGCTTCTTCTCCACGAGATCAAGCACAAGCAGATCTGTCATCTCCCGCACGATAATCTTCGCCTTTCCGAACTCATACGGACATTGCAGCACCTGCCCGGAGCTCATGGAGCTGCTCTCGGGCTTATACGCCTTGATAAGCTCTATCGTCGTCGGCTCCCAGCCCCACGCATGATCGATCAGAAGCTCCGCATTGATCCCGAACATCCGGTACAGAAGTTCCTCGTTGTAATAATCCCGGTCGCTGCCAAGGGAGCATCTGGCAATATCCCCCATGGTAAACAGCCCGACCTCTTCCAGCCGCTTCTGATACCCATGTCCCACACGCCAGAAATCGGTGAGCGGTCTGTGCGCCCAAAGCTGCCTCCGATAGCTCATCTCATCCAGCTCCGCGATACAACAGCCATTCCCGTCCGGCTCCACATGCTTCGCCATGATGTCCATCGCCACCTTGGCAAGATAAAGATTCGTGCCGATCCCGGCGGTTGCCGTGATACCGGTCTCCGCGAGAACCTCCTCCGCCATTTTTGCCGCAAGCTGTCTCGCCGTCATTCCATAGGTGTCAAGATACTGCGTCACATCCATAAACACCTCGTCGATGGAATAGACATGAATGTCCTCCGGCGCAATATACCGAAGATAGATCTTGTAGATCTGCGTGCTCACCTGCATATAAAACGCCATTCTCGGCGGCGCGGTGATATAGCCCACCTCCAGCTCCGGGTGACAGGCAAGCTCCGGTGCCTGATCCGACGAGCCCGTGAATCTCCCGCCCGGTGCATGAAGCCTCCTGCCCGCATTCACCTCACGAACCTTCTGCACCACCTCAAACAGCCTCGCCCTGCCGGGAATACCATATGCCTTCAGTGACGGCGAAACTGCCAGACAGATCGTCTTCTCCGTGCGCGAGCGGTCAGCCACGACCAGATTTGTTGTCAGCGGGTCTAATCCCCTCGCCCTGCACTCCACGGAGGCATAGAAGGATTTCAGATCGATGGCAATATAAATGCGCTGCTTAAATTTCTGCATATCTCTGTAAAATAAAGTTCTTCGCCGCCTGATTATTCTCCGGCTTTGTGTCCTCCAGCGTCGCGTGGATAAACGGTTTTCTCGCCTTCATGAACTTTAAGATCTCCGTGTAATCCATCTCTCCCATGCCGCAGCCCGCCGCAATCATTTTTCCGTTTTCCACCCTGAAATCCTTCAGGTGAACCATGGCAATGTCCTCTCCCAGAAGCTCAATCGCCTCGCGGAACACCGCCTCTCTGTCACGGTAATTCGCAACATCCAGAAGGTTCACCGGATCAAAAATGATCTGAAGATTCGGCGAAGCAATCTCGTCGAGCACGCGCCGTGCCCGGGCGGGATTACACACAATATGTCTGAAAACAGGCTCGATGGCGAAGACAACTCCCATCTTCTCAGCATAGGCAACGATGGGCCTGAGTCTCTCGATAAAGAGCTGCAAAGCCTCCTCCGTCCCGCATTCCGGCGTAAAGGCATACGCTGTATTCGGCGCTCCCGTCTCCGTCCCGACCACGCCGCAGCCCAGCCACGACGCGAAGCGGATGTGCGCCATATAGCGGTGTATCGTTTTTTCCAGCTCCTTCTCATCCGGCGTTGCGAGATTCAGGTAACAGCCCAGCACCGCAATATCCACATGATTCCGCGCAAACACATCCCGGATATACATGGCAAGTCCCGGCGTCAGCGCCCCATCCGTCGTCGGAAATTCCGTGATGAACTTGGAGAGCGCAAGATGCCCGCAGGCAAACCCCGCCTCATGCACCCTCGCCACTCTCTCCTCAAAAGGAAACTTCTCCATATCATGTAACCTGATCCCCAACTGCATTGTCTCCACCAAACCTTTCCGTTATTTCTGTATCTTGGAGCTGTCCTCTACCCTATCTACTCCGATCAGCTCATAAGCCTCGCCGTCCTGTCCCCCGATCGTGACATGATCCAGCACAAGTCTGGCAACGTTCCGGGCAAAAATGCCCTTTCTGCTGCACTTCGGCACACCCTCCGACATGGCAGGGACGTCACACTTCGGCTCTGCCGCGTAGCTGACCGAGATGTTCCGCATCACAATCTCCTCTATCTTCTGCTCCGGCAGTCCGTCAAAGAAGGCTGCCGCCACATGACAGTTCGTACACTTCATATTTTCAAATACCAGCTTCTTGATCGAGGGCGTCCTTTCATCCACCGGATAGGGCTCCCTGGACTGCACATAAGGCGTCTTCCCATCGGGATCGCAGAAATAGAACGCATTGACAACGAGCGGCGTCATGACATGATCCAGCTCAAGGTTCCGGAAGGTAATGTTGCTTAAAACAGCATCCTTTCCGCGCCCGCGCCTCGTCTTGATCCTGAGACCTCTGTCCGTATGACTGAAAATACAGTCCTCCACCGTGAGGTTCAGGATCCCGCCCGCCATCTCGCTTCCGAGCGTCACCGCGCCGTGTCCGTTTTCCATCAAACACTGGCGGATCATGATATTCTCCGACGGGGTCTTATAGGTCTTTCCCATATAAATCTTGCCGCTCTTTACCGCGATGCAGTCGTCTCCCAGCGAGAAACGCACCCCTAGGATCTCAACATTCCTGCAGGACTCCGGGTCGCAACCGTCCGTGTTGGGCGAATCCGCGGGATTCTGGATATTCAGTCCGATGAAATACAGATTATTGCTGAAATACGGATGCAGCGTCCACGCCGGCGAGTTGCAGCAGGTCACGCCCTGCAAGGTGATGTTTCTGCAATGATTAATAAAGAACAGCCTCGGGCGGAATGCCTCCTTATAGCCCTTGGGATTCTTCCACCAGTCCTCGCGCGAAGCATTTCCGTTGATCGTTCCCTCGCCGTAGATCACGACATCCTCCACATCAATGCCGCAGATTATGCCGCTATACGAAGGCAGTGGATTTCCCTCCCAGCTGCCCAGATTATACTGATCCTTCTCGTCATAGCTCTCAATCAGCCCGGGCAGCACCGGAAAACGCTCCTTCTCCGTGAATGCCCGAAGCTCAGCGCCCTTGGCGAGCTCTATTTTCGTGTGGCTCTTCAGGAACAGACTTGTAATCCTATACACCCCCGCCGGAATCAGCACGCGGCTGTCTTCCGGACATGCAAGAACCGCCGCCTGGATAAACGGCGTATCATCCTGAATGCCATCTCCCTTTGCCCCGAAACGCCGGACATCCAGCGTCACAAACTCATAATCCGTATGGAAGAAAAGCTCTCCGCATTTTTCTTCTCCGTCAAGGATTTCCACCAGATAATCCGTGTCCGGCCGCAGCCCGTAGAGCGACGTGATCGTCCTCTCTGTCACAGGCTCCTCAATCCCATTAACCGTAACACGATAGGGCTTCTTTGTAAAGTATTTCCCGCCGTCCGCAATTTCAATCACTGCGCTGCGCGCCGTCTTGCAGACAAGGCTTAAGGCTCCCGCCGCGCGCTTTCCTTCCGCAGCCTTCTCTTCCACCCTTCGCCGTTCATACTTCTCGCCCTGCAGAATATGAAGCTCCGCCGCGTGCGCCACAAGCTGCCACAGCGTTTCCTCGTCCGCCTCCTGCACAGCTTCCGCCCCGGCGACGGCAAAGCTCCCGCTCTCCCTGTATCTGGCGTACATCCCGCCCCACACCTGCTTGAACATATCGGTCAGCCCGCGGTAATACTCGTATACCTGCGGACTGATATTGTCTATCGTCCCGAGCAGTGCCTTCAGAAAAAGCACCTCATTTTCTAAGCTGTCCCTGTCCTCCAGCTCCCGCCGCAGTATCTGCAGCTGCGCCAGAATGTCCGGGTAACCCGCCTTCTTGTTATATTCTGTCTCAAATGCAGCATAGGCAGGGTAAATATACCCTGCCGCCTTAAATACATTTTCGTCCAGTTGCTGAATTTCAAACAGACCGTCCGCCCTCCTCGGCAGCTTCCCGATCTGCTCACCCTGTAACTGTTCCATTCTTTTATCCTCTCACCTTTTCTTTACAGCGTCACACCCTGCTTAAAGATCGCCATATCGTGGAAGCCCGCCTCCTCGCTGCAAACCTTTCTTCCGGAGGCCACCTCGACAACATACGCAAACAGCTTCGCCGTCTCCTCCTCCATCGACTGATCTTCAACCAGCACACCAGCATTGAAATCAATCCAGTTCTTCTTCCTGCCTGCCAACGTGGAATTTGTTGCAATCTTGACCGTCGGTACCGGAGACGCAAAGGGCGTCCCTCTGCCCGTCGTAAACAGGACAATCTGTGCCCCTGCCGCCGCCAGTGCCGTCGCCGCCACAAGGTCGTTGCCCGGCGCGCTGAGAAGATTCAGTCCCGCCGTCTTCACCGTTTCTCCATAGCGGAGCACGCCCTTCACCTTCGCGCTGCCCGACTTCTGGGTACAGCCGAGCGACTTATCCTCCAGCGTCGAGATTCCCCCCTTCTTATTTCCGGGGGACGGATTCTCATAGATCGTCTGGTTATGACTCTTGAAATAATTCTTAAAATCGTTAATCAGCTCCACGGTCTTGTCAAACAGCTCCCTGTCGGCACACCGGTTCATCAGAATCGTCTCCGCGCCGAACATTTCGGGCACCTCCGTCAGGATTGTCGTTCCGCCTTTGGAGATCAGCGTATCCGAGAATCTGCCGACAAGAGGATTTGCCGTGATGCCGGAAAGCCCGTCGCTGCCGCCGCACTTCATGCCGATGACAAGTCTGCTGACGCTGACCGGCTCCCTCTCGAAACCGGAAGCGTACTCAATCAGCTCCTTCACCACCTCAACCGCCTCTGCGATCTCGTCCTCGCATTCCTGTGCCACCAGAAACCGCACTCTGTTTTCATCATAGTCCCCGATATAGTTCTTCAGGACATCAATATTGCTGTTCTCACAGCCCAGTCCCAGCACGAGTACCCCACCGGCATTCGGATGATTGATCAGATCCGCAAGAATCTGCCTTGTATGCTCCTGATCGTCTCCCATCTGGGAGCAGCCATAGGGATGCGGGAAGGCAATGACTTCCTCCACCGTACCCTTCACAAAGCGGTTTGCCTGTCTGGCAATGGCGGTTGCCACATTGTTCACGCAGCCAACCGTCGGAACGATCCAGATTTCATTGCGGACACCCACCTTGCCATCCGGACGCTCGAAGCCCATGAACGTCACATCCTCCGTGCGCTTCTCCTCGACCTCCACCGGCTCATACTGATATTCCAGCAGATCGCCGAGCGCCGTCTTCAGATTGTGGGTGTGTACCCATGCACCGGCACGGATATCCTCTTTCGCATTGCCAATCCGGTAGCCGTACTTGATTACCTCTGCCCCTGCCGGGATGTCACAGATCGCCATCTTGTGCCCCGCAGGAATCTCCTCCAGGGCCGTGATCTGCCTCTTCTCTCCCTGCACATCCACCGTGATCGTCTCTCCTGCCAGGATCGTTTTCAGTGCGACTACAACCTTATCATTTTCATTAATCTTTAAGAAATCCTGCATAATGCCGCCCTCATGCCGTTCGCCTTGATGTCATCCAGATAAGCCGTAACCGCCTCTGTCAGACCGGGAACCTGGTTCAGATCCTGTCCGTGGAAATCCTCCCTGCCGAGATAAGCCTTCACAAAGCTCTCGGTAGCATCGTTGCAATGGTCACGGAAGAACTCCAGCACTGCCATATCATCCTTAATATCATAAGGCTGCCCGTCGCGGTCTCCCTTTAACACTCCATCCTTTATTTCGGTTCCGTGATAGAATGCCATGAGTGCCGCGATGGAAAAAGTCAGATGCGTGGGGAGCTTTCCGAACTTCTCCACATAGCCCAACAGGCTGGGCAGGCATCTCGCGCGCCATTTAGACACGGAATTCAAGGAGATTGCAAGCAGCGAATGATCCACATAGGGATTGTTAAAGCGGTTGACTACCTCCGCTGCAAACTGCTTCAGCTCCTCCTCGGGAAGTGTCAGTGTCGGAATCACCTCGTCAAAGATCGTTCTGTTCATGAAATTACGAATGTCCGCATCCTCCATGGACTGTCTTACAATGTCATTTCCGCAGAGCCACGACGCAAGGACAAAGGAGGTATGTGCGCCGTTTAAGATACGCACCTTTCTCTGCTTATAGGGATGATGATCCTTTGTAAAGATAACCGGAAGTCCCGCGCCCGAAAGATCGAACTCTCCGCTGATATCCTTCTCGGACTCGATGACCCAGAGGGCGAAGGGCTCGCCTGTCACCATGATATGATCCTCATAGCCCAGCTTCTCCCACTCCTCTTTTTCCGTTGCCCTCGGATAACCCGTGACAATACGGTCTACCAACGTCGAGGTAAAGATACAGGCCTCCTCGACCCACTTCTTAAATTCATCGGAGAGCCCCCAGTTTTCGATCTGCTCCATAACACATTTGCGCAGCATAATTCCATTGTCGTCGATCAGCTCCACCGGCAGCATGACAAGTCCCTTGCTCTTATCGCCGTGGAAGGTCTCGAATCTGTGATATAAAAATTTCGTCAGCTTTCCGGGGAAGGTCTTAGGCGGATTCAGTTCAAAGCGATCCGACGCATCATAGACAATTCCCGCCTCGGTCGTATTGGAGACCACAAATCGAAGCGTGTCGATCTCAGCGAGCCCCATGTATTTTTCATACTCGTTGATGGCATCCACCACGTCCGCAACACTGGTCACAATACGGTTGATAATCTTGCCCTCGCCGTTCACATTTCCTCTGAGGGAAACCGTGTACTGGCAGTCCTGTCTGTGGAAATTATCCAGATTGCCGAACTCGATCGGCTTGATCAGCACAATATCCCCATCAAACTTTCCTTCCTCGTTGGCTATGTCGATCATATAATCCACGAAAGCCCTCAGGAAATTTCCCTCTCCAAACTGGACTACCTTAACTGGTCTGTCTTTCTTGCCAGTCATGTTCCGACTTAATACTTCCATTTTCAAACCTTCTCCCTTCCATCCCTGTATCTTTTCTCAACCCGCACATCTCGGGTGAAAATTTTATGTAAGTGCTTACATTTTCTATTTTACTTCCATTCCATCCTTTCGTCAACACTAAATGTCTTTGTTTTTTGATTACTTCTTGCATTTTATATAAGAAAAAGCTCTCGTCCGTGAAAAATAAAACTTGAAAAAGAAACCCTGTTCAGATATAATTGTAGATGGATTTCATGAAACTACTTACACACGTTTTCTTACAACTTTGCAGAAAGGCTTCACCTATATGACCATCTACGATATTTCCGAAAAAGCCGGGGTATCCATTGCGACGGTATCCCGGGTACTGAATGGCAGTAGCAACGTCAGTGAAAAGACAAAGAAAAAAGTACTGGATGTCATTAACCAGTACGAATACACGCCGAATGCCTTTGCGCGGGGCTTAGGTCTCAACACGATGAAAACCATCGGCATCATGTGCGCCGACAGTTCTGACCTGTATCTTGCAAAAGCGATTTATTACATAGAGCAGAAGCTGCGGTCAAACGGCTACGACAGTATTCTCTGCTGTACCGGCTACGAGCTGGATGCCAAGGTTGCCGCCATGAATCTTCTTATTACAAAGAAGGTGGACGGCATCGTCCTCGTCGGTTCCAACTTCATCTATGAGAAGGATGCCGACAATCACTATATCATTGAGGCCGCCGCCCAGATTCCGGTAATGCTGCTCAATGCGGCTCTGGATGCGCCGAATGTCTACAGCATCGTGTCCGATGACTTCAATTCCATGTATGACGCAACGCTACAGATGCTCTCTACCGGCGTTAAGGACATTGTCTATTTCTATAACTCCACCTCCTACAGCGGAAAGAAAAAGCTCGCGGGCTATCGCGCCGCCATGGAGGAAAAGAAGCTGCTGACCGGTGCGAACCTGCTGCAATTCTATCACGGCTCTCACGAGGACATCCCCGCAATGACGGAGCACCTGAAAAAGCTGCACGACAAGGGTCTGCAGTTTCATGGGATCATTGCCGCGGACGACAACCTCGCTCTCGCCGCCGTAAAGTATGCAAAGCTGATGCACTACTCTATTCCAGAAGAATTTTCTATTCTCGGATATAATAACTCCATGCTTGTCAACTGCTGCGACCCCGAACTCACCAGCATTGACAACAAGCTCGAAACGCTCTGCCAGCACCTGATCACGACCCTGATGGGCGTGCTCAGTGGAAACGAAATGCCGAAAAAGACCATCTTTTCCGGCGAGATCATCAAACGAGGAACAACCAAATTCTAATTTTATGATAAGAAATAAGAGGCCGCTTAAGACGGCAGAAAGAAGGTAGAAAATGAAAGCATTTATGGACAAGGATTTTCTGTTGGAGACAGAGACAGCGAAGAAGCTCTTTCACGAATACGCTGCGGAGACACCGGTACTCGACTACCACTGTCACATCAACCCCAGAGAGATTGCGGAGGATCGTCAGTTTGACAACATCACACAGGTCTGGCTCGGCGGCGATCATTACAAGTGGCGCTTCATGCGCTCCTGCGGTGTCGATGAAAAGTACATCACCGGAGATGCCTCGGATTATGAGAAGTTCTGCTGCTGGGCAGAATGTCTCGGCAAGGCAATCGGCAATCCGCTGTTTCACTGGAGCCATCTTGAGCTTCAGCGCTATTTCGGCTATACCGGCGTCCTGAACAAGAATACCGCTGACGAAGTCTGGAAGCTCTGCAATGAAAAGCTGGCGCAGCCGTCCATGAGCGTGCGTAACCTGATCCGTCAGAGCAACGTCACCCTGATCTGCACCACCGATGATCCCGCAGACTCTCTCGAGTGGCACAAGATGATTGCCGGGGACAAGACCTTCGAAGCAAAGGTGCTCCCCGCATGGAGACCGGACAAGGCGATGAACATCGAAAAGCCGGACTATCCTGAATACCTCGACAAGCTCGCCGCAGCCGCAGGACTGTCTGAGATCAACAGCTTCGCCGCTCTGAAGGAAGCCCTGAAAAAGCGTATGGCATTCTTCGCCTCCATGGGCTGCTGCGTGTCCGATCACGCTCTGGAGTACATCATGTACTGCCCCGCTGACGAGGATGAGATCGAGGCCATCTTCTTAAAGAGATTAAACCGCATGGTTCTCACAAAAGAAGAGGAATTAAAGTTCAAGACTGCGTTCATGCTCTTCGTCGGTAAGGAATATCACAAGCTTGACTGGGCAATGCAGCTCCACTACGGCTGCAAGCGTGACAACAATACCCTGATGTACGAAAAGCTCGGCCCGGACACCGGCTACGACTGCATCAACAACTATGCGCCCTCCGCGCAGATGGCGGATTTCCTGAATGCCTTAAACGTCACGGACGAGCTGCCCAGAACGATCCTGTACAGCCTGAATCCCAACGACAACCAGTCGATCGGAACAATTCTCGGCTGCTTCCAGGATTCCACGGCAACTGCTAAAATCCAGCAGGGAAGCGCATGGTGGTTCAACGATCACAAGACCGGAATGATCGACCAGCTGACCTCCCTGGCAAACCTCGGAAACCTCTCCGGCTTTGTCGGGATGCTGACAGACTCCCGGAGCTTCCTCTCCTACACCAGACACGAATACTTCCGCCGCATTCTCTGTAATCTGATCGGCGGCTGGGTAGAAAACGGAGAATTTCCGCAGGACTACGAGACGCTGGGTGAGATCGTGAAGAACATTTCCTATTACAACGCAAGAAACTATTTTAAGTTTGAGGTGTAAATAAGGACAGTAAAACGCCCCGGGTGCAGACCGGGGCGTTTCGTATGAGAGAAAAGTTTTAGAGGAATATTTCATTCCCAAAGAAATATTACATCATAATTGCTTTGGGTTCAAGTGTTTTCTAGTGAAAAAAGTAAAAAAACACTGTTTTTTTGTGTCCGGGCACGTTAAACGCAGTATTTCAGCAGGAAATATACCGAAAAAAGGATGTAAGAGGTTTCAAAGAATATGAGTCAGGGAAAGACAAGAGACATTGACAGAATCATGGTGGAGCGGGGGCGCAGGGGCGATTTTTCTCCCAGGCAGTCCGACCATTACCACAACTATTACGAAATTTTCTTTTTGCTGTCGGGGAACTGCCGTTTTCTTCTCAACGACAGTGTCTACCCACTCGAGAAGGGAGATTTTGTGCTGATTGCTCCCGGCAGCCTGCATCATGCCCTGTATGACACTGCCGCGTGCGAAATTCTCACCATCTATTTCAAAAAGGAATACATCGACTGGAATCTGCTCACGCCCAACGCCTCCGAGGTCTTCCGTTCCTTTATGGGCAGCATTCCCGCGCTCTATCAGGATGCGATTTCCTCCCTCTTAGGCCGTATGCTGTCCGAGGGCACACAAATCGACGAATTTTCGGATCGTTTCATGACCTGTTATCTTCTGGAGCTTCTGCTGATGCTGATGCGCCATTCCGTCATGAACGAGGAAGAGCCGGAGCTTCTCAACTCCCGCGACGCCGACATCCTAACCGCGACGAAATACATCTACCGGAATTACAAAAAACCGCTCACCTTAGCGGAAGTATCGGCGCAGGCAGCACTCAGTCCGACCTACTTCAGCAAAAAGTTCAAGCAGATCACTGGAATGAGTTTCAAGGAGTACCTGAACTTTGTGCGTCTCCGACATGCCCAGACGGCACTGCTGACAACCAGCAGCACCATCACGGACATCGCCTTGGAAAACGGTTTTAATGACAGTAATTATTTTAAGGATCTCTTTAAGAAGGTCTACGGCAAATCTCCCAGAGAATACCGCAGGAATCAGAGTTAATACTCCATTACCTTCTCTTCGCCGTTCATGACACGCATAGCGCCCTGCGCCAGAGCCAGCAGCTCATCCTCGCCGGGATATACGGTAACGGGTGCGATCCAGCCTGTTCTCTCTTTCAGAACCTCGCAGACATCCTTGCCGTATGCGATACCGCCTGTCAGGATGATCTGGTCAACCTTGCCGTTCAGCACACAGGCCATGGAGCCGATGTCCTTTGCGACCTGAAGCAGGAATGCCTGTTTTGCCTCCGCAGCCTTCTCGTCGCCCTCGTTCGCACGCTTCGTCACATCACGCATATCGTTCGTTCCGAGGTAAGCGTTGAAGCCTCCCTTGCCGATCAGCTTGCTGTATACTTCCTTCTCTGTATACTTGCCGGAGAAGCACATCTTTACCAGTGCACCGCAGGGCACACCGCCGGCACGCTCCGGTGAAAATGCTCCGTCTCCGTCAAAGGCGCTGAACACATCGACTACTCTGCCGCTCTCATGTGCGCCGACAGATACACCACCGCCCATGTGTACCACGATCAGTCTCAGAGATTCATAAGGCTTTCCAACCTCCTTCGCATATCTCTTCGCAACCGCCTTCTGGTTCAGAGCATGGAAGATACTGCCACGGGGAATCTCCGGCATACCGGAATATCTTGCGATAGGCATCAGCTCGTCCACAACGACCGGATCAACGATGTAAGCGGGAACGCCGATGGAATCAGCGAGCTCTCTTGCAAGGATACCGCCGAGGTTGGACGCATGCTGTCCCTGTACACCCTTCTTCAGATCAGCAAGAAGCTCGTCCGTAACCGCATAGGTTCCTCCGGGAATGGGCTTTAACATACCGCCGCGTCCTACGACAACATTCAGGGAATGAATGTCAAAATTCTTTGATGCGAGAAGATCGGTGATGATCTTCTTTCTGAAATCCTTCTGATCCACGATCGTCTCATACTGGGAAATCTCCTCTGTGGAGTGTCTCAGTGTCTCCTCGAACAGGAGATTCTCGTCCTCAAACACACCGATCTTTGTCGATGTAGAGCCGGGATTGATGATCAAGCTCTTAATTGCCATTACTTTATCCTCCTTAATACATTATTTTGCTTAAGAATTTTTCTTTTTCAGCTCCTCAGCCACAACTGCAGCCAGTGCAATCGAATTTACCTTCGTCTCGAAGGTGTCGGAACGGCTGGTCAGGATAACGGGAACCTTTGTGCCGGTCAGAATACAACCGTTCTTTACGCCGGGCACCATATGTACGATTGCCTTGTAGACAAGGTTTCCTGCGTGGATATCGGGGAAGAGCAGCACATCCGCATCTCCCTGAATCTTTCTGTCGGTCGCTGCCTTATGCTTTGCAGCCTCCGCATCGATCGCCAGATCAAGGGAAAGCGGTCCGTCTACGATGCAGTCCGTGATCTGACCCTCTTCGCACATCTTTGTCAGTTCCGCCGCTTCCACGGTGACAGGCATCTTCGGGTTTACCACCTCGACTGCTGCCAGAGGAGCCACCTTGGGATTCCCGATGCCGCAGGCATTACATACCGGGATCGTATTCTTGATGATATTTACCTTATCCTCCAGTGTCGGATAGGTCATAAACGCAACATCCGTCAGGAACAGAAGTCTGTCGATGCAGGGAATGTCAAATACGCACACATGTGACAGCGGTCCACCGGTTCTCAGTCCGAATTCCTTGTCCAGCACACTCTTCAAGAAGTTCTTGGAGTCAATCAGACCCTTCATGTACATGTCTACTTCGCCGTCATGTGCCAGCTTTACTGCCTTGAGGGATGCCTGAATCATATCCGGCTCGTCAATGATCCTGTAATCGGTCAGATCCATATCCATCGCTGCCGCGATCTCCCTGATCTTAGCCTCATCACCTACCAGAACCGCCTCAGCGATGCCCTGTGCCTTCGCCTCCCTTACAGCCTCCAGCACTGCGGAATCCTGCGCTGCCGCTACGGCGATCTTCTTCATGCTGTAGCTCTTTACCTTTGAGATCACATGTTCAAAACCCTGCTTCATTTGTCGTTGCTTCCTTTCTTCTTCGCTGTCGGAAATCCCCGGCAGACTTTTCTTATCATTTTTTCATGCAGTCCGGCAACACTCACAGACCACATACAATCGTTAAAATAATAACACGCTCACCCGCAAATTGCAAGACTTGAGCCCGCAAGAATGCCCAAGGCAGCCGATAAAATGATAATGAGAATCGGATGCACCTTTTTCAGCGCCAGCACAAACATAAGGATAAAAATAGCGGTGGGAACCAGAAGCCCCGGCATGGAAATGTTTTCCGCGGAAAAATCGTCCGGAAAAAACACCGTTGCACCCGTCGAAAGCAGCGCCGCGCCGATCAGTCCGATCACCGCAGGTTTCAGTCCGGACATACAGCCCTTCACAATCCTGCTGTTCCGGAACCGGTCGAAGCATTTCGCAACGATCAGCACAATGACAAAGGATGGCAGGACGACGCCGAACGTCGCACAGAACGCCCCAAAGATTCCGCCGGCCTCACGCCCGACATAGGTCGCCATGTTGACGGCAAAGGGCCCCGGCGTGCTCTCACTGACTGCGATAAAGTCTATAATCTCCTCCATGTTCAGCCAGCCGTGCTTTAGAACCTGCTCTTCGACGAGCGGCAGCATGGCATAGCCTCCTCCGAAGGTGAATGCCCCGATCTCCAGAAAGACGAGAAACAGCTGTAAATAAATCATTTCCTGTTCCTCCTCTCCGCGAGCAGTGAGGCGGCAAACCCCGCAGCCGCACAGCATACAAGGACAAGCAGCACATTGACCTTCAGAAATGCCACGCAGACAAACGCAGCAGCCATAATAAGGTAGGACACCACCGACTTCGGGCACTGTCTGTACATGGAGAGCAGCGCCTTTGCGATCAGTGCAAGCACTCCCGCCCGGATGCCGTAAAAGGCATATTGCACCGCCTTCAGCTCCTGAAACTGCCGCAGAACGAAGGATACTGCCAGAATAATCAAAAACGAGGGCAGAACCACCCCCACCGTTGCCAGAAATGCCCCCCAGAAGCCCGCCACACGATACCCCACAAAGGTTGCCGCATTGATGGCAATCGGTCCCGGCGTGGACTCCGAGATGGCAATGACCTCAAGAATATCCTCATCGGATAACCATTTTCTTTTTTCGGAAATTTCCTTCTGGATCAGCGGGATCATGGCATAGCCGCCGCCAAAGGTAAACGCCCCGATCTTTAGAAAAGTCAGAAACAACGTCCGTCTAATCATTCTGTGTTCCCTCATCCGCATTACATTCCTGCATAATCCCATAGACCTCATCAAGCCCCTGTGCCGTCCGGTAGAGGTACTTCTTCAATTCCTCGTCCGGCGGAGTCTGATCCGGCACCATGACTACCCGGCAGCCAGCCCGGTAAGCCGACAATACGCCGTTTGGCGAGTCCTCGACCGCAATACATTCGCCCGGCTTCAGCGCCAGCTGTTCACAGGCATAGAGATAGATGTCGGGAGATGGCTTCCCCTCCTTTACCATCGTTGCGCTGATAATCCGGTCGAAGCAGTCCTCCATGCCGGTAAGCCTCAGATATTTCCGGGTCCGCTCAGGATCCGTCGCCGTCGCAATCGCCGTCGTGACGCCGCTGTCCCGGAGCTTCCGCACAAGCTCCAGTGCGCCCGGCTTTCTCTGTATGCCGTCCCTGTCAAGGCACTCCTCCATCATTTCCTTGCGCTTGTCCCTCACGGCATAATAGTCCAGTTCCTCCCCGAACCATTCCTTCAACTGCTTTGGCGCAAAGGGTCTGCCGAGACTGCGCATCGTCAGTGCCTGCCCATCTGTCATATGGTAGCCAAATTCCGCCAGCGCCTTCGGCCAGAAAATCCGATAATATTTTTCCGTGTCAATCAATGTTCCGTCAAGATCAAAGATAACAGCCTTTATCATGCCTTGTCCCTTCCCGCGGCATCTCGTGAATGTGTACTTCTCCCGGTCTTTGCCGGGCGCTGCCGCGTCTGCACTCTCTCCGCCCATTATAGCCGCAAACGCGCCGCAGTGCAACGGGATATCCTATCTGCGCTTCTCAGGCAGATTATTTTTGTTTTGCATAATTATTTTTGCTTTGCATAGGTGAAGGAATCCGGCAGGATCAGACAAGCCAGAAAATAGAGATGCGGTGCATAATTGCCTGAGCACTGCGTCATGACATAATCGAACGTGTGAAGCTCACATCCGAGCGCCTGACGGATGTCGGGAACCAATGCAAATACTGCCACCCGGAGAACCGGTGTAAAGAGAAGCATCCTCCGGGAATAGACCGTCTTTCCACGCAGCAGCATAACCAGCTGTATCAGGAAGATAAGGATCATGAACGGGTACACCACATAAAAGGCGGACCCGGTAAAGCGGAACATCCTACTGCAAAAGCGGAAGCAATCCTTCGTCTTCCGGCACTCTTCATAAAACGAATCCTCGACCGTCCGAAGTCCGTGCCAGTAACCCCAGCTTCCGACAACTCCGGTCAGGAGCAGCAGCACCAGCCGCCACGCCGGATATCCGCCGTTATAATATGCCTCCCGGAGAAAAAGTCCTCCGTCAGCCGTCCTGGGCTCAATCAGACTTAACGTTAGATCCCCCAGCAGCATTCCAAACGCACCTATTGCTCCCGCAAGCAAATTTTTTTTTAATTTTCGTACCCATCGACATGTTCTCCTGTCCTTTTTCTATATTCTTCCGAAAAGTCATTGTTCTGGGTTAGCGCAGGCTAACTATCAATACTATAACATACATTACTCGAAAAACAACAGATTCGTTCTATAAGTTTTGGACTTCCATGTCGAAAAGTGTATGGATTCGGGAAGTTTCGGACTTGCAAGTCGGAAACTTCCGGCATTTTATATGCCAGCTGCCCCCGGCGCGGGTATATAAGCGGCTTTTCATCCTCTGTACCCTCCTCTCGCTTCCGGCAGGGGTATATGAACAATCTTTCTTCCCCTGTACCCTCTTCCCGCTCACGGCTGGGGTATATAAACAATCTTTCTTCCCCTGTACCCTCCTTCTGCTCCCGGCAGGGGTATATGAACAATCTTTCTTCCCCTGTACCCTCCTTCTGCTCCCGGCTGGGGTATATGAACACTCTTTCTTCCCCTGTACCCTCCTCCCGCTCCCGGCTGGGGTATATGAACAATCTTTCTTCCCCTGTACCCTCCTCCCGCTCCCGGCAGGGGTATATAAACAATCTTTCTTCCCCTGTACCCTCTTCCTGCTCCCGGCAGGGGTATATGAACACTCTTTCTTCCCCTGTACCCTCCTCCCGCTCTCGGCAGGGGTATATGAACACTCTTTCTTCCGCTGTACCCTCCTCCTGCTCACGGCAGGGGTATATGAACAATCTTTCTTCCCCTGTACCCTCCTCCTGCTCACGGCAGGGGTATATGGGCGATTTTTCATCCTCTGTACCCCCTTCCTACAATGAACTACCCCGGGGCAAGCCCTCAAGCATCTTTCGCGACTACGGCACATCCG
>OIZV01000042.1_pt1 | contig 88384 bp, 90 predicted proteins | sample 1588681 | NCBI WGS metagenome assembly OIZV01 (sample SAMN03283281) | human gut metagenome | biome: human-associated habitat; material: feces | host: Homo sapiens | place: Peru | collected 2012 | reverse complement strand
GGCTATTGTTAGATTGCGTAAGCGGAAAGTATTTGTGGGCTTTGCCCACACCCACAACCTTTAAAAAGGTTGACCAAACTTTTATAATTGCTTGGCTAAACTGTGAGTTAAACCATAATTTATAAACCGCACCGCACAACCTTTTTTATTATAACTGTATTAATCTCCCCTATTATGGCAATACTTATTGTAAGAAATTGCTTGGGGGTAATTTTTTGCAGTATGGTAAAGTTGAAATTTGCGGAGTAAACACATCTAAGCTTAAAGTCCTAAGTGAAAAAGAAAAGAAAGCACTGCTCAACACAATAAAGAACGGCAGTGAACAAGAGCGTAAAAAAGCAAGAGACGCAATGATAAACGGCAACCTGCGCCTTGTACTTTCGGTAATTCAGCGCTTTACAAACCGTGGTGAAAATCCCGATGATTTATTTCAAGTCGGTGTAATCGGACTTATCAAAGCAATTGATAATTTCGACCCGTCACTCGATGTGCGTTTCAGCACCTACGGAGTACCTATGATTATCGGCGAGGTACGAAGATACCTGCGAGATAATAACGCTATCAGAGTATCACGCTCAATGCGTGACACCGCCTATAAGGCTATGCAAATCAAAGAGCAGCTCACCAATAAAGAAAACCGAGAGCCGACAGTTGAAGAAATCGCCAAAATAATGGGAGTGCCAAAACACGATGTTGTGCTTGCGCTCGAGGCAATAATCGAACCTGTTTCATTGTACGAGCCTGTTTTTTCGGACGGCAATGACACCATTTATGTTATGGACCAAATTGGTGACAAAAACGACGATACAACCTGGCTTGAAGAAATTGCGGTAAAAGAAGCAATCGCAAACCTTTCCGACCGTGAAAAAAGAATATTGACAATGCGGTTTTTCCGAGGCAAAACTCAAATGGAGGTTGCAAGCGAAATAGGCATTTCACAGGCACAAGTCAGCCGAATAGAAAAAGGCGCACTTGACAGAATAAAGAAAAATATTTTTTAAGCCGTTCAACAAAGATACTCCGCCATCGTTGTAAAGTGGCGGAGTATTACTTAATTATTCTCTTTTTAACACGCAAATCACAAAAAAGTGACCTGAATTTTAATTATTTCAAGCTAAACCATAGCGTTTACATTTTCTTTATTACTAACTTTTTTACAAAGTTAATAAACAAAACACCGAGTAATGTCAATGAAACAGCACTGATAACATAGAACGAATAAGATATAAAATTATACATAAATATATTTTCTGACATCATATTATCAAAAATTTCATAATTCTTCAAAGCAAGGCCTATCATATAATTCTCCGAAGCAAGGCCTTTCATAATAATATAATACACAAAGAAGATAATATTTGTAATCAGAAATATTACAGCAAAAAATATTGCACTTTTTCTCGCCTTGACATTGGTTTTAATCTCCTTTAATGATATGTTTGCACAATTTTTTAGTATTACCACAAACATAACAACCGCAAACGATGAATTTATTAAATACGAAAAATCAATGTAGGTTTCACTTAAACATGTCACTGATGCGTTAAGCAAATAATATAAAATATCAAAACCTGTTCTTACGGCAAACAAAATACCGATATTTTTAAACACCTTTTTCGCCATAAATTGTGTATCGGTAACCAATATCACCACATAATTATATGCCAGCAGATACACAAACACAAAAGCCGCATTAAATATTAGCATTGGTATTGCAAATTTGAATCCTCCCATAGCAAGTATTCCTATGCACTTCATCCGCAAAAAGCTATGTTCCTCATTATAAAAAATCAGCGATATTAATTCGAGTGCAACCACAATTATAAAAGGTAAGCATTTTTTCAATTTACTGTTCATATTATTCTCCCTCATTCTTATATTTTTTCGTTCAAGCCTAAAGCAAGAAAAATTTTTAATCTCTGCTTTTCTGAATCACGAACGCTCGTCATAACCGGAAACTTGCCAAACATTATCTTCCAATACCCATTGTACCGTACAATTAGAACGATTAGCAATGTAGCGACTGTTATCGGTATTTACCACCCCTGACATAAGAATCAGAGGTGGTTTTGTCAAAATAATAATTTTCTCCCAAAATACCGTTTACATCACATTCAACCCATGCAACTCTGTTGCTGTTATAATAATTAGCCAAATAACTGCCATCTCTGTGCCATGTATGTTTCATATCCCATTTTTCTGTCCAATACACAGGAAATCTCCAACTCGGTTTCATAAAATCTATATAAATTTTATCCGTACCGCAGTTTTCCATTTCATTTTTGTAATTATATGTATTTAAAAATTCATAAATTAATGCTTTGGTTTTCTCCTCATTATCGGGACAATTTTGTATTATAAATGCCCTAATCGATTCAGAATTATATTGAAGATCTTTTTCGGTACCGTACGGTGTTAATTTCCTGTCATGAGAATAATCCTCTATTTCAAATATTCTTTCCTTATTAGGATCATTTGTTCTGTGATAAAGCTCAACACGATATGCCAAAAATCCTATAATTGCCAAAACAGAAAAAACAGACAATACGATTAATTTTGTTTTAGATTTTTTTATTTTCATTGTAATTCACCTGAAAATTAAGTTTTGTAATTTTATTTTTATCCATATCTATATTTCTTTTTAATTAATATTCCATAGGATTTCGCTCGTAATATTCTTCGGCGGCTTTAAATACATCAATTATTGCATTTCCTATTTCTTCCGCCGTAGCATTGGCAGGCAAGTTTATTGACTTTATGCAGCCATAATATCCGCCCTTCTTTTCTCTGCATTTTTCAGTTGAATAAACTTCGTATTTTCCGTCTTCAAACAATCTTACAAGTGCTAAAAGATTATGTTTCCAAAAGGTTATATAGCCCTTATACTTAGAACCCTTTTTCCAAAATTCATTTGGTTTTCCTATATACAACGGACTATCCTCAATAGATTTTAACCCTAAAAGAGCTTCATTTCCTAACTTAGTTACAAGATTATCTTCTGTTTCATTAATTGTTACTACCTTATCAGCACATGTATTGTAACCGGCCCTATGTTCAACTTCTGCAACAATTAAAAATCTTCCCTCTCCTTTATATATTCTTACTTTCCATGGATATGATTGTACACTCATCTTTCTTCTCCTCTGTTTTTCCATTGATTATCAAATGGTACCTTACCACCCCTGACATAAGAATCAGCGGTGGTTTTGTCTAAAAATACTTTTCAAATCTAATTCCGTTAGCATCGCACCGCAAATACGCAACTCTGTTGCTGTTATAATAATTTGCCAAATAACTGCCATCTCTGTGCCATGTATGTTTCATATCCCATTCTTCTGTCCAATACACAGGAAATCTCCAACTTGGTTTCATAAAATTAACTACAAATTTATCGGTATTATACTTTTTCATTTCATTTTTATAGTCATAGGTGTCTAAAAATTCATAAATTAAATTTTTAGTATCTTCTTCATTATTCGGGCAATCTTGTATCATAAAAACACGCACTGATTCAGCATTATAAGGAAGTTCTTTTTCATAATCGTATAATTTTAATTTCCTGTTACGAGCGCAATCCTCTATTTCAAATATTCTTTCCTTATTAGGATCATTTGTTCTGTGATAAAGCTCAACGCTATATGACAAAAATCCTATAATTGCCAAAACAGAAAAAACAGACAATACGATTATTTTTGTTTTAGATTTTTTTATTTTCATTGTAATTCACCTAAAAATTAAGTTTTCCTTTTATCACAAATCCCCGTCAAAATCAGACACTCGCCAAACATTATTATCATCCGATTTCCATTGCACCGTATAAGAAAGATCCTTAGCAATATAACTGTCCTTCTCATTATTCAATTGATATCTAACATAACAGCTATAGTTTACTTCCGCAGATTTTAAAGACAATATCTGCGGTTCAATACTCGTAAACTTTGACTCAAAAATTTCTAAATTGTTTTTGTCTGTACAATTCTCCACATACAGATAATTCATATTTTTATAAATTTGCTCCGATACTATATCCTGATATTTGCTTTTTGAGTAATCTCCGTAATTATCGCAAGACTCCTGTACTATGTCATAAGTTAGGTCAGTAAGATTATTTTCTATATTTTTCCGATGATTAATACAAACCCCAATTCCGACAAAAGCAAGAACAACTGCGATTATTACCGCTGCAACCTTTATTTTTCCCTTTTTATCCAGTGCTTTTAATTTTCTGAAACTGTTTAATAAATCATCAAGAGGTGTACTGTTATATGGAACTATTTCTGAAAAAGGACCAACCACTAAAACTTCCCAAAATAATTTGAAGCAAATATAAAACAGCAATAATAAGCTACACAATTGCGGTATATTAATAAATAAGAAAATATACCATATCAAAAAAAGCAGATCAATCAACCTATTTACCCATATTATTTTGCCTTTAAGTTTTAAAGTTGCTTTGCAATTGGGGCATTCTTTTTCTTTCCAAAAATTGGTATAAAAACCTTTTTTATACCAACTGATACATTCTTCTCCGCAAACAGGACATTTAGTTTTTTTAGATAATAAATCTATAATTTTATCTTCCAACATATCCATCTCTTTTTTCATTTAATTTCAAGCATTTTTTGAGCAAAATTCGTCATATATTCAGTATTGATTTCACGATTTTCATTAATCTCATCTTCTGTAAAATTGCCATTTGCATATCTTTCTATATACGGCTTTATAAAATCCGAATCATACTTTTTAAGATAATCACAACCGTACTCAAAGTAATCCCATTCGCCGTCAGAAATTAAAGTTTCGAGCATTGCTGTAAGCACCTTGTTTTCGCTTTGGCTCTTTATATTCTCGGTCTTAATCGCATATCTTTGGTCACCGTCAAAGAAAAACAAGCCAAAATTTTCGAGCCTTTGCACATTACACTCCAAATAGTCCGTTGACTCCGTATATTCCGTTTCAACGGGAACAAGCTCACAATAATAATTCGAGTCCTCGTCAAACGGCATAAAGTATGTAAATGTCTTTATACGGTCTTTTCCGTTTTTTACAGTAACAGAACCTAAATTCAGCACACGCTTTTCATCGTGTTCATAAGAAGAAAATCTGCTTAACGGAGTTACACACGTATCCGTTCTGAAATCCTTTACTGTTTCATTTGTATTTGAATAGGTGGTATCTGAACTTGAAATGATACTGCTCGGAATAATCTCATACAAATCTATCGGATAAGCTATGTATTTTACAACATACAATATTCCCGTTAAAAACAAAACCGCCCATAAACGGGTTATTATTTTAGCAAAACCGACATTGCTTTTACTTTTTATAAGTCCGCATTTTTCGACTGAAAAATAAAAATACAAAAAGCAAATAATATTCAATGCGCAAATAAAAATCAGCCTTGAAACCTCAAGTATAAAGCCGATATTTTCAGTGTATGCAACCCTCACATTTGCAACGACTGTATATTTTTCAACTATATAAGCAAAACCGTTATACTGAAACGTACAATATATTGCAAGCAAAGCTACAATCACAAAAGTTGCTATAAAAAACGGTATTGTCCCTTTAATCGGGCAAAATCTAAATTTACCGTCTGGAATAAAGTCCGATATAAGCCACAATGTAAAAAACAGAAAAACTACCTCGATAATGCAAGCCGCAAAAGTAAAAACATAATCATTAAAAAAGTAATAAATAATATAGTTTGCCACATCTGCCATAAGTCTTACACTTGCAAAACTTAATATTAATCCTACGGGACTACGCATAAAAAACGAGTAAAACTTTCCAAAACAGTAATACGAAAACATTGTATATACAGATAAAAAATAAATTGCATAATAAACTAATCTAAAAATTATATCTCCGGCATTTATATGCTCTACAATATATGTTGTACAAATAAAGCCCTTGTAATACGGAGTCCATAGAAACATCAATATTTCCAATGCAACTAACAGTATACAGCCGCTGATTTTTGAATAATATTTTTTCATTTTTCTTCCTCTCCGAAAAGCATTATTCTCAATAATAAATATTCAAGTGAAGCATATTTCCATCATTTTTTAGCATATCATTTTCTTTTCATAAACTCTCATTTTATCACGGAGGATCATCAAAATCTGATACTCGCCAGACATTATCATCATCTAATTTCCATTGCACCGTACAGGTAGATTTGCCATAGCTATAGCCCTCCTCACCTTTTATAGAAAATTTAATCTCATAAGTATATTTCGACTCAGCTGTATCTAAGAAAAAAATTAAGGTATTTACTTTAGATTGATTTGATACATATATGATAAATTCGTCTCGATTATCATAGGAACCACTGCGAAGATAATTCATACTGCTATAAATGTTTTCCGATACTATATCCTGATATTTGCTTTTCGAGTAATCACCGTAAGTATCATAAGACTCCTGTACTATATCATAAGTTAGTTCACTAAGATAATTTTTTACTTTTATCAAGTGATTAATGTAAACTCCTGTTCCAACAGTGATAAAAGCAACTGCCGTTGTTACTGTTGTTACTATTATTTTTTTCTTTTTATTATTGGTTTTTAGTTTTTCTTTATCTTCCAACATATCCATCTCTTTTTTCATTTAATTTCAAACATTTTTTGAGCAAAATTTATCATATAATCTGTATTGATTTCTTGATTTACTTTATTTTCATTTTCTGTAAAGTCACCGTTTGCATATCTCTCTATGTATGGATTTATAAAATCCGAATCATACTTTTTAAGATAATCACAACCGTACTCAAAGTAATCCCAATATCCACAAGTAATCATATACTCTAAAAAATTTGTTATAACCTCATTCTCATTTTGATTTTTAATATCATCAAAAGCTATGACATAAGGGGTATCGTTTTTTGCATAAGCTATATATTGATTTGAAAAAAATACCACTTCTTGATCTTGTATTTTAATTGATGCGCCTGAATTTGAATTATTTATGTTATTCTGCTCTTTATTTATGTATTCATAATCGAAAAAATTATTTAGCTTAAAATCGAGTAATTCTTCGTCATGATATTTTATTTTAACATCTGTATTTTCGTATGATAATATCTGCGACGAGTTATCTTTTACCCTATATATTTGTTTATAGACAAAGCTATTAGAAATTAAATTCGGTAATCCAATGTAGCAATCAGATGATCTTTCCGGTGTTTTTGCAACAGTACCCACATTTGAGATACAGATTTTAATAAACAATAATACAAATATTGCTATAAAAGCTATTATTGTTCGTGCAATAATCTTTAAAAATATTTTTGACCAATATAAATCTGCGTTAAAATTATTTGCATATAGATTATTAAGTATTATTACAAGAAGTATTTGTAAAATGATTGCTGTAAACATTCTTAACAACTGTGAATTAAAGTTATAATTCATACTTTTAAAAAGATAAAATGATGAATCAATTGTATATTTTTCTGCATACATTTGCAAATTTATAAATATATAGACTAAATAAGAAACAACTATAGCCACAACTAAAACATAAAATAATAATATAACTACTATAGATTTATCTTTTCCCTTAATTTTACCATATATATCTTTTAATAAATTTCTGCCGGTATAAGCAAATGTAATAATTTGGAATATAATCACAAAAAATATGCAATCCGTTAATAAGCTATATATAGATTTAATCTCTGTACTTTTGAAAATATAACAGCCAATATCAAGTATAACTCTTATGAATAAAAGAGCAAAAAAAGATATTACTATTTGCTTTTTATACAGTAAAAAAGTTTTCTTAGCAAAGCCAAATATAACAAATGCACTGAATGAAAAAAAGAATACAGTAAATAAAACAATTGACCATATTAAATTATTTAAAGGATAAACCGGCAAAATCGATTTTGAGTAGGGTGTCGATAAGAATACAGCTAATTCAAGCAGAGTAATTAATATCCCCATAAAGCAAATATTTTTATTTATTATTTTTCGCATAACTATACACACCATTTCAAATTATTATCAGTCATAAAATCATCAAAAAAAGCACGATGTTTATTAGAAACTTTGCAAGTAGTATTGAATTGTTATTTGTACCGTAATTAAAAAACTGAACACTTTACACTCTTTGTTTTTCTGTTAATTACCACCCCTGACATAGCAGTCAGAGGTGGTTTTGTCTAAATAATAATTTTATCACGGAGGAGAATCAAAATCTGATACTCGCCAAACATTATCATCATCTAATTCCCAATATACTGTCGGTGAAGTTGCCCCACCGGATCTATGATCTTCGTTTTTTATTATATAAAAACATTTTTCCTTATAGAACGATTTGGCTGTATTTCCGGGTAAAACTAATGTTATGGGATTTGTATGATAACATTCAGTTATATGATAGTTACTGCCATCGCCCACCCCAGGTCCCGGCAAAATATTCATAATGCTATAAATGTTTTCCGGTACTATATCCTGATATTTGCTTTTCGAGTAATCACCGTAAGTATCATAAGATTCCTGTACTATATCATAAGTTAGGTCACTAAGATAATTTGATATTTTTATCAAGTGATTAATGTAAACTCCTGTTCCAACAGTGATAAAAACAACTGCCGTTGTTACTATTATTTTTTTCTTTTTATTAATGGTTTTTAGTTTTTCTTTTCTTTTATTTTTATGCATAGCTGTTTTCCTTTACACTCTAACCGCTAAGTCGGGAGTAATTTTAGCTCTATACAACATATTAATATTTCATAGGATTTTGTTCATAATATTCTTTGGTTGCTTTGAATGCATTGATTATTGCTTTTCCTAATAAAACGGACTGTTTTCAACGGTATTTACCACCCCTGACATAGCAGTCAGAGGTGGTTTTGTCAAAATAATAATTTTATCACGGAGGAGAATCAAAATCTGATACTCGCCAAACATTATCATCATCTAATTCCCAATATACTGTCGGTGAAGTTGCCCCACCGGATCTATGATCTTCGTTTTTTATTATATAAAAACATTTTTCCTTATAGAACGATTTGGCTGTATTTCCGGGTAAAACTAATGTTATGGGATTTGTATGATAACATTCAGTTATATGATAGTTACTGCCATCGCCCACCCCAGGTCCCGGCAAAATATTCATAATGCTATAAATGTTTTCCGGTACTATATCCTGATATTTGCTTTTCGAGTAATCACCGTAAGTATCATAAGATTCCTGTACTATATCATAAGTTAGTTTACTAAGATAATTTGAAATTTTTATCTGATTATATATATATACTCCGATTATAATAATTGCAATTATACCTACAATTGTACCTATAATTTTTATATTTTTTTTCATGAAGTTATCACCGTATCTTTTATGTGTAGAATATATAATTTACCATCAGGATACTTTTCCCAAAATAAATCATTAACATCATCATTATTATGTTCATCTGTATGTGCAGAATAATTTAATGTATTAGAATTCACACTATGTATAATAGTTGCATGATGAGGCTCTTCCTCATCCCATTGCATATACATCAAATCACCGGGTTGAATATTATATTTTTTACTTTTCAACGCTTCTTGCATTTCTTCTTTGGAATTAAATACAATTTCTTCACCATTTGTAAGACCAATATTATTTTTAAAATAAAGATAATTATTATATGCTACTGCCCACTCTTGAGAAAAATCATCTCCAACATAAAAAAGTCCAAAAAAGCCAAATCCTTTTTCCTTAAAATACCAATCTTCATCCATTTCAATTCCACCGGCATGTACGCATTGCGAAGCAAAATTTGCGCAATCACCTCTTTGAAAATAATTATAAACATCAGTATTTGGATTTTTAGCATATTTATCACAATACTCTATTACAGCATCTCTATCATATTTTTTAAATGTATTAAATTCAAATGGATACGGGTCTTCATTATCATACAGATTATCTCCGTCGGAATCACCGTTTGATGGATCACTTTTATTATTAAAATACAAGGCAGAAGAAGAATAAGCACCTTTACCTATATACATGTTGTTGTTAAATAAAGGTTTAAAAGGTAATTCCAAAGAAGGGAAAATCAACACACCGCTTCTTCTCAAAATTCCCATTTCTTCGCCGTCTGTAAGTCCGTCACCGTCCGTATCAGGTTTGTTCGGGGCAGTATAAACTATTTTGCCGTTTGCAAGCCTCATACCGTTCTTTTCAAAAGTATCGGGCAAACCGTCGCCGTCCGTATCGGTAAGGTCAAAATTAAACAGACTTTCAGATGAAATATGCGAAAAGGCAGTCAAAAGTTCTTCTGCCGTATAGGCATAATAATATTCTCCTCCGGTTTCATCTGCCATAGACTGAAGTATATCATTATCCGCCGAAATAACATTAATCGCAAATATTTTTATATTGTTTGCCTTTGCTATATTAACATATGACTGAACAGAATCAACATCGCCGTCACATATCAACACTATTGCTTTTTGATTGCCGGAAGTTGACGCAATAAGCTGATTTAATGCCATATTTAAGCCACTGCTTACATATGTACCGCCATATGCATTCAATGAGTTTATGGCAGTATGCAAAGTTCCTTTCGTTGCACCTAAGCGAGCTTTTAAATAAGCATTTGATTCAAAACTTACAAGACAAGCGTTGTCATTGTCTGTCAAACAATCCACAAAATTGTTCATAGACTGTTTGGCATACTCTATACGCTGACCTTCCATACTTCCCGAAGTATCAACCACAAAAGCAAAATCATAATATAATTTTGTTGTTGTTCCCACTCGGTAGTCAATGTTTGTTCTCCAGGTATTATACCATATATTTTTATCAACTACCATATATTTTGAAAAATGTGTGGTTTTATAACTTACTGTTTGCTTTTCTTTATCAAGTACGGTTTCATTGTCAAGAATCTGATATACTCCGTTTTCTTCATCGTACCACATTACAGCAAGATCTTCTTCTTTGGTATCTCCTAACCGTGACTTGTCGTACTTAAAAGTAATTGTCGCATTTTCAAACTCTGATGTTGTGGTAATCTCAACGGGCGCTCCTATTAATCCCACCACTTCACTTGAAAGTATATCTTTGCCGTAAATATTTTCGATAGTTGTAGTGTTACTAATATTTCCTGTTCCCTCAAAACTTACCTGTACTTCTGAAATCTGCGGTGCTTCTTCGTTTTTTATTTCCTGTGTGATTTCTTGCTTAATTTTTTCATCACAATCTAAAATACCATTTGAATCAGTATCCTTGAGCAACGGACTAAAACCTAATGCAACATCATCACCGTCAGACAGTGTATCTCCGTCGGTATCAGCATTTAACGGGTCTGTGTGATATGTATAAACTTCTTCATAATCATTCAGTCCGTCGCCGTCTGTATCCGGATTGATAGGGGAAGTATCTAACTTGTACTCTTCAAGGTTTGTCAGCTTGTCACCGTCTGCATCCTCATCAGAATCTTTTACACCGTTTCCGTCAGTATCTGCTTTCAGGGGATCAGTGCCTAAAGTAAGCACCTCATAACCGTCAAGCAACCCGTCCGAATCTGTATCTTTATTATTCAAATTAGTACCGAGTACCATTTCCATATAGTCGGGAAGTCCGTCATTATCCGCATCGGTTTCAGCATTACACATAACACCGTCTTTATACCAAACTATGCCTTTTACATCAAAACCTGGCTGATTTTGAGGCGGAATTTGATTTGAACCGCTGTTAAACAATACCTTTGCCGATGAATATTTTGTTATGGTATATGAATACCAATTATCCCTCACAAATGACATTGCATTTCCCGGCCATGCTTTTCCCGTATCGTTAATATCTTTATAATAATAAATATTGGGAGCAGACCAATTATCGGGTTTGTAAAAATAAACTGTTACATCATCAGGGCGTTCGGCAGTCCACTCCCCATTTCTGTACCACATTTCTCCGCTTACGGCAAAACCTTCTTGATTTTGCCCGGGAATTTGAATACCTTTTCCGTTATTAAACAAAACCTTTGCTTCATCAAAGCCGTAAATTTTGTATGTATACCAACCGTCACCGTCAGGAATCATCGGATTGCCTGTCCAGCTTGTGCCTGTTTTATTTCCGCTGTAATAGTAAATATTTACATTATCCCAATCATTATAATTGTTGAAATGCACGGTTATTCCGTTTGGTTCACTGTCATACCAACTTCCGTTTAAATACCACTTTTCGCCCGAAACGGAATATCCCTCCTGATTTTGTGCGGGATTTTGATTTGCACCGTTGTCGCTGAAAATCACTTTTGCGGTTTTTAAATTATTAATTGTGTAACTGTACCAACCGTCGCCAAAATCATTCATTTGCTTACCGGGCCATGTTACAGGTGTCAAATTATCACAATAATAATAAATATACGGTGATTCCCAATTATTCTCATTGTAGTAATACACCGTAATTTTGTTTTCGATTTTTTCTGCCGCACTTGCAGGCAATGAAAAAATCGATAAAATTGTTGTCAGTATCAAAACTAACGCAATAATTTTTTTGTTTCTCATCGTTACTCTCCTCATCCTAATTTTATTGTGTGTGCAATTGTACTAAAACAAATTTGTATCACCTCACCGCTATTTATTCAATTAGCAATAAACAGAATTGTATATTATTGTTGTTTTATTGTCTATTGTTGTATTAATATACTATAAAAAATAATATTTGTAAATACCTTTTTTTCAATATATTTACTTCAGAAAATCTATGCACATTTTTATAGTTATGTACATCTCATAAAACATATAAAATAAATTTTATTTTTACATTTTAATAAAATTTACTTGATTTATTTATAAAAAAACTATTTTTATGTAAAATTATGTTCCATATGGGAATTTTGAAAGGTTATTTATAAAATTTACACGAAAATATTGTGTAAAAATTTTCAAATTTGCTTGAAAACAACATATTTATTTGGTATTATATATTATAGGAATATAGAAGTAGTTTTAATTGGTATTCTTATACAAAAAGTTTTTATAATTAACAGTGATTATCAAACAATCCGCATTATTCGGAATGGTTGACTGTCGATTGGGTAATTTTGCAGTCATAATAAGGAGTTGAATATATGAAGTATGTCTTTAATGATGAGCGTTCTCCGCTGCGACTGTTTTCTGACGGTGACGCTGTTCGTGCTTACGACTTTCTCGGCGCTCATTTTATAAATTTAGACGGCAGAAACGGTGTAATTTTCAGAGTATGGGCGCCAAACGCAATTACCGTTTCTCTTGTCGGCGATTTTAACAACTGGAATCAACAAGCTAATTATATGTATAAAATCGGCGGCGGTGTATGGGAACTGTTCATTGAAAATCTCAATGAATTTGCCGTATATAAATTCTGTATAGAAACCGTTGACCACACAAAAATTTTAAAATCGGATCCGTTTGCTTTTCATTGTCAGACAAGACCCGAAAATGCCTCTAAGGTATTTAATACAAATCAATATGTATGGCATGACAGCTATTGGATGGAAAATCGTCAGAATACATCTTCACCCGACAAGCCGATGAATATATATGAAATTCACGCAGGCTCGTGGAAAAAATATCCTGACGGCAATTACTTTAACTATCAAAAAATGGCAGATGAGCTTATTCCTTATTTAAAGGAAATGAACTACACGCATGTTCAGCTTATGCCGCTTATGGAATATCCGTATGACCCAAGCTGGGGCTATCAGACAACAGGATACTTTGCCGCAACCTCTCGTTACGGTACGCCGTGTGATCTTATGGCTCTCATTGACCGCTGTCATATGGAGGGAATCGGCGTTATTATGGAAATTGTACCGTCAAACTTTCCTAAGGACGATTACGGACTTTATAAATTTGACGGCACCTGCCTTTACGAGGACAACAATCCTAAAAAAGGTCAGCGTGACAGTTGGGGCACTTGCCTCTTTAATTTCCAGCGCTATGAGGTAATCAGCTTTTTGATTTCGGCTGTAATGTTCTGGTTCGACAAATACCACATTGACGGTATGCGAATCGGTGCGGTTTCTTCTATGCTTTACCTTGACTACGGCAAAAAGGACGGCGAATGGGTACCTAACCGCTTTGGCGGTAACGAAAACCTTGAGGCAATCGACTTTATCAAGCGTTTGAACAAGGCAGTACATATGTATCACCCGTCGGCTCTTACATTTGCCGAGGAAAACACTTCATGGCCAAAACTTACCCTGCCTATTGAGGAGGGCGGACTCGGATTTGACTACAAATGGAATATGGGTTGGATGAACGATACTCTCCACTATATGTCGCTTGACCCGTTGTGGCGACCGTTTAACCACGATAACCTTACATTCAGCTTTTTCTATGCTTTTTCAGAGAGATTCATTCTTCCTATTTCTCACGATGAAGTCGCTCACGGCAAAGGCTCGCTTATCAGCAAAATGCCGGGTGACTATGACAGCAAGTTTGCAGGCGTAAGAGCATTTATTACATATATGTACGCTCATCCCGGCAAAAAGCTTGTATTTATGGGTTGCGAAATAGGACAGTTTGATGAATGGGATTCCGACTCGGGTATTCAGTGGGATCTTCTTAAGTTTGAAAAACATAATGCTCTATATACATTCTTTAAAGCAATAAATAAATTTTATATTGAACATAAGCCTCTTTACGAACTTGACACAACTCCAAAAGGCTTTGAGTGGATTCATCGCAACGATTACACACAAAGTGTAATTGCATTCAGACGAACCGACTCGGACGGCAACGAAATCATTGCAGTCTGCAATTTTCAGCCGACCGTTCACGAAAACTATATGATAGGTGTTCCCCACTTTGGCGAATATGAGGAAATATTTAATTCCGACTTAACCGAATTTGGCGGAACAGGTGTATCAAATACAGGCACTCTTACCACGGTGCCGATGAAAATTCACGGTTACAAGCAGGGACTTTCACTTACCCTGCCGCCGCTCGGTGTAATTTATCTTAAATGTACAAAGGAACTTGAAAATCCCGAAGGCAACACCGAAAAGCCGAGAAAAACCGTTGTTCTCAATTCCGAAGCCGTAAAGGCAGAGGAATTAAAATAAATATACTTATAATTGTAGGGCAGTATGCTCACACTCTGCCCTACTATTAAATAATCTCTGGAGGTAGAAAAATGTTCCCTAAGAAGGAAGTAGTTGCAATGCTTCTTGCCGGCGGACAAGGTTCCCGTCTTGGCGTTTTAACAAGAAAAATTGCAAAACCTGCCGTTCCATTCGGCGGAAAATATCGAATTATTGACTTTCCACTATCAAACTGCGTAAATTCAGGCATCGAAGCTGTTGGTATTCTCACACAGTATCAGCCGCTTGTTCTTAACGAATACATAGGCAACGGTCAGCCGTGGGACCTTGACGGTATGCACTCGGGTGTAAACTGCCTAAGTCCGTATCAGGCTGTTGACGGTGCAGATTGGTACTCAGGTACTGCAAACGCAATTTTCCAGAATATTAACTACATTGACCGCTATGACCCCGAATATGTTGTTGTTTTGTCAGGCGACCATATCTACAAAATGGACTACAACAAAATGCTTGAATACCACAAAGAAAAGAATGCGGCTTGTACTATAGCTGTTATAGATGTACCTCTTGAAGAGGCGTCAAGATTCGGTATTCTCAACACACACGAGGACGGCGAAATTTACGAATTTGATGAAAAGCCCGAAAAGCCAAAAAGCACACACGCATCAATGGGTATCTACATTTTCAGCTACAAAGAGTTAAGAAAATACCTCATTGAAGATGACGAAAACAAAAACTCAAGCCATGACTTCGGTAAAGATGTTCTTCCCGCAATGCTCAACGCAGGCGAGCGTATGTTTGCATATCCGTTTGAGGGTTATTGGAAAGATGTCGGAACTATCGACAGTCTTTGGGAAGCTAATATGGATCTTCTCGACCCTAATGTTACACTTGACTTAAAGGATATTTATTCAAGAAATCCAATGATGCCGCCACACTTTGTATCTAATGATGCAGTTATTCAGAATTCACTTGTAGCAGACGGCTGTAATGTTTACGGCAATCTTGAATTTTCTATTCTTTTCTCAGGCGTTACAATCGGCAAGGGCGCAACAATCAATTCTTCAATAATTATGCCGGGTGCGGTAATTGAAGAGGGCGCTACAGTTCAGTTTGCAATTATTGCAGAAAATACAGTTGTACGCAAAAACGCTGTTGTAGGCGCAAAGCCTGAAGATTGCGAAAACAGAGATGACTGGGGTATTGCCGTAGTTGGCGAGAACTCTGTTATTGACGAAGGCGCAGTTGTGAAGCCAAAGGAAATGATTGACAGATGTACGGAGGTAAAAGCAAATGAGATGTAATAATGTTTTGGGACTTATTTTTGCAGGCACTCTTGACGAAAAAATGCCTGACCTCACCTCATCACGCACAATGGCAAGCGTTCCTATCGGGGGCAAATACAGAATAATTGACTTTGTTCTTTCTAATATGTCAAATTCAGGTATCAACAATGTAGGCGTAGTTGCCACAAAGAACTATCTTTCTCTTGCCGACCACCTCGGCTCGGGTTCTGCTTATGACCTTTCAAAGAGAAGAAGTCAGCTTACATTGCTCACACCTTATAACGGCAGTTCTTTCTCAAGCTATCCCGAAACCATTTACAATATGCATGGATACATTGAAAACAGCCGTGAGGAGTATGTATTGCTCTCACCGGGCAACATTATTTCTAATTTTGACTGCACAGACCTTTTTGATTTCCACACCAAAAAGAATGCAGACATTACAGTAATTTACAACAAAATGGTTGTACCGTCAGGCTACGACCGTCCTATGACAATCAGCGTTGACGATAACGACAGAGTAAACAGACTTTTCCTCAATCCGCAAAAGACAGATACTGTTGAAAATGTAGTATTCGGCGCAATACTCCTGAAAAAAGATCTCCTTATGCAGGAAATAAATCAGGCTCTCGCCGTAAATCAGAAAGACATTAAAAATATTATTCAGGCTGCCGTCGGCAAATACAATGTTTACGGCTTTGAAGATAAAGGTTATACAGCGGCAATTACTTCTAATCAGGATTACTTCAATTTCAATATGGATTTAATCAAAAAAGAAGTAAGAGATGCTCTCTTTAACCCAAAGCGTCCGATTTACACAAAGGTTAGAGATGACGCTCCGTCACGCTACGGTCTTACAAGCAGTGTCAAAAATTCAATTATTGCTCAAGGCTGTGTAATCAACGGTGAGGTTGAGAACTGTGTTATTTCTAAGGGTGTATATATTGGCGAGGGTGCTAAAGTAAGCAACTCAATAATTATGCAAGATACAAAAATCGGTTGCAATACCAACCTGAATTATGTTATCATAGATAAGGATGTTAAAATTCAGGATGGTCGTTCACTTATGGGATATGACTCCTATCCTGTATATATAGCAAAAAAATCTGTAGTTTAATGGAGGTAAAATCAAATGAGAATTTTATATTGCGCTTCTGAAGCAAATCCGTTTTGCGGTAGCGGCGGACTTGCAGATGTTGCAGGAAGTCTGCCACACACACTTTGCAGAAAGGGTCAGGACTGCAGAATTGTAGTTCCGCTTTACGGCACAATTCCGCAGGAACTTAGAAATTCACTAAATTTCATTACAAACTTTACCGTACCTGTTGCATGGCGTCATCAGTATTGCGGACTTTTCTGGGCGAGATGGCACGACTGTACATATTATTTCATTGACAATGAATACTATTTCAAGCGTGGTACACTTTACGGTCACTATGACGATGCCGAGAGATTTGCATTCTTCTCAAGAGCAATTCTCGAAATGCTCCCATACATTGACTTCCATCCTGATATGATTCACTGTAATGACTGGCAGACAGCACTTGTACCTGTTTACTACTATCTGTTCTATTCACACAGACCATGGTATCACAATATCAAGAGCCTGTTTACAATTCACAATATTCAGTATCAGGGTGAATACGGCTGGGAAGTTAATACAGAATGTGTAGGTATTCCTGCCAGTGAAACAAAAATTCTTGAGATGAACGGCAAACTCAATATGATGAAGGGCGCTATTGAAACAGCAACAAGAGTTTCAACTGTATCTCCAAGCTATGCGGCTGAAATTAAAGACCCATGGTTCAGCTGGGGACTTCACGACGAACTTAACCTCCGTCACTATAAACTTTGCGGTATTAAAAATGGTATTGATACCGAAAGCTATAATCCTGAAACAGACTATCAGATCTATCGTAACTACTCTAAGGACGATATGAGCGGCAAGGGTGAGTGTAAGAGAGCACTTCAGGAGCGTCTTTGCCTTGAACAGCGCTGGGATGTACCAATGGTTGGTATGGTAACAAGACTTGTAGGTCATAAGGGACTTGACCTTGTAAGAATGGGACTTGAAGAGCTTATGAATACCGAGAATATGCAGTTTGTAATTCTCGGCTCGGGTGATAAGGAATACGAGGACTACTTTAACTATATGCAGGCAAAATATCCGGGCAGACTTTGCTTCTGTCACGGTTTTGTACCTGAACTTGCAAGAAAGATTTATTCAGGTGCTGATATATTCCTTATGCCGTCTGCTCAGGAGCCATGCGGCCTTGCACAGATGATTGCTCTCCGTTACGGTACAATTCCTGTTGTTCGTGAAGTTGGCGGACTTAAAGACTCTGTATTTGACAGTGCAGACAACTACGGTAACGGCTTTACATTCAAGAACTACGATACCGCAGATATGGTAAATGCCGTAAGAAGAGCTTTGTGGGGTATTCATGATGACGCAGGTTGGCATCAGCTTATGTGGCGTGCAATGATGAGCGACAACAGCTGGGATCGTTCAGCTAACGACTACATCAATGTATATAACGATACTCTTAATTGGGCATAATTTTTAAATTTAAACCTTTTCCCTCTCTGAAAAATCGGAGAGGGATTTTTTTCTTTATCAAACATTGGGGTAAATTATGGTTTAGCGAAGTGTCGGTCGGGCATTGAAATTTAGCTAACGCTAAATTATCCTCCCAAAAAACAAAAAAGTTTACTCAATTTTTTTAAAAATTGCGGGTATAGGCAGCGCCCATAATATCTTCCGATATAACAATTTATCAGGCGCAAACAGCCACGCTGTTTGCGTGCTAAAACTAAGTTTGTTAAAACAGGCGACAGCCTTTTATAAAAGAAATGATTAACTTTTCATTATATATCGAATGGCTTTCTTGTTGCTATCGCTTTTAAAGGCTAACGCCGTTGTGTTCAAGCCGCCAAACAGCAAGCTGTTTGGCTATCGTTAGATTGCGTAAACGGAAAGTATTTGTGGGCTTTGCCCACAACCTTTGAAAAGGTTGACCAAACTTTTATAATCGTGACTGATAATTTAATCTTGCTCAAATTTTATTGCCCGATTAATATTCTGTAAAATTTTCTTTCGGTTATATTTTTTATTGCAAAATCATACTAATATTTGTAACCAAATATGCTTACTGAAAAGTCAGCCATACGCTGACATTGCGACAAACAGAAATCAGTAGCGCAATAAAATTAACGGAGGCTGTAAAATGTCAGAATATTTACCCGAAGGAAAACTCATTTTAACACAGGATAATATCAACACGCTCCACAGCTTTTCTTTATTAAGTGACGCAAAAAAGGAAGGAAAAATTCTTGAGGCAAGGGCCTGCGTTTGTGATGCAGAACATAATCTTATTGTTGACCTCGGCATAATGAAAGGAATTATCCCCCGTGAAGAAGGTGCAATCGGTATTCGTGAAGGTACGGTGCGTGATATTGCGGTAATTTCAAGAGTAAACCGCCCTGTATGTTTTATCATCACCGACTTTGCCGTTGATGAAAACGGAGAACGCTTTGCAGTTCTTTCAAGAGAAAAGGCACAACAACGATGTATGAAAAATTACATTTCTCACCTTGTCTGCGGCGATGTAATTGATGCTCGTATCACACACCTCGAAAACTTCGGTGCATTTGCCGATATTGGGTGCGGAATTGTGGCTCTTATGCCGATCGATACAATTTCCGTATCACGAATAGAACATCCACGGGAAAGATTCACGGTCGGAATGGACATCAGAGCTGTCATAAAATCCATCGAAAACGGCAGAATAAGCCTAAGCCATAAGGAACTTCTCGGCACTTGGGAAGAAAACGCAAACAGCTTTTGTGCAGGCGAAACCGTTGCGGGAATTGTACGCAGTGTAGAAAACTACGGTGCGTTTGTAGAACTTGCCCCTAACCTTGCAGGACTTGCAGAAAGTAAGGACGGCGTAAAAGCAGGTCAGCAGGCAAGCGTTTACATAAAAAGCATCATTCCCGAAAAAATGAAAATTAAAATCATCATCATTGACACTTTTGATTACAAATACAATCCGCAAAAACCTAAGTATTACTGCAACGACAATCATATCGACAGATTCTTATATTCCCCCGAGGGTTGCAGTAAACTTGTGGAAACGGTATTTAATTGAATTTATAGCCATATCACAGCAGACTGTCAGTTTGGCAGTCTGTTTTTGCATAATTTACAAAACATTTGTTTGACTTTTTAGCCTTGAAATGCTAATATATTAGTATAAATTGAATAAGGAAGTGTAAAAATGCAAACGGCACTTGATATTATTATAATTGTTTTGCTTGTTATTGCAGTTGTTATGCTCGGCATTGTTATCCTTAATCAGCTAAAAAAAGCATCGGACAACAGCAACAGTGAAGAATTTAAAAGACTTGAGCAAACTATCCGTAACGAACAATCGGCATTACGACAGGAGCTTTCTTCATCAACTCAAATGTCAGTAAAAAATCTCGGTGATATGATTGCCGCAAGTCAGAATGCATACGCAATCAGCCAGAGTAAGAGCCTTGCTCAACTTGAGGAAAGATTAAAAACATTTTCGCTGACCAATGAACAACAGCTTGATAATATAAGGCACTCTGTTGAAAACCGACTTAATTATATTCAAGAAGATAACAATAAAAAACTTGAAGAAATGCGAAAAACTGTTGATGAGCGTTTACAGCAATCCATAGAAGAAAAAATGAACCGCTCATTTTCTCTTGTCAATGAGCGACTTGAGCAGGTTTATAAAGGTCTTGGAGAAATGCAAAGCCTTGCCGTCGGTGTAGGCGACCTCAAAAAAGTCCTTTCAAATGTGAAAACACGAGGTATTCTCGGAGAAATTCAATTATCCGCAATTTTAAGCGAAATTCTCTCGCCCGAGCAGTACGAAGAAAATGTCGCCACAAAAAAAGGTTCAAAAAATGTAGTTGAATTTGCAGTCAAACTTCCCTCCGACGATGATAAATTTATTTATCTGCCTATTGACTCTAAATTCCCGGGTGATACCTATGCGGCTTTGCGTGACGCCATTGACGAGGGCGACAAAATAAAAATTGACCTTGCCGCAAAAGCGCTTATCACAAGAATAAAAAGTGAAGCAAAGGATATTCACGATAAATACATAGATCCCCCCTACACCACCGAATTTGCAATTATGTTTTTGCCTTTCGAGGGATTGTACAGTGAAGCAGTAAACCGAGGTCTTGTTGAAATTTTACAGCGTGATTACAAGGTAAACATCGCAGGCCCGAGCACTATGGCGGCATTACTCAATTCATTGCAAATGGGCTTTAAAACTCTTGCCGTGCAAAAAAGAAGTGCCGAAGTATGGGAAATTTTAGGCGCAGTAAAACAGGAATTTGACAAATTCGGAGATGTGCTTGAGGCAACTCAACAAAGACTTGACCAAGCAAATAAGGAACTTGACAAACTCGTAGGCGTGCGTACAAGACAAATTCAGCGAAAGCTCAAAGATGTACAGACTCCTGCCAAAGAATTATCCGAAAAAATATTTGATGCCTAAAAATAAAGCGTACACCAAAACGGTGTACGCTTTTTCAGCATAAAATGACATTTTTACTTGAAAACAATTGCAAAGTATAGTAATATATAATTATCAGAATTGGAATGGTAATTGCAATGAATATTAATGAAGTTTATCTAAGAATAATTGAAACTGAAAATGACAGCGATGTTGTAAAGCTTGCGAAAAAGGAAGTTATGGTAATTCCGATTTTAATAAATGCAATGCTTGACGAAAATAATTGTCGTGCGCAAAATATACTTATCGACCTTAGCGAACAAACACCTCTCTTGGTGTATCCGTATTTTCAATACATAATACAGGCGCTTGACAGATATGATAATTTTACAGCTTGGAACACATGGAGAATTATAGCTAATCTTTTAATTGTTGATTATCTTGAGCTGTGGGAAGAAATTAAAGATAAATACTTTGCGGCCTTTAACAGTGAAAACATAGCAGAAATTCTTGTAGTTGTTTCAACCGCAAAATTCATTATAAAATACAAACCTAAGGATAAAGAAAAGATTACAATACTTGCAAGTGAATGTGTAAATAATGAATTTAAAATTTGCAACGAACCTGCCCCGCATTTAAATACAGTTGCAAAACAGGCAGTTGACGAATTTTTCAACAATTTGTAATAGCAATGTTAATAACTTGTCGGGAATTATAAAATAAAAATTATGATTTAGCATACTTTCGCCTAAATAATTATAATTGCTTTGCGAAGTATTTTTGCTAAACTGTAATTTAAACATTATCCCAACATTTAACCAAAACCTAATAAAAAACAAGAAAGCTGTACCTGAATACTCAAGTACAGCTTAATTTTATGCAAAATTTATTAAGTAAAATTACTTAATAAGGCTAACGCCGTCCATTTCTGCAGGCTGCTCTAAGCCCATAATCTGGAGCATAGTAGGAGCAATATCAGCAAGTCTGCCACCCTCACGAAGCTGGCAATCATAGCCTACTACACAGAAAGGGACAGGATTTGTTGTATGAGCTGTAAACGGTGAACCGTCAGCGTCTACCATCTTATCTGCATTACCGTGGTCGGCTGTGATAAGAGCAACACCGCCCATTTTCTTGATAGCCTCAACAACTCTGCCTACGCAAGTGTCAACAGCCTCAACAGCCTTTACAGCTGCCTCGAATACACCTGTATGACCAACCATATCACAGTTAGCGTAGTTTAAGATAATCATATCATACTTACCGCTCTCAATAGCAGGAACAAGCTTATCTGTAACTTCATAAGCGCTCATCTCCGGCTGTAAGTCATATGTTGCAACAGCAGGTGACTTAACAAGGATTCTGTCCTCGCCCTCATACTGCTTTTCAACACCGCCGTTGAAGAAGAATGTTACATGAGCGTACTTCTCTGTTTCGGCAATTCTAAGCTGTGTCATACCCTTGTTTGAAACATACTCGCCAAGTGTATTCTTAAGTGCCTGCGGCTTAAATGCAACATCAACATTTGGCATTGTAGCGTCATACTGTGTCATACATACAAAGTTTACAGGGAAAAATCCGTTCTTTCTCTCAAATCCCTTAAATTCAGGATCAACAAAAGTTCTTGTAATCTCTCTTGCTCTGTCAGGACGGAAGTTAAAGAAGATAACGCTGTCGTTTGGCTTAACCTGTGCGCCGCCGTCAACTACAACAGGAACTACAAACTCGTCTGTAACGCCGTTTTCATATGACTTTTCAATAGCACAGCATGGGCAATCGGCTTTTTCACCCTCGCCGTAAACCATAGCGGCATATGTCTTTTCAACTCTGTCCCAGTTATTATCACGGTCCATAGCATAGTATCTGCCTGAAACAGTAGCTACCTTACCTACACCGATTTCTTTCATCTTGTCGAGGAGCTCGTTCATAAATTCAGCGGCACTTGATGGCGGAACATCTCTGCCGTCGAGGAATGCGTGAACATATACATTCTCAAGGCCTTTCTTCTTAGCAAGCTCAAGAATACCGTAAAGGTGTGTATTGTGGCTGTGAACGCCGCCGCTTGAAAGAAGACCCATAAGGTGAAGTGCTGTACCGTTCTCAATAGCCTTATCCATTGCATTTACAATAGCCTCGTTCTCTTTGAGCTTATCTTCATTAATAGTTTTTGTAATTCTTGTAAGCTCCTGATATACGATTCTGCCTGCGCCCATATTTGTATGGCCAACCTCTGAGTTACCCATCTGACCGTCAGGAAGACCTACATCCATACCCGACGCACCAATCTGTGTTACAGGGTTTTCTGCAAAAAGTTTATCAATATTTGGCTTATTTGCTGCTTTAATAGCATTACCTTTCTCCGGTGCAATACCAAAACCGTCGAGAATCATAAGAATTAATGGTTTTTTCATAACATAAATCCTTTCTAAACATTACGGACGACACAGGGAACACTGACTGCAAATTTATTACAGTTATTTCCTTTTGCCGTCCGTACCCTAAAATTTAATTACTTGCTTGCTGCCTTTACAATAGCTGCAAATTTCTCAGCAACGAGTGAAGCACCGCCGATAAGACCGCCGTCAACATTTGTCTTTGAGAGGAGTTCGTCAGCATTGCCGTCATTCATTGAACCGCCGTACTGAATTGTAACAGCGTCAGCGTCAGCCTGTGTGTAAAGCTTAGCGATTGTAGCACGAATAAATGCGCAAACTTCTTCAGCCTGGTCAGCTGTAGCAGTCTTGCCTGTACCGATAGCCCATACAGGCTCGTAAGCGATAACGATGTTCTTAAGCTCGTCAGCTGTAACATTGAAGAGGTCAAGTTTAATCTGTCTTGCGATAACTTCCTCTGTAATGTCGCACTCACGCTCCCAAAGAAGTTCGCCGACACATACGATTGGCTTTAAGCCTGCAGCAAGAGCAGCCTTTGTTCTCTTGTTTACAGTTTCGTCTGTTTCGCCGAAATACTGTCTTCTCTCGCTGTGACCGAGAACTACATACTCAACACCCATTTCCTTGAGCATAAGAGCAGAAATTTCGCCTGTGAAAGCGCCGCTCTCTGCCCAGTGGCAGTTTTCGGCACCGATTTTTACATTTGAGCCCTTTGTTGTTTCAAGAGCTACGCTTAAATCTACGAAAGGAACGCAAGCGATTACTTCGCAGTCAGCATCCTTTACAGCAGGAACAACAGCCTCAAGAAGTGCCTTAGCCTCTGAAGGTGTCTTATTCATTTTCCAGTTACCGGCAATAATTGCCTTTCTCTTTGTCTTGTCCATTGTAATATTCCTTTCCGATAAATAATTTATAAGAAATTAAAAATTGTTGTCTGTTATTGTTGATAAATAACATTAGCCTGCATGGCCATAAGTGTTTTATCAACTCTCTCCTTAAGCAATTGTTTAGGAAGTGCCCCAACAAAGCCCTTTGTACCCATTTCGCCGACATATACACCCGGAAGAATGGCAAATTTTATCCAAGCCTCAAGCACATAGCTGCCATCGTTATTAACAGAAAGTTTTAAAAACTGCGGAGCGGTAAGAAGGCCTACACCTTTTTTCCAATACTGTTCCCCGTTTTTCTGAACAAACTCAAAATTCTCTCTGTACATAAACTTGCCAAATGCGTCAAAAACCGCATTAGAGTTAAAAGGAGAAGTAAATTTAATTATTGTTCTCGACATATTTATTATATCCTAAATATTGTGTAAACCATTAAGGGCGGAAAACTCCGCCCCTATTGATTTTATAGATTAATTTTTGTCAGCGATAACTGCGATACCCGGAAGAACCTTGCCCTCGAGGTACTCAAGAGATGCGCCGCCGCCTGTTGAGATGTGGCTCATCTTGTCAGCAAAACCGAGCTGAATAACAGCTGCAGCAGAGTCGCCGCCGCCGATGATTGTTGTAGCGTCTGTTTCTGCAAGAGCCTTAGCAACAGCAATTGTGCCCTTTGCAAGTGTTGGGTTCTCAAATACGCCCATAGGTCCGTTCCAAACAACTGTCTTAGCTGTCTTAACTGCATCTGCAAAGAGAGCCTGTGTCTTTGTACCGATATCAAGACCTTCCATATCAGCAGGGATAGCAGAAGAATCTACAACCTCAACCTCGATTGGAGCGTCGATTGGATCAGGGAATGTCTTAGAAACTGTTGTATCTACAGGGAGAAGGAGCTTTTTGCCGAGCTTTTCAGCCTTAGCCATCATTTCCTTACAGTAGTCAATCTTTGTATCGTCAACGAGTGAAAGACCAACTTCCTTGCCTTGAGCCTTTAAGAATGTGTAAGCCATACCGCCACCGATGATGAGTGTATCGCATTTCTCAAGGAGGTTAGAAATAACATTGAGCTTATCTGCAACCTTAGCGCCGCCGAGAATAGCAACGAATGGGCGAACAGGAGTTTCAACTGCATTGCCGAGGTAGTTGATTTCCTTCTGCATGAGGTAACCAACTGCTGTATCCTTGATGTGGTCTGTAACACCTGCTGTTGAGCAGTGTGCACGGTGAGCTGAACCGAAAGCGTCCATTACGAATACATCTGCAAGAGATGCAAGCTCTGATGAGAATGGCTCAAGGTTCTTGGTTTCTTCTTTTCTGAATCTTGTATTCTGAAGAAGAACAACATCGCCGTCCTTCATTTCTGCAACTGCCTTTTTAGCGTTCTCACCTACAACTTCGTCATCGTCAGCAAAGATAACTTCCTTGCCGAGGAGCTCAGAAAGTCTTACTGCAACAGGAGCAAGTGAGAATTTAGCCTCAGGGCCGTTCTTCGGCTTGCCGAGGTGTGAGCAAAGAATAACCTTACCGCCGTCTGCGATAAGCTTTTTAATTGTAGGAAGAGCTGCTGTAATTCTGTTATCATTTGTAATAACGCCGTCTTTGAGCGGAACATTAAAGTCAACACGAACGAGAACTCTTTTACCTTTTACATTGATGTCATCAACTGTAACCTTATTAAGATTCATTATTGAACAATCCTTTCTAATAGAAGAATAATGTAAAAATATAGCATTTTTACAGTCAATTATATTATATATCAAAACATTGGTTTTATCAATATAAATCTAAAAAATTTCGAGCAATTCCAAAAAAATTTTCGTATAATAATTGAATTTACGGATTTTTTATGCACAAAATATTTATGAGATTTACTTCAAAACATCGCTCCATTTGTGGTTATGCAGTTCGCCCATACTCTGCAGCTGCGGATAATTCCACTGTCTTAGCACTTCATATGTTGCAATGGCAACTGAATTTGAAAGATTCAGACTTCTTGCCTCGTCAATCATAGGTATTCTGACCGTGCTTTCGGGATACTGCATCAAAAGTTCTTCGGGCAGTCCCTTGGTTTCCTTTCCGAAAATAATATAGCAGTTATCGGGATACTCGGCATCTGAATGAATATGAGTACCCTTTGTTGAAAAGAGAAAATACCTGCCTCCCTTTGTTTTTTCGAGAAAATCGTTTAAATCATCGTAATATGTAATATCAAGCAAGTGCCAATAATCAAGACCTGCTCTCTTTAGTTTTTTGTCATCAATATAAAAACCAAGAGGACGGACAAGGTGCAGACTTGCTCCCGTTGCGGCGCAGGTTCTTGCAATATTGCCTGTATTCTGCGGAATTTCAGGCTCTACCAGCACAATATTAAGCTTTGCCAAATCTTATCACTCCAAAAATTCAAAATTCTGTTTTATTCTATTTTAAATCGTAAACAATAATATTGCAAGAACAATCTTGCTCAAATAATAAATACAATTTTTACAGGAGGAAAGACTTATGTATCATTCGCCGATGACAGACATTATGAAAGGTGTTGCCTTAGGTATGATGGCAGGCATAGCGGTTGGCTGCTGCGGAAGAAAAATGTATGACGAAAATCCAAAGCTTAAAAGAAAAGCCAGCAAAGCAATCCACACAATGGAATCCATGCTCGACACCGCACACTATATGTTCAGATAAAAAATCGGCAGTATCATTTTTTAGTGATGCTGCCGATTTTCAGTGTTGAATAAATTATGGTTCAGTAAACTTTCTTTATTTTTTGGCGGATAATTTAGCGTTAGCTAAAATTTCAATGTCCGTTCAAAACCTAAACTAAATCATAATTTAGTACCGCATAACAAGCATAAAACCGCTTATTATGCGGTGCTTTTTATAAGTATTTTAAAATTACATTCCATTCCCGTAAAAGTTTGTCGAGTGTAAATGCCGCATTTGCAGGACTTGTTGACGGAAGTTTTATCGCCTCAATTTGTGTAAACGGATAAATATGCTTTTTATACAGTTTATCGGCGGTCGAACCGTTTGTAAAAATTTGCGATATATTTGCCGTCTGTAAAATCGGCTCAATATCATTTGGCACAACATTCTTTATTGAGCTGTCGCTTGAACCTGTAATTGTGCAGGACTTTATAACATCCCACAAAGCTATGCCGTTACTTAGCAACAGTTGTTTTTTCTCTTCCGTGTTTTCGGGAACGCTTTCATTTAAAAGATTGGCAAGAACTTTCCAAAAGCGGTTTTGCTTATGCCCGTAGAAAAACTCCGCCTCCCGTGATTTTACAGACGGAAAACTGCCGAGAATTAATATTTTTGAATTTCGGTTAAACACAGGCGGTATGGTGTGCAGCAGCCGTAATTCTTCTTGTATGTTTATTTTTGCCATAGCTGTTTTAATCTCCGATTAAATATTTTTTACTTGTGATTTATTCATTTTTACAATTATTACGGCTATTGCAAATACAATAAATTCAGTCAGAGGAAAAGACCACCAAATTCCCATAATATTAAAGTTATTGTTCAACAACCACATAAGAGGAAACAATAAAACTCCTTGACGAAGTACCTGAATAACCATACTCGGTACAATTTTACCCATTGCCTGAACATAAGTGGCAATCATGGTAGATACCCCGCCAAAGCAATAGCTAAGCGCCATTATTCTTATTGCAGGTATTCCGACAGAACACATTTTTTCCGATGCGGAAAACAACAAAAGTATTTGTCGCGGAAACAATACCAGTAAAAGTGTACCTACAGCCATTATAATCACCGCTATCGCAGTTCCGCTGTGATATGTCCGATTAACCCGTTCGTATTTTTTTGCACCGTAATTATAACGCATAATCGGCAAACAACCTTGAATTAAACCGTTTACCGACATAAATATTAACTGCTGTACCTTAAAATACGCTCCGAAAAAAGCCACTGCCGTATCAGAATATGTGACTAAAAACAGATTGACAAAAGTTATCATTAATGAACTTAAAACATTCATTGCAAACGAAGGCAATCCATATCCAAATATATTTTTTAACATATGAAAATCAAAAACAAAACTCTTGATTTTCAGTTTTACCTTTTGCTTAGTAAATATAAGTACATATAATGAAATCAGCATTGACAAAACATAGCCTAAAACGGTTGCCAAAGCAGCTCCTTTAATTCCCATTTCAGGAAAAGGACCTATTCCGAAAATAAGCAATGGGTCAAACACAAGATTAAAAACCACTCCCGCAATCTGAAACCACATAGGAGAAATCATATTGCCTGTAGCTTGCAGCATTTTTTGAATTGCAATATGTACCATATTCGGCACTTGCATAAATGCACAAATCTGCATATATATACAGCCATATTCAAAAATTTGACTGTCCTCCGTAAAGGCAGAATAGTACGGTGTCATAGTCAAAAGTACAATTATATTAACAATTATACCAACCGATATCGACAAAATCAATCCCATTGTAACAACAGAATTTGCCTTGTCCTGCCTTTTTTGCCCCAAATAACCGGCAATCAAAACATTTATTCCGACTCCAATCCACACCGAAAGTGAATTCATTAAATTTGTAATCGGAAAAGACAAAGATACTGCCGCAAGAGCTTGCTCATTAATGCAGGCAACAAACATACTGTCTATCATATTATATGAATATTGCAAAAACATAGAAATCATAGGCGGCAAGCACATCTTAATTATTAATCTGTTTATAGGTTGATATTCCATTTTGTTACAGGTTTCCATAAAACTCCCTCCAAAACAAAAAAGTCACACCCCGCAAAGGGTGTGACGAAAAAACTTTGTCGAAAAATTCACACAAATTTTCTACTTACATTATAGCACGGTACAAGTATTTGTCAAATAAAAGTTATACAGAGAACCATTAAAATATTCTCTTTTGACTTTACTGATTGAGAATTTCTCTAGCAACAAACACACCGCTTGCGCTTGCGTGTGACAAGGAATGAGTTACACCACTGCCGTCGCCGATAATATAAAGTCCTTTATGAAGCGACTCAAGGTGTTCGTCAACTTCAACTTCCATATTGTAGAATTTAACCTCAACGCCATAGAGCAATGTATCATCATTCGCTGTACCCGGCGCAATATTATCAAGGGCATAAATCATTTCAATAATGCCGTCAAGTATTCTCTTCGGCAATACAAGACTAAGGTCACCCGGTGTAGCCGACAGTGTAGGAGTAACCAGACCTTCCTCAATTCTTTTAGGGTTACTTCTGCGGCCACGGATTAAATCGCCAAAACGCTGAACAATTACTCCTCCGCCGAGCATATTACTAAGTCTTGCAATGCTTTCGCCGTAACCGTTACTGTCTTTAAAGGGTTCTGAAAAATGCTTGCTTACGAGCAACGCAAAGTTTGTATTCTCCGTTTGTTTTTCCTTGTCCTCATAACTGTGACCGTTTACTGTAATAATGCCGTTTGTGTTTTCTGTAACTACACTACCCTTAGGATTCATACAGAATGTACGCACATTATCCTCGAACTGCTCTGTACGATATACGATTTTACTTTCATAAAGTTCGTCTGTTAGATTTGCAAAAATTACAGCAGGCAGTTCAACACGAACACCAATGTCAACTCGGTTAGATTTTGTCGGAATTTTAAGGTCATTGCAAACTTTTTCCATCCATTTACTTCCACTTCGACCAACTGAAACAATACATTTTTCACATTCGTAACTTTCTTTTTCGGTGTTAATGATATATCCTTTATCATCACCCAAAATTTCAATATTGCTGACAGGAGTGTCAAAGTAAAAATAGACCTTATCCTTAAGAAAATTATATATGTTATTCAACACAATGTAGTTCTTATCAGTACCGAGATGGCGAACAGATGCGTCCAATAAATTAAGTTTGTTCTGCAAACAAAGTTTTTTAAAGCCTGAACCTGCTGTTGAATACAATTTAGTACCGCTACCGCCGTACTGCATATTTATATCATCAACATAGTGCATTAATTCAATAGCCTTTTTCTTGCCGATATATTCATATAAAGTACCGCCGAAATCATTGGTAATGTTATATTTACCGTCAGAAAAAGCACCTGCGCCGCCAAATCCGCTCATTATTGAACAAGTTTTGCAAGAAATACATTTTTTTACCTTGTCGCCGTCAATAGGGCATTTTCTTTTTTCAAGCAAATGACCCTCTTCAAAAACAGCAACCTTGAGGTCTGAATTGTTAGTAATTAATTCATAGGCAGAAAAAATACCGCCCGGGCCTGCACCGACAATAATTACATCATATTTTTTCATCATTTTTCATTTTTCTCCTTTATGTTAAAAAGTAAAGCGTAAAGGCAAATAAAAAAACCACCAAAAACAACTATAATATGCCCCTACTCGGGGATTATAGTTAAACAGTTTAAGGCAGTTTGTAGATACACCCGTCCGTATTACGAGTTTATATAATCTTTGAACCTGCAATATTATAGCAAATTATGTTACAACCGTCAATAGCTATTGTTATTTTTATGTAAATTAGAGGGATATTCATTATCAGTTTGGCATTTAAATTTAGCTAACGCTAAATTATCCGCTCAAAAATAAAAAAGTTTACTCAATTTTTTCAAAAATTGCGGGTTTGGCAGAGCCCATAAATACTTTCCGTTTACGCAATCTGACGATAGCCAAACAGCTTGCTGTTTGGCGGCTTGAACAAATAGGCGAAAGCCTTTGCGAGAGCAATAAGAAAAGAAATTCGTTATTTCATTAACAAAATACAGGTCTTTTCTTAACGGCTGTCGCCTGTTTTGACAAACTAAGTGCAAGCACGCAAACAGCGTGGCTGTTTGCGCCCAATAAATTGTTATATCGGAAGATATTATGGGCGCTGCCCAAACCTGCAAGCCTTTAAAAAGGCTTGACCTGAATTTTTTAATTATTTCGCTTAAATTGGTGCATTAAACCCCAAATTTACAATCTCAACTAACCAAAAAGGGACAGTCATCAGACTGTCCCAAAAATATTAGGTTATTATTCGCAACCGAGAATTTTCTTTGCGTTAAGAACTCTCTCGGGTGTTGGCGGATCAATGCCCTCAAGTTTATAGTCGATGCCAAGTTCTTTCCACTTATACACTCCAAGTGTGTGGTACGGCAACACTTCAACTCTCTTGACATTTTTAAGAGTTTTTATAAAATCGGCAAGACGATACAGATACTCGTCATAGTCGCTCCTCTGCGGAACAAGTACATGGCGAATCCATACGGGTTTACCCATATCCGAAAGCTCTCTTGCCATTTGCAGAATATTAACATTAGTCTGCCCGGTAAGAATTTTGTGCTGTTCATCATCAATATGCTTAATATCGAGTAACAACAAATCCGTATATTGCATAAGCTCTTTCCACTTTGAGTAGTAAGGTTCTTCTGTAGTAAACGGGTTTCCGCTTGTATCAAGCGTTGTATTTATACCGAGCTTTTTTGCCTTTTTAAAAAAGTCAATAAGAAAATCAATCTGTAAAAGCGGCTCTCCTCCACTAACTGTAATACCGCCCTCACTTTTCCAGTAAGGGCGATATGCGATAGCTTTTTTAAGCAATTCTTCTGCTGTGTAAGGTGTACCCTTACTCATTTGCCAGGTGTCGGGATTGTGGCAGAATTGACAGCGCATTGCGCAACCGCTCAAAAATACTACATATCTTACACCCGGTCCGTCAACAGAACCAAAGCTCTCGAGTGAGTGGACATAGCCGACTAACTCTTTATCTTCCATTATTAAATTACATTGACTTGTGGCAAGTTCTTGCGATTACATCGAGCTGCTGCTCTCTTGTAAGGTCAATGAACTTAACAGCGTAACCTGATACACGGATTGTGAAGTTAGCGTACTCTTCCTTCTCAGGATGCTCCATAGCATCGATGAGCTTTTCTGTACCGAATACGTTTACATTGAGGTGGTGTGCACCCTGATCGAAGTAACCGTCAAGTACATTTACAAGGTTGTTTACACGCTCGTCATCGTTGTGACCGAGTGCATCCGGGCTGATTGTCTGTGTATTTGAAATACCATCGAGTGCATACTCGTATGGAAGTTTAGCAACAGAGTTAAGTGAAGCAAGAAGACCGCTCTGCTCTGCACCGTAAGATGGGTTAGCACCAGGTGAAAGTGGCTCGCCTGCTTTTCTGCCGTCAGGAAGTGAACCTGTAGCCTTACCGTATACAACATTTGATGTAATTGTAAGGATAGATGTTGTAGGCTCTGAATCTCTGTATGTGTGGCAGTATCTGATCTTGCTCATAAACTTACGGAGAAGGTTTACAGCGATTTCGTCTGCTCTATCATCGTTGTTGCCGTATCTTGGGAACTCACCGTCGATCTCGAAGTCAGTAGCAATACCGTCTTCATCACGGATAACCTTAACCTTAGCATACTTAATAGCGCTGAGTGAGTCAACTACATGTGAGAAACCTGCGATACCTGTAGCAAATGTACGACGGCAGTTAGTATCAATAAGAGCCATCTCGGCAGCTTCATAGTAATACTTGTCGTGCATATAGTGAATCATATTAAGTGTACCTACATAGAGGTGAGCAAGCCAATCCATCATAGCGTCATACTTCTTGATAACCTCATCATAGTCAAGGTATTCAGAAGTAATCGGTCTGTATTCAGGACCTACCTGTACCTTTGTCTTCTCATCAACACCGCCGTTGATAGCGTAAAGAAGACACTTAGCAAGGTTAGCACGAGCGCCGAAGAACTGGATTTCCTTACCGGTTTCTGTTGCAGATACGCAGCAGCAGATTGAGTAATCATCGCCCCATACCGGACGCATAACATCATCGTTCTCATACTGAATTGAGCTTGTCTGAACAGAGATCTTAGAAGCGTACTTCTTAAAGCCCTCAGGAAGTCTTGAAGAATAAAGAACTGTGAGGTTTGGCTCAGGTGAAGGGCCCATATTCTCAAGTGTGTGGAGGAAACGGAAGTCGTTCTTTGTAACCTGTGAACGGCCGTCCATACCGATACCTGCAACTTCAAGAGTAGCCCATACAGGGTCACCTGAGAAGAGCTGGTTGTAGCTTTCGATTCTTGCGAACTTAACCATACGGCACTTCATAACAAAGTGGTCAACAAGCTCCTGTGCCTGTGCCTCTGTAAGTGTACCGTTCTCAAGGTCACGCTCAATATAAATGTCGAGGAATGTAGAAACTCTGCCTACGCTCATTGCAGCGCCGTTCTGAGTCTTGATAGCTGCGAGGTAACCAAAGTAGAGCCACTGAACAGCTTCTTTAGCGTTCTTAGCAGGCTGTGAAATATCAAAGCCGTAGATTGCAGCCATTTCTTTCATGCCGTTAAGAGCCTTGATCTGATCTGCGATTTCCTCTCTGAGCTGGAAGTCGCCTCTTCTCATACCCTGACGGTTTGTTTCGGCGAAGTCTTCCTTCTTGCACTCGATAAGGTAATCAATACCGTAAAGAGCAATTCTTCTGTAATCGCCAACGATTCTGCCTCTGCCGTATGTATCCGGAAGACCTGTAAGAATCTTGTTGTGACGAGCTACCTTCATTTCAGGTGTGTAGATATCGAATACACCCTGGTTATGTGTCTTGTGATATTTTGTAAAGATTTCGTGAAGCTTAGGGCTTGGCTCATAACCGTACATCTGGCATGACTGTTCAGCCATCTTAATGCCGCCGTAAGGCATAAATGCACGCTTTAAAGGCTTGTCAGTCTGAAGACCGACTACCTGCTCAAGATCCTTAAGATCTTCGTCGATGTATGCTGCGCCGTAAGCTGTGAGTGAGGTAACAACCTCAGTCTCCATATCAAGTACGCCGCCCTTGCTTCTTTCTTCTTTCTGAAGTTCTTTAAGTTTGCCCCAAAGCTTTTCTGTAGCCTCAGTAGGACCTACGAGGAAAGACTCATCGCCGTCATATGGCTTGTAGTTTTTCTGGATAAAGTCTCTGACATTGATTTCAGATTCCCAAAGTCCGCCAACAAAATTACTCCATTCGGAACGCATAGAATAACCCCCTGTATTTCAAAAATAAAACCGACAAGGCTCAAACCGTGATTGATTTGAACCGTCGGCATTTCAAGCATTTTCAATAGACGAGATTAACTCTCATTGAATTGATTTTATTGCTTTTTGCCGAAACGGCAATGTAAGCCTTGCGTTGCTGATTTATTGTTTCCGTCACAAAATCAGCATATATAAAATACCACATTTTTTTGCTAAAGTCAAGGATTTTCAAAAATTACCAATGCTTTTTATTTTTGCCTAAAAAAGCCGAATTTTCCATATATTTTTTGCCTATAGCGCCGCCGATTTTCGGTATATTTTTTAATATGTGAAAAATTTAACAATTACTTGTTTTTTATTATTTGTTTTTACATAAATTTTGTTGATTTTTGTTCTGTTCTTTACAAGCGGCAAAAACATTTCAGTACTTTAAAACGCAAAATCGGTAAAATAAATTCATTAAAATCACAAAGATCACAAAGAAATTATTTTTTGATTTTTCTTAATTTTCTTATATAAGCAAAAGTTTCTTCTTCTCCCTTTTCACTCAGCATTGTAAGTAATTCTTCAAGCAGTTTCTCTGTGTTTTCGTGCATACGGTGTTTGCCCTTTACCCTGCCGAAGTAATCCAAAGAATCTCTGTCTTTGTAATTTGAACCGTTATATATTTTACTTGCGGCGACCCTGTCACAAAACATTTCGATTACATAATTAAGCGGCATTTCCACATTTTCTATCTGCTTTGTCTTAGGATTGTAGTCATTCCAATACTCGTAGTGATGACGGTTTCTGCCCTTATGATGCATCCATGCCTTTGAATAGCCGTAAAGCTCCCTTTCTTTTTCGTTAGGACTTCTGTTGCCCTGGTAGTACTTTGCACCCGGAATAAACTCTGTCGGTGAATATTTTGAAAGGTCGTGCCTTAACCCCTGCCAAAGTATTCCTGCCTTTGCACAGTGAGCAATAACCTTATGCCTGTGTCTTGTAATCGTTCTGAAGTGTTTTATAAAATGTAACATATCCAATCACCAAACATATTCTAACATATTTCACGGGGATTTTGTTGAATATTTAAATATTTCTTGAACTTTTTAAAAAAAACATATATAATAATGTAATAAAATAAACTAAAAGACACAAACGAAAGGAATAATTTGATGAATTTTAAATCCATTAATCGTAAATCCTTTATTCTTACGCTTGCGGCAGTGCTTGGCGTATCGGTAATAGTAACCGCTGTGGCAGGTAGAACTTCCGATAATTCAGTACCTGCCGACAATAAAAATATTAATACAACTCAACCTTCGTCGGCAAACAGCAAACAGCCGACCGTTATTGTAACGGGCGAAACCGCCGATATAAGCATTGGATGTAATGAAATAAAAATTATCACTCCGTCGGAGGCAACCGCCGAAGAACTTGTAAAATCAAAGTGGTCAAGCAGTGACAACAATATCGTTACCGTTGATGACGGCGGAAGAATTGACGGCTTAAGCGAGGGTACGGCTACAATTACCGCACAGATAGGCAACACCCGCCATACCTACAATATTACGGTTGCCGCTCAGTCGCAGAGCATTTATGACGGATATTCAACCTGCTATCTTGCAAACACCGATGTGCTGAATGAAAATCTTAATAATATTTACGAGAAAAATCCTTATTTTATTAAAGTCAATCGCTCGCAAAACTGCGTTACGGTTTACACTTATGACAAAAACGGCGAATATACTGTTCCTGTCCGTGCAATGATTTGTTCAACCGGTATTAACAAAGCTACCGTTCTCGGCGACGATTTCTACATTTACTACAAGCAGGAATGGAATCCGCTTTTCAATGATGTTTACGGTCATTATGTATCGGGATTTTACGGCGATTATCTTTTTCATTCCGTTCCATATGAAGACGCAAGCGCCGACACACTCGAAACCGAGGAGTTCAACAAACTCGGAGATGAGGGTTCACTCGGCTGTGTAAGAATGGAAACCGCAGATGTAAAGTGGATATATGATAATTGTCCCGAAAACACACCCGTAACCGTTTACGATGACAACAATCCGGGCCCGCTCGGCAAACCGGAGGCAATTAAAATTACCGACCATACCTGTGGCTGGGACCCTACCGACGATGATCCGCAGAACCCGTATGCAGCAAAGACACCTGAAATTCACGGTGCAAGCGATTTGACTATAACCAAAGGCGAAACCGCCGACCTGCTTGAGGGTGTAACCGCTGTTGACACCTGTTCAAACGATATTACAGATAAAATCTCCGTAACAGGCAATGTTCTTACCGATAAAGTCGGTACATATAAGCTGACTTACAGCGTTGAAGACACAATGCACCGCACAAAAAGAATTGATGTTACCGTCAAGGTAGTTTAAAATTATGGTTTAGCAGAGTGTTTTGACAAGTAATTATAAAAGTTATAAAAGTTTGGTCAACCTTTTCAAAGAGGTTGTGGGTGTGGGCAAAGCCCACAAATACTTTCCGCTTACGCAATCTGACGATAGCCGAACAGCTTGCTGTTTTGCGGCTTGAACGAATAGGCGAAAGTCAATGCGAGAGCAATAAAAGAAAACATACTTAATCTTCATAGGCAACGCAATGCGTTGCCTATATTTTTGGCATTTCCGTTTACAACGGCTACCGCCTGTTTTTTCAAATTCTGTTTTACGCACACTGACAGCAGGCTGTAAGTGCATAATAATTTGTTATATCAGAAGATTTTTATGGGCGCTGCCCAAACCCGCAATTTTTGAAAAAATTGAGTAAACTTTTTTTGTTTTTGGGAGGATAATTTAGCGTTAGCTAAATTCAATGCCCGACCGACACTCCGTTAGACCATAATTCACCCCAACTTTTAATAAAAAATCTGATAACAAGATAAAAATTACGGCTGTTGCTTAAATCGCAACAGCCGTTTAATTTATCCAAAAACTTTTAAAATCTCGTCCTTATGAGCCATAATTGCATCATACCCCTCTTGAATAGTATCGTCAACACTGTCGATAGAAAAAAGGGCGGTATTTTCATTCTTTATCTGCACGGCAAGGTCGGCAAGCTTCATTGATTCTCTTGTACTATCAATGGAATACACATCGAGAGCACGCCATATAACCTTAATAAGTCCGTCAAGACCTGCATCCGGTTTATACTGCAAAATATCAAATCCGATTGCAAGCACCTTGCCTACGCCCATATCCTTTAACACTCTTACAGGCAGGTTGTCCTTTGAACCGCCGTCAACAAAGTCATATTCTTTATACGGGCAGGTTGTGTAAATTGCAGGAAACGACATACTCGCTCTTACCGCAACATCGAGCGGAACATCTGTAAGATAGTGTATATGCTCTCTTTCAAGGTGTTCGTCATAGGTTGTAAAAATACATTCGTCTGTTGTCATTGTGTCAACGGTACAGACAGAAAGATTAATCGGCAAAGACTTAAAATCATTTTCAAGTCCCTTTGAGGCAAGCACTTCTTTTACAACATCAGAAATTATTTCGCCGTTTTTTATGCCGTTTTTCTGAATTTTTTTATAAACGATAAACTGCGCAAGTGCCTTGAATATAAGTCCGTTGTCAATTTCGGCAAGAATTTTCCAATATTTTTTTGCTACCTCGTGCATTTCTTTCGGTTCAAGCCCCATAGCAACCAACATTGCCATAATCGAACCCGAGCTTGTTCCCGAAACATATTCGGGTCTTATGCCAAGTTCATATAAAGCGGTTACCGCACCGATGTGAGCAATACCCTGCAATCCGCCGCCTGAAAAAACAAATCCAATCGCATCTTTTCTGTCTTTCATAATTTTTCGCAATCCTTATCTTTATTAATAAAATTTGTACACATTACAATAAGATTCGGTTTCCACAAAGTAATCGTACCAATTGTAAAACTCGTCAAAGCTGTAATCCTCCGAAATCAAGTCATAATTCTTGAATTTTGTATTCTCTGTAATATACTTAATTACCTTGTCTTTGTCGGCAAGTCTTGAAATGTAAACTGTAATTTCATTCTCATTCGCAAGTTTTAAGTCCGTTTTGATAGCCTGCATACTGTCGGTCTTTTCCTTTTCACTGCCGTTATTCATATAACCGTCCATAAACTCGGTAATCTTTCCGTTGGTAATTACTCCCCTCTTCTCTGCAAAATTCTCAAGCTCATTTGCAAGGGTAGGCGAAAAGTCGGGTGTCTGAACAATCATAGTTTCATCGTAATTTGCAAGCTTGTCAATGCTCTTGTTCCACTCAAGCATTGCAGTGCCGACAAATACGCATTTAGAAGTCTGCGGAGTGTAAAGCTCCGTCTTTACACCGTACATATAGTACGGCTTTACAGTGATATATCCGATTGCACAGGTAACCGCAAGGCAAATCGGTACGGCTGTTGTGAGCCATTTTTTACCCGTAACTCTTGTAAATTTAATAAGTGCAAGCACAAATATAGTTACAAGCATCGGCAAAGACGCCATAATGTAGCGGTCGCTGTTAAACGGAGAAACAAGCGAAATTGCAACAAAATAAACAAGTGACGGAACAAAAGCCATAAATGCGGTACGAGAAAGTTTTTCCTTTCTGACAAAGCGCAGGTAAATCCAAAAACCGATAAGAGCAGCACTGCAGAGAGCAAGCAGCCATATTTGATTTAAGAACACATCTTTGGCAAGCACCTGAATGTATGTGCCGATTTTATACGCAAAATAAGTAACAACGGTAATCGGGTCAATTGAAATGCTAAGCGAACCGAAACCACGGTTGCCGCCGAGCACATTCGTAATGATGTACGGATAAATACAAAGTGCCGCCGCACTGCCGAGAACAGCAGTAATTATGTACTTTATTAAATCCTTTATGTTTCTTTCCTTAATTTGGAACACAAGCATAATAAGACCTGTAAGTCCCTCAAACAAGATGAAGTAATACTGCGTAAGCGTGCCAAGCAATGTTATAAGCCCTAAAATCAAGAAATCGGTAAATTTTGCGGTATTCTTTCTCTCAAAGATTTTCAGGTTCATATAAATCATTGAAAGCACAAAAAATGTAAGCGTTGCGTACATTCTCAAATAAATAGTCATTGTAGTACAGGCAATACTGAACGCAAAAGCGCCTGTCGCTATGAGAGCATAGAGATTATTTTTGGTAATTCTCTTTACGATTTTAAACAGCATAATCAAAATGCCTGCCATTGCAAGAACATTTATCGAAAACGCAAAATATCTTGAAAATTGATTTGGAAACAGCGAGCATACAGTATGCACAAGTCCGTAGTAAAAAGGCGGATGAGAAGCGTCAATTATTTGATTTTCATAAACCTGTTCATAATTAAAGCGATCACCGTCCGATACGGAAAGATAGTCGATAAAATCGGCACCGCTGTTCCATTCACCGTCAGTTTTGAGTGTATTAGCCGAATTTGCGAGATTATATGTCAAAAGCTCGTCCTCGTGATAGCCCTGTTTGTTCATCATAAAAACAGTGCTTAGCGCAAGGCTTAAAACTATGACAACAGCAAGAAAAATTCTTGATTTTTTGTCTGAAATATTCATATATTACCTCATATTTTTATCCGTTCTGAATTTTAAAAAATATTATACCAAAATTTTACCATATAGTAAACATACAAAACATTGGTTTTTATATGTAATTTTTCAAATATTTACTGTGCTTTAACTAAACAAGAGCAAAAACAATGTACCATTATTTATTTTAACGAACGAATGTGACTTTTGTGTTACAAAGAAAAAATTATTTTGTATAAAAATCAAGCCGACACAGATGTTTTTATTTTATCGGTTAAATCCCGTTTTTCAAAAATACTTAATAAATTCTCTTATATAAAAAACTCTTTCATTGCCGCAATCATCTTATCCATTTCTTCATCTCTACCTATAGAAATTCTTAAGTAGTTATCAATTCTCGGAACATTAAAATATCTGATAAAAATTTTCTTGGTTTTCAGATATTCAAATATTTCTTTTGCAGAATGTTCTTTATGAGTGGCAAAAAGAAAGTTTGTTGCGCTCTTTTTTACATCAAAGCCAAGCGCAATGAGTTCATCCCTTACCCTCTCTCTTGTAGCGATAACCTTATTAACACATTCCTTAAAGTATTCCTCGTCATTCACAGACGCAGTACCGACCTCAAGTGCAATGCTGTCCATAACATATGAATTGTATGAATTTTTAACGGTTTCAAGCGTAGCAATCAACTCTTCACTGCCGATTGCAAAGCCGATACGCATACCTGCGAGTGAGCGTGACTTTGAAAAGGTTTGAGTAACAAGCAGATTTTCGTACTTCTTTGTAAGTTCCACCGCCGACTCTCCGCCAAAGTCAACATAAGCCTCGTCAATAATAACAACGCTGTCGGGATTATGCTCAACAATGTCGATTACAAAGTCAAGCGGTTTGCAAATGCTCGTCGGCGCATTCGGGTTTGGAATAATAATACCGCCGTTCTCCGTATAGTAATCTTCGGCGTGAATTTCAAAATTTTCGTCAACAGGGATGGTTTTATACGGAATTTTTATAAGCGAACACCATACAGGATAAAAAGAATAGGTAATATCAGGATATAAAATCGGCTTATCAGAATTAAAGAAAGCCATAAAAGACAATGCTATTACATCATCCGAGCCGTTGCCGACAAATACATTATTTCTTTTTACATTATATCTTTGAGCAATGGCATCTTTTAAAATTATCGAATCCGAATTAGGATATTTTTTTAGCCCCTCACTGTTCTGTGCGTATTTTTCAAAAACTTTTTTAACCTGCGGTGACGGCGGATAGGGATTTTCGTTTGCGTTAAGTTTAATCATATCCTTATCGTTTGACTGTTCACCTGCTACATACGGTTTTATTTTTATAAGATTTTCTCTCCATTTTCCCTGCATTTTGATTTCTCCTTTTATAAATATTTTTTAACAATCGGGCAATAGCCTTTGAAATCAACGGATTATCCGCCCCGAAAAAAAGTTTGTCAGCCTAAAAAGGCTTGACCTGAATTTTTAAATTATTTCGCTTAACCCGTGCGCTAAGCCATAATTTATCCCAACTTTTGATAAAGAACCACAAAATTTTTCTTAAATTCCAAAACAGGTCACGAAAAATCGTGACCTGTAATTAACTGTGTACATTGTAAACAGCGAAAAAGCGTTAAGCCTTTGCCTTGGCGTCACTCTTAAAGAGTGCTGTAAGAGTTTTATTATCTGCTGTACCTGACTGTTTAAGTCCGCTCGCTTTTTGGAAATCTTTTACAGCCTTTTGAGTAACTTCGCCGTAATAACCCGTCACATTACCCTTATCTGTAATGTAACCAAGGTCAAACAAACGCTGCTGCATAGCCTTTACATTATCGTTTTCATCGTCAAGCTTAAGTGAAAGACCGCTTACCTTTATTTTGTATTGGCTTTCAACCGAACCGTTTGCATTTGCGGCAGTTGTTGCCGCCTGCGTGGTTGTCTGTGTATTTGATGCTGATTTTGTAGCTGTTGTTGCACCCTCAACGGCTGACGGAACAACCGATTCGGAGGTTGCGTCCGTATTTTTCTTAAGTCTGTCGGGATACATAAAGTTCATAATCTTATTCAATGTAAAAAGTGAAGTTGTACCCATTCTGCTGATTTCTTCCTGTGAAATCATAAGAGTTTGTTTATTCTTAACAGCTTTTAATCCCTTAAGGTCAGAGTCATTCTTAATAAACTGCAAAGTTGCGTCATCGTCATACAATATATAATCCGGATTTGCAATCTTTAAAATTTTTGTGTCAATCTCGCTTTCGGATACATTTACAGCGGCATTTACCGCACCTGTGTATCCCAAAAGCATATCGCCGTATGTTCCGCTGTGGAGAGTATGGAGCTTATCTCCCTCAAGGTACAAATAGCAAATTGTTTTGGAAACATTGCTGTTGACTTCGGCTTTGTAAGTTTTCATGGTGTCAATTAAATCTTTATAAGAATCTTCACCTGTTTTGGCTCCGTCAACAGAACCGCCAAGAATCTTTCCGAGAGTAAGATACACGGTTTCAAGCTCTGTTGTGGTTTCGGGTGAAGCAACATTTAGCACCATAATACCTGCGTCGGTAAGCTCTTTCTTTGCATTTTCGTCAAGTGTGTCATCTGCAAAAACAATATCGGTTGCATACGATTTGATTTTTTCAACATCAGGATTTGCAGCTGAACCCACACTCGGTGCCACCGATAAAAAGTTTTGAGTAACCTCGTCACTTCTGCCTACCATTTTCTTGGCATAACCTAAATAAGAAATAATGTCTGCCGTTTCGTCCGAAAGCACAACAATATCTTTAGGCTCGGTTTCTATAGTAATATCCGCAACAGATACAGGATAGTTTTTATTGTCGCCGCTACAGCCCGCAAGTCCCGCACAAGCTGAAACAGCAAGTGCCGACGCAAGGAATACTGAAACAATTTTCTTCATTATTTACCTCCGTTTATTTAGCAAATAGAGATTCAATATAATGCTTTGCACATCTCGGTGAACGACCGCCTCTTGAAAGTGCAAAACGCTCTGCGCCTGCCTCAAGCTCTTCTTCTGTAAGATTAACTCCGTTTTCTTTGGCAAGAGCAAAAACAATGTCAAGAAATTCTTTCTTTGACGGAGCAGAATAACATACCGACAAACCGAAACGGTCTGAAAGCGAGAGTGTTTCCTGCATATTATCACGGGTGTTGATATCATCATCCGTACGGTCGGCAAAGCTTTCCTTAACAAGATGACGACGGTTAGATGTCGCATAAATAAGCGCATTGTCAGGACGAGCCGCAATACCGCCCTCAAGCACCGCTTTCAATGTTGTGTAACTCTGATCCTGCTTTTGGAAAGAAAGGTCATCAATAAATATGATAAACTTCATAGGCAGAGTTGCAATCTTATCAACCAGAATCGGGAAGTCGATAAGTCTTTCCTTTGGAATTTCAACAATTCTCAAGCCGTCTTTGCGGAATTCATTTGCAATGGCTTTAACGGTAGAACTTTTACCTGTACCCATATCGCCGTAAAGCAGGCAGTTATTGCAAGCCTTACCCTCAATAAAGGATTTTGTATTGCCGACAACGATGTCACGCTGTCTTTCGTAGCCTGTAAATGAATCCATATCGATTTTATCGGGGTGCAAAACAGGCTGAATATCGCCGTCACGCCAAATAAACGCCTTATAACGGGCAAAAATACCGCAGCCGTTTTCTTTATAATACTTAGCTACCTTTTCAAGCGAACCGTCAAACATCTTAAAGCTCTCTGCACACTCGCCGCACTCCCATTTTGGAAGATGCTCGGCAACATAGCCCATATCGGCAACGGTTGCCAAATCATTTGATGCGCAATAGCACTGAATAAGCTCTTGAGAAGTAAGTGAAGCAGCATTTAAAATAGCCTGACAGTCACGCTTTACGGCTTTTAAAAGATTGTCGGGAAGTGTGTTGTACTTACCGGCAGCCGCAGCTCTTGTAAAGCAGTTTTCATCAAACAATGCAGCCTCGGTAAATGCATAGGCAAGGCGATTGCTGCAACCTCTTTCACTGATAAGAGAGAAAAACTCGCCGTATGCGTTTAAAAACTCCTCGGGCTTTTTGTCCATAGAATTTAATAATTTGTAATATGCCTTTGGTACGCTTCTGTTTAAAATTCCTCTGAAAATTGAGAGGGACGAAAGCGAAAATAAAATTTCTTTTGCTTTATTCATAATCATCATTCCATTCCTCTTAATTGTACGACTTTTTTCGTTTTAAGTCAATATTTCCTCAAAAAATATGACTTTGTTTTAATTTTCAAAAGTGAAAAACAAACAAAAAATGTATTGCACATTGTTATTTTTTTGCTTTATTTGCAATAATTTAAAAAAATTCAAAAAAAGTGTTGACAAATACAATTTAATGCTGTATAATACTGGGTGTTCTCTTGTGAGAACACAATTAAACAGTTGGTGTTGATGACGCTGAGGGTCCACCTGTTCCCATACCGAACACAGAAGTTAAGCTCAGTGGTGCCGAAAATACTTGGCTGGTGACGGCCTGGAAAGATAGGGAGATGCCAACATAACAAAATCCATCTGATTTAGGTGGATTTTTCTTTTGCAAAATTTTAGGTAAATTTGGGTTTAGCGGTTCTTTATCAAAAGTTGGGGTAAATTATGATTTAGCAAATTGCTTTGCCAATTAATTATAAAAGTTTGGTCGACCGACACTTCGCTAAAACATAATTTATAAAAATTTTAAAAAAGATATTGACAAATACAATTTAATGCTGTATAATATTTATTGTTCTCTTGTGAGAACGCAATTAAACAGTTGGTGTTGATGACGCTGAGGGTCCACCTGTTCCCATACCGAACACAGAAGTTAAGCTCAGTGGTGCCGAAAATACTTGGCTGGTGACGGCCCGGAAAGATAGGGAGATGCCAACATAATGAAATCCATCTGATTCAGATGGATTTTTTCTTTTGCGATTTTTAATTTTAAAAAACAAAAAACAGCCCTGTCATAGTTTAAATTATGACAGGGCTTTACTTAACTGTAATTCAATTTTGAATTATGCGTTCTTCTGCGTTCTCTGCTGTTCTGAAAACTTTTCTCTTGTTTTCTTTACAATATCAAGCTGTGAAGAAAGTGTTTCTTCTGTTGTCTTTAAAATGCTGTCAGAGTAAACATTTGTAGCTGTGCGGATTTCCTTTGATTTTGCCTTTGCATCGTCAACAATTTCCTTAGCCTTAACCTTTGCCTCACGAACAAGCTCGTTCTGATTGAGAATTGTCTTTTTGCGCTCTTCGGCATTGCGAATAATGTTTTCTGCCTCTTTCTTAGCCTCTGTAAGAATTGCCTTTCTGTCGGCAACTACATTCTTTGCCTGGCTGATTTCTGACGGCATTGCGTCCTGAATCTGCTCAATAATGTTGTACATCTCATCGCTGTCAACCATTACCTTGCCGCCTGAAAAAGGTACAGACTTAGCCGAGCCGAGTATATCCTGAAGCTCTAAAATTAAATCATCAATTTTCATAATTTATTATCTCCTTTATTTAAGGTTTACTTTTCTTTTTTATAAAGTCTTTCAACAATTCTGTCATGAATCATCTCGGGAACAAAATTGCTTATATCACCGCCGAGAGAAGCTACCGTACGCACCATACTTGAACTTAAATACATTGACTCCGACTCCGCTGTCAGAAATATTGTTTCAAGCTGCGGATTAAGCCTTTTATTGGTGAGTGCCTGCTGAAATTCATATTCAAAGTCAGACACAGCTCTTAATCCTTTTACTATTGCGTCAACCTTGCGCTCTTTGCAATATTGAGCAAGCAAGCCGCTGTAGCTTACTATTTCAACATTCTCGATACCTGCGGTTGATTCCTTTAAAAACTGTATTCTCTCCTCCGCAGAAAAGCTTGGAGTCTTTTTTTCGTTGGTAAACACACCGACTATAACCTTGTCAAACATATTTGCGGCACGCTTGATAATGTCGATATGTCCCAGCGTAACCGGATCAAAACTGCCCGGACAAATAACTGTTTTTTCCATTACAAAAAATCCTTATGTCTGAATGTGCTTATTTTTATTTTACCATAGCGATATTCTCTGTCAAGTACAAAATCGCCGTAATTTGCAGAAATTTGTTCGTCAATGGGATTTTCTGCAATAATTATGCCTGTTTCACGCATATTCTCCGCCACAATAGGAAGTGCGTCCTGCAAAATTCCTTTTTTGTACGGCGGGTCTAAAAACGCTATGTCAAACTCGGTTGAGTTCATAGAAAGAAAGCTGCGGTAATCCATTGCAAACAGCTTTGCCTCTTTGTCAAATTTAACCGCAGAAACATTTTTTCGCACTACATCAAGCGATTTTTTTGATGCGTCAACAAAATACGCCGAGCTTGCGCCTCTGCTTATTGCCTCAATACCCATCTGTCCCGAGCCTGCAAAAAGGTCGAGAAATGTATGTCCCATAATTTCAAACTGTATAATTGAAAATACGGCCTCTTTTATTCTTTCGGTGGTAGGTCTTACATCTTCTCCCTCAAGGGTTTCAAGTCGCCTGCCTTTTGCCGTTCCTGTTATTACCCTCATAATATCTTCCTTTTTTTCGTATAAAGCATAAAAGCACTTATTACGAATGTATTTTCTTCAATATTACATAATTATAACATATTATTACAAAAATTACAACATTTTTATTAATTCAATTTTCTGTCGTTTTTTCATTTGAATGAAAGTATCTGTACACTGCTATTGCCGCATTTTTTGTCATTTGCGGACATCCCTCAAGCTCTTCAAGGTCTGCCTTTGAAATATTGTCAATCGTCCTGAAATACTTAAGCATTGCCCTTGCTCTCTTCTCCCCTATGCCGTCAATATCGGTAAGCGAGCTTTTAAAAGTATTTTTACTTCGCCTGCTGTGGTGATAGCCGATTGCAAAGCGGTGCACTTCGTCCTGCATTTTGCTAAGGAAAGTAAACAGTGCCCTGCGTGAGCTGACAGAAATTTCACCACCGTCACCCGTAACCGCCCTTGTACGGTGTTTGTCATCTTTAACCAAGCCGAAAAGCGGCACATCAATATTCATTTCCCGCAAAACTTTTTTTACTACCGCAACCTGACCTTTACCGCCGTCAAGCAAAATCAGGTCGGGCAGTTTTCCGAAGCCCTCGTCTTCCTTTTCGGCTTTATAGTATTCGTCAAATCGTCTGCCGATAACCTCCGCCATAGATGCGTAGTCGTCCTGTCCCTCAAAACCCTTTATCTTAAATTTTTTATAGGCGCACTTGTACGGCTTGCCGTTTTTATAAACAATCATACCCGCAACATTTTCCGTACCGGCAAGGTTTGAAATATCGTAGCTTTCAATGTATTGCGGTATTTTTTCAAGTCCGAGCAATTCCTTAAGTTCTTCAAGCACACTGTATTCCTTGACTGTCGCACCCTTGCGCTGTGCAAGTTCTTCGGCGGCGTTTGAACGGCACATTGCCATAAGCTGTGCCTGCTCACCCCTTTGCGGAACTGTAACATACACCTTACTGCCACGCTTTTCGCTCAGCCAATCCTGCATTGCGGTCAAGCCGTCAAAATCTTTGTCAATGGCAATATTTTTCGGTATATCGTCACGAATAGTATAGTAGCGCAAGATAAATTCCTCGGTTTCACTGTCACTGTCGCCCGAATCAAAAACAAAACTTTCTCTGTCAAAAAGCCTGCCGCCCTCAAAGCGAAATACCTGATAGCAGGTCTTTTTTCCGTCCGAAAAACTGCCGATAACATCTTCGTCGAGAACCTTGTTTGCAACAACCTTTTGCTTGTCCCCCATTTTTTTAATTGAGCTGATTTTATCACGGATTCTTGCGGCTCTTTCAAATTCAAGATTTTCTGCCGCCTCCTCCATTTTCTTAGTGAGGTCTTTAACCGAATTTGACGAACCTCCCTTTAAAAACGCAAGCGCCTGTTCTACACTTTCGTTATAATCGGCAAATTTCACCTTTCCCGTGCACGGAGCGGAACAAAGTTTGATATGATAGTTAAGACACGGTCTGCCCTTGCCGAAATCCTGCGGGAACTTGCGATTGCAGGTTGGGAGCATAAAAATTTTGTTAGCCTCCTCAACTGCGCTCTTTACATAGTAACTGCTTTTGTACGGTCCGATGTATTCGGCATTATCGTCATTTTTCTGGAGAACATAAGAAATTTTGCGCCATTTGTCGCCGCTGACCTTGATGTAACTGTAGCCCTTATCGTCTTTAAGGAGAATATTATATTTTGGGGTGTGCTGTTTAATCAGACTGCACTCAAGAATGAGCGCCTCAAACTCGCTGTCTGTGATAATGTATTCAAAGTGGTCAACATTGTCAACCATACGGCGAACTTTTTCTGCGTGGTTGTTTTGAGAACCAAAGTATTGGCTGACACGGTTTCTCAAAGCCTTTGCCTTTCCGATGTAAATAATTTCACCGTCAGCGGAATGCATAATATATACCCCAGGCAAAAGAGGCAGTGCCATAGCTCTTTTGCGGAGTATTGCCATTTTGGGATTCATTGATATTCTCCTTTGAACGAAGTTTTCAACATTTTATTATAATAGCGTTAAAAGATTGATTAAAAATTCCGTAATAAACAAACTTTAATCATAAAACAGAGTATAAAAAACCGATTTTTATATTTTCTTTGTTAATCTGAATTTATATCACAAATCCGCCGTTTACACCGAGGACTTGTCCTGTAATAAACTTTGCCTTATCCGAACACAAAAACAATGCGGTCTGCGCTATATCATCAGGTTCGCCGAGCATATTGAGCGGAGTTTCATCCTTTAATTCATTCACAGTCTGCTCGTCAAACGATTTCATCATATCGGTCATCACAACTCCGGGTGCAATGCAATTGACACGAATACCCGAAAGTCCGACTTCCTTTGCAAGCGCCTTTGTAAGTCCGATTACGCCTGCCTTTGCGGCGCTGTAATGCACCTCGCAGGACGCACCTACCTGCCCCCACATTGAACTGACATTTAGTATAACCCCACTGTGATTTTTTATCATAAAGCGTTTCAGTACCTCTCTTGAACAATAAAAAACACCGTCAAGGTTAGTGCCTGTCATTCTTCTCCAATCCTCATCCGTTATATCCGTAAAAAGTTTTTGCTGTGCTATTCCTGCGTTATTCACAAGCACATCAACATTGCCGAACCGATTTTCAACTTCGTCAAAAAGGAAAGTAACTTCTTGCGAAGATGAAACATCCGCTTTAACAGGTAATGCAGTCGAGTTAGTTTCGTTCTCTATCTTTTTTGCAAGCGCAAGCGCCTTATCTTGTGAATTGTTATACTGCAAAACAACATTGTATCCGTCCTTTGCAAAAGCAAGCGCCGTTGCCGAGCCGATACCGCCCGACGCTCCTGTGATTACCGCTGTTTTCAAACCTTCATCTCCGTTTCATCTCCGTTTTATTTATATGATAATTATAGCATCTATAAATTACATTTACAAGATTAGGTTATTTGGCAACGGTTTGAATTAAATAAAAACAGCTTTGAATCGGCATAAGCGAAAACAAAGCTGTTTGTTTAAATGTTGCGGGCAACTATAACTAAATAAAAATAAATTTAAATCTAAATTATCTCTTTAAGGTTTTTCACCATATCGGCAATAACTTCCATAATTTTTTCAGTCGGTTTTTCCTTAAGCAATTTGTCAAGATTTTCTTCAAAATCCTTTGGTAAAATTGCACAGCGCTCCTTGCAAATTTGAACAAGTCTTTTTTCTCCCGGGTGGGTAAGTCTGTTCACTGCAAAAATAACATCAAAATAGCTTGCAACAAAAGCGGCTGTTCTGTGATTTACACTTACAAAATCGTTTCTGTCAATCGCTTTTTTTATCTGCTTGTCATATGACGGCAAAATACCCGAAAGCATCTTCATATTTAAATCTATAATATTTTGACGGAGTTCTTCGGGATACGGAACGGTAAACTTCTTTTTAATCTCCGCATATTTACCGCTTGGGTCATACACGATCTGCGATGTAATAATGTTATGCCAAAAACAAGTTGTATAACCGTGGTTTGCGTGATGTTCAAAAACAATATAGCTTATAAATTTATCGAATTTATCCATATGACGGTATATAATGTCCATCGGAACACCGTCTTTGAGTATAATATTATCTTCAAACTCCCAATAATGATTGCCGATTTCCATTTGTGAACAGTAAGGCGCAAGGATATTTTCTCTTACACCGTTGTCGATGTTATCTGTAACATACACATAAACATCATAATCTGATTTTTCGTCAAAAACACCATTTGCACGGGAACCGCCGAGAGCAATAGCCTCTACCTGCGGCAATGCGGAAAGTTTTTCAAAAATTTCGTTTACCATAATTCACCAATCTTGTAATTTATAGCTTTTTTAATTTCCGATAAAAAGGTTCTTTGTCAAAAGTTTTGGAAATTATGGTTTAGCGCATAGCTTTAGCTAAATAATTTATTAATACTACTCCAACATTTAGGACAGAACCTTTAATTTTGCAAAAAAGCGGCAAAGTTTTGCCTTTGCCGCCCTTAAATTACATAATAGACTTAATAAGTCCGCCTTTTTTAATAATGTTCTGAATAAACTCCGGGAAAGGCTCTGCCTGATAAGTCTTGCCTGTTGTTTCGTCTGTGATAACACCTGTATCAAAGTTTACGGAAACAACATCGCCCTCTTTGATTTCCTTTGCTGCCTCGTCACACTCAAGAATCGGAAGACCGATATTGATTGAGTTGCGGTAGAAAATTCTTGCAAAAGTCGAAGCAATTACGCAGGAAATACCGCTTGCCTTAATTGCAATCGGTGCGTGTTCTCTTGAAGAACCGCAGCCGAAGTTCTTTTCGGCAACCATAATGTCGCCCTCGTGAACCTTATTTACAAATTCTGCGTCAATATCCTCCATACAGTGAGCGGCAAGCTCTTTGTGAGATGCTGTGTTGAGGTAACGAGCAGGAATAATTACATCTGTATCTACATTGTCGCCAAACTTGTGGACTGTACCCTTAGCGTTCATAATCAGTACCTACCTTTCAAAAAATCAAAGCTTTGCAGGGTCTGTAATGTAACCCTTAACAGCACTTGCGGCAGCTACAGCCGGGCTTGCGAGGTAAACCTCACTGTCAACATGACCCATTCTGCCTACAAAGTTACGGTTTGTTGTTGAAATAGCTTTTTCGCCTGCGGCAAGAATACCCATATGTCCGCCAAGACAAGGGCCGCAAGTCGGAGTAGAAACTACTGCGCCTGCCTCAATAAATATATCAAAAAGTCCCTCGTGCATAGCCTGTAACCAGATTGCCTGTGTACCCGGGAAGATAATGCATCTTACATTCTTAGCTATCTTTCTGCCCTTGAATACCTCTGCGGCAGCTCTGAGGTCGGTAATTCTGCCGTTTGTGCAGGAACCGATAACGCACTGGTCAATCTTAACCTCTGTTTCGCCGATTTCGTCAACTGTTCTTGTGTTTTCCGGAAGATGCGGGAAAGCAACTGTCGGGTGGATTTCGCTCAGGTCGATTGTGTATTCCTCATCGTACACAGCGTCCTCATCTGCTGTATATTCAACAGGTGTACCCTGATATCTGCCGTTGCAGTATTCACGGGTTACATCGTCAACAGGGAAAATACCGTTTTTAGCGCCTGCCTCAATAGCCATATTTGCAATGCAAAGTCTGTCATCAATGTTGAGATACTGCACGCCCTCGCCTGTAAATTCCATTGATTTGTAAAGCGCACCGTCAACACCTATCATACCGATAATGTGGAGGATAACATCTTTACCGCTTACAAATCCCTGTGGCTTGCCGACAAGATTAAATTTAATAGCAGCAGGAACTTTGAACCATGCCTTACCGCTAATCATACCTGCGGCCATATCTGTTGAGCCGACACCTGTTGAAAATGCACCGAGTGCACCGTATGTACAGGTGTGAGAGTCTGCACCGATGCACAAACAACCAGGTCCGACAAGACCCTGTTCAGGCAAAAGTGCGTGCTCAATGCCCATCTGACCTACATCTCTGTAGTTTTTGATGTCGTATTTATCTGCAAAAGTTCTTACCTGCTTAACCTGAGTAGCCGCTTTAATATCCTTATTAGGAGTAAAGTGGTCCATAATCATAGCAATTTTAGTGTTATCAAATACTGCTGTTGCACCGTTCTGTTCAAAAACATTGATTGCAACAGGTGATGTTACATCGTTACCGAGTACCATATCGAGCTTAGCCTCAATAAGCTGACCTGCCTTAACCTCTGAAAGACCTGCGTGAGCCGCAAGAATTTTCTGTGACATAGTCATACCCATAAATATCACTCCTTATATTTTTTCTAATATCATTATTACATACTGCTTGCAAAAAGATTGTAAAGTATGCTACAATTAAAATAAAATAAGAACTTTGTCGCTAAAATATGGTTTATCGCTCAATTTTAGCCAAATAATTTTAAAATTCAGGTCAAGCCGTTAAAAAGGTTGACCAAACTTTTATAATTGCTCGGCAAAAGTTTTATAAACCGCATTTACCAATCGAAAACCGAGGTGAAACTATGGAAAAAAATCTCAACACTCCTCCCACACAACTTTACAACATACACTACGATATGAAAACTCTGTTTGACAGTTTGCCGTACACCAAATCTTTTGCAAAAGGCGAAATAATATATCACCAAGGCGACATCGCCGACAGCTTTTACTACATAAAAAAAGGCAAAGCAACGGTATTTATGATTTCGCCTGACGGAATGGAAAAAACTCTGAACACTGCCTCAAAAGGCGAACTTATAGGCGAAGGTGCATTTTTTGACCACAAACCGAGGGTAAGCTCCGCAAAAGCCGTAACTGCAAGCGAGCTGACCATTATTGATAAAAAAATTCTCCTCGACCTTATTCAAAAAAATCCTCCGATTGCATTTGAACTGCTTGAAATTCTCGCCACAAGAATAAGACTGCTTACCACCCAGCTTGACTCAATGACATTTATGCAGGCAGACGCACGAATTGCCAAGCTGTTGCTTGACGATATGGTTGACGGCAAAGTATCGCTCACACACGAGGAAATTGCATTGACGGTAGGCGTGTCACGAATCACCGTTACAAAAGCCTTGAGCAGATTATCCGCACAAGGCATACTTGCCACACATTACAGAGGAATAAAAATACTCGACAAAGCAGGTCTTGAAAAAATTTGCGGGGAAAAATAATAATGTAAATATTGTTTAGCAAATTACTATTTTAAAAATCAAATTTGAAACTTGCCAAACTATTTGGCTTTGTCAATAAAAGTATGTAAGTTTTTTAAAAATAGCGGAATGTAATTTTTGTAAAGCACACTGTGCAAATATACATTGTTGTTTTCAATGTCTGCAACGATAAAGCAATCCGATTTTTCACTGTAATATACATTTTCAAGTTCGGCGGTGTAAAACATTTGCAAACTGAATTTATTGGTTTGCTCAAGTTCGGAGTTTACCGCACTGCTTTTTACATATGATAAATATTTATTTCTCATAGCTTTGTCGGCAGAATTCAGCTTTTTATAAAAATCAACGGCACCGAGGTCGCCAAAAAGATAAAATCCGTCACAGCTGTTTTTATATTCATTTATAATTGTGTTTATAAGTTTACTTGCAAGTTCTTTATTCTATTGACAACTGCCTTGTTGTATAATATAGGTAAAAAGGAACAGCTTTAGCTGTTCCGCTTGCAATTAGATTAAATTTTTCAACTTAACCGTCTTGTGCTGCTACACAGGGCGGTTATTTCTTTATATTCTTAATGACTTCATTAAAAGCCACGAAAACAATTGCGAGAACAAACAAGTATGTAATCTATGCCATTGGAATACACCCCCTTTCGCAAGGGAGCTGAAACAGCCGCCACCGTTCCTTTACAAATATTTATTATAAACACAGTATTTAATACTTCGTAGTATTAAAATAATCTCATCCGTTTTTCAGTACAACGCATTTATTATTTCTTGATGTAAAGACAGATTCAAAATTTTCTTTCGGATATTCAACAAGTCCGTTAATAGGGTCTGCTATGGTTACCGTGTCGGCACTGTAGCCAATCAAATCGGCTGCATGGTCGTCCATACACCAATCGTATTGTTTGCCGTCTGTTCCTGTCCAGGATTCAATGTCACTGCGCTCAACCATACCTATAGTAACCCATACCACAATCGGGTAGCCTTTATTGACAAGTTCGTACAGTTCCTGCGGGGTAGAACCTGTAATGTCTATGGCTTTCAGTTTGCTGCCCGTGTATTTAAAATAGTTATTTGCCGCCGTTACAATAGGAGTTGTGCCGCAGACATAGCCGTAAACGCTTGTAGGGTCGCCGATAAAGTATTGTTCGGGACTTGAGCCGTAAAGGTTTCCGTCCTCGCCGTACTCAATGTCGTAAGGAGTGCAGGGGAGGTATTCGGTAGCCATAGTGTATTTGTCAACATTGCAGCCGCTGTAGTTCATAGCCATTGTAAGGGCGGTTACTTCGCAGCCCGTAGGAAGTTCAGGCTCCTGATATATTATATCGAAATTTTGAATAACGCAACTGTCCCTTGACGCTCTTGATACTGTTGCAGTGCTGTTTTCACTAAAATCATCGGCAATGTCATTTTTTTTGCCACAGCCTGAAATCAAAGTTATAGCGCTCATTGCGGAAAGCAAAAAAGCGGTGATTTTTATTGCAATATTTCTCTTCATCGCAATTCTCCGTTTCAAGTAAAAATATGTACAAATTATACCACAAGCTTTGACAATAAACAATCTTTTCGGAGTAATATTGTTGTAAATAAGTTGTCACTTCTCAAATTTAAGATAGATTAGGCAAAATTTGTTTTTATAATAAAAGCTTTCTGACGGTAAAAATAACTTAAACTGAATTATTTAATTGTCAATAATTGTCTTTAATTGATATGTTTTGTGTTTGTGAAAAAATTGTAAAAAAGTGTTGACAAAGTGAACGCACAGTGATATAATCAATACTGTTCTCAAGAGAGAACACAATTAAACAGTTGGTGTTAATGACGCTGAGGGTCCACCTGTTCCCATACCGAACACAGAAGTTAAGCTCAGTGGTGCCGAAAATACTTGGCTGGTGACGGCCCGGAAAGATAGGGAGATGCCAACATCAAAGTGTCCATCCAATAGGGTGGGCATTTTTTATTGTTAAATTTAAGTGATTAAGCAAAAATCCGGCTTCTTACATATGAAGTCGGATTTTTCGTTTATCATTCAAGTACATCAAAGCCTCTGTCATACAGCATTAAATTAATATCAATTACACTTAGTTTGTGAAGCAGTCCAAACATTATTACCGCATCTCTGCCGTCTTTGGCATACAGAGGTGACGCTTTTATACGGTTAAGCAGTTTTTCTGTCTGGGTCAGATCCGCACCTATTCCAATGCAGAGCATTATCAGCTTATCTCTTGACGGTGTCTTTATTCCTTGGAATATCTGATAGCCGTAGTGCTTTTCTATCATAGAATTATTTATAGCCTCTGATTTGCTTATCTTTTTGCTTTGTATAATACTTTCAAGCATTTGAGGTAATGTCGCAAAATTCAGCTGATCCGAGTTTTCTTTAAAATAATCGTCAAGATTACTTTTTGATTTTAAGCTATTGAGAAGTTCATCAGTTGATTTTTTCAATTTATATCTTCCTTTTTATACAAATTTATGCTAATATTTACAAGAGGGGAGGTGCAAAAATGAACGAGTTTGAATATAAATTTTCACTTTGGCAATTTGATGTTGTTACAGATTTTAACAGAACGACACAGCTTGTGCGCAATCGCAGTACGGGTCAGCTTATGGTGAAAAAGATTATGCCCGCTTACGAATTTGAGGTACATAACGCTGTCAGTAAAATTAATAATTGCCATATCGCAAAAGTTTTTGATGTTATCACTGACCGCAATGCCTGCATTATTCTTGAAGAATATGTACAAGGTCATACCATTGAGCAGTATTTGTCAAAAGGTACTTTTGCGGAAGATTATGCCATAAATATTGCCCGTCAGATTTGCAACGGACTCAGTGTTTTGCACAAATATTCAATTACCCATCGTGACATTACTCCGTCCAATATTATCATAGGTTTTGACGGTGTTGTTAAGATAATTGATTTTGGAATTTCAAGACTGCATAAAGAAAACGCCAAACACGATACGCAGGTTCTCGGTACAGAGGGTTATGCCGCACCCGAACAATTCGGCTTTAAGCAGAGCGACTGCAAAACAGATATTTATGCTCTGGGAGTTTTGCTTAATTATATGCTAACAGGTCATATTCCGTCAGAAGTTATGTACCGTGACGGTGATGTTGCGGATATTATTAAAAAATGTACAGAATACAATGTTGAAAAGCGTTTTGAACGGATAGAAGATTTAGACGCCGCTTTGAAAAGAAAGAGAGTTTACGGCTTTAACTTTGCCGACAATTTTATGGAAAATTTCCCCGGACTCCGTTCAGAAAAGAAAGGTGTGCGTGTTTTTGCGTGCGTAATGTACGGCTGGATGTTTTTATGGATTATAGGTATGTACAGCAAGTATTGCGTAAAAAATATACTGAACTTTTTTCCCGTCACGCTTATGGTAATACTGCTTTTCTTTATTCCCATTTCATTTTTCTCTGACCTTTTCGGCTTTCAGAGTTGTATTCCCAAAATAAGGGATATGCCTAAAACTTTAAGGAAGCTTATTTTTTACTCATTAGCCGTTGTGAGTATGTTTGTCGGTATGTCGATTTTCCGTGCCGTTACAACGGTATCTTATTTATGGTAATTATTTTCCATAGTACAACAATATTATAACATAAAATTTTTTCTTAGTGTATGCTGTCAGCATACAATTTTTTATTTGGCTTTTTATATAATAATGTCAACGGATTTAATAAAAGGAGGAATTTATTATGAAAAATACCGTTAAAAAAGTTTTATGTACATTTATTGCAGTGGTTGCGGCGGTCACTTCTACATTGGTTTTTACAGGTTGTGGCTCAAAAAAAGCCACAAGCGACATAAGTATTCCTGACTATACTTTTTCTGAAAGCTCTAAGGAAGAGGAAAGTTCGCAGGCAGAAGAAAGCTCAAAGGACGATGAATCTTCTGAGGAGGAAAGTTCAAAGGAAGAAGAAAGTCAAAAAGATGAAGAAAGTCCTAAAGAAGAGGATAACGATTCCGACACCGTTAATCCTGATTTTAAGGAAGTAATGGACGATTACGAGGACTTTATGAATGATTATGTTGACTTTATGAAGAAGTACACAAGCAGTGACAATCCTGCAGGACTTATGAAAGATTACACGGAGATTATGTCGAAGTATGCTGATTGGGGCAAGAAGATAGACGATATTGACGAGGATTCTCTTTCAAAAGCAGATTACGATTATTATATTGATGTGACAACAAGAGTTACTAAAAAACTTGCAGAAGTTGCCGAATAATAAAAATGACTTTTAATGACATCTGGGAAGAAATCGTAAGATGCAGAGGCAATGTAATTACCACAAAAGAGAATACAAAATTTACATATGTTGTAAATGAAAACAGTATTTTTATTCCGAAAGCGAATTGGAAAATTACAAAATCAGAGCTTGAAGGTGCGGTAAAAATGTTGCAAAATCCGTCATTTGCAAAGAATGCGGCAATCGGTTCATCGTATGTGTATGCTATAATATTTAATGCTTTGGAAGAAATTCAATAATAACAGACTTTTTCATACGGATAAAAGCGCTCGGGTACTGTACCTTGAGCGCTTTTATAATGCAATTAATTAAAGTTGGCTTTGTCAAGAAAAGTGTGTAAGTTTTTTAAAAATCATAAAAACTTTACAAATAATTCTATGAGAACAACTATGTATCTAAAAAACGACTACAATCATCCCATCAGTCTTCCTTATATTCTATTACTCGTGTACATATATAATGATAAATTATAATGATAAATGTATCACGAACTAAAGTCAAGTAATAATTTTCAAAAACGGATAATATCTTTTCCTAGTGAATTCCCAAAGTAAATTCCACAGTAGGAAAGGAGTGGAATTTACTTTGGGAATTCACGCTTATAAACGCAATTATAAACGAATATAAAAACAGCTGTGACGGATTTTATCTTTTTGGCGACCTCGGTGCCGTTGATTTTTATAAAAAGCTCGGATTCAAAACAATAAATCAATACACTTGCAAAATTAAAGATGAAATAATTGCAAATGTTCTTCCCCACTCTTTCACACGCATAAACTACAAAAACTCTCGGACAGATTTGACCCGAGAGTTTTGTGTTATAACAATGGAGTTTGTTGATTATTAATTTTTATTATAATTTTGCAATCATCTTAGAGTTGCCGTGATAGCAGCACATGAACCGAGTAAATTATACAAGCTGTTTCTCTCACCGTTATATCCGTTTTCTTTGAGATGTTCGTCTGCCGTTTCTTCGGTAATCGGTTCAACATTAAAATCTACTGTCTGGGTTTCCTCTGTGCCGTCATTGTACTTAACGGTTACATCAACCGATACTCCTTCAAAAAGCTGTGAATAAAGCTCGTTATACATATCAATGATATCCGATTCATCATATTCGGGATTAAATTCTTTATCGAAATTCTCACCGTATTTTTCGATGTATTCAGCTTTCACACTGTCGCTCACGGCTTCACCGCAATAAAGACTATACGCATTATATTTACTTAAAATTTTAGCCGCTTTTTCACTGTCATTTGCCATAAGATAAACATTCATACTAACAGGAGCAACTCCGTTAGAATCCACTTTAACGCTTTCATCCTGCTTATCATAATCAACGGTAAAACCCGAGTAAAAATAATCGGCACCCGAATTCATATATATTTTCATAGTTTCATCGGCATTTTTGTTTTCAAAATCCGATAATACTTTACCGCAATATACTTTTTCATTGTCATCTGTATTAAAAGTAAAATATGAATTGCCTTTTGCATTATATGTAATTGTACTTATGTTATCACCCTTGCAAGAAAGCAACAAATTAAAAGTTTCCTCATAGCTCTCATAGCCGTAAAAATATCTATCAGTCCTATCTATAGCGGCAACCTGTACCGGTTTATCTTTAGTTAATTCGGCAGCTGCGGCCGTAATAACAAATCCGTTTTGATTTTGAGCTGGTTGAGAAAAAAGGGCAAACGCACCTCCCGAAACAAGCATTGCCGCAACAAGAGAAGCTGCAATAACTTTATTTACTTTTTTATTTTTACTTTTCTTAATGTCAATAATGTTGTCATTGCTTTGCTTGCTATAAATATTTTCTATCGCAGAATTAACTGCATTCTCACTGATTTTAATATCATTGATTGTTTTCGTATATAAATTTTTACGCATACTAAAGTCCTCCTTCGGATAGAATTTTGCCGAGTTTTTTTCTTGCCCTCTGCAGCTGCGAACTGATTGTATTTTGACTTTTGTCCATTATACGGGCTATTTCTGCAATTGAATAATCCTCATAATAATACAGATAAATAACATTTCTGTACTGCTTTGGAAGCTGCCAAATTTCTTCCATTACAGCCTTTGTTTGCGGCTGCTCAAGTTCTGTATATTTGTCGATTGACTCAATCTTATTATGCCAAAACGACTTATGAAAATTATTGCATTTGTTTATGGTAACCCGTATAAGCCAATATTTTAAATGTTTTTCATCGTCAAGAGGCGGGTTCTTTGTAAGTATTGTAATGCAAACCTCTTGAAAAATATCCTCGGCGTCAGCTTTTGATTTTAAATTTTGATATGCAATGCGAAATATCATATCCGCATATTTTACAATTACTTGTTCGATTTTGTTTTTCGGTACCGAATGAATCACTCATTTGTAACCTCCTTTCACTGTTAATACAACTGCAAACACACATTTTCGTGCATAATTTTAAAAATTTTTAACTTTATAATACCAAATTAATGTCTGTTTGTAAAAACAGTGAATATATAAAACCGCGTAAACAAAAAGACCTTATCCATAAACGAATAATGTCTTTCCTTGGAGCTGATAACGGGTGATTGTAATTATTCAAACTCTTTGCCTCGCCTGCTACGGCTTGTTCACAGTCATATTTTCATCAACTCTACGCCCTAAAAACAGTCCACCGGACTGTTTTCTTTACGGGCTTTCAAATCCCGTTTTGCAATTTCATCTTTAATCAAAAAAGATATTACCCACAAATTCGGATAATATCTTTTTCTTGGAGCTGATAACGGGCGATTGTAATTATTCAAACTCTTTGCCTCGCCTGCTGCGGCTTGTTCACTGTCATATTTTCTTCAACTCTACGCCCTAAAAACAGTCCACCGGACTGTTTTCTTTACGGGCTTTCAAATCCCGTTTTACAATTTCATCTTTAATCAAAAAAGATATTACCCACAAATTCGGACAATATCTTTTCTTTGGAGCTGATAACGGGATTTGAACCCATTAGAAAATCACTCAAAAAGCCGATAAAATCAAGCATTTATTTTCTTCGTGTCATCTTTTGTGTCATCTGAAAAATTATCACTGAAAATATCTACAACACGAGCTGACATTTTGCTTGTCTTATCTCTTAGAGTGTGTTGATAGATTTGATGTAACATATCAACAGTCTGCCAGCCACCTATTTCGGCAATATATTGGTCCGGAATACCACGAGCGTGGCATTCAGAAGCGAAATAGTGACGGAGCTTGTGAAAACTAAAATGCGGTACATTTGCTTTTGCTACAAGATGATTGAACGCACTTGAAAGCGTTGTAGGAGAAATTCCAAAATACTTCCAACCCTTACATTCTTTTATCAGCTCAGGAGGCAGCGGAACAAAGCGAGTGCCGGCTTCTGTTTTTGTAGTTTTAACTACAAACTTTCCGTCACTATCTGCTACTACGGCTTTGTTAATATTAACACCGAAATCGTTGAAATCATTAATTGTTAATGCGCATATCTCCGAGCGGCGAAGTGAACCCTGACTTGCAAGCATAATAGGCACTTTAATTTTATCGTTAGCAAGTTCAAGTAATTTATTTATTTCTTTCGTAGTTGGTATCGTATATTGTGGTTTAATTTTTTGCGGTAGTGTAGTATGTAGAATTAAAGAGGGATAATAAGTTTTAAGGACAGCTGAAAGTAGTCCGTGGGCATTTCTGACAGTCTTGGGACTATGACAAGCAGACAGAGAATTGACAGAGTTCTGAATCATAACTGCTGTAAGTTTAGTGAGCTTAAAAGGCATTAGTTCAGAAAAGTAATTGCGCCTGCATTGACGGTAACCTACTATTGTTGATGGACTCAGTACCGAGGATTTACTTTCTATATACCTATCGTATGCCTGCCCAAGTGTTAAGTCATTATAATCAATATTAGATAAATTCAAAGACAACTCAAATCTATCGGCTTCTTTTTTCGCTTCTTTTTTTGTCGGAGCTGTAATTGATTTGTACATCTTCTTCCCATCTTTGTCTTTGCCAATGAAAACACGCACTCGCCAAGAACCTGACGGAAGTTTTTTCGGTTCTGCCATAAATAATAACACTCCTTTTTTTATAAAAAGGGTGCAAAAATCCCCTTGTGCTAAGAGTTGCAAAACACAAGGGATTGTGATACAATATTATTGCGTTATATCGTATCATCTGCACCCTGTGTAGGTGATTTTCCGCTCTGTTCGAGGACCAATCGAGCAGGGCAGATTTTTTATTTTTTGTTTTCAATTGTTAATGTCAATTTTGCGTAGTAAATTTTTTCTTTCGTCTTTTCATCAACAAATGACGAAATATATAAGTCTTTTATTGCTTTTACCCTGTCTTGATTTTCTTTAATAAAAGCAACATCTTCTGTATGTAATGAGCCGATCTCAAGACCATTAGCAATAACCTTAATTGCAGGTTGATTTTTGTACACATATTCTTGTAACTCAACATTGATTACTTTGCCGGCAAGTTTATCTTGCATAAGCTTTGCAAGATGTTTTTGTCTGTTATCAAATGTTACGCCTGCTACTTTGAATATTTTGGAATGAGTACCCTTTGCTGTGTCAATCATTGCTGTTTCTTGCTGCGGCTTTTTCTTCTTATCAAGCACAATAAGCACAATACCTGTCACTAAAATGAGCAAACATACAAAGCCCGTCGGAATAACTCCCTGTGCAAAAGCCGAAATAGCTCCAATAACACCTATTACAGATAATACAACGCCAGCAATAAATTTTTTGCTTTTTTTCATTGCATTTCCTCCTCTCATATAATATAATAATTATTGAGGAGTGCGATTTCTTCTCACATCTTTTTTTAGTCAGTCGTAGGTGGTGCTACGACTGACTTTTATTTTTATTAATAAATTGATTAAATTGTTTTATAACTTTTTGCTCGAGTGGGTGCTTATAGAAAGCATTTCTTTTTTCAAGTTCGTGCATTCTGTTTGCTCTGTAAGTTGCTGCTTCAAGACTTATATTACATAGTCGAGATATTTCCTCAGCAGTTAAGGCTTTGAGTTCATGCAATACACACGCAGGAGCAAGCAAGTCACGAGCGAATACATTAGCTGCGCTCTCGGTATCATTCTGTACTGCAAATGTTCTGTATGCTATTTTGTCCACGAGCATATGTCCGAGCAAAATGTGTCCTAATTCGTGAGCAATAGTGAACCGGCAGCGCTGTGAACTATCTGTATCTCTATATACAATTATAAAACTGTTATTATTTACAATTGTAACACCGCTTGCATCGTTTTGAAGAATATTAACATCGCTGTTTTTAACTAAGTTGATATCATTTGATTTTCTAATAATATTCGTAACTGTGACAGGCAGTGTCCTAATATCGTAGTCTAATATACATTGCCACGCAGCGTTACGAGCATTTTTATATTTACCATAATCCATTTTATCGCACCTCATAGGTATTTTAACCCATAAGGTGCTTTTTATTTACAAATTACAGATCGGATTCATCTTCAACAGATTTAGCATTTTTAAGCAATTCAAGTTTTTCTTTTGAAATTTTTTGAAATTCAATAGGCCTGTTATCGCTGCTTCTCGCAGCGGTTAAAACTGTAACATACTCTTCATTTGAATCATCTTCCACCCCGAGCAGTTTGTCAACCGCTGGCTGCATTTCAGGTTTATTACGATATGCATTAATAACTTTCTTTTCATGATTAGAAAAAATATCATTATTATTATCATTTTCAGACTGTGTTGGTAGCGTCGATGAAAGTTCAGAATCAGTCCATCCCATAATATAAGCAGGAGTAGTATCTAAAGCCTTACAAAGCGGTTCTAAGACACTCGTTGGTAATTTTTCAATTTCGTTACTTTCATATCTATAAATTGTAGCTCTGTTTTTACCAATTAACTCCGCAAGTTTATCAACCGATATATTCTTTTCTTCTCGCAATTTTTTTATGCGTTCTCCGATTGTCATCAATTTCATCTCCTTGTTGAGTATTATATCACAGCAGTTGCACAATTGCAACTATTTTTTTAAAAATAAAAAAATAAATAGCATAAATGCGAAAAGTGTATTGACATTTATTAAAATTAATGCTATTATATAGTTGTCGCAGAAATGCAACGCACGGAGGTGATTAATTTGACTAATGTTGATAAATTAAAAGGAGCTATTAAGGAAAAAAGATTAACTCCTGAAAAAGTCGCAGAAAGCATAGGAATTGATAAAAGTACGATGTATCGAAAACTCTCTAATGGTGGCGATGATTTTACAATTAGACAAGCCGACGCTATTACTCGAGTTCTTGGATTATCTGCAAAAGAGGCACAAGCTATTTTTTTTAGTCAGTTTGTCGCATAATTGCAACAAGAGAATAGTTAAAATCAGCATAAGAGGTGATTACATGCCGAAAATTAAAAGAACAATAAAAGCTGAACAGGAGCAAGAATATATGTCAAGAGTTGCACAATGTCTTTTCTTTCGATTGAACTGTATCGGTTATGACAGAGAAAAAATCAGCAAACTCTTTGGCATTAATCCCGCTACCTGTTCAGCACGCAAAAACGACAAGCCACAGAATTTAAAGCTGGAAGAAATCGTCAGAGCTGCGGGAGTTCTCGGAGTTGAGCCTTATGAACTTTTGATTGATCCTGACAGAATCAAATTAACAACAATAATAAAGTAGGAGGTATTTATATGAAAAGCTTTACAGAAATAACAAAAGAAATCAGAGAAAGAACTTGCAACGATTATAGCGATTATGAGTATGAAATTGAGATTTATGATAACATCAATGAAAACACAGAAGTTGTTTTGCAGGGTACTTTTGAAGAAGTTTATAAAGAATGGGAATATATCAATCAGCACGGATATACAAGTTCATGGGATGAAGATTTTGCTTATGCACAATTAAATTTGCGTTATTCGGAGAGCGAAATGGACAGTCACGAAGTATTAGACACATACGAGAGATAAGGAGCGAATATGAAGCTTGAAAACTTACAAATCCGCATTAAGGACGGCGAGGTAATGACATTGCAGGGACTTGATACAGTGACAGCAGAAAGGCTTGAAGACATCCTTAACTATGTAGCTGAAACTAAAGAAAGCCTTGATAATCACAAACTTTGCAACAAGGCAGTCGGATTTAAGCGTGTTGTTAAGAACTGCAAGAAATTTCTCCGCTGTTGCAAATATGCAGTTAAAAATTAAGGTGATAATATGAACAGATTAATACATAAAACAGCAGCAGGCGAAATGAGCTTATGCGATATAAATCATAAAATCGTACCGCTTACGGAAGTACCAACCGAATATCTCGGATGTATGCACAAATTAAAGGACTATGAAGACACAGGCTATAAACCTGATTTTATCGACACAATTCCGTATATCTTAGAAGATATGAAAGAGCGACTTGCAAATCCAAATGCAACGAACATCAAAGCGTGCTTGCATAAAATCGACTAAATCTTAAACGCAAAAGAAAATGCCGTCAGCGAATAGGACCGCTGACGGCAAAGTGAAAAGATATAAAAATATTTACCGTATTTATTATATCTTTTCTCTCTTAAAAAATCAAGAGGAAAGGTGAAATTATATGAATACTTTAGAAAATGCAGTCAACTGCATAAAAAATCAAGGCAAAGACTATAAAAAATACTCTAACGAATGGAATGTAATGCAACAGCTTATCGACATTATCACAGCACAGACGGAGAGTGCAGAGATTGTATTGCAGGACTTAAACGTTGAAGAAATGCAGGTGTCTGCACTCGTGGAGAAAATAACAAGCAAGAAAATTGCAAATCCTGTTGAAGTTATGAACGCTATTTGCGACTTTTACTCAATCCCAAAACCGAGCGAATTGCCGCCGGAAGTGTGGCGAATGAACAGCACCTCTCCTGCCCCGACAAAGTCTGAAAAACAAGGCTTTATAAACCTTATGGATTTACTGTGAGGTGAGTATAAATGCAGAGAAAAAAGCTGTTAGCGTTAGAAATAAACAAAAACCGTGCGGATGTACCTGCAATGCAAGCTGTAGTTGAGTTTCAGCATAAAGACAAGTATGGCAATTATACGACACACGAATACAATTATGTTTATGATGCATTTATTGATGAGTCAACAGGTGAAAAAACTCTTATAGTTGATATGTTTAAGCCTGCACCGGCGGCGGAGTTCCTCTATAGACTGTTCATCGGAAAAAACAAGCAAGGTGATGACAAATGGTTCATCGTTAAATCAGACGGCACAGTCAGTGAAAGCAGTTTGCCTGTTGATTATTACTGCCGTCAATTCTATTATTCGTTCAGTGCTGATACTGATAATGTGATTGATGAGTATTTGTCAGATACTAAATCATATGCAAAAGGTAAAGGCATCAGAAAAATAATAGCTTGGCAAAAAGCAGTCAGGCAAAAAAGGCTCAAAGATAAATATCAAAAAATTAAAGACAGCATAAGTTATGAATTAGCAGAAATTCGCCCACTGCCGCAGTCAGTACATAAATGGATTGATAATACCGTAATGGCATATAGCAGATATATGTTTTATGATGCCAACAGCAAAAAGCAGACTACTGCAAGATGTTCCGTGTGCGGTAACGAGGTTACTATTAAAAATGTACGCAGCGGAGATAAAGTCACTTGTCCTATTTGCCACAAAAAGTGTACCGCAAAACCATATAGAAAATATTTGAATTCAAACGGCTTTTGTAACAGAGAAACAATAATGTATCTACAACCGTTCAAAGGAACAAGATTTTGTGCTCGTGAATTTATTGTCAAATACGCATACAGTCAAGGCAGAATTAAGCCACGCATCATTATGCAAGAACTTTCAAGAACAACTTGCGACTTTGACGGACAAGAAATGCGAGTGCAGGAACAATATACGTATGACGAAAATTACAAAGGCGGTGACTGGCGAAAGGATTTTTGTAGAAGTGTAAACTCAAGTTTGCCACTCTACCCCGGCACGCTCAATAAGATATTTAAGCGTGTAAAAGGATTTAACAAGTGGCATATCGACTACGGCAAGATAGCGAGGTTATGCAATCCTGTCGGTTGTGAAAACTTGTATAACGCAGTCAATCGAGTTGCAAGTCTTAACAATATAATCGACAACGGCTTAATTAATCTTGCACGAGATGTCATTACATACACATACAGATGTACTGAATTTGATTTAGCAAAAGGGTCTTTGAGAAAAAGTTTCGGAATTACTAAAGACGATTTAAAAATTTTAAAACAGTTAAACCCAAAATTATACGAATTCAAACTATACAAAGCGTATAAACAAACAGGCAGAAAAATTGACATTGAAGAGTTAAAAGAATTTTTTGCAATTCGTTCAATGATCGACTGTGATATTAATGATATATTAAGAATTTTAGAATACAGTTCTCTAAGAAAATTTTGTCAATTTTTCCGCAGATGGGAAAGCGAAAATTGCACAAAACCGTATGATAACTACTATTATTGGGATCCAAGAAGAACCTTTTTCAGAGATTATAAAGACTATATAGAAAACGCTACCTTGCTCGAATATGACTTATCGAATTTAGAAGTCCTCTACCCTAAAAATTTTAAGCAGGCTCACGATTTAGCGTCGGATATAGTCAACGACAAAAAATTCAGAGAAGGAGAACTTCCGCAGATAGCTCGACAATATGAAAAATATAGTAATCTATACAGCTATGAAGATAAAGACTTCTGTATTATGCCGCCAAGAAGACACAATGACTTAAAAAACGAGGGTAAAACACTATGCCATTGTGTAGCGACCTATGCAAAAGAAGTAGCAACAGAAAAGACAATTATACTTTTCGTTCGTAAGACAAATGAAAAAGAAAAACCTTACTTTACGCTTGAACTTAATCCTGTGACACTTAGAATTGAGCAGTGCAGAGGATTTGAAAATTGTTCATATCCGAACGAAGTCAAAAAATTTATGGATAAATGGTATAAAACCAAAATAGAACCGTTAAAAAGGAGTAAAGAAAAATGTCAGACAGCAGCATAATGAGTATAGCTGATTTCAACATCACTGAAATGTCAGCAGATACAATTTCAGCACTAAGTACACATCAAAAAATAATCACAGCAGAGCAGACAGCTGCAAATGCAATGATTAGCTTGTGTGAAAATCTTAAATTAATGAGAGATAAGCACTTATACGAAGCGCTCGGCTTTGAAACATTTGATACATACACAGAGCAAGCCTGCGGCATTAAACGCAGACAAGCATACAACTACATCAGCACATATGAAAAACTCGGCGGTACGGTTTTGCAGTCAAATGCACAGCTTGGCATTACTAAATTGCAATTACTTACAGAAGTATGTGCTGTAGACAGAGATGATTTTGTTGCAGAAAATGACCTTGCAGGTATGTCGGTCAAAGAAATTAAAGAACTTGTCGAAAAAAGCAAGCAACAAGGTGAACAGCTTGCCTTGCTCGGTGATGAGCTTAACGACAGCAACAACGCACAGAAATCGTTACAAGCAGATAAACAAAATCTCACAGATGAAAACAAGTTATTGCACAAACGAATTAAAGAACTTGAAAGCAAGCCTGTTGAGGTTGCTGTACAAGAACCAACGCAAGCGCAAATTGAAGCAGCGGCAAAAAGCAAAATAAACAGCTTAAAAGCGTCATTTGAAAAAGAAAAACAAAGCGCTGTTGAAAAAGCTGTTAAACAAGCTACAGAAAAAACAAAATCAAATGTTAAAGAAACTCTTGAGAAAGAATACAAAGCAAAATTTGAATCTATTGAAAAAGAACGACAAGCTGCTCTTGATAAAGCAAAGCAGTTAGCAAATAGACTTGATAAAAATGCAGATGCCGAGCTTGTCACTGCAACGCTTTATTTCAATGAATTGCAAGCACAGCTTGATAAATTTATTAACAGTGTTGAGAAAATTTGTGAAACAAATTCGGCGCAAGGTGAAAAGCTCAAGCAGATTGCACAAAACTTCTTGAGCAATACTATTGCAAATCTTAATTAATCAGTTAGTAAGCTCCGCACAGCTTTACTATATATCAGAAAGTACAACTTTCGTTGATTATTCTTCTTAAAATATAATACTGACTTGTAATTACATAATGTTACTGCAGAGCAGGTGCGGCTGCTCTAAGTTTTTTTGTTGAGGAGCAGAAAATGAAAGACTTAGAGAAGATGAGTATTGAGCGATTGCAAGAAGGTGCTCAGATTAGTAGATATTATTATAATAAGCCTTTGCTACTATGCTATTCCGGCGGCAAAGATAGCGAAATAATTTTAGACCTTGCGCTTAAGTCAGGTATAGATTTTGAGGTTTTACATAGTCATACAACTGCCGATGCGCCCGAAACCGTTTATCACATTCGTCGAAAGTTCAAAGAGCTGGAGTCTAAAGGAATTAAGTGTACAACGCAAATGCCAACCTTCAAAGGTAAATCTGTCAGTATGTGGAGCTTGATTCCGGCTAAGAAAATCCCACCCACTCGCCATGCACGATATTGTTGTGCAATACTGAAAGAAACAGCAGGACACAACAGAGCGATTGTGACAGGCGTAAGAAGAGAGGAAAGCACCAACAGAGCTAAAAGCGGAATTATTCAGACTTGGAGTAAAGACATCTCAAAGAGAATTATCATTAACAATGATAATGACGAAAAGAGAAAAATCGTTGAGCATTGTCAACTACAAGGGAAAACGGTATTCAATGTCATATGTGATTGGTCAAATGACGATGTAAAAGACTATATCAAAGAAGAACATATAAATTTAAATCCTTTGTATAAGTGTGGCTTTCACAGAGTAGGTTGCGTTGGCTGCCCTATAGCAGGAAAAGGAAGATACAAAGAATTTGCACTGTATCCTAAATACAGAAATTTGTATATCAGAGCGTTTGACAGAATGTTAGAAGTTCGCAAGCAAGCAGGATTAACAACTAATACGTGGCAATCAGGAATAGATGTGTATCACTGGTGGATGGAGGACAATGTTCTGCCAGGGCAGCTAACAATAGACGGAGAAAATGATTGGTAAGGTGAGAATATGAAACGGAAAAAACTTGATCATCTTGATTTGGTATGTCTTGAGATTGCTAAGTATAACAAAATACATAACACATATTACAGCTACGGCGAATACACAGCTTTAGTGCGTGCAGGAAAGATTATATCAGATGTTGTGAGTGAAAAGAGAGGTAAGAAAAATGATTGATTGTTCAAGAACTGAAAATTACTTTGCTGAAAAGCAAAGGATGACGAAAAAACATAAACTAAATCACGGTGGATATTCATGTAAACTTAATTGTGCTGACTGCCCTTTGAGCCATTTAAATAATGGTTCTACGATGTTGTGTTCGGACTTTGAAACGCTCTATCCCGAAAAAGCAATCAAAATCGTTCAGAAGTGGAGTGACGAACACCCACAGAAAACTTATTTAAGTGAGTTTTTAAAAAAATATCCGAATGTTTTGCTTGAAGATGACGGAACACCCAATTTTTGTCCCTATAGACTAGGGCTTATGGGTGCAGATGATTGCAGAAAAGACGGTAACTGCGTTAAATGCTGGAATCAGCCGATTGAGGAGTGATTTAGTTGAGTCAGAGAAAATCAATTTCCAAAGCAACAAGGCTTAAAGTGTATGAGAAGTATGATGGTCATTGTGCTTACTGTGGTTGTACACTCGAACTAAAGGATATGCAAGTTGACCATATTCAAAGCGTGTATTGGTATGACGGTGCAAACGATATTGAGAACTACAATCCTGCTTGTAGAATGTGTAATTTCTATAAATCAACAATGCCCATTGAAGATTTTAGAGGACAATTAGGCAAGCTAACTTCAAGACTTGAAAAAACCTTTATCTATCGTTTGGCGAAGAAATATGGAGTTATTCAGGAAGTCGAGAAACCGATTGTATTTTATTTTGAAAAGGAGAGAAATGAAAAATGACGAATTTACAATCTGCACTATTGCGGTGCAAAAATGGAGGTAAACAATGGTTGAAAAAGAATACATAGAGCGTGAAGCTGCACAGAAAGTTTTAGCAGATGATTACGCTTATAATGCCGCAAAATTGATTGATACAGTACCCATCGCCGACGTGCAGGAAGTAAGGCACGGGAAAAATTTAACTAAAGCTCACCCTGTTGATGAATTTATTTGTTCTGAATGTGGTTATATGACCGAAGATTGCACAGAGAAAAAATACAGCCAGGACGGAGATTATTGTTATCTTTGCGAATATGAATATAAGTTTTGCCCCAATTGTGGTGCAAAGATGGATAAGGAGTAAAAACAATGCTTAAACCTGCAATATTATACAGAGATGAAATATTTGCAAAGCTATTAAAATATAGCTATACCGACAATATGCTTTTTTATATGGGGTGTTTGGGCAATGAATTGCCTAAAATCGAAGAAAATAGCAGCGGAAATGTCTATCAATATGCTATTATCGGTGAGGACAACAAGCTAATAGGGTATTTTGCATATTCTATTGATTGGTATTCTTCTTGTGTTTATAACTTTGGATTGTTCGCTTTTGATAGGAATAATACTACGATTGGATTTGATGTTTACAAGGAACTAAAAAAGATAATCAATGACTACCATATTCACCGAATGGAATGGAGAATGATTCAAGGAAACCCTGTTGAAGGGCATTATGATAACTATTGTAAACACTATAACGGCAAAAAGTTTGTGTTTACAGACTTTTTTAAGGATAGATGCGGGAAATACCATAACGAAGTTGTTTACGAAATCATATTTAATAGGAGTGAAAGTAAATGAGAGAAATATTATTCACAGTCAAAAATAGCATTGAACAATTTAGGAGGTTCGATTAAGTACAATGAAACAGTATGAAGCAGACGAACAAAAGAAGCTCTTTCGCTGGGCTGACTTTATGAAGACAGAGTATCCCGAATTGGATATGATGTTTCATATTCCAAACGGCGGTAGTCGCAATAAACTCGAAGCGGCCAACCTAAAGAAACAAGGTGTGCGTGCAGGCGTGCCGGATATATGCTTACCTGTTGCTCGTGGAGGTTATCACGGACTGTTTATCGAGCTTAAATTTGGCAAGAACAAGACAACAGCAAAGCAAGACGAATGGCTTGCAAAGCTGAATGAAAAAGGTTATGCAGTCGCTGTTTGCTATGGCTGCAAAAAAGCGCAGGATAAAATTCTTAAATATCTTAATTTAGGAGAATAACAATGAAAAATGAAAAAGCAGAAATTCAAGATGAAGAAATTGCAGAAGAGAGCAGCTTTGATACACTAAGTGCGCTCGACAAACTCGCAGTCGGCTTTATCGCAGGAGAAATTGACACAGAAATAATAAACAGTCTTGATACATACAACCGTTGGTTTGTTCTGTCCATGTCAGCTATATACAGCTGTGGCAAGATTGGCTTGCTCTCGGCTAAAAGTTGTGTGCAGGTCAAATACAAGTTATTGAGCGAATACAGACGATTCAGAACAGAAACATATTTCGCAGAGATTGAGCACCGTGAATGGATTAAACGAACGAGAGAAACATCACGCAATCTCACAGAACTTGCACATCAAATTAATAACAAAGATACTGATGCATTAAAAACAGCTATTGAGATTATTGACTTGCTCACAAAGCAAGATGTATATAATCAGCTGTTTATAAAGGCGGAAGCAGATGAGGACTACAAACAAAAATGTGTACAAGCTCTTACACAAAATGAAACACTCTTCTTCGACCGTTTTGGCAACATACCTTTTGTAGATTTACTTTTTAAGTTTTACAAATCAGCGGAAGAAAACCGAGCAGCGGAAATATACAAAGAGCTTGATTGTGACAATCTCAATGTTATTGCACACAGAGTGCCTGTAAAGTCAGATGCCTGCCAGGGCATCGCAAAATCATACCTTGAATATTTCAAATAAAAATCTAAAAAATGCAGGGGCTGAAAAGCCCTTGCGTATCCTGCTCAAGTAATTAATTAAGTGACGAAAACTGTTTTTACATATATAATAGGAAGTTTAAAATGTTTACATACAAATGTGAGATCCAATCTGGACCGATGCTTGAAATTAAATACTATCAAAGTTTGCGCAAGCGTAACAAGAAAAATATGTCACGCAGTATCAACAGAGCAATCACATCAGAAAAAATGGCGCAGGCTAATCGCATAAGAGGTGAGCAGCATACACAGAGATTAATTCTTGCGAATTTCAAGCAAGGTGACTGGTGGGTAAGATTTTCAGCACCGTATCAAAATTTCACAGAAGAAGAATTTGAAAAGATTGTAAGTAATTTTTTCAAACGCATTAAATATCACGCAAAAAAGCAAGGCTTGCAGTTTAAGTATATTGGCTTTTGTGAATGCGGTAAGCGTGGCGGCAATTGGCACTTGCACATCATTATTGAAGACTGTATCAAAGACATAGCGTTAAAAATGTGGAAATGGAGCAACGGTGTTAATCTCACACCATTGTATGAAGACGGCAATTTTGCTGATTTAGCAAAATACATTCGCAAAGATGTAGCCGGTACAAAAAGGCTCAAAACATCACGCAATCTCACAAAACCAGCCGTTACAGTAATTGAAGGCAAAAAGAGAGAATTTAAAAAGCTTGAAAAAGGCGAAGCTCTACCAATCCCACAAGGCTATTACCTTGTGCGTGATGATGTGTGGGTTAACGATTTCACGGGAGCAAACTATCACTTCGTGTTTATGCAGTTGAGAATGAATCATAAACGATATGCAGTTGAATACACAAAGGAGGCAAAAAATGAATCTAAAGCAAATTAGAGATATGGACAATGATATATGCTATTATAGAGCGCAAATAGCTATGCTTGAAGCTAAAGTTACGCACATAACAACAAATATTGCAAGTGCTATCGACGGAGAAAGTGCGTCAAATAGCATTGAAAAAATAGTGCCCAAAATAGCAGACTTAAGAGAAGAATTACACAATGCAGAAACAAAAAAAGCAAACGCTATAAGTTCAATACCTCCAACAACTCTGCAAGGGAGTTGTCTTTTGCTGCGCCTGAAGTATGGCTACGAATGGAAACAAATAGCTCAAAAAGTAGGTGGAGGAAATACAGAAGACGGAATAAGAGTAATGTGTAATCGCTACGAATGGTAAATTTAAGCAAAGTTGTTCGTTTGTTCGGTGTAATGTATGTTAGACTATACTTGAGCAAAGCTCTAAAAAATACAAGGTTAATTTAAGTCGCTGTTACTGCAGCGGCTTATTTGTTTTTAAAGAATAATGGCTAAAAATTTTGCAAAAGCATTCTACAAATCAAAAAAGTGGCAAGATTGCAGACAGAGTTTCATAGATGAACGAACACTTATTGACGGTGGCTTGTGTCAGATATGTCACAAGAAGCTCGGTTATATAGTTCATCACAAAGTTATGCTCAATGCAAGCAACATAACTGACGCAAGCATTAGTCTTAACTTCGAAAATCTGATGTATGTCTGTAAAGATTGTCACGACAATCTTCCAGGGCACGGAGTCGGAAACAAAGAACCGAAAAAATATTTTTTTGATGAGAGCGGTCAAATTTTTCCGACTCCCCCCTAAAAATTTTTGCGAGTAAACATTCGCAGGACCGAGGGGGGCAGGTCGAAATTTTGCGTACCTCGTGTATGACCCCCCCTCCCCTAAAAAAACTTGTGTGAAAGGACGGTGACTTGTAAAATGACCGACGAACAGAAGGAACAAAGAGCAATTAAGCGAGAGATAAAGCGATTAACGGAAATCTACAAGGACATAGAGGTTAAAAGAAAAGACCTCGCCGTTGGCTTGATTGAAAATGCGGCGTTCACTCGAATCAGGCTGAAAGAACTGCAACAGGACATTGCAATTTATGGCTTAACTGAATTATTCTCACAGTCAGAAACACAAGAGCCGTACTCACGCAAAAGACCTGAGGCAGATTTGTATAACACAATGCTCGGTAACTATCTCAAATACATTAAGCAGCTCAACGATATGCTTCCGAAAGTGGCCGAGGCGAAGGCTGCGACAACAGACGGCTTTGACGATTTCGTTGAAGGGCGTGACAAGCTTTGAAACGCTATCCATTAAGCTATAATCCGATACTTGAATATTACGAACAGATAAAGAACGGCAAGGTTACTGTTTGCGACAAGATACGCAAGTGGTATAAACATTTAAGTGATAAGGTGATTAATCCGACGGACGGCTATCATTACGAAGCTAAGCGAGGAAATCACATCATTGAATTTATCGAAAATTACTGTCGACACAGTAAAGGTAAGATGGGCGGTCAGCTTGTAAAGCTTGAGCTGTGGGAAAAAGCGTGGCTTGCGGCAACTTTTGGCTTCGTGGACGATGACGGTATCAGGCAGTACAACCTATCTGTGTTAATTATCGGAAAAAAGAACGGTAAGTCTTTGCTTGCCTCTGCGATTGGCTTGTATATGCTTATCGGTGACGGCGAACCCGGTCCCGAAGTGTATGCAGTCGCCACAAAGCGTGACCAAGCTAAAATCATTTGGCAGGAAGCAAAACGAATGGTTCGCAAGAGTGAAACTTTATTGAAGCGAATTAAACCACTGCTGAATGAATTGAGTTCAGAAGATTATAATTGCGGAGTGTTTAAGCCGCTTGCCTCTGATTCGGACACGCTTGACGGTCTGAATGTGCATTGTTGTTTAATGGATGAGTTGCACCAATGGAAAAACGGCAGACAACTCTACGACATTATGGCAGACGGTACCATCGGACGAGACCAACCGCTTATCCTTGTTACAACAACTGCAGGCAAAATTCGTGAGGACATCTACGATGAAATCTATGACGATGCTGTCCGCACCACGAACGGCTTGTTTGACGAGGTAGGCTACAAAGACGAGCACAGCCTTTACATCATCTACGAGCTTGATAAGCGTGAAGAATGGGAAAATCCCGATTGCTGGGAAAAGGCTAACCCCGGACTTGGCACGATTAAAAATCGAAATGCCCTTGCAAGCAAGGTCAAGAAAGCGCAGGCGAATCCGTCACTTGTACGAAATCTTGTATGTAAGGAGTTTAACATAGCCGAAACATCAACCGAATCGTGGCTCAATTTCGAGGAGCTTAACAACGAAACAAAATTTGATGTTAAGGAACTCCGCCCAACCTATGGCATAGGCGGAGCAGATTTATCAAGCACGACCGACCTTACAGCGGCCAAGATGTTGTTTCGAGTGCCTGACAATGAAAATATTTTTATATTGTCAATGTACTGGATACCGGCTGACCTTGTGGAGAAAAAAGTAACCGAGGATAAGATCCCGTATGACAAGTGGATAGAACAGGGCTTTATGCGTACCTGCCCCGGAAACAAGATTGACGCAAGTGTTGTTACGGCATGGTATCAAGAGCTACAAGACGAATACGACATTTACTTGTGGAAAGAGGGCTATGACGCTTGGTCAGCTCAGATGTGGGTTAATCAGATGATTGACGCTTTCGGTCCTACCGTTATGGAAGCGGTACATCAGGGCAAGAAAACACTGTCTGCCCCGATGAAAGCCCTCAAAGCAGACCTTGTCAAGAAAAGAATAATCTACAACAACAACCCGATAGATAAATGGTGTCTTGCAAATACTGCAATAGATGAGGACAGAAACGGTAATATACAGCCGATTAAGACCTCGAAGTCAACAAGACGAATTGACGGTACTGCGGCATTGCTTGACGCTTACACGATATATTTTGAATATGAAGACGAATATTTGAGCATTGTTTAGGAGGTGAGAGAATGGGAAAATTTAAGAACTTTTTAAATTCTGTTCGCAATGTCAGAAAGACAAAGAATTTTTCAAGGGTTGAACTTGTTACACAGAATAATTCAAATTTCTTCTTGTGGGGCAACAGAGCATATGATTCCGACACCGTCCGAGCTTGCGTTAATGCACAGGCTCTCAGATTTTCAAAATTATCAATTAAGCACATAAGAGAAACAATCGTTGACGGCAGGAAAGACCTCTTAATCAATCCCGAGCCTTATGTCAAATTTTTGCTTGAAGAACCAAACCCGTACACAACAATGGATATGCTCCTATATAGGACAAGCACACAGTTATCCTTATCGGGTAATGCTTTTTGGCTCATCATTAGAGACACAAACGGCTTGCCTACGGAATTGTATTTTATACCAGCTAAATCAGCTACGGATTTGTATGATACGAATGGCAACCTTGTGTATGAATTTATCCTTGCAAACGGCAAGACCTACCGCTTTGCCTCCGAAGATGTCATACATTTGCGTGATGATTTTGCTGAAAACGACATATTCGGCAGCGGTAAATTTAAGGCTCTTGCTCCTTTGCTCGAAATCGTTGAAACAACCGACAGCGGCATCATCAGCGCTATCCGAAATTCAAGCGTAATTAAATGGTTACTGAAATACACATCGTCTTTGCGGCCCGAGGATTTGAAGAAAAACGCAAAAGCGTTTGCTGATAACTACCTTAACATCAGTAACAGCTCCGTGGGTGTTGCGGCAGTTGACGCAAAGGTTGACGCAAATCAGATAACCCCGAACGACTATGTCCCGAATGCTTTGCAAATGGATAGAACGAAAAACAGAATCCTTGAGCTTTTTAACACTAATGTGAAAATTATCACATCAACAGCGAACGAAGATGAAGAAAATGCTTATTTCGATGCGGTGATATCGCCTAAAATCATTCAGCTTAAAAACGAGCTGACACGGAAACTATTCACTCGCCGTCAGCGAGGTTGTGGAAATTATATCGCAGTCGGTTCGTTCAATCTACAATCTGCGAGTCTTAAGACTAAACTAAATTTCGCTGGAATGGTTGACCGTGGAGCAATGCTCCCAAACGAATGGCGAGAATCACTTGGTCTTGCTCCTGTTCCGGGCGGAGACACTCCGCTCAGAAGATTAGATACAGTTGCGGTCGATGAAGGAGGTGAAAACGATGCCGAAAACAATTGACATTAAAGGCCCTATCATTACGAATGATGATAAGTGGATTTATGACTGGTTTGGAGTAGCCTCCTGTTGCCCAGCCGACATTCGGTCACAGCTTGACGAAGTGGCGGATGATGAGGGAGTACAGGTTGTTATCAATTCGTCAGGTGGTGACATCTTTGCCGCCTCCGAAATTTACGATATGCTCGCCGAAAGCAAGGCTACAATCAAGGTCATTTTTGCCGCTTCTGCCGCTTCATACATTGCTTGTGCGTGCAAGTCTGAAATTGTGCCGACAGGTATGCTTATGATTCATAATGTTTTAAGCTATGCCGCAGGCGATTACAATGACATGGCACATGAATCAGGCGTGTTACTTAAAGCAAGTAAAGCCGTTGCGACAGCCTATCGACTTAAAACCGGAATGAGTGAGGACGAGCTTATCGGACTTATGGACAAGGAAACTTGGCTTACTGCTGATGAAGCAGTCGAAAAAGGTTTTATTGACAAGGTCGCAGAATATTATGCTGAAAAGCCAAAAGAGGTTAAACTTGCGGCAAGTCTTAACAGCCTTATCCCTGATACCATCATCAAACAGATGAGGGACGAAAAAACACAGCTTACAGCAAAACTTGAATTGCTCAAACGAAAGGAAGTTGAAGAAGAATGAACAAACAGGAATATCTCGACAAGAGAAATGCTCTTTATGACAAGGCAAAAAAGCTCATTGCAGAAAATAAGCTCGCCGAGGCGAAAGAGATTACACAGCAGATTGACAAGCTTGACAACGATTTTGAAAATTCTGCTGTAGAAAAGGCAAACAGAAACGCAGAGGAGGGAATCAAAATGCCTGCACCATTTGAAAATCACAAGACAAACATCGACCTTACAGATGAGGATGAACAGGTAACAGATATGTACGCAACACTTGAATACAGAAAAGCTTTTGCTAACTATATTCAGAACGGTGTACCCGTGCCACAGAAGTTTATGAATGTGGCATCACAGACCACATCAAGCACTGCGGCGGCTATCGTGCCGACCACAATGTATCAGCGTTTAATCGTTGAACTTGAAAAAATCGGCGAAATTTACGCAAGAGTGTTCAAGACGGCGTATCCGACAGCACTTCTTATTCCCACACAGAACATCCGCCCGACAGCAAGCTGGGTTGATGAGGAAAAGGGTTCAAACCAGCAGAAAGTAACTACTGACAAGGTTGTCTTTGCCGGCTATAAGCTTGAATGCAAGGTTGCTTTCTCGCTCTTTATGACAAAGACCGCGCTTGATACTTTTGAGTCGCAGTTCATTGACCAGATTAAAAACGCAGTAGTTAAGGCTTGCGAAATGGCAATCGTTAAGGGTTCGGGTTCAGGTTCGCCAACCGGCATTCTTTCATGCACTCCGCCTGACGGTCAGACAATCGAGATTGCAAAAACCGGCAAGCTCACATATTCAACACTTTGCTCGGCTGAGGCGGCTCTTCCTGCTGCATACGATGATGCTGTATGGCTGATGACAAAGAAGTCATTCTTTGCATTTATGGGCATCACAGACAGCAACGGTCAGCCTGTCGCTCGTATGTCCGAAGGACTTAACGGCAAGCCGTCACTCTCACTTTTCGGCCGTGCTGTTATCCCAACAGACGGCTATATGGATTCGTACGCTGACACGGTTTCAGCCGACACAACCTTTGCAATGATGTTCAATCTTAACGATTACATCTTCAACGAGGTAATGGGCTTAAGTGTCAAGAAGTACGAAGAGGACGACACCGATAACACAGTCCTTAAAGCCGTAATGCTTGCAGACGGTAAGGTCGTGGATACTCACAGCCTCGTAAAGCTCGTTAAGAAGAGTGCTTAAAAGAGGTTTGAATTATGGCAGTATCCAATGAAATTGAAGCCGTAAAGGTTTCGCTCCGTATCAATACGGTGCTGTTTGACGATGAAATATCTGCCCTCATTGATTCTGCTAAAAGTGACATGGCAGGTGCAGGAGTTGACGTCAACGACAAAAACTCAACTGCACTTGTTATGCAGGCAATCAAATTCTATTGCCGTGCTTATTTCTCGGTTACTGCCGACAGCGAATGGGCACGGCATTACGAAGATTTGCGTGATGCAATGGCGGCGAGAGGAGCGCAAACAGAATGAATGCAGATACTCTTGTTAAACTTGTTGAAAAGTCAGGGCAAACAACCAATGACATCGGCGAAATTGTGTATCAGGAAAAGCTCCGAACGATTTATGCACAACGCAAATATGTTCGACAATCTGAATTTTTTCAGGCACAGGCTAACGGGTTGAAACCCGAATGTATGCTTGAAGTCAACTCGTTCGAGTACCACAACGAAGAATTTTGTTATCTCGAAAATAAGAGGTTCAAGATTTATCGTGCATATGAGATTAAAGGCACAGAGCGTACGGAGCTGTATTTAACGGATGTGGTAGGTGAGAATAATGTCTTTGCCTAAAGCAGTTAAAATCACAAAAAACGGCGTTGAGATAATCAGCAATGTTGAACGCATACAGTACACGCTCAAGGAGCTTGAGAGAGCCGCTCTGCGTGATGTCGGCAAGTTGGTATGTAAACGGACAAAACAGAAAATAAAACGCAGGACGGGGCGCTTAGCGAAAAATACGCAATACTGGGTGCGAAGCAAACAGAAAGTACCCGATTTGCAAGTCGGATTTAAGCCAGGCGGATTTTATGGCTTGTATCAAGAGATTGGCACGAGTGAAATTCTAAAAATCGGAGCATTGAGCGATGCTGCCGAAAGCAACATCAAAGACATCATCAAAATTGAACAACAGTACCTCAGTGCCGTAGGTACAGAAGAGGCAGAACGCAAATTGAACGAGGGGGAATACAGCGGTGAATAGCATTAAGAATTTTTTGAGTGCGGTTTTATCGCAGTATGCCCCCTCGTTTTTTATGATTGGTGACGGGTTTCCGAGGCTTGTTTATGAAATTAAACAGCTTTACACCGATGAGCCGTACAAGAAATATCTTGTTACGCTTAATCTGTATGATAGGTTAACCACCGAGAAAATCGACAATATTGTGGATGAAATCTATTCGGATGTTGCGAGGGCAACATATACACAAGGTGAACGACATTACAAATTCTACAATAACAGCGACAGGCAGTATGTCGCTGAATCCGATAAGACAATATACAGAATAATGACAACCCTTGAATTGAGGGTTTACGAAAGAAAGGATGATTAAAATGGCAACAGTTAAGCCACGAAAGATTAAGCCGTACAGCGGATATAATGCTAAGACGGCTGACCATATGCTCCTTGATGCAGGTGCGTTTTTTGTAAATTACGATCCTGCTACGGACACATACGCAAGCGCCAAAAAGGCAGGCAAGTGCCTCGGCGTAACAATCAAAGGCGGTGAATTTTCAGCCAAGCCGACACTCAGACGACTTGAGTTTGACGGCGTGAAAACAAGAACTAAGGGCGACACAGTAGTCGACGGTTGGGAGGTTTACATTAAAGCAACGCTTGCCGAGATGACTACTCAGAACTTCATTTACGGTCTTGGAATTGCCGACAAAGGTACAGACGAAAAGGTCGTAGGCTACGATGTAATCACAGGTAGAGATGTTATTCTTGACGGTGACTACATTCAGAATATCACTTGGGTAGGTTGTCTCCTCGGAGAGGATAAGCCGTGCATTATTCAGGTGTTCAACGGCTTTAATGAAAACGGTCTCACGCTTGCAATCGCTGACAAAGACAACGGTAAAGTAGAAGCTCAGTTCTATGGTAACCTTTCACCTGAAGTTTATGATTCAGAGGACGAAATCAAACCACCGTTTAAAATTTTTAGACCGACAGAAACAACGGAGGTATAATCAATGAGAAAATTAGGCTTAAAGGACGCTTTTTCGGTGGCTCGTATTATTAAGTCAGCAGATTTAAAAAATGAAATTGTCGAGTTCGCTAAGAATGTTAAAACTAAGGACAAGAAAAATGCACAGGAAGTCGGTCTTGAGTTTATCGTCACTATGATTTCATCACTCTCAAGCAAGGAAGTGGAAAACGAATTCTATTCACTCTATGCTGACATCAGAGGCGATATTACCCCCGAACAGGCAAGTTTGATGGACATTACAGAGGTAATTGCAGACATCAAGCATATTATTGCAGAGAATGATATTCAAAGTTTTTTTACCTCGCTCTCAGCATTGACATAAACACATATAAGTTAATCTTGCAATACTGCTGCGGAAATCTGACAGTCTTGCAAGATTTGTCATTCGCTGAAATCTTAAAAATCATTGAAAATGAAATCAATGAGAAAAACGAGGAAATGAAATACAAGGCTTATATCTTAACGAGCCTTGGTCAAATCACTCATTTATCATACAAAGATTTTGTCGATAGTATAGACGACAAAATGCAGTCAACTGCACAGGACGAAGTCAATACAGACGAAATTGAAAAGCGTGTTGAAGAAATGCTCAATCGCTACAAATGGGAGGAGGTGTAGTGCGTGGCAGTTGAAATTTTTAAGTTATTTGGCTCGATTTTCGTTAATAATGATGAGGCAAATAAATCCATTTCAGAGACTGAGAAGAAAAGCAAGGGTGTTGCTTCAACTCTCGGAAACGGAATCAAAACTGCTGCTAAATGGGGAACTGCTATGGTAGGCGGTGCGGTGGCAGGTGTAGGAGCATTGTCCTCCGTGGCAGAAAGCACGCGAGAATATCGGACGGAAATGGGCAAACTTGACACAGCTTTTACCACAAACAAATTTTCAGCGGCAGATGCAAAGCAGACTTACTCTGACTTGTATGCCGTAGTCGGTGACAGCGGACAGGCAACTGAGGCGGCTAATCATTTATCATTGCTTTGCAACTCCACAAAAGACCTGCAAAGTTGGACAGAGATTTGCACAGGTGTTTACGGTCAATTCGGTGATTCCTTGCCTATCGAGGGTTTGACAGAGGCGGCGAACGAAACCGCAAAAGTCGGACAGGTAACAGGTCCGCTTGCTGATGCTCTTAACTGGATGGGCGTATCTGAGGATGCTTTTAATGAAAAACTTGCTAAATGCTCATCAGAACAAGAAAGACAGCAGTTAATCACATCAACCCTCACGAGCCTGTATTCGGATGCCTCTGCTCAGTATAAAGAAACAAACGGCGATGTAATGGAATCCAACAGAGCACATCAGCAGTTGTCAGATACAATGGCGCAAATCGGTGCTGTCGCAGAACCTGTGCTTAATTCGATTATTGGCTTAGGTGGAAAGTTACTCGAACAGTTATCGCCGCTTATTGAAAGTGTAGCTGAGAAGCTTGCCCCTGTGCTCATTAACATCTGCGAAGAGGTTGCCCCGATAATCGTGTCAATGCTTGAACAGATTATGCCATTGATTGAGGAATTGCTTCCGTTTATAGCTCAACTTATGGAACAGTTAGCACCAATAATTGTTCAACTCGTAGAAGCACTATTACCTGTTCTCGTACAAGTAATCAAACAGCTTTTGCCTCCGTTTATGGAAATTCTCAACGCATTAATGCCGTTGTTAGATACTATTTTTCAGCTTGTACAGCCGTTTATCGACTTGATTTTGCAGTTAATAGAGCCGTTCGCAGCACTTATTTCAACAGCTATTGCACCGCTCATAGTCAAACTTGCAGAGTTGCTCAATAACTTGTTACAGCCGCTTATCCCTGTTTTTAACGAGATTGCAGGCATATTAAGTGAAACATTACAGCCCGTTTTCGAGGCTCTTGCACCCGTTTTCGACTTATTGACAGACGCATTAAGTCCGCTATTTGAGCTATTATCAATGCTGCTCAACGCTATCCTACCTGCTTTAACTCCAGTTGTTGAAATTCTTGCAGATGTTTTCAGCAATGTACTCGGATTAGCTATCAAAGGAATAAGCGGTGCGATTGAAAGCTTGACAGGAATTTTCAACGGTTTGATTGACTTCATAGACGGAGTCTTTTCAGGAAATTGGGATAAAGCGTGGAACGGCATTTTAGAAATATTCAAGAATGTTCTAAACTTAATTCCAAACGCAGTTGAATTCATAATAAACGGTGCAATCGGAATGATTAACGGTCTGTTTGACGGAATCAATTGGGCAATTGAGTGGGCAGGACTTGAAATTCCGCACATTCCAGAGGTCACTCTCCCCCGTTTTCGTGCTGGTATCGACTATGTACCGAACGACAAGTACCTCGCTTATTTGGATGCAGGCGAAGCGGTTTTGACAGCACAAGAGGCTGAACAATATCGTAAAGCTAAGCAAGACGGCTCAAATCCATTTAGGAGTGACAGCACAGATAAACCGTCAACGACTAACATTGACATCAATGTGAATATTAGCAGCGTAACGGTCAATAGTGATTCGGATATAGATAGCCTTGCGGAAAGATTATCTGAGCGATTAGCAGCGGAAATTACAAGTAAAAGGAAGGTGTTTAGCTGATGCACAACTTTTTTTTTAACGGCAAATGGCTCAGTCAGTTTGGCGGACGCATAGTTAATGCGCCTTTTCACTCTGTTGCTCAGCGTGATTTTAAGCTTATATCAATCCCGGAACGAAGCGGTGATATAGTGCAGGACAACGGCAGATACAACAATGTTGATTTTGAGCTGCAAATAGCTTTAATGCCTTTACTTGCTCACACAAGTGCTCAATATCTTGCGTATAAAATTATAGACTGGCTGACTGAATTTAACAATTATCAAACATACAAGGACACATATAACAAAGGCTATTATTGCTATGCTGTAGTGACTAACCTTGACACAATTCAGCGTGAGTTACCTTCATATCTCACAACTAAAGTTAAATTCAGTCGTAAGCCGTATTGGTATGCACAGACAGAGCCTATAAGCCTTGTTAGCGGTCAAAAGCTAAATTTACTCAACCCTGAAAGAATGCCGTCAAATCCGCTTTACAAGCTCACGGGTACGGGTGCTTCTGCAACGCTAACGATAAACGGTGAAACACTATCTATAAAAAATTCAATTAACGCAGATTACACAGTCCTTGACGGTGAAAATATGCAGTATTACTCTGTTAAAAACGGCATTAAATCTTATATCTCACCTCTCTTGCCACAGCAATTTAAAGCAGGAGAGAATGAGATTATCGCTAATCAGGTTATTGGTTCGCTTACGCTTGAGCCGAATTGGAGGCGCTTATGATACCTTTAGTCTACGAAACGACAAGCAGAATATTATCGCTCAACTCAATGCACTACCTCGGCAGGCTTACCGGTTGCACAGAATGTACCGTCGAAGAGTCACGCAACGCAGATTACACACTAAGTGCAAGCGTTGTTAAAAACTCCGAATGTGCCGAAAGTGCTGTTGTACAAAATTATATATACGCAAAGCCAAACCCAGCAGACGAAGCACAATTTTTTGAAATCTACGAGGTAGTAGAAAAAAACAATGTGCTTAGTATCAAAGCGAAGCACATCAAACATAACTGCTATAACAACATTCTTGCCGCAGGCGAAACATCAGCACAACTCTATTCACCTGCGGAGGCTTACGAAAATATGGATGCTCTTTTTGACAACAACTATGTATTTTCGTCAGATATAACGAACAGAAAAAGCATCAACCTCGGCTACACTCAAGTATGCACACTTGGTGACTTTCTCGGCGGTTTAGAGGGCAGTTTGCTTGACCTGTTTGGGGGTGAATACAAATGGAATAATTTTAATGTTTCATTGTTAAAAAATCGAGGGCAGAAACGAGCGTATAGCCTCAAGTGGGGCGACAATATATCAAGCTATGAAAAAACTCAATCAAGTGAAACTACGATAAGTCATGTGTGTGCTTATGCTACTGTTTATGATGAATTTTCAAAACAAGACATACAGATAATTGCTGACCCTTATGAGATTTTTGAACAAAAATCAAAAACAAATAAACTAAGTGTATATCCAGTTCCTGACAATCTTGTTAACGGAATAATTGTCAACTCTTCGACAGGCGACGGATATGAATTTGTCAAAAACACTTGCAGAATAGCAGCAACAGCTTACATAGGAGGAGATAAACTTGGTGAGATCAAGAGCAATATTAAAGTTGATGTAGAAGCGGTCCTTGACGATATGCAACAGTTTAATCTTTGCGATACTGTTACAGTAATCTTAAGTGACAGTATCGCAGCGGAATCCAAAATAGTCAAAACTACATATGATACACTTAGAGAACGATATAAACAGCTTGAGCTTGGTTCGTTCAAAACTAAGCTATCTGATTTCGTAAAATGAGGTGAACATAATTGAATGTAAAATACAAACTTAATCTTGATGTATACAAAGACAGAAATTACGAAAGTATAATAGTCGCTCAAAATGATGACAAGTCACGCATCATTGAATGTAAGCTATATGCTGATTCACAACCGGTAGCGCTATCTTCAAGCGTTACCGCTGCGTTTAACGCAACTGTAGATAATGTTATCGTCGCTGAAAATGTGCCTTGTATAGTTGCAGACAATGCAGTTAAAATCACTCTTGCGAAATCAATGCTACAGCTCGCAGGTATGATGCGGTGCGAGCTTGTGCTAAGTGAAAATGATACAATTCTAACTACACAGCATTTCAGCGTTTTTGTGAACAAGTCAGTAATAAATACAAAATCTAAATATGAACCAACAGGCGCAAATTTAGCAACCAAAAATGATGTTGATTCCGCAATTGAAACCGCATCTGCAAAAATGATAGCAAAAGACTCTTTGCTCAATACATCTACAAGCATTAATCTCACATCGCTTGAGGACACAGAGCAGACAGCAAACGGCGTTACAATTTCAGTCAGGAACAACAAAATTAGCTTGAGCGGCACATCTACCGCTGCGGTTAATTTTTATCTCAAGCTCAAGCGTGCGGTTACTCTTGAACAAGGCAAAGCGTATTGCTTATCGTTGCAGAATTTTGCTAATATTACAAACAGCGGTTGTGTGTTCTATCCTGCGAATAGTCAGACGGCAATTAGTTCATCGTGGTTACTCTCTGAGGCAAGTGCTTTCAAGAATGCAGCGGCCACTTATACAGCGACAGAAAATGTAACCGTTAATTCTATTAAAATTGCGGTTGCTACAAATAGACTTGTTGACAACAGTTGTAATCTTCAACTTGAACAGAACAATAAGCGTACAGCTTATTCTAACCCTGACTTGATAAAGTCTAATATTAAACCTGAGCTGTATCAAGCCCCTGATCACACAATGCATTATTTGTATGTTTCAAACGATTACAATGAAACCACTGAGGGGTTTGGGGTTACGAAGTTCAATTCTATTCTGTCTGCTAATGACAGCATTTCGGATAATAGCTACCGAAATCGTTACACGATCGTCGTCATGGCTGGCACATATACAGATATGCAAGATAAATTCGCAGGTTTGTCTGATGTGGGACTTGTAGGTTACAGAGGAGTAATGACTAAAGACTATGTTTACTATGAGTCCGAAAACATATACAATCCTGCGGCTACTGTAATCAAATGGGACGGTGCGATAGGGTTTGATAAGTCTACTTTGAAGTCTGAGGATATAATCAAAAAATGTCCGTTCCATCTTGATTTGAATGTCCATACTCACATCAAAGGTTTTACATTTGATTGTAAAAATATCAGGTATGGCATACACCTTGAGAGTGGTGGAACAGGCTACGCAACCGAATGGGTTGTGGCAAATTGTATTTTTAAGTGGGGCGGTCGTGCTGATTGCGTAGATTATGCCGATAAAACAACAGTGCCAGTTTTTGGTTGCGGTCATAGCTTTGGCGAAGTCGGCTTAATTGAAAATTGTAAAATAATACCTACGCATTGCACGATAGGTTATCAGAACCACGACAACGCCGACAATAGCGATTTCGGATTGCCAATTAAAACAGGCGCAAGCATTACGATTCGCAATTGTGACTTTGATAATACTGAAATCCAGGTAAGAACGCTAAAAGGCGAATATTCCGACACGCCAAACATCTTGACTATTGACCGCTGCATCAACATATCTGAAGTTAAAAAGCTGTATGCTGCTCCGGCGACGAAATGTGACTGGACAGTTGTTGAAAATTTAAATATCTAAATAAAGGAGAATGACTATGGCAGATGCTGAGAACAATCTTAAAAGAACAGCTTTCGGAAGAATATTATAATGCTATTATGGCGGTATGGGAGGTATAAATATGTCGTATAAATTTAAAGAAATATGGTGCAATAAAGGTAATTTCACAGAGAGCAACAGAAAATCTTCGGAAATTGATACACTTGTTATTCATTACACAGGCAACAACGGCGACACAGCAGAAAACAACGGTAACTACTTTAAGAATAATGTAG
>OIZV01000041.1_pt1 | contig 89616 bp, 78 predicted proteins | sample 1588681 | NCBI WGS metagenome assembly OIZV01 (sample SAMN03283281) | human gut metagenome | biome: human-associated habitat; material: feces | host: Homo sapiens | place: Peru | collected 2012 | reverse complement strand
GGGCTCGAACCTGTGACCCTCTGCTTGTAAGGCAGATGCTCTCCCAGCTGAGCTATGCTCCCATTTGCCATGTTTTCTTATTTGTTACGCAGCCTTATTGGCTGAGAACGTTTGTTATTATACCACAGAATTTCAGAAATGCAAGTGTTTTTTTGAAATTTCTTAAATTATTTTAGTCTTATTTTATCATCTCTCGGAATTCGTCCTCGCTGATAACTTTTATGCCGAGGGCATTCGCCTTTTGAAGCTTGCTGCCGGCTTCCTCACCTGCCAAAACAAAATCCGTCTTCTTTGAAACGGACGATGCCGTTTTGCCGCCGAAGCTTTCGATAATTTCCGCCGCTTCGCTGCGTTTATATGTCGGCAAGGTTCCGGTCAAAACAAAGGTCTTGCCGGCAAAGCGCATATCCTTGACCTCTTTAAGCGATTTCATGTTGAGCCCTGCTGCCATGAGCTTGTCTATAAGTTCTATGCTCTCGGGCATATTAAAATATTCAACAACGCTCTTTGCCATGATTGCGCCGAAGCCGTCAATCGTCATTATTTCGTCAAAGCTTGCATTCATCAGCGCAGTCATTGTACCGAACCGCTCGGAAAGAAGCTTGGCCGCCTTCTGTCCTACATGGCGGATTCCCAGTGCAAAAATGAGCTTTGAAAGGTCGTTTTTCTTCGATTCGTTAATCGCCGCAACAAGGTTGTTCGCCGACTGCTCCGCCATTCTTTCAAGCGGAACGATTTGCTCCTGCTTGAGTGCATAGATGTCCGCCGGTGTCTTTATCAATCCCGAATTAACAAAAAGCTCGATATTGCTCTCGCCGAGACCCTCAATATCCATTGCGTCACGGGAGCAGAAATGAATAAGATTACGCAAAAGCTGAGCCGGACAATCTGTATTAAGGCAGCGTACCGCCGCCTCGCCCTCCTCACGGACGACCTTTGCACCGCATGACGGGCAGACAGACGGCATGACATATGGCAGGGATGCACCTGAATGCTCAACAACGTTCAGCACCTCGGGAATAATGTCGCCGGCCTTGCGAATCGTTACCGTGTCGCCTATTCGTATATCCTTTTCGGTGATGAAATCCTGATTATGGAGCGTTGCACGGCTTATAAGCGAACCTGCAACCATAACGGGTTCAAACACAGCCGTCGGGGTCAGAACACCTGTCCTGCCGACGTTTATCTCAATATCAACAACCTTTGTCTGCTTCTCCTCGGGCGGATATTTAAAGGCAATCGCCCATTTTGGAAATTTTGACGTACTGCCCAAGGCTTCACGGTGCTCAAAGCTGTCGACCTTGATAACCGCACCGTCGATATCAAACGGCAGAGTTCCTCTTATCTCACCTATTCGTTCGACCTCTTTGATTGCGTCCTCGATATTCGTGCACGGGGTGTAAAACGGAATCGTCTTGAATCCAAGCTCCTTGATATAGTCAAGCGACTGCTTGTGACCCGTCAGCACCTTACCGTTTATACGCTGGATATTGAAAACAAAGATATCAAGATGACGCTTCGCCGTAATCTTCGGGTCTTTTTGTCTGAGTGAGCCTGCCGCCGCATTCCTCGGATTCCTGAACGGCTTCTCCTCGTTATTTTCCTGCTGCTCGACGAGCTTCATAAAGACCTCACGGGGCATATAAACCTCGCCCCTGACCTCAATCTCATCAAGCTCCCTTTTCAGGCGCAGAGGGATAGAGCCGACCGTACAAAGATTTGCGCTGACGTCCTCGCCGATAACACCGTCGCCACGGGTAGAACCCCTTTTGAAAATGCCGTTTTCATATTCGAGCGAGACGGAAAGTCCGTCGATTTTCGGTTCAACAACATAGGTTGCATTCGGCTCGACCTCTTTAACTCTCTTGTCAAAGGCTCTCAGCTCGTCAAGACTGAAAGCGTCCTGCAAGCTCTCCATTCGCACGGCATGCTCAACCGGGGTGAACTGACCGTCGGCACTGCCGCCGACACGCCTTGTCGGAGAATCGGGTGTGACAAGCTCGGGGAACTTATCCTCAATATCGGAAAGCTCTCTCATCAGCCTGTCATATTCAAAATCCTCAATCTCCGGATTATCCTCGACATAATATTTGTGGCTGTGGTAGTTGAGGAGATCCCTCAGCTCCTTTGCACGTTCACTTGATTTTTCAAATTCACTCATAACAGCACTTCCCTGTGGATTGTATATGTTTTTATGCCATTAACTTTTATGGAATTAGCCAAGGCGCTTTTAATGTATTATCTTGCTTCGGGTCGATACAGAATAATGAAATGCAGCTTCAAAGATACAAACGCCGAAACTTGCATCCTATTCAGTCTCCCGTTATTGTTAGGGCAGCCGAGAATAGGTTTCTGCCGACTTCAGCAAGCCTTGCAAGACATAACTGTTGAATTTATTATACCAAATCCGAGCACAATTTACAACTTTTATCGAATAATTTCCGCAAAAGTTTGCGGCGTGATTCCCACAACTATGCTTTCCGCTATGCAGACGTTGGTTTTATAAGGCACAACGGTAACGTTGCCCGAATGGATAACATAGGTGTTCACGGTTATGCTCATCATGATTCGGTGGTGGGTCTGATTTACCCCCGCTGCCGTGAATTCGTTTTCAAAATCGGTTGTCGTTATGCCCGTCATAACGAACACCAGCGGCATTTTCGGACCTCTGCCGTTGATAAGCTGTTCGCTGAAAAGCACGCTGAACGGAATTTTTATAATATAAGATTTCATTTGATTTATGTGCTTGTCGATCTCGTCGCCGATGTTGTTGCCGATTTTATTCAAATAGTATGCATCGGTCGTTACGGACACTATGTTTCCGCTTTGATCACGGCCGAACTTTATCAAATCGGCATACCTCACCTTGTCTGTATCGAGGGAATTCTCAACGCCTGCCGTCGCCGCAGCGGAAGCGGCATTCCTTGCAGCATAGCTTATCAGCTCTTTTCGGACATTTGATATCCGAATTTCCGCCATAATAAACAGAACCCCAATCGGCACGATAAGGAGCACCGCAACGATCGGAGTAATTTTTCTTTTTCGTTTCAATTATCTCACCGCCTATTTTATACTATGCCGAAAATCAAGACGGCGACAAAAGTAAGCAGCTATACATTATATAAGAACACTATAAATCGATCCGGTTTTATTGGTTTTCAACAAATTATGTGCCGAAAAATTAAGAATAATTTATTAATAATTTGTTGCAAAATGTTGACTTTATACGATAATAGTGCTATAATCCCTTTATTGAAAACAGAATATGGTTCTGAGAATAACTCAGGATGATGGAGGCGCGGTGCTTTACAAGTAACTTTCGCAGGGAAGGCAACTCAGGAAGTGAAAAGATTGACCGCCGAAGCGTGGGGAGCTGCCTTGCGAACCGTAGCTGGGACGTTGCAGAATATGTAACGTACTGTCACAGCTTGTATGTGGAGTGCTGTCATGTAGTAATGGTCGTTATGACATGGTTGGTATGAATGTACGGAACCATGTCGTTTTTTTATTTTAATTCAGGAGGGTTTATTGTGAAAAAATCCAAGAAGATTATTTTGGCGATCGCCTGCGTTGTTATTGTCGCAGTTCTCGCTTTCGCCAAGGTCTCGGGCGGTTCGCTTTCAACGGTAAAGTGCACCGACTGTGACGGCACAGGAATTGTTGAGCAGGTTGAATGCGAAACCTGCGGCGGCGAAGGTGAAGTAAGAGCTTCCTATTGGGCTCTCGTTCCCCCGGTAATCGCTATCGCACTTGCTCTTATCACCAAGGAAGTTTACAGCTCATTGTTTGTCGGAATTCTTGCCGGCTCAATTCTCGGCTCGGACTTCAAGTTTACCAAGACAATGGATATCCTTGTCAATGACGGACTTATCGGTGCCGTTTCCGGCACAGCGGGTATCTTTATTTTCCTCGTTGTTCTCGGTGCGGTTGTTGCCCTTATCAATAAGGCCGGCGGTTCCGCCGCTTTCGGTAAATGGGCACAGAAGCACATCAAGACAAGAGCAGGCGCAATGCTTGCAACATTTGCTCTCGGTGTTCTCATCTTCATCGATGACTATTTCAACTGTCTTACCGTCGGTTCGGTTATGCGTCCCGTTACGGACGGCCACAAGGTTTCGAGAGCTAAGCTCTCATACCTCATCGACGCAACGGCAGCTCCGGTCTGCATGATTGCTCCGATTTCTTCATGGGCAGCCGCTGTTTCTTCATACGCAGAGGACGGCCAGGGTATCTCACTCTTCATCAGAGCAATTCCGTTCAACTTCTATTCGCTTCTTACCTTCGTATTCATCATCGGCATTACGCTCATGAAATTTGACTACGGCCCGATGAGAATTCACGAGGTTAACGCAAAGACTAAGGGCGACCTTTACACCTGCGGCGATAAGGCTGAGGTTGAGGAGGAGAATCCGTCCTCAAACGGTAAGGTTATCGACCTTGTTCTCCCGATTCTTGTACTTATTGCGGTTTGCGTATTCGCACTTGTTTACGTCGGCGGAATCTTCGACGGCAGCAGCTTTGTAGATGCATTCTCAAATACCGATGCAACAGTCGGACTTCCGTGGGGCAGCATCATCGCTCTTGTATTCACAATCGTTTACCTTTGCGCAAGAAAGCTTGTTTCCTTCAAGGAAGCTATGGAGTGCATTCCCAAGGGCTTCATCGCCATGGTTCCTGCGATCCTCATTCTTACATTTGCAACATCTCTTAAGAACATGACAGCGGTTCTCGGTGCAAAGCCGTTCGTTGCCGACGTTATGTCCAGCGTTGCAGGTGATTTCCAGAACTTCCTTCCGGCTATCATCTTCCTTGTTGCATGCTTCATCTCGTTCGCAACAGGTACTTCATGGGGCACCTTCGGTATTCTTATCCCGATCGTTATCGCAATTTTCCCGTCCGGTGCAATTCAGACAATCGGTATGTCTGCTTGCCTTGCAGGTTCTGTTTGCGGCGACCACTGCTCACCGATTTCCGATACGACAATCATGTCCTCGGCAGGCGGTCAGTGCAACCACCTCAACCACGTTTCGACTCAGCTCCCGTATGCGATCTCCGTTGCGGCTATCTCGTTCGTAATGTACATTGTTTCGGGCTTCGTTCAGAAGGCATACATCGTTCTTCCTATCGGTGCTGTCCTTACTCTTGCATTCCTCTTTGTAATGAAGATGGCTATGGTAAAGAAGTACGGCAAGGAAAACGTATAAAGCACAAATCAAATTCAAGGGCTGTCGCAGAGATGCGGCAGTCTTTTTATATGAGCAGACTGATGCTCTTAAGAGGCAGTGACCTTTTCGTAAAGCAATATGTACAAAAGTTAATCTTGCAATATGTGCACATTGCACTGCAGTTTTTATACAAAACAACATTATTTATAAAAACCATTATTTTGTCTTTACTTTTCTTGAAAAATTTGTTAAAATACTGATATATTTTACCTTGAGGTGATATGTATGTCCGAAAAATTAGGTGTAGCCGTTATCGGCTGCGGTAACATTTCACGTTCGCATATACCGAGCTATCTTAAACTTGACAACGTTGAAGTACGCTATTTCTGCGATATTATCCCCGAGCGTGCCGACAAAGCAGTCGAAACCTACGGCTGCGGCAAGGCTGTTTATGATTACAAGGAGCTTCTCGGTCATGATGATATTGATATTGTTTCCGTTTGTACCCACAACGACTGCCACGCTCCGATATCAATCGACTTCATGCGTGACGGCAAAGATGTGCTTTGCGAAAAGCCGGCCGCAAGGACCCTCCCCGAGGCTCTTGAAATGCAAAAGGTTGCTCACGAAACAGGCAGAATGCTTTCCATCGGCGTAGTTAACCGATTTGTCGATACGGTCAATAAAATCAAGGAGCTTATTGAGGACGACGTTCTCGGCGAGGTATATCAGGTATATATAAGCTTCAGGTCACACCGTTCGATTCCGGGACTCGGCGGAGATTTCACCACCAAGGCGGCTTCCGGCGGCGGAGTTCTCATTGACTGGGGCGTTCATTTCATTGATCTTGTGCTTTATTGCCTCGGCGATCCGACTCCCCTCACCTGTTCGGGCGTTGCACATTCAAAGCTCGGCACGGCGATGAAAGACTATGTTTACACAAACATGTGGGCCGAGGACACCAAGAACACGGAAACGGGCACATTCGACGTTGACGATTTTGTCACAGGTCTCATCAGAACCGACAAGGCGGCGATTACATTCAACGGTGCATGGGCGCAGAATATAAATGAGAACGAACTGTTTGTTGATTTTCTCGGAACAAAGGGCGGAATAAGAATGCAGTACGGCGGAAAATTCAAGCTCTATTCCACAATGTGCGGTATGCTCACGGATATCACTCCGAACTACAATTCAACAGGCTTTGACTATGCTGCGGAAATCAAGTCGTTCGTTGATTCAGTTATCACAAGAAAGCCGAATCAGGCATATATCGACAATGCCGTTATCACTTCAAAAATTCTTGACGCAATATACAGATCCTCGGATTCAGGCAAAGAGGTCACATTATAATAAAAGGAAGGCAAAACAATGGACATCAAAATTTTCGAAAATGCCGAGCAGATCGCTTGTGCGGCCGCTCAGCTTTATAAGGAGCTTGTAGGAAGCAAACCGAACGCAGTTCTCGGTCTTGCAACAGGTGCAACACCCGTTCCTACATATAAAAAGCTCATTGAGCTTTACAACAACGGTGAAATCAGCTTCAAGGACGTTACTACATTCAATCTTGACGAATACTGCGACCTTGACAAGAACGACAAGAACAGCTACTACACCTTCATGCACGAAAATCTCTTTAATCATGTTGACATTAAAGAGGAAAATGTCAACTTCCTTGACGGCAACGCAAAGGATTACGACGCCGAAAGCAAGCGTTACGCCGAGGCAATCAAGGCCGCCGGCGGAATTGACCTTCAGCTTCTCGGAATCGGCACAAACGGCCACATTGCTTTCAATGAGCCTGCCGACAAGTTCACGGACGAAGCCTTCAGGGTAACGCTTACTCAAAGCACGATCAATTCAAATCAGAAGTACTTCGGCGACGTTCCGATGCCGAGATATGCAATGACTATGGGTATCGGCTCAATCATGCGTTCAAAGAAGATTCTTCTTATTGCAACCGGCGAGAGCAAGGCAAAGGCAATCAAGGCGATGGTTTCAGGCGAGATTACGCCGCAGATTCCGTGTTCGATTCTCAACGAGCATAAGTCTGTTATCATCATGCTTGACAAGGCCGCCGCAAGCCTTATTGAAAAATAAAATAAATAATTGCCGACCGCAGTGCATTTAATTATGTACTGCGGTGATTTTTACCCGAAAAACGTTTCAAAATATAGATAAATTGTAAAAATTACTGCATAAAATAAAAAAATTGTTGTTTAGGTCTTGTAAAAAAGATGTAAATGTATTAAAATACTGTTGTTATGCTGACTTGTTATCGGCAGATATTTCATTAAGTAAAGGATGAATACAATGGCTAACGAAAAGTCCAAGGCGGAGCAGTATCGTGACGAAAGAAAAGCTCGTATTGCAAAATCCGCTAAGAAAAATGCACACAGCATGGAAGCGAGAAACACAGCCAAAAAGGTTGTAAATAAGGTTATTTCCATCGTGCTTTGCGCTGTAATCGTTTTAGGCGTAGTTGCATTCTCTCTCAACTACTACGGCGCACTTCAGAGAGTTATCAAGATCGGCGGAGTAGGTTCCGACCAGTCCGTTACAATCGCAGAGTATGAATACTACTACATGCGTGCCTACAATCAGGTTCGCTATCAGGCTCAGTATTATCAGTACTACTATCAGACCAGCAACGGTTATGACCTCTCTCTCACCCCCGAGGAGCAGACTCAGACCACTAAGGACGCTGACGGCAATGAAATCACATGGGCCGAGAAGCTTCATGAGGATACTCTTGAAATTATCCAGCTCCACAAGGCTTACTATAATGAAGCTCTTAAGATGGGTCTCAAGCTCACAAAGGCCGATGAAGCTTTCATCGACAAACAGATTGAGGATCTCCGTGACGAGGCAAAGAGTGCAGGTTCAAACTCTTCAAGCTCCAACAGCGAAAACAAAGTAACATATTCTCTCAACGCATACCTTCGTAAGGTTTACGGCGGTTCAATCAACGAGAGATTCCTCCGCAAGCAGCTCAAGATTCAGGTTCTCGCTCAGAAATATCTGACCGAAAGAACAAATGAAATCGCAAAGGACTATGACCAGAAGGACATTGACGCTGAGTACAAGAAGGATACAACGGCATACGATTTTGTAACCTTCAGAGCTTATACATTCAAGACAACAGAGCTTACAAAGGAAGACAAAGAGACCGATGACGCACTTAAGGCTCGTCAGGCAAAGGCTAACACAGAGGTCAAGAAGAACGCTAACGACTTCTACAATGCAGTTACAAACGACGCAACCTTCACAGCTAAGGCTAAGGAGCTTAACAAGGATACAGCAGACTACAACGTTGACAAGGAGACAAAATACTCCATGCTCAAGAGCACGGCTCAGAGCACCTTCTCCGAGGATGCTGCAAAGTGGCTCTTTGACAGCTCAACAAAGGTAGGCAGCAAGAAACTCTTCTCCGACGAAGAAAACGGCAAGTACATTGTTGTTCTTGCTCTCTCTAAGCCGCACCAGGAGCAGACAGTTACAGCTCGCCACATTCTCTTCCAGACTAAGGATCAGAGTTCGGGCAAAGACCTCTCCGAGGAAGAGATTGCAAAGAAGAAAACTCAGGCCGAGGACGTTCTCAAGAAATTCAACGAGGGCGACAAGACCGAGGACAGCTTCGCAGCTCTTGCAAATGAGTACAACGAGGACACCGGTTCTTCATCAAACGGCGGCCTTTATGAGCACATCTATCCCGGTCAGATGGTAACAGAGTTCAACGATTGGGTATTTGACGCAAACCGCAAGGCAGGTGACGTTGAGCTTGTCGAGACAGATTTCGGCTATCACATTATCTACTTTGTTGCTAAGGACGGCAAAGATTACTACGATTCAGCAATCCGTTCTTCAAAGGCAAATGAGGATATCGAGACCGAGACAAAGGCTCTCCAGGAGGGCAAGGATTACGTTGTAGGCCTTGGCCCACGTCGTATGAACTATGCAGAGAAGAGAGTTCTCAAGAAGATCAAGTATCTTGTTGAGCTTAGCAACGCAAACTCTTCTTCATCAGCAAGATAAACAGAACATAAATAATATCAACCGCTTCGTAATGAGGCGGTTGTTTTTTTATGCCTTTTTTAAGCCTAATTATTAACAAACTGTAAACAAATTCGTTCTTTTTGCAGATTCATAACTCTAAAAGGTTATGGATTGCCTGTTTTTCGGCTAAGGTTGAGAGGCAACTCTCACGAAACGGTTAACCGTAAAAAATGAAAGGAAGTTTTTATGGCACTTGAAGAAAAAGAAAAGCTGTTTTGTTTATTCTTTTCTCTGACAAGGGATGCACGTGCCTCGGCGGCCAAGGCAGGCTACGGAATCAAGGCTCGCAAGGCAGGCCCGGCCATGCTGGAACGCAAGGACATCAAAAAAGAAATCGAGCGGCTTGATAAGCTGAGAAGCGTCAACCGTGACGAGATCATTGCGGGATATCGTCAGCTCGCATTCGGAAATATTTCGGATGCCGTCAGACTGGCTTATTCGGACGACAAGCCGATGCTCGGAACGGAAAAGCTTGACCTTTTCAACGTCAGCGAAATCAAACGTCCAAAGGGCGGCGGTCTCGAGATTAAATTTTTTGACCGACTCAAAGCGTTGGAGCATCTGGAGCAGCTTTGCTCCGGCGTAGACGAGGACAGTGCTCTCCCCTTTTACAAGGCACTTGAAAACAGTGCTGCCAAGATGAGGAAGGATAAACTTGAGTAGCTCACTTTCATCATTCAGGGATTTTTCCGAAAAACAGCTTCAGGTCATGACATGGTGGTGTCAAAACTCTGACAAAAACCAATATGACGCAATTATCTGCGACGGAGCTGTTCGTTCGGGGAAAACAGTATGTATGTCTCTTTCTTTTATTGCCTGGTCGTTTTATGAATTTTCCGACACTTCTTTTGCGATATGCGGAAAAACTATAGCATCACTAAAGAGGAATGTTATTGTTCCGCTAAATACAATATTGTCTTCCCTCGGTTTTTCTGTAAAATTAAAATCGTCGCAAAATTATATTGAAATGACCTACAAGGACAGAGTAAACCGTTTTTACCTTTTCGGCGGAAAAGATGAAGGCTCGGCAGCTTTGATTCAAGGCATGACGCTCGGCGGAGTTTTACTCGACGAGGTGGCTCTTATGCCACGCTCGTTTGTTGAGCAGGCTATCGCAAGGTGTTCGCTCGACGGCTCAAAGCTGTGGTTCAACTGCAACCCGGAGCATCCGATGCACTGGTTCTACCGTGAATGGATTCTCAAGGCAAAAAAGAAGAACTGCCTTTATCTTCACTTCACAATGCGTGACAATCCTTCGCTGACCGAGAAGATTATCCGACGCTACGAAAGCCTTTACTCGGGTGCTTTCTACAAAAGATTTGTCGAGGGCAAATGGGTTGCGGCTCAGGGCGTTGTTTATCCGATGTTCAACGAGGAAATTCACGTCACCGTGCCTCCCGAAATCGGCTGTTTCACTCGTTTTTTCATCTCCTGCGACTATGGCACGGTAAATCCGTGTTCCTTCGGTCTTTGGGGTGAATGCGAAAAGAAATGGTACAGAATCCGTGAATACTACTTTGATTCACGAAAAAAGGGAGAGCAAAGGACAGATGCCGAGCATTATGAAGAGCTTGAAAAGCTTGCCGATGACCTCAATATTGAGGCGGTCATCGTCGACCCCTCGGCGGCGAGCTTCATTCAATGCATTCGCAGAAAAGGACGCTTCACGGTCATACCGGCCAAAAACGACGTTATCGACGGAATCAGGCAGGTATCCGATGCCCTAAAGCAAAGGGTGATTTACTTCTCGCCCGAATGCAAGGACACGCTCCGTGAATTTTCGCTTTACAAGTGGGACGACAAAGCGGTTCGGGACGCACCGCGCAAGGAAAATGACCATGCAATGGACGATCTGAGATATTTCGTTACTACGGCGCTGAATGCGCCCGAAAACGACTTTTTCGTTATGAGCGTTTCAAGATAACGCTTCTCGCAACCGCCGAAAATTTCATTCACAAATAAACGGCGGTTGCTTCCACACAAAAGAAAGGAGAATTTCAGTGGGAATATTCAAAAAATTATCCGCTGCAAAAACTGCGGTCTCAGCACCGCAAACCTACAAGAAAAATCCTTTCACTCTTCTTGACAGCTACACACCCCTCTCGTCAATGCAGAACAGTCTCTACCGTGAGCTTCGTGAGGCGATTCCGATTGTGGACGCCGCAATTTACAAAATCATCAGGCTCACCGGGGGATTTCACATTGACTGCGACAACAAGGCCTGCGAAAAGGAGCTTAGACGCTTTCTCGGCGAGGTCAGGGTAGGTTCGGGTCAGCAAGGCATCAACGCCTTTATGTCGGCCTATTTTGAACAGCTTCTGACCTACGGAACGGCGGTCGGCGAAATGATTACGGATTCCGACGGAAATTTTGCCGCTCTTTACAACGCAGCCATTGACGACGTTGAGCTGAAGCGAGGCGACGATGGCTTTTCGAGCGTTGTTTGCGTTCGTGAGCTTGCAGAAGCCAAGCCTGTCGCTTATCCGCAGCTTGTTCTTCTCTCGGTTCTCAATCCCGAGGCTGGACAGCTCACCGGCAATTCTCTTTTGAAGGGTCTGCCGTTCGTCAGCAACATCCTGATGAAGATTTACAACACAATCGGAATCAACTGGGAGCGTGTCGGCAACGTAAGATTTGCCGTCACATACAAGCCGCAAAACGATGTTGTTGACAGAGCATATGCAAAGGACAGAGCACAGCAGGTTGCCCGTGAATGGAGCGAGGCAATGCAGCCCGGCAATCAGGTCAGAGACTTCGTTGCCGTCGGCGACGTCAGCATCAAAGCTATCGGAGCGGACAATCAGATTCTTGACAGCGAGGTTCCCGTCCGTCAGATGCTCGAACAAATTGTCGCAAAAACGGGACTTCCGCCATTCATGCTAAGTCTCAGCTGGTCATCGACGGAAAGAATGTCATCTCAGCAGGCAGACGTGCTGACAAGTGAGCTTGAAGCCTATCGCCGACTGCTCACACCCGTAATCGAAAAAATCTGCCGCTTTTGGATGATTACCAACGGCAGAAACGACAGCTTTTCAGTTGAATGGGACGACATTACGCTTCAGGATGAGGTTGAATTGGCAAAGGCACGGCTTTACCGTGCACAAAGTGAAAGGATCGAACAGGAGTTGAAATCAGTTGAATAAGGCATTTAAGTCAAACATTTCTCCCTGCGAGGTAACAGCCGAGGAGCTTGAAGAAATAAACCGTTTCACCGTCAAGGAGCTTTCCGCAGACGAGGTTTACTGCTTCAATGTGATTCTCTGCGACAACGATGTTGACCGTGACGGCGAGCGTTTTTCAAATGAGGCTCTCGTACAGCTGGCACAGCTTTTCGTGGGCGTGACGGGAATCTTTGACCATGACCCCAGGAGTTCAAATCAGAGTGCAAGAATCTATCATGCCGAATGCGTAGCAATCCCGGGTAAAAAAACCGTGACGGGCGAGGACTACATATGCGTAAAGGCAAGAGCTTACATTCCCATGACAGAGAAAAACGCCGACCTCATCAGCGACATTAACGCAGGCATTAAAAAGGAAGTCAGCGTCAGCTGTGCCGTCGGTTCATTCACCTGCTCAATTTGCGGCAGCGACATGAGATACGACCCCTGCAATCACGTCAAGGGCGAAATTTATGACGGCAAGCTTTGCTACTGCACACTTTCCGAGGTAAACGACGCCTACGAATGGTCATTCGTCGCTGTACCGGCTCAGGTCAACGCAGGCGTGACAAAAAGTTACACAAAGGAGATTGAAACAATGGAAAACTGTATCAAGGCAATAAAGGACGGCCATGCCGTCAAGCTCTGTGAAGCTGAGTCCAAGCAGCTTTCCGAATACATCAAAAAGCTTGAAAAGCAGGCACAGGACGGAATTATCTATCGCCGCTCCCTGACTGAGGAGACTGCAAAATATGCCGTACTCTCCGTGCCCTCTCTTTCGGGCGAAAGTATTGAAAAGATGTGTTCCGGAGTTGAAACGGACGAGCTTATCAGGATAAGAGACGCTTTCAGAAAAAAGGCGGAGGATGTTATCCCGCTCATGCCTCAGCTGAAAGCAAAGAAAGAAAAGAACACAATCACAAACAACGAATTCAAATTTTAAGGAGGATTTATAATGGGTTTTGATAATTTAAGACTTGAAAAAGGAATGTACGGCACAGGCCGCAGCTTTACACAGGTATTGGAGGGTCTTGACCCCTCGGAAAATTACAGAGGAACAGACCTTGAGGGACTCGACGCATATCAGCGTCAGCTCAAGCGTTTCGGCATTAAGCCGCAGGGTTCCGACAGCTCGGTTGTCGGCAAGTTCTTCCAGACAAGTGACGCCGCCGTACTCTTCCCCGAGTATGTTTCAAGAGCGGTTCGCTACGGCATGGATGAGGCAAGCTTTCTCCCGGACATTATCGCCGCAACAACAAACATTGACTCGCTCGATTATCGTGCAATGAACCTTGAAATGACATCGGCAAACGCAGAGATGAAGGTTCTCAACGAAGGCGATACACTCGCAACAGCCGATTTCACGGTAAGCGACAGAACTATCCGTCTCAAAAAGAGAGGCAGAATGATTACAACATCTTATGATGTTCTCCGTTTCCAGCGTCTCGACGTTGTTTCAATCGCACTTAAGAGAATCGGTTCATACCTTGCTCAGAGCCTTATGGCAGACGCAGTGGACGTTCTCATCAACGGAGACGGCGGCAATAACAAGGCTGAGGCCTGCGCACTTGCAGCAGACGGATATACATACGACGACCTCATTGATTTCTGGAACAAGTTTGCTCCCTACGAGCTTAACACAATTCTTGCTTCACCGGATGTAACGGCAACCGTTCTCAAGATGTCCGAGTTCAGAGATGCAGCCGCAGGTCTCAACTTCCACGGCACAGGCAAGCTCATCACTCCGTTCGGCGCAAATCTTATTAAGTCATCTCATGTTACAAAAAGCGGCATGATGATCGGTCTCGACAAGAGCTGTGCGCTTGAAATGGTTAAGGTCGGCGACGTTGAAACAGACTATGGCAAACTCGTTGACCGCCAGCTTGAACAGATTGCAATCACTTCAATCACAGGCTTCGCAAAGATTCTCCCCGGTGCGGTTAAGACCCTCTCTCCTGCGGATATCTCAACAGGCTCCGAGGATCAGGGTACAATAGGCTGATGAGCTGCTGGGAAGTAAAAGACTATCTCGGCGAGCTTACGGACATTTCGGCATACAAGGAGGAAGAAATTCTTCCTTTATGCCGCTCCTGTATCAAAGAGATCGAGTCTAAGCTGAAGCCCGACGCCGACAGGAAAGATTTTCGTGTTGTTGCCGCAGCCGCAGGGCTTGCATACTACAAGCTTGCACTGAAAAAAAGCTCAATGGAGAGCGAAGCAGGCATTACAAGCTTCAAGGCCGGCGACGTAAGTATAGAGCAGGAGAGCAAAACAGTTGAAGACTTTCTTGACCGTGCAAAGGACTTTTACGAAAAAAAGGCGGCGGATATTATTCCGCTTTGCAAGGACGACAGCTTCGCTTTTAACCAGATCAAGGTGATGTAAAATGACGCTCAAATCAATGTTTGAAAAATACGGTCAAGAGGTCACGCTCAAGACCGACGACGGCTGGAGCAGTCCGATTTACGGAGCATTCATTCAGCCTCTGAGATATAAAAACAAGATGTACCTTAACGGCGTCAACACCGTTATCGGCTTCAACAGTCAGGGACATTATCTTTACATCGGGCCTCCTGACCATAATCCCGAAAAAGAAAACTGTCATGTTGAATCCAACGGAAAGAAATACACCGTTGACCGCTGCGAAAAGGTATATTTCAAGAACGAGGTAATTTACATCTGGGCAATAATCAGAGAAATTGTGGAGGTTGAATAATGGACAGTATAGTTTCGCTCCCGATAAGAATTGTCGAATGGCTCGGCCAGCAGGACGACATGAAGGATTTGACCTTCTTCGTTGAATATCCGCCGATAAACAAGGCCGTTCCGCTGAGAAAGGCTATTGTCGCCGTCGGAATTGAGAATATCGAAATAACGGACAAATTCGTCGCCAATGACGACGGCGTGCTCGAAAAGCAGGAATACTGCCGCACGGCAATGATAAAGGCAAACCTTAGCATTTGCGTTCCGTTCTCCAAAGGCGGTCAGGCATGCCACGACATATTCACAAGGATTGCCGATGCACTGACGTTCAGGACAAATCTGAATATTGAAAAATCCGGCTGTGAGGATATCATATCCGACCGAGACACAGATGCGCTCATGATGAACGGCTGGTTTTTGATGAATGCGGACTTCTGCCCTGCCGCAAGCACGGACGAAAACTATGCGAGCTTTCTTGACAAGGAGCTTCTTTGCGGCAGCCATATCAGGAATACCGAGATTCACGTCACCGCCGATGACAAGGCAAAATGGAACGCTCCGTTCGCCTCGGGCTTCTATATAGGAAACGGCACATCGTCACGCACGGTTTCTCTCGGCTTCAAACCGTCGCTTGTTATCGTCATGGCCGCCGGTCTGCCGGCCGTTACAGTCAATTTCACAAATAGCACCTGCTACAGCTACATGGCAATGGCCAATGATTCGCTCACATCACTTGGTCTTTCGCTCACATCTACGGGGTTCAGGGTCGCCACCAACACAACCGATAATGTGACAAGTGATCTAAACGACGCAGGCTCATCATACGTCTATATAGCGTTCAAGCAATAAAACACAGCTGACCCCTTCATTGTAATCACAAAAGCCGCAGGCTCTGATTTTCAGTCAAAGCCTGCGGCGATTTTTATTTTGCGGTTTTGTACTCTTTTGAATTTATAACGACGGTGACGTTATTTTCGGTCTGTGCGTCAAAATCAAAGCTTGGCATAAAATCTGCCACATCTGTGTTTTTCATGTTCTTTTCAAAGACGAATTCAACGGCCTTTCCGTTATTAAAGACCTTAACCTGGCTTTTTTTCAGGAAGAAGAACACGGGTGACATCAACTTTGCCCTGCCGTTTTCAACGCTGAGCTTGATCTTCTTAGCCGAGAGAAGCTCTCTGCCGTTCAGAACAATTCTGACATTATCATCGTCGCAAAGCACGATCGGATGACTGTTCGGGCGGCGCATCAGCCAATAATAACGCTGAAGCTCGGGCACCGACGGGTGCAAAACAATCGTGTCCTCCTCAATTTTAGCAAGCAGGCGGTCGATTCGAATGTTCGCCCTTTCCCAGTCCTCGCCGTCGAGATGAACTGGCAAAAGCTTTCCGTCCTTGAGCTTCCATCGGAAATCGTTGAACACAATGCCCTGATAATAGGTCGGAACAAAGCGGCCGAAGCTGTTGAAAAGCTGCTCATAAAAATCCATCGACGTATCAAATATATTCTCGGGGGAAAACTTCGTTGAAACAATACTGTCCATGTTGTCACGGTTGTAAATATATTCGCCCTTGTCGCAAAAACCGATCTTCATTTTTTCTCTGAGAATATCGCAGCAATACTTCTCATCCTCGTGGCGGAAATTCGGCGTTGTGTCAAACAGAAGATTATCCTCTCCCCTGTTCTTGATGCAAATATTTACATTCGTCTGCGTAATAAATCTGTTCTCGGGGTCGAGCAAATCATAAACGCCGGTTTTGAGAAGCGTGCGATACCTGTTATGCGTGATAACAGGAACTCCGTTAAAATATTGGATTATCCGGTAGGTCACGAGGTCAACCTCATCATAAACCGTATCGAAGAAATCCGTCACCGATTTTACCGTGTCGGCTCTGAGCCTGTCGTCGGAATCGAGGAAAAAAATATACTTTCCGTTTGCCCTCGCGAGAGCGTAGTTTCTCGTCTTGGAAAGGCCTTCGTTCTCCTTTGAATAGAGAACCACATTTTCGTGTTTATCGGCAAAGCCTTTACAAATCGCCTCGCTGTTATCCGTCGAGCCGTCATTGACGAGGAGGACTTCGATATTATCAAAGCCGATTGTCTGCCCGGTCAAAGAAACGAGACAGCTCTCGACAAATTTTTCAACATTATAGACGGGAATAATCACCGTCGCCTTGTATTCAGGCATTGAAGTCACCTCCGAGCCTGCTCTTGAAAAACTCGCAGAACTTGTCCCTCAATGCACTGGGCTTCATGTGATAGGCCTTGAAATAGAGATAAGCAAAAATGCACTGCTTAAGGACGACCTTGCCGAACTTGCCGAAATAAAAATTGACAACGGCATCCTTGGCCTTGACAGGCATGACGACCTCGGTGTATTTTACATTCGTGCCGAATCTGCGGAAGTCCTCGACGCTTATGTCCGTCTTGAGCAGCTCGGCATCCCAGCCGTAAACCTCCTTGAACCATGCACAAACGGCATAGTCACCCATGAACGGAAGCAAAACGGTTCTGAGCATCTCAAAGCTTTCTTTCTGCTCGCATGAGCCGAAAACAGACATAACATTGCGAATATAAAAGAGCGTCACACGGTCACTCGCCGTCTGAGAAAAGAGCCACGAATATTTTTCAAGGCTTGCGATATCCTCGGCATCTGCCGAGACCTCCGGCAAGCGGTCGATATTGAACAAACTTTCGTGAATCGCTGCAATCTCGTCATAGCGTGCGTAGTCGGCAATCATGTTCATGATTGAGAACGCCGTGCCGGCGACGGGCATAATCTGATTTTTCTGCACTGTTTCGGCATTCATAAGGCAGCAGAAATAGCCGCTCTTTGACGCAATCTCATCGAATGAGAAATCGGCGGAGAAAAGATTGCCTGCTGCGGAAGCTCCGTTGAACACGCATACACCCCTTGCAAGCATTGCTGCAAAAGCGTCCGAGGCGTAGGTTATATCGACATCGGAAAAGAGAATAAAGCTGCCCTCTGCATCGGAAATCGCTTTTTTCAAGGCAACCGCCTTATCCTGTGACGGGAACACCTTCACCTTTGCGAGAATCTCTTCGCTGAGAGAGGCAAGTCTTTCGGGATCAATTTTGGCACAAATCAGCACCTCGACATCAACACCCTGCGAAAAAACGTTGTCCAGCCAGCCTGCCAGTTTCCCCTCATCGGACACCTGCGGCAGAATTACGCTTATATATGAATTATCCATTTGAAAATCCCCTTGCATGAAATAATAATCAATAAAATTATGTAAGAAATATTTTATCATAAACGGCTAAAAAAATCCACATTTCATATTCAAAAAGACGGCCTTCGATAAGAAAAATTTGTCCCCTTTTTATGTTAAAAATTATACTTGACAATCAGGCATTATTATGATAATATAATATGCGTTGTGACGTGCTGCTATGGCTCAGGTGGTAGAGCACATCCTTGGTAAGGATGAGGTCACCGGTTCGAGTCCGGTTAGCAGCTCCAAGCCCCGAGAACTTTTGAGTTCCCGGGGCTTATTTTTATTTACTGTGTTTATTTTTCTTGTTTTCGCTTTTGACTTTCGAGAGAGCCGTATGCTTCCTTCCCTTTGCCGTTTCGTAGGCGGTCAGCTCATAATAAATACTTTTGTCGGGGTCGTTTTTGCATTCTTCAACGGTTTTATTCATAATCTCGGCACATTTATTCCACTCTTCAACCGTTTCTGCGGTATGAGCTGTTTTCACATCGTAGTTATTGCAAATAAATTTGCCGAAAAATGCCGTGAATTTTTCCATGCCGTAGATATTGAGATGATCGGGATTATAAAAATCTTTTTGTGTATCAAGCCCGATCGCATCATACGCATCTTCAAAATTTACGAAGCTGTAGCCGTAGCTTTCGATAAGCTTTTTGATCTCCTCCAACGCTTCCGGATTTCCGTTTTTAATGCAATGCGGTGCACGGAAGAACAGCACGTTTTTCAGTCCGCTTTCACGGCAGTATTCCAAAAGCTCGGCCATGTATTCTTTTGACTTTGGCATAAAGTTAATGTTCTTTTTCTTTATCACGCTGTCTTTTCTTTGCAATGCCGTATTTGCAAAGGCCTTTGAATAGCTTATCCCCTCCGCATTGAGATAGATTCTGCTGACGGCATTTCTTGAGCAAATCAGCGGTTCACGCCAATTTGAATGGTACTTATAAAACGGCAGATAATACTCCGTCCATTCCTTCTTCGGGATTTTTTCTTCAAGAAACGCTCTGCCGTCGGAATCAACGCCGACGGTATCGAACCACGCATGAACCGGTCTGCGATTAATGAGGTATTTTTCGCTGTGCAAAAAGCCGTTGATTTCAAACACAACGAGCTTCGGTGACTGCGTTTTCAACGCCCTCTGCGTGACGGTCTTATACAATGAACCCGGCATCGCCGAAAAGCTTAGGCCATAGCTTGTGAAGCCGTATTTTTCCCAAGCAAGCGGCGAATTGAAGCCCGTATAAACCTCGCTTGCACCGATAAGCAAAACATCGACGGTGTTCTGCGGCTCTTTGAAATATCCTCTTATATGTATTCCGTCCTTATCGCTGTTGGTGCTGAAATAAAAATTCAAGCCGAACATCACAGTTGAAGCAATAAGAACAAAGCAAATAAATCTGACTAATTTTTTCATTTATCAATTCCTCAAAACTGCATATATACAAAGTCTGCCGGAGTTGTACCCGGTCCGTAATAGCCGAACAATGCAATCGCAACTATCATTAAAATATACAGAATCCACTGCAATACCGTGCTCTTTTCGCAAAGCAGTTTGCGAACGGAGTCTTTTTTCTTTTCCTGCACGAGTGAGACTGCAAAAATCACAAGACAGCCGACAAAAATTATCAGGTAATCGAATATATCAATCTTGCTTTTTGCAAGGCAGTCAAAGGCGGCGAGCTCGCTTATATGAAAATCGGCAACGGAACGCCAAATCATGTTCACAGCGTCCTTGAATCCCCTTGCGATATCGAAATAATATCCGATGAGCACAACAATAAACGTCCTCACCATGCAAAAAACGGAATAGAAAAAGTTTTCACGTTTGATATGCAGCTTTTCGGTGAGCTTATCCGTCAGCGGCTTCATAAGACTTGAAATCATAATCACAATTCCGTTCCAAAAGCCGAAAGCAATATATTTGGCTTCCGCTCCGTGCCAAATGCCGATGACAATAAATGTTATGAGCGAGGCCAATGCGGTCGGGAAAACCTTGCCGAAATATTTCATGCCATGCTTTTTCATGCTCTTTGACATTTTGAGAAACGACTTTGAAATCGAAATCGGATAGAAAAGATAATTTCTCAGCCAGTCGCCGAGACTGACATGCCATCTGTGCCAATACTCGGTGAGAGTTTTCGAGAAATACGGACGTTTGAAATTCTCCGCCATTTTTATGCCCATTATCTCGGCGATACCACGGCAGATATCAATTCCGCCGGAGAAATCGGCGTAGAGCTGAGCGGCGTACAATATGACCGTAAAAAGAATGTATGTACCGGAAAACGCACCGCTGTCGGCGGTCACGAGCTTAATCACCTTAACGGCTCTGTCGGCAATAAGAAGCTTTTTGAAAATGCCCCAAAGAATCAGCAATCCGCCGCTTTTAAAACGGTCATAGCTGAACTTTTTCGGCTCATAGAGCTGATGCGCAAGGTCGGAATAAATTCCGATAGGCCCTTGAACAATTTGAGGGAAAAACGAGACAAAAAGAGCAAGCTTTCCGAAATTTTTTTCGGCATTGACCTTGCCCCTGTAAACGTCAATCACATAGCCCATGCTCTGGAATGTGTAAAACGAAATTCCGAGCGGAACAATAAAGCTGAAGCTCGGCTCGGTGTATTTTATTCCGACCGCTCCGAGCAGGGAGTGAACGGAATCGGCACAGAAGCCGAAGTATTTCAAAAAAGCCAGTATGCCGAAGTTAAAGACCAAAACGGCGGCAAGAATAAGACGCTTTTTTCTCTGCGTTTTCGCTTTGAATTCTTTCTTGCTTTCCTTTGTCAGGCTCTCTCTGTTTTTGAGCAAAAACTGCTTGCTTTTTTCCGCCGCACGCTCAAGAATCCGTGCACCGAAATATGTTGTTACTGTCGTGACAAGCATATAAAGAACATACTTGTTACAGTTTAGAATATAGTAAGCATAGCTTGCGGCAAGCAAAACAGTCCATTGATATTTTTTCACGGGGAAAAGATAATAAATCAAAATCGCCGCCGCTGTAAATGCAAAAAATTCTATTGAAATAATTCCCATTTAATTTCCTCTTTTTTAACAGTTAAGATTAAATGTTTCGTAAAAATCCCGGACGAGCCTTAATCCGTCCTTTTCCGAAAAGAGCATCACCCTCGGCATCGTGCGTGAAAGAAACAGAACAGTTCCCTCGGTTATCGTGTATGCACCGCACCTTCCGAATGCCAAAACATCACCGATTTTAAGCTCGGGCAATTCTACCTTGCGGACAAGCAGATCGGCGGTTGTGCAAAGACTTCCGCACAGGGTATAGCTGCGGTCATATGCCTTGTCGCTGCCGAGAAGAATAATCGGCGGCACCTGCATGGCCATGGTCTGTCCGTAATATTTCAGGTGATTTATTCCGCCGTCGCAGATGACATAATTCGTGCCGAGATTGTTTTTGATATCGGCAACGGATGTGAGATAGGTTCCGCACGAGGACGCAAGGAACCTGCCCATCTCAACGGTGAGCGGATATTTTTTTGCAAAGCCTTTCAAAAGCTCGGCCGTCTGTTGCAATGTTTCGTTATCCTTCTCATCATATGGCGGAACAAAATAATCCGCCGCCGCTCCCGGGCCGTATTCGACGTGCCTCGGCACATAGCCGCATTCAGCTTCAAGGCGTTCGATAAACTCCTCAAATCTGCGAATATCCTTTTCGATAACAGACGCATTTTTCTTCTGCGTACCGGAGTAATAGTGAAGTCCGATAAAATCAATCGCTTTGTATTTTTCTTTATTCAAGATTATGTCGATAATTTCATCGGGGTCGATGCCGAACTGATTTCCGCTTGTCAGGCGAAGAATAACCTCTGCTTTTTTGCCCTTTTCAAGACAGACACGGTCAATCAATTCAACATGAAGCCGGCTCTCGGCGGTCAGAATTCCTGCGCCGTAATCGACAGCACGGGAAATATCGTCCGCACCCTTATTGACACCGGAATAAATAATCGTCTCAGGCTTGACATTCAGCTTTTGACAAATCGTCAGCTCACCCGGGCTGCATACCTCAACCCTGCTCACAGACTCGGGAAGCGCATGAAGCAAAAACGGATTCGCCTTTATCGAGAAGCAAAGCGGAATGTCGCCGAGTGCGGATTTTATAGAATCGGCTTGGCGTGCGAACTCATCTGTATCAAAGACAAAGCTCGGTGTGCCGAATTTCTCAGCCGCATTCAAAAGTATTTCGTTCTTCATATTATTCGTCCCGGAGCTTTTCGATAAGCTCCATCATTCCCTCTATCGAATTGAAATTATCGGGAACAAGATCCTCGACGTGAAGCTCGATATCAAAAGCGTCGCTAAGCTCACCGACGAGCGCAACGATATCAAACGATTCCAAAATTCCGTCAGTGATGAGCTGCTTTTCGTTTTCAAAATCAACGTCGGGTCTAAGCTCCTCAAGTATTTCCATAAGTTCTTCTTTCATCGTATTTTCCTCCTATTATTTTGTTAGATTCGGCCATGTCATTCAATTAGGCACAAACGTTAATTGTTCGACATTGCCTTTAGTTTATTCATATCAATTTTGCCGTTCGGCAATCTTGGTATTTCCTCAAGATTTTTGATTTTTCTCGGCACCATAAAGCCGGGAAGATATTTTCTGAGTTCGACGGCGATCTCTTTCACCGTTGCCGTTCCCGTGTAGAAAAGCCATATGGTTTCCTTCTCTTTATTGTAAACGACGGAGCATTCCTTAACGCCGTCAACCCTGCCTGCGGCAAGCTCGACCTCGTCCAGCTCCACACGGTGACCGAGGTGCTTAATCTGCCTGTCCATTCTGCCGTGGAATTCAAGCACACCGTCCTCACGCATAACTCCGATATCGCCGGTTTTGTAGATAAGCTCGTTATATACCTTGTTAAGCGGATTCTGAATAAAGGAAGCCGCAGTTCTTTCGGGGTCATTGTAATATCCAAGTGCAAGAATCGGGCCGCTGACGCAGATTTCGCCCTCCGAACCCTGCTTCACGGCCGTGCCGTCCTCATTGAGAAGAAAGACACGATAGTTTTTATAAGGCAAGCCTATCGGCAGAACAGTATCGTCCTCCGCTTTTTCCGTCACAACATGGTAGGTGCATGAGGCTGTCGCTTCCGTCGGGCCGTACTGGTTGACAAAAAGAGTATCCGGCAGATTCTCCTGCCACTGCTTCAGGCATTTCCCCGGCATAACGGAGCCGGAGAAGCAAACCTTTTTGAGATATTCGGGTCTGCCGTGCTCAAAAGCTCCCAGCGAAACGGGAACGGTCAGCGCAGAAACGCTCCAGCCGACCGACGTAATCTTTTTCTCATTCATGAAGTCGAAAAGCTTTGCCGGTGAGGAGAAGCACATTTTGGGAATTATCACCGTTGACGAGCCGCACAAAAGCGGAATGTAAATATCCCGGATTGCGGCGATATAATCAAGCGGCGACTGATTGCCGAGAATGTCCGTGTCGTCAATTTTCATGACCGAGGTGTAGGCCTCAATATAGCACATCAGCGAGTGATGCGACGTCATTACGCCCTTGGGATTTCCGGTTGAGCCTGAGGTGAAAATAATATAAAGCGGATCGTTTTCATTTGAAAATCGGCGGATTTTTTTGAGCCTCTCGATGTCCGCTTTACGCTTGATTGAGTCCTCAATCAGAACGATTTTTTCATCGCCAAAGCCGAGCTCTTTTACAAAGTCACGGTTCTCGCTGTCCGTCAGAATAAGCGACGGCGAAAGCGTTTCCATGATTTTTTCTATTCTCGCCCTCGGCAGCTTGCTGTCAATCGGAGCGTAGCTGCATCCGCTGTAAACAACGCCGAGAAAGGCGGCGACGGTCATAACATTTCTTCCGGAGAAAACCGCTATAGGGTGTCCGTCCGCTCCTCTTTCGAGAAGCTCGGAACCGATGCTCTGCGCCAAGCTTTTGACCTGCGAAAAGGTCAGTGAGCTTTCCTCATCGGAATAAGCAATTTTTTCATTGTATTTTTCGGCCGCTTTTTCAAGCCACTCGAGAACATTTATTTCCATAATCTCTACCTCTTATATAACACGTTTGAGCTTCATTATTTATTGCGTTAAATCTTTTCGATCGACGACAAAAATTCGTCTGCCGAGCTGTTCCATTCTTTGTAATCTTCAAGCTTTCTTTTATCGCTGAAAATCTTTTTTTCTTCAAGATATTTGCCGAAGTATTCCGTGGCCTTGACTGCGCCGAAATAGTTGAGGTGGTCGCCCTTGTCCCTCGTATCGGTTTCCCAGTTTATCGGAATTTCCTGTCTGAGAGTGTTCATGTCGACGTAATCCACTCCGAGCTTCTTCGCCATATCGGCGACAGCATTGTGCTTGGAACAGTTCCAGTTTTTCGTGCTCGGAACGCTGACGAGCACAAGCTCGGCGTTGTTCTTTTTGCAATAGTCACGAAGCTTTGTTATATACTTGATATTTTCCTTTGAAACCGTTTCTCGGCTGTCGTCGGGCTTCATGTATTCGCCGGCGTCGGCAGGGTTCACCGACATATTGAAAAGATAGCCCTTACTGCGCCTGTCGTAGGTTTTTGCATCGCTAAGCCTCATGCTTTTCGGCTGAAGAAGCTTCCAGCGGTCATGATATTTGAATACGGAAAACAAGCCCTCGGCTTTATTAAGAAAAGCCTTTGTGCTTGTGACCTCACGAAAAATTGCATTCGTTTCAAGCACGACGACCTTCGGGTCCTGCTTTTTCATGCTCTTGACAAGAAGCTCATACGAATAACTGAGCACCTGATCCGATGTGCCGCAGACATAAGACGTTATCCCATGCTCTTTCCAAATTTGCAACGGAATAAACGTGCTGTAGCACTCGCTGTCACCAAGGAAAATAACATCAATCGTATTCTTTTTTTCGGAAAGGATTCCGTTTGTCAGCGGATCTTCAAGCGCATTGACGTTTGCCGACTTGCCGGGCTTCATGATGAAGGAAAACCCCATCAGCAAAGACGCAAGAATTGCGATAAAAAGAACCGCACTTATTATATTTTTCAAAACCTTATTCATAATTATCCTTTAAAAATTAGCATAAATCGGGTCAACAGGCATATAGCCGATTCCGTAAGCGCCGAAAATCACGATATACATGCACAGCAAGAGCAAGACCGCCCAGCGAAGCACGATATTTTTCTTCTTCAGCTCTGCTCTGACGGATATTCCCCTCTCATTGAGGACGCTGACGACGAACACGATTGCGACAGTTACGCCGACAATCAGCAAATCCGCATAGTCAACACCGAGCTTTGTGAAAAGAGTACGAGCCGACGAGCCGAAGCTGAAATCCGTAACCATTCTGCCGAACATTTTCATGCCTGCTCTCAGTCCGTTTGCACGGAAGAAAAGCTCACCGATGACAACAAGAATATCGCTCCTGATAATCTGCATTGCTTTGTACGGTTTTGACTTTGTGTTGACATTCAGCTTGCCGTTGACCGTGTTTATTACAGGTGCAAGAATTCTTCCCGTCAGTATCAGTGTAAAATGGTACATTCCGAAGAAGATATAGCTCCATGCCGCACCGTGCCACAGTCCGTTTGCAAACCAGACGCAGAAAAGCGCAACACTTCCTGCGAGCAGCGGACCGAAATAATTGCCGAGCTTTTTCCTCGCCGACTTTGTGAGCTTCTGCATCGGCTTTGACATTGTTATAGGATAAAAAACATAATCCTTGAGCCATTCGCCGAGCGTAACGTGCCAGCGTTTCCAAAATTCGGAAATTGTCCTTGAAAAGAACGGACGCTTGAAATTCTCGGGCATTTCAACACCGAAAATCTGCGCTGTACCCATAACGGCATCCATCGAGCCGGAGAAGTCCATGTAAAGCTGAATCGTATAGCAAACAGCAGCCAAAACGATAACGCCGCCGTGATATTCATTGTAATTATTGAAAACATTTTCAATCAGCGGATTGAGTCGGTCGGCAACAACGATTTTTTTCATCATGCCGAAAATAATTCGCTGAAGTCCGAGAGTAAGAAAATCGAACTTGATTTTTTCCGCTCTCCAAAGCTGCTCCGCCGTCTGAGAATAGCGGCAAATCGGTCCTTCGACAATCTGAGGAAAGAACGAAAGCCAAAGAAAAACTCTAAGAAAATTCTTGTCTGCCTGAATTTTACCTCTGTAAACATCAACGAGGTACGAAACCGCCTGTAAGGTGAAGAATGAAATACCTATCGGCATAATAAATTTCGGAATGCCCACCCGCACGCCGACATTCATCAGTGCAAGAAGCGAATTGATATTGCCTGCGGCAAAGGCCGAATATTTCAGCACAAGCAGGCCGCCGATTTGGATAACCGCCGCAAGGGCGAGAACAAGCCGTAAGCGTGCAGCGAATTGCTTCTTTATCTTTTTCTTTTCATCACGGTCAAGATCGTGGATCGCCTCTTTCTTTTTTTCGTTGACTTTTTCAATCCAAAGTCCGAAGCCGTAAATCAAAACGGCGGAAAGGACGAGATAGGCAATCAGCTTTCCGCTGATGAGCCAGAAGAAAGCACAGCTTTCAAAAAGCAGGACATATCTGCGGATTTTCTGCGGCGAGAGCCAATAAAGGAAGATCGCAATCGGAAGAAAGACGAACATGTATTCAATGCTGAAAAACGACGTCATTCCCGAGGCTCCTCCGGGCATGAGAAAGGATGAAAGCGACATATCGGCTCACCTCATTCCCATGCATCGCCGTGGAAAGCTATTCTGTTTTTTGAAGCGATGCGATTTATCATTTCGGTTTCCTTTATTTTTATGATTTCGTAAGGGGTAATCTTATCTCAAACACTGCACCGACCTCATTATGAGCCGTGACAGTGCCCTTATGTAAATTAACAATTTCTCGTGAGAGTGCAAGTCCGATGCCTGTGCTGCCCTTTGTTCCCGTGTAGAATCGGTCAAAGATATGCGGCATGTCTTCCTCGGCGATTCCGTTGCCGTCGTCACTGATTTTTACCACAGCCGACTTCTGCTCAATAGTGCATGAAATCACAACTGCACTGTTGCAATGACGGATTCCGTTCATCAGAACGTTTACGAAAACCCTCGAAAGCTGATTTTCGTCGCAGTGAATCCAAACGGGACTTTCGGGGAACATCGGGGTAATTGTAATCTTTTTCTGCTGCTGAATCGGCTCAACCGAGCGCATACAATCGTAAAGAATCTCTCTGAGGTCGGAGGTAGTCATATTAAGCTGGAGCTGATTTGCGTCGATTTTGGAGATTGAGAGCAACTCATCAATCATGTGTGCCATTTTGTCGCTCTCACGCATAATTATTTCCGCCGACGACGGAATATCGACAACGCCGGCTTCAATACCCTCGGCATATCCCTGAATAGCCATAAGCGGAGTTTTCAGCTCATGCGATGAATTCTGGAAGAATTTGTGGTTTGCTTCGTGATCGTCCTCGATCCTTCTGCCGAGCTTATATCCGATAACGCTCATAACCGCAACCACGGCAACAAATATCGCAGCAAAAACCCAGTTCAGCGAGCGGACATAATTAACAAGCGGCTGAATATTTATATACATCACCGTTGACTGATATGAACCGTCCGTTGTAAACACATCATGGTATTTCACAAGAACATAATAGCCCTTATCTGTTATAAGGGTCTTGATATCTCCCTCTTTAAGCGAGTTGAGGCTGTAGTGCGACCTGATTTCATTCTCTGAATTCTGCGCCGATGAATTGGATTCGGAATTCTTCACCGGCAATCCGGAGACCTCATAGCCTTCATCAAAAAAATTTATAAAATTGATGTTACCGCTGAGAAAGTTTCCTTCATATTCATCTTCCGAATCATCCTCATCCGTAAGCCTGTCAATGTACTCCATCTCGTAAATCAGTGCGTTCCTCGCTTCTTTTTCAAAATGAGACGGTATGATAAGATTGATTATTCCGACAAATCCGGCAAAAATAACGATTACCGAAAGCCAAATTACACATAATATTTTCAGCTTTATATGCTTCATTTTTTATCACCGTTGACTTCAATTCGATATCCGAAACCCCACATCGTTTTGACGCTGACATTGCTTTCGCAAGCCGAAAGCTGCTTTCTGATGCGACGGAGCGTTTCATCGGTAACTCTTGTTTCAACCTTGGTATCAAAGCCCCATATCGCCTCAAGAAGCTCGTCCCTCGAATACGCCTTGTCGGGGTTTTTCATCATGTATGAAAGCATTTTAAGCTCCGTGCGTGTGAGCTTAATGGGCTTGCCGCTGCAAAGTATCTCATTTCTGCTGCTTGAAAAAGTCAAGTCGCCGATGCTGGTATCCTCTTCGGAGGCTTTTGAGCTGTGGTCGCTCTTTTCGTTCATATCCATGCGACGAAGCAATGAACGAACACGCATAAGAAGCGCCGTCGGTCTGAAAGGCTTGGTGAGATAATCGTCGCTGCCGATCGTTATGCCGTGAACATAATCATACTCGGAATCCTTGGCGGTAAGGATAATAATCGGAACGCCCGACTCTTCACGCAGCTGCTTGCACACGGTCAGTCCGTCCGTTCCCGGCATCATGATATCAAGAATAACCAAATCGGCAGGCTTTTCATCAAAGGCCGCTTTAAGCTCATCGCCCGTTTCAAAGGCAGAAACCTCATATCCGTCGCTTTCAAGGAAGCTCTTGATAAGGTCACGAATATTCCTCTCGTCATCGGCAATATAAATCGAATGGCTCATATGCCTCCCCCTTTTCTCATTTAACAGTTTAATTATATAACGTTTCTTTTTTGCTTTCACCGAAAAACAACGTCAAATATGTCACAAAAGTGTCATACAGATTATATCACACGGAACGGTTTCTCTCAACAGTTTTTAAATTTGGCAGATAAGGGAATTTTTTCATTGCTTTTGTTTTTATATCTTTTTATTTATCCCCTCCGTCGTCAAAGACGACACCGTCTCGCTGCGGCTCGGTCACGCTCCGGCTCTGAACGTCCACCGGACGTTCATTCACTACCGTCGCGCCGCTTCGCTACCTTGCAACAAGGGGAGGCTTGGATAATTTCTGCTGACTTTAAGTGCCGCCAAAATTATAAATTGCCAAAAAATCAAAAATTTTTATAAAAAGGGATTGACAAACGCATATCACTGTGCTATTATATCGTCAGCCTACCGAACAGGTAGTCAATTTTGAAAGGAGAACGGCATCATGGCAGCAGTATTCACCGCAACCTATACTACCACCGGAATGTGCATGTGTATGCGCACTTCTCGTCATGCCTTTTTTTCGATGCGTTCTCAATTCACAAGCTGAATGATTTTTTAATTGCTTTTGACTGGGAACCTCGAAATGGTTTCCGGTTTATTTTTTTGGAGGGATTTTTATGCTGAAAAGATTTACGGTTCTTCTCAGAGCCAATTACAGATTCGGACGAATGTGCCGATGTTGACATAACGGTGAAAAATTGGTAAAATAACAATAATTTCTAAAAAGAAAGGTAGATATATCATGAAAAAAATAGTTTCACTTTTACTCGTAGCAGTTCTCGCACTCAGCCTTTTCGCAGGCTGCTCATCATCAAAAAGCGGCAACATCACAATCGCAATTCCGAACGACACCACTAACGAAGCGAGAGCCTTGCTCCTTCTCCAGGAAAAAGGCTACATCAAGCTTAAGGACGGTGTAGGCATCACGGCAACGATCAACGACATTGCGGAGAACCCGAAGAACATTGAGTTCAAGGAGATTGAAGCCGCTCAGCTTCCGAACACCCTCAAGGATGTTGACTATGCAATCATCAATTCAAACTATGCTATTGAAGCAAAGCTCAACCCGGTAAAGGATTCGCTTATCATTGAAGACTCGGCCTCCGCTTACGGCAATATCCTCGCAGTTAAGCAGGGTAACGAAAATCAGCCGAAGATCAAGGCTCTCAAGGCTGCTCTCGAAAGCAAGCAGGTTGCCGACTACATCAACAATAAGTACAACGGTTCGGTTGTCAGCGTTGTTGAAAATCCGGGCGACGGCTACGATTCATCGGTAGATTACAATGCACTCAAGGGCACAACGATCACGGTTGCCGCTTCTCCCGCTCCTCACAAAGAGATTCTTGACGTTGCAAAGGAAATCCTTGCAGCAAAGGGTGTTACACTCGACATCAAAGAGTTCACGGATTACGTTCAGCCGAACAACGTTGTTGAAAACGGTGAGATCGACGCAAACTATTTCCAGCATACCCCGTACCTTGACGACTTCAACAAGGAGAACGGTACTCACATCGTATCCATCTCCGTTATCCACGTTGAGCCGATGGGTCTTTACGGCGGAAAGCAGACAACACTTGACGCATTGAACAAATAAGTGTAGAATAATAAGAAGTGCTGTTCACAACAGACAGCACTTCTATTTTATGTGGAGTGAAATAAATGATAGAAATTCAACACCTGACCAAAACCTTTGAGACCTCCGACGGCAGTCTTGATGCGCTGAAAGACGTTTCACTCAAAATTGACGACGGCGAGATTTACGGCATTATCGGCATGAGCGGCGCAGGCAAAAGCACGCTTGTCCGCTGTATCAATATGCTTGAGCGTCCGACACAGGGCAATGTTATAATAGACGGCACCGACGTCGGCAAGCTCAGCGAATCCGAGCTTCGCAATGAGCGCAGACAAATCACGATGATTTTCCAGGGCTTCAACCTGCTCATGCAGCGCACCTGTCTTAAAAACGTATGCTTCCCCATGGAGCTTGCGGGAGTTAAAAAATCCGAGGCGACAGCCCGTGCAAAAGAGCTTCTTGAAATCGTCGGCCTCGGCGATAAGCTCAAGAGCTATCCCGTTCAGCTTTCCGGCGGCCAGCAGCAGAGAGTGGCAATAGCAAGAGCACTTGCGACCCACCCGAAAATTCTTCTCTGCGACGAGGCTACAAGTGCGCTTGACCCTCAGACAACGCAGTCGATTCTTTCGCTTATCAGGGATATCCATGACAAACTCGGCATCACCGTCATTGTCATCACCCATCAGATGAGCGTTGTTGAGCAGATATGCACCCGTGTTGCGATCCTTGACCACGGAACAGTCGTTGAAGAAGGAAAGGTCAGCGATGTTTTCTCCGCTCCGAAGTCCGATGCGGCAAAGTCGCTCGTTTATCCCGACGGTTGCGATTTCGATTCCGCAGCGTCCCCGGATGAGAGCGTTATCCGTGTTGTATTCAACGGTGCGGCAGCCACCAACAAGCCTCTAATTGCTCAAATGGCTATTGAGGAGAATATTTCCGCAGATATTCTTTCGGCTTCGACCCGTTCCATCGGCGGCAAGGCTTACGGAAATATGCTTTTAGGTATCCCCGGCGGCAAAGCCAATCTCGAGAAAGCAATGAATTATCTCAAGAAAACACCGGATATATATGTTGAGGAGGTGACAAAACATGCTGAGTGATTATCTTGCTTCGGAGGAAGTTCAAAAGGCACTTGAGGTGCTCAAAACTCAATTTCCCCTTGCAATCTGGGAGACGGTTTACGTTACCCTGCTTTCGACTCTTTTCGCCGCCATTATCGGTCTGCCGCTCGGTGTGCTTCTTGTTGCCGGCGAGAACAAAAAAATTCTTCGCATTCCGCAGGGCGTTCTGCACGTTCTCAATGTTATAATCAACCTTTTGCGTTCGGTTCCGTTCCTCATTCTTATGATAATGGTTTTCCCCTTGACAAGACTTATTGTCGGCACGGTAGTCGGAACTCCGGCAACGGTCGTACCTCTTGTAATTGCGGCTTTCCCGTTCGTTGCAAGACTGGTTGAAAGCAGCCTGAGAGAGATTAATCCGAGCATCATTGAAGCGGCTCAGAGCATGGGTGCTTCCCCTTTTCAGATTATCACAAAGGTTATGATTCCCGAGAGCGTGCCCTCGCTCATTTCCAACGGCACAATCGCTCTCACCACTGTCCTCGGCTATTCGGCAATGAGCGGAATTATCGGCGGCGGCGGACTCGGCAAAATCTCCATAAACTACGGCTACTACAGATATCAGTATCTCATCATGGTATTCGCCGTGGTATTCCTGATTATTCTCGTTCAGATTTTCCAGAGCCTTGGCACGTTCCTTGCGACCAAATGCGACAAGAGACTGAAAAACAGAAAATAAGAATTTAATAAAACGGTTCTGTAAAACAAAAATTTTTTAAATACAGAGCCGTTTTTGTTATATATATTAAATTTTAGAAAAGCAATTACTAAAAAGGAATTAAATATTGACTTTTCTTGCATTTTATGATTAAATATAATTGGTATACAATGAAGTAAAATTTTTGTTGAGGTGAAAAAATGAAACTTATAAGAATACTGATTTCAATAATTTTTGTTATAGTTGTCGGAGCCTGGTCCGTCAACCTTATCCTCAGCAAAACCGTCAGAGACCACACACCTCCGGTTATCACCTCAGAATCCGACGTGTTAGAGCTTTCCGTCAACGACGACAAAAACAAATTATTGGAAGGCCTTACAGCAACCGATGATCGTGACGGTGACATTACCGATTCTATTCTTATAGGAACTCACTCGAAATTCATATCAAAAGGTGTATGTGACATCACCTACCTTGTCTTCGATTCAAGTAATAACGTAGGCAAATATACACGACGAATCAAGTATACGGATTACACTGAGCCGGTATTCTCACTTACCGGACCTTTGATGTTTTCTTCCGGCGACACGGTTTCTATGTTCCCGAAAATCAGCCTCATGGACAGCCTTGACGGCGACATATCTTCAAAGGTAAAAATAGTCGTCAATGACGTTGACAGTTCAAAAGTCGGCACATATTATGTCACCTTTGAAGCCTCTAACAGCTACGCCGATGTTGTCAATCGCAAGCTTCCGGTTAATATCGTTAATGATCCGATTGACGGTCCCCGGATTGAACTGAGCGACTATCTGATATATGTTAACGTAGGAGATAAAATTAATCCCAAGAAGTATCTTAAATCAGTCTCGGACAAATACGATCCTTCAACAAATACAGATAAAGTGTCAATTATCTCGACGGTTGACACAAGAAGTGCCGGTGTTCATCAGGTTAAATACGAATACACCGACTCCAAGGGTCTGACCGGACATACGTTTCTTATCGTTATTGTCAGGGAGGTGTAATGCATGAATGAAAATACATCGGTTAAATCAAATCAGATGAACTTTTTCATTATTCTTCGTGATATATTAAGAAATGCACTGTTCATTTTCATGGCAGCGGTTATCGGATTTTTGTCCGTTACAATTTACATAAGATATGTGCGTCAGCCTATTTATACATCATCCTCAACCCTTGTTGTAACAGCGAAAAATACAACCTATGCCAACGCATATGCCGCTCTTTCAACCGCTTCTTCAATGGCGGGCGTTCTCAAAGAGGTTTTTGAAAGCGACATTATTATGCAAAAGGTTAAGGACGATACAGGCCCTCTTCCGGGAAATATTTCGGTTTCCGCCAATGTTATCTCAGGAACGAACCTTCTTGTACTTAACGTTACTGCCAATGATCCTAAGACGGCATATATCGTCAGCAATTCAATACTTGAAAATTACAATGGAATTTCCGATTATCTCTTTTCAAATGCGGTTCTTGAAACCGTCTCCGAGCCGCAAATTCCGACTAAAGCAACCAATACTTTTAATTTGCCGTTGTATCGAATTTTTGCTGCAATGGCGTTGGCTGCTGTCGTTGTTGCCTTAACGGTTCTTTCATGTATAACAAGAAAAACATTCAAGAATGTTTACAGTGCAAAAAATGAAATCGAGGGTGACTGCTTCGGTGTCATTACTCATGAAAAGAAGCTTCAGACCTTGCGCTCCTTTATACGCAGACCCAGAAAATCCGTTTTGATAAATTCGCCGACGTGCAGCTTCCTGTTTGAAGAAAGCAACAGGAAATTCGCCGAGAATCTTCGATTTAAAATGGATCAGAACGGTTACAAACGTGTCCTTGTAACAAGCGTTGCTGAAAACGAAGGAAAATCAACAATATCAACCAATCTTGCCCTTGCATTAAGCAGCATGGGCAAAAAGGTTCTTATAATTGACGTTGATTTTCGTAAACCTGCCATTTATAAAATCGTTGAAAAAGACAGAGCATCTGTTCCCGACATTATCTCATATATAGACGGAAGCTCCGAAATTGAAGATATAATATGCAAATATGCAAGAACCGGCGTCGATATGGTAATGAACTTCGGCTCAAGAAGAGATTCGGCCTCGTTCATCCGTTCAGAAAAGCTAAAAGAGCTTCTTGATTATGCCGATCAGCATTATGATTATGTTATTCTCGATTCCTCCCCTATTATAGTAAGCACCGATGTTCAGCTCACCTTGGACATTGTTGACTGTTCATTAATCGTCATTCGTCAGGATTTTGTTCGCATTACCGACATAAATACAGCGATAAATGACATAAAGGAAGGAGACGCAAACTATTTAGGATATGTACTCAATGATTACCGTGAATTCAATATGCATGTAGCCGGAGAAAACGTCTATGGCTATGGCAGTTATGAAAACTACGAATACGGCAATACCGAATCGGCCGAGGAACAAGGGTGAATAATATGAGTTCAAAAATATTTAATTACAAAGAAAATGCACTTGACCTTCATGCTTTATTGAAAGATATCTTAAAGATTGTAAAAAAAACATGGTGGGTTTTTGTTGCGGCTTTTGTGCTCATTTCCGGTATTTATTGTTTCTACCTGAGATATACCTATGTCCCGACCTATGAAGCAAAGTCGTCATTCACGGTTAACACAACCACCAGCTATGCCGAGGTTGCAGCGTCATACGGATTCTACTATGATTCCGCCAACGCAGAACAGATGGCAAAAGTGCTCCCATATATTCTCAAAAGCTCCGTATTTAACGAGATTTTGAAAGAAGAGCTTGACACAGATAAAATAAACGGAACTATAACTCTTAATGCGATTAAAAACTCTAATCTTTTTTCGATTTCTGTTGTAAGCAAAAATCCGCAGGACGCCAAGGATATTCTTGACGCAGTTGTAAAAAGGCTTCCGGATGTTTCAAGGTATGTTATCGGTGAAACAAAGCTGAACATTATTCAGCCAAGCTCTGTTCCGACTAAGCCGAATAACAGTATCAATTATATTATAGCAATACTTACTTGCTTTGCGGTAACGCTTGCGGTCGGTGCCGTTGTTGTAATAATAACAGCATTTCTCAGAAAGACAATTCAAAATGAGCAGGATTTCAGAGATCAGCTTAATATGAACTGTCTCGGCATTCTTCCATATAACAAAGTTGGTAAAGGAAAAATGGATCTTCCGTTCTATGCCGACGAATCAACAGACAACGGAAAAAGATATGCCGAGTGTATGAAAACCACTGTACTCAAAGTCACCCGTTCTATGCAAAGGTCAAATTTCAAGGTTCTTATGGTAACAGCCGCACTTGCCAACGAGGGAAAAAGCTCTGTTGCTCTCAACCTTGCACGCTATATCAAATCAGGAAATCCGGACAAGAAGGTTGCACTCGTTGACCTCGACCTCAGAAAGCTTTCGTTAAGCAAAATGACAAATAATAACGAAAACTATTGTCCGATTGACAAGCTCTTTGAACAACCCAAAACCGTTAAGAAACACGTTGAAAATAAGGTTCCTCGTGTTCAATCCGAGAGCAGTTCAAAAAAAATAAAACTCATGTTTGCCGAAAACCCGAAAGATGTTGTCATCTTCGGCAGTGAAACGCCGTGCAGAACTCCCGAAAGAAATCTTAACAATGATAAAATGCGTGATTTCATGAAGGAACTCCGGGAAATCGCCGATTATGTTATTATTGATTCGCCCCCGTGTGCAATTACTACCGATCCTCTTATTATATCCGAATATTGTGACAGCATCTTGTTTGTTATACGTCAGGACTCCACCCATCGCTGGACAATACTTGATTGTTTAAACAACATTTCAACCAGAGGCTGCAACATTATAGGCGGAGTTCTTAATGCCGCCAAAGAAAGTCTGCTTGATCAGAACGGCTATTACGGCTATGGCCACTACGGCAGATACGGAAAATACGGCTATCGTAACTACGGCAAGTACAGCTATGGCAAATACGGTTACGGCGAATCCAAAGACAGTTAAAGGAGCAAGTTTATGAGAGTAAAGGATAATATTGTTCTCCGTGAAATTGCCGGTCAGCATGTGCTGGTTCCGGTAATGGAGCGTGTTAAGGATGTGCCGTCAATGGTATATATCTCTTCCTCTGCCGCTTATCTTTGGAAAAATATGGACGACCGGGAGTTTACTCTTGAGGAACTTGTAGATTTGATTCTTTCAAAATACAAAAACGTTACCCGCGAGAAAGCGCAGGAGGATATAATCCTCTTCCTTCAAATACTTGCACGCAACAATATTTTGGATATAAGTGATGACACATGAGCGGTTATGAAAAAACTCCTATATCATCCGCTCCGTTTGACATGTTTGCATCTGCGAGAAAAAATGCCATTCCGTTATTTGCTTCATTTGAACTGACACCAAGGTGCAATTTGAATTGCAAAATGTGCTATGTTCATTTAAAAAACAGCGAAATTGAGCTTCACGGTACTGAGCTGGATGCAGAACAATGGATTTTTCTCGGCAAGCAGGCTGCACAGGCCGGTACATTGTTTTTGTGCATAACCGGTGGTGAACCGACAATGCATCCGGGGTTTTGTCGGATTTATTCCGAGCTTTCAAAATTCGGCTTCATTATAACTCTTCAAAGCAATCTGTATCATCTCAGCGACGAATGCTTTGAACTTTTGAAAAAGATTCCGCCGCAAAGCATAAAGTTCACAATTTACGGTGTAAATGACGCAACCTACCGCAAAATTTGCGGAGTAAGCGACGGATTTACAAGAGTTTTTGAAAATATAAAGCGAATAAAAGCGCTCGGCATTACGCTTGAAGCGGTCACAACCGTAACAAAAGATAATGTTGATGAGCTCCCGGAAGTTGAAAGACTTATGGAAGATCTTGAGATTCCGTGGATTCCCTCGGCAGAGTTAAAAAAATCCGTCAGAGGTGCAGATACAAATATCGAATCACTTCGTTTACCTGACAGTGCATACCCTCACCTTTGCGAGGATGTGCAAAATGTGATAAGCAAAGGAAAAAATAAAAGCTTTTCAAATCCTTGTGAGAAATGCAAAGAATATCGAACAGGCTTTTGGATAAAATGGGACGGCAAAATGAGTTTTTGCTCTTTTCTCAACGAACCGGACATCGACGCAGTTTCACTCGGATTTTCCGAGGCATGGAAGCAGCTTGTGGATTACGAGGAATCACTTAAATGGCCGGATGAATGTCAAAAGTGCAAATGGAAAGATGTCTGCCCAAGATGTGCCGCAACGCTTGCAACCGAAAGCGGAACGGTTAATAAAATAAGCAAAGATTTTTGCCGATATATCGACAAAATCTTTAATAATACGATCGGAGGAATTAAACATGGATGAATATGTAACAGTAGAAGCATATGACGTTATGCTTGGATCTAACACTTATTCGGCAGGTGGCAGCGACCCGAACCGTGCATCCGATGCAACAGGTAGTGCAACCGCTCACTGGAACCTTGATACAGGTGTTACCGGCAAGGGTTGGGACCTTCTTTATTACGATTTTGCAACCGGTACGGTTAAAACTATGAATGTTTACGGTTCAAACCATGACGAGGTTGAAGCAAAGATTGTTCCCTACCTTAACATGTACGGTGGAAGCTACGTTTCAAGCATCGGTTGTTCGTAATGCCAAAGTATTCTTATCAAATAATTGTTCCCGTGAGCTTTGACTACACGGACGATTTTTGGCGGAAATTTGCAGCTTTCTCTCCTTCCGAGCCGGTTCTCACACTAAAATATAAGGAGAGATCAACCGACCCGTATGATATTGAAGCATATCCCGATTTTGGAAATTGCAAGGTTTATTGCGTCTCGCACAGCATTCTTGCAATAAACGATGACTTTACAGATGGAACAATCTTCTCGCAAAAAAAAGACCATATCGGGATATACAGTTGTGCAATGGTCGCCCTTTACGGCAACTTGATTCGCAGCGGCACACTTGTTATGCACAGCAGTCTGATTGACGTTAACGGCGAGGGTATTCTGTTTACAGGGCCGTCCGGAGTGGGAAAAACCACTCAAGCCGAGCTTTGGCAAGAGCATCGTAACGCTCAAATAGTAAATGGTGATATGGTTTTCATTCGCAAGGAATCCGATGGCATATTTTATGCATACGGTTCGCCTTGGCACGGGTCATCTGAATATTGTCTCAACAAAAAGCTCCCGGTCAAGGCAATTATTGCACCCATTCAGTCGGACAAATGTTCAATAGCCGAGCTAAAGGGAATAGAAATGCTTAAATGCGTTTTCCCCGAAGTTATGCTGCCCGATTGGTTTGAGGGCTGCAAGGAGCTTGGCATGAGCACGCTTGACGAATTGCTCAAATGCACACCTGCTTACAGGCTGGAATGCACAAAGGATATAAACGCGGTGGAGACCGTAGAAAAAGAGTTAGGAAAATCAAATTGAGAAACATTGAAAAGATTAAGAAATATCTGAATCACAATGAAATAAAGAAGATTCTTCACTCATGGAGCTGGATATTCAGCTATATTCTTCGTTACAAGGGTCAGGTCATAGCTTTTTCCCTTATCGGACTTCTTTCTACCGGTCTCGGACTTTTCACCTCGTGGGTGCTCAAGGATCTTATCGACTCCGTAACCGGCGAAATATCCATGAAAATCGCACCGGTTGCCGCAGTGTATCTCGGAACGGCTGTTGCAAAGATTTTTATTACCGCTCTTACTAATCGTGTGTCGCTGAGAATCCGCCTGAATGTCGGAATTCAGATAAAAAATGACGTTTACGACAAGCTTATGAACACCGAGTGGACAGCCATTTCCGCTTTTCATTCCGCTGATATAATGACAAGAACAGGTGCCGATGTCGGTATCGTTTCAAACATGGTGCTCAGCTATATTCCCAATGTTGTGACAGCACTTGTCAACTTTATCGGAGCATTCTTCATTATACTTCACTACGACCCGATTATGGCTCTCCTCGCCCTTGCCGGCGCACCGGTAACCGTATTAACGGCGAGATTCCGTTTTGGTAAGGCAACCGAATTTCAAAAGAAAAACCGTGAGCTTGCAGGCGAACGCCTTGCCATTGAAGAAGAAAGCTACCAAAATCTTCAAACCATAAAATCCTTTGGTCTTGTTCCTCTTTTTTCGCAGAGATTCAGGGAATTTCAGCAAAAAGGCTTCGGAGTAGCCATGGAGCAGAACCGATACCAGAACCAAATGCTCATTATAATGAGTCTCATGGGTCAGCTTGTAACCTATTCCTGCTACGGATTTGCACTTTACAGACTTTGGAAAGGCGATATCACTTACGGAACGCTTTCGCTTTTCATGTCGATGGCTGCCTCACTCACCGGCTCATTCAGCTCGGTAGTTTCGCTTGTACCCTCATTTATCAAGGCAGGCATTAGTGCAGGAAGAGTTCTTGATGTTCTTGAGCTTCCGACAGAAAAAACAGAGCTGACAGAACAGGAAAAACAATTTATTAAAAACAGTAAAAACAAGAAGCTGTCTCTTATGTGCAATGATATCACCTGCGCATATAACGACGAAGCTGTTGTATATAAAGATTCTTCGCTTACCGCCCAAAGCGGCAAAATCACTGCGCTGATAGGTGCTTCAGGCAAAGGAAAGACCTCAACGCTCAGACTTTTACTCGGACTGATAAAGCCGCAAACCGGCAGCATTACGGTAAAAAATGAGGACGGCGAAGAAATAGAAATCAGTGCGGCAACGAGAAAGCTGTTTAGCTACGTTCCGCAGAACAACACAATTTTTTCGGGAACGATTGCGGATAATCTCCGCCTGGTTAAGCAGGATGCAACCGACGACGAGCTGAAAAAGGTTCTTGAAGATGCCTGTGCATGGGAATTTGTCAGCAAACTCCCCGACACGATTAACACAAAAATTACGGAGCGTGGTCAATGCTTCTCCGACGGTCAGAACCAACGTCTTTCAATCGCAAGAGCACTTTTGGCCGACACACCCATTCTTCTTCTCGACGAGGCAACAAGTGCGCTCGATGTTGAGACGGAAAAAAAGGTTATTTCCAATATTCTCGATTATAATCGCAACAAAATGATAATTCTTACATCACATAAGCCAAGCGTTTTCAAGCTTTCGGACGAGATTTACTCGGTATCCGAGAACGGTATTGAGCTTCTGGACAGGAAAGAACTTCATTATGAATAAACAATACGATAATTTTTTAAAGATATTGAACACCGCTATAACCGGTAATGTTTCCGAATTGAACGAACCTGATTTCAAATTGCTTAGCAATTTGGCTTTTCAGCAGGAGGTTGCGCCGATTTTCCTTGAGGGAGCAATAAAATATTCCGAGTTCACGGTTGCTCCTGTTGCTGTAAAGGCTGAGCTTATCAGCAAATCGACAAGCTCGGTTGTCACACAGACACAGAACACAGCGGAGTTTTATTCAATATATCAAAAACTTATTTCGGCAGGCCTGAAGCCAATTATTTTAAAAGGTCTCATCTGTCGCAAATCTTACGGCAAACTTGAAAATCATCGTGGCTCCGGTGACGAAGATATATATATTCCAAAGAATGACTTTCCGCTTTGTCGCCGAATTCTAAGCGAAAACGGTTATACTACAGAAGATGAGAATGTTTTTTCGGAAAGATACTTTCAAAAGGCTCAGACTGTCGGCTATCAGAACAGTAACAACAGCTTAAAGCTCGAAATTCATCTCAACCTTTTCGGCACTCAGAACCCGATACGAATCGCAATGAATCATATGTTTGACGAAGCACTTACTGTGCCGTATCGTGTGGATTTTGATGGCAACGAGCTTTACACCCTTGACCCGACAAACCATTATTTATTTTTACTTTTACATTATCTCAAGCATTTTATGACCACCGGCGCAGGCATTCGTCATGTCTCAGATCTCGCCGTGTTCGGTAATAAATATAAAAATGAAATAGACTTTGCATCGGCCGAGCAAAAGTTTTTGGAATTCATCGGCAGTTCGTTTTATGCGGACACGGTCGAAATTATGAGGCTTCTCGGCGGTACAGAAAGCTCCGACGCTAAACAGCTTGACGCAGATTCCCTTTGCGAGGATTTGCTCAACGGCGGAACCTTTGGACTCGATGACAAAGAACTAAACTATGCAAGCACATTTATCTTTTCCAAGACCGGCGGAAGCCGATTCGGACTTTTTCGTTCGGTTTTCCCCTCTTATGATTTGATGGCCGCCATGCACCCTGAGCTTTATGACAAGCCCTGGAAGCTGCCCTGTGTATATTACAAGCGGATAGCGAAATACCTCAAAAATAAGAGAAATGCAGAGCTTGAAAAAGATGCAATAAAAAAATGTAACAAAAGAATTAATCTGATAAACAATTACGGATTAAAAAAGAAATAGGAATTTTCTTAAGGGGATGTTTTCATGAAAATACCGTTTTCTCCACCGGATCTGACCGATGCAGAGATTAATGAGGTCGTCTCGGCTCTTAAGTCAGGCTGGATCACAACGGGACCAAAAACAAAGGAACTCGAACGAGAAGTAGCGTCACTCTGTCACACCGACAAAGCGGTTTGTCTCTCGTCTCAGACCTCCTGCGCCGAAATGGCACTTCGCCTGCTCGGAATCGGAGAGGGAGATGAGGTTATTGTACCTGCTTACACCTATACGGCATCGGCAGAGGTTGTCTGCCACGTTGGGGCAAAGCTTGTCTTTATTGACAGTCAGCCGGATTCACTCGAGATGGACTACGACGCAGTCGAAAAAGCAATCACAGATAAGACTAAGGTCATTATCCCGGTTGATCTCGCCGGCATACCGTGCGACTATGACCGCATTTTTTCAATCGTTGAAAAAAAGAAGAGCCTTTTTAAGCCTTCAAATGACATTCAGTCTAAATTTGGCAGAATCATTGTTTGTGCCGATACAGCTCACGCTTTCGGCTCATCATGGCACGGTCATCCCGTCGGCTCGGTCGCCGATTTTTCTGCATTCTCATTCCATGCCGTAAAGAATTTCACGACTGCGGAAGGCGGCGCACTGACTTGGAAGCCTAATGATGCTCTCAACGATGAAGAGCTTTATAAGCGGGTTCAGCTTTATTCGCTTCACGGTCAGTCGAAGGACGCTTTAAGCAAAAACCAGCTCGGCTCATGGGAATATGATATTCTCGGCCCATGGTATAAATGCAACATGACGGATATTCATGCCGCAATCGGTCTCGCTCAGATGAAGCGTTACCCTGCACTTTTAAAACGTCGAAGAGAGATTATAGAGAAATACGATCGGGTCTTTAAGCCGCTCGGAGTTCATACCCTCCCCCACTTTACCGACGAGTATACCTCTTCGGGTCATCTTTATCTGACAAGAGTGTTCAAGAAGAACGGCGAACCCATCAGCGATGAAGAACGCCGTGAGATAATCATTAAGATGGCAGAGCGTGGAATCACAACCAATGTTCATTTCAAGCCGCTGCCGATGATGACAGGCTATAAGAAGCTCGGCTTTGATATCAAGGACTATCCTAACGCTTACGCTCACTACGCAAACGAGATAACTCTGCCGCTCTTCAGCCGCCTGACGGACGAAGAGGTTGACTATATCATTGATAATTACACTGATGTGATTAAGGAATATATATAATCGCATAATTAACGGCCATCTCAGTTTCTTAAATTGAGATGACCGTTTTCTTCATAAAAAACCGACTCCGATTGTGTGAATCGAAGTCGGTAATTTTTTTATATATCCGTGTGGCCGTTTTCAAGAATATCGGCGATTCGCCTGCAAGCAAATCCGTCACCGTAGGGGTTGCTTGTGTGCGCCATCGTGTCATAAGCCTCTTTGTTTTCAAGAAGCTCCTTGAAGCTGTCGTAAATCGTTTTTTCGTCGGTACCGACCAGTCGCAGCGTTCCGGCCTTAATGCCCTCGGGACGCTCCGTAGTGTCTCTCATAACAAGCACGGGCTTGCCGAGCGAGGGAGCTTCCTCCTGAATTCCGCCGCTGTCGGTCAAAATCAAATAGCTTTGAGCAAGGAAATTGTGAAAATCGAGAACCTCAAGCGGTTCAATTATATGAATTCTGTCGCAGCCGCCAAGCTCCTCGTCCGCCGCCTTGCGAACAACAGGATTCATGTGAATCGGGTAAATCGCCTTAACGTCCGGGTGTTCATCCATTATTCTGCGAATTGCACGGAACATATGATGCATCGGCTCACCGAGATTTTCTCTGCGATGCGCCGTTATAACAATCAGTCGGCTGCCCTTCGCCCATTCAAGCTCGGGGTGGGTATAATCCTCACGAACAGTCGTCTTAAGTGCATCAATCGCCGTATTTCCGGTGATATAAATTGTTTCTTCCCTCTTGCCTTCCTTCAGCAGGTTCTGCCTTGAAAGCTCCGTCGGTGCAAAATTATACTGAGAAATAATGCTGACCGCCTGACGGTTAAACTCCTCGGGATAAGGCGAATAAATATTGTATGTTCTCAGTCCCGCCTCAACGTGACCGACGGGAATCTGAAGATAGAAGCAAGCCAATGCCGTTACAAAGGTCGTTGACGTGTCGCCGTGAACAAGAACAACGTCGGGCTTAACCTCATCCAAAACAGACTTGATTCTGTTAAGAATGTTTGTTGTGATGTCAAAGAGGGTCTGCTTGTCCTTCATAATGGATAGGTCATAATCCGGCGTTACACTGAACGCTTCAAGCACCTGATCGAGCATCTGACGATGCTGACCTGTCACACAAACAATCGTTTCAAGATTTTTTCTTGATTTCAGTTCGTTGACGAGCGGACACATCTTGATGGCCTCCGGACGTGTTCCGAAAACGAGCATTATTTTTTTCATTTAAACCAAATCCTTTCGGCTTAATTCAATACAGTATTGAAGTGTGCATATTGCTTTTACAGTCTGTATGTACCGGGAAGACCACAACACTTGCGGGTATCCAAAATGACTTTTCCGTTCAGCTTATCCATGTTCTCTTTGATTTCGTTGTGATTAACCATAATGACAACAAGATCGGTATCCTCAAGGAATTTATCAAAGTCATGATACTGATTTGCAACCACATCATTGGTAATGAACGGATCATAAACCTTGAGCGGAGCTGCAAGATGTCGCTCCTGATTCTCAAGAAGCTGCAATGTCGGTGATTCACGCATATCGTCAACGTTCTCTTTATACGTCAAGCCGTAAAGTCCGACTCTTGAAATATCGGTCATGCCCTTTTCTTTCATAATCTCATAGATTCGGTTGAGCACAAACTCCGGCATGCTGTCGTTTGTTTTCATCGACTCGTTGATAACGTTCGTCAATGACGGATAATCGCCTACAAGGAACCATGGGTCAACGGAAATGCAGTGTCCGCCTACACCCGGGCCCGGCTGAAGAATGTTAACACGAGGATGCATGTTGCAAATCTTGATGATTTCATAAACATCCATATTGTCGTGGCGGCAAATCTTTGCAAGCTCGTTTGCGAATGCAATATTTACGGCACGGAACGTATTCTCAACAACCTTTGTCATCTCGGCTGTGCGGATATCTGTAACAACAATCTCGCCCTGACAGAAGCTTGCATAAAGATTTTTAACCTTCTCGCCGATTTCCTTATCGTCGGCACCTATCGTTCTGTTGTTATGGAGAAGCTCATAGACCATGTTGCCCGGAATGATTCTCTCGGGTGCGTGAACCAGGTTAATGTCCTTGCCTATTGTAAAACCGTTCTTTTCAATAACGGGTCGAACATACTTATCAATCGTTCCCGGAGAAACCGTGGACTCGATAACGACCGTTGCACCCTTGGGGCATACGTCCATAACGCTCTTTACAGCGGCAACGACATAGCATGCGTCAACCTTTTTGGAGAATTTATCATACGGAGTCGGCACGGAAACAATATATGTATCCGTCACCTGATATTCCGTTGTGAATTTGATTCCGGAATTGAGAGCGTCGGCAAAAAGCTCGTCCAAGCCCTTTTCCTTAAAGGTTGTTTTGCCGGCATTCAGGGTTGAAACAAGCTCCTTGTTATAGTCTGTGCCTACTACCTCCACACCGTGCGAAGCCATCATAAGCGCAGTGGGAAGTCCGATATAGCCAAGTCCGATTACGTTAATCATTTTGAACACTCCTCTTGTAACTTAATTTTAACATATAAAGATAGTATAAAACATATACTATTGTATACAAAACCGTAATTCCGAGCAGGAAAAGTTTGATTGAATTCATAAATTTTCCGACAACATATGCGGCACATGACGCAACAACGAAAAGAATTTGAATTATCAGCTCTGTTCTTTGCTTATTGCATATTATCATGGTCGGCGTTAATGAAGATACAATCAGTCTTAGTCCAAACATCGGTGCAAGATACCTTACATATTCGCCCGAGATACCCCAGCCTTTTCCGAAGAAAAGTTCAAACGCCCAAGGTGCCAATATCATCAAGGCTGCCGTCATGGGAATTGCAAGCGCAAGCAAAAACAGGCTGGTTTGCAAAAATGTCTTATGGAAATTGCCTGTTTCGTCATGCTCTCTTGCGGCCTTTTCAAAATATGCCTTGGAAGTGCTATTACAAACCAGGCTCAGCGGAACACCCAGCATACGATACGACATTGAATAATATGCCAACGTTACCGAACCGAACAATGCGTTGATAAAAATATTTATTATTGAGTAGGAAAAACCGTTTACAAAGCTTGCCGGAACAGAATACAAAGGCTGTCTGATATGCTTTTTGGCGGCTTTTTTCATGTCCTCAAATGTTACTGCCTTTATCGAGGACAGGTTTGACTTTAAACGTCTTATCTGTTGCAGAAGTTCCAATATGCTGCTGACAATATATGAAATTAAAAGTCCGATAGTTCCAAAATGCAATACGCCGAAACCGACAAGAGTCACAGCCTTTCCGGCCTCTTTCGTTATGCTTGCCGCTGCCATCAATTTATAATCTCTGTAGCGATTATTATATGAATGTAGTATATTCAAAAAACCTGTTGCAAGAATAAAAGCCAAAATCCATGCAAACACCTCAGGAAAAGCCATTTCTGTGCTGCCGGAGGTGCAGAAATAAATCGTATAACCCACACTGACTAATGTGCTCAACACAAGTGTTATATAGAACGAGAGCTTAACGAGGGCATACATTCCCTTTTCATCACTTTCACCGACAATGGCCATGTCATATCTTCCGCAAATAACAGACCCAAACATGGTAACAACAGTCAACAGCAATGTATATTCACCGATCTGTTCCTCGCTGTAAAGTCTTGTCATCAGCGGAGAAATAGCAAAGGAAATTACCTGTGCTATAATCGTTCCCGACATTAGAGTGGCAATGGATCGAAAAAATGAATTCTTGTATAACCGCTTCATTAAATTCTGCATTTTATCGAATCCTTTCTATTTTATTGATGTCATCATTCTTTTGTCTTCCGCTTTTATAGTATAAAAACACCCAAATAAACGGATTAGACCAATACACACTCGACAGCAGCAAACGAGGTACAAATTGACAAACACAAAATACATCAAAGTCACTGCTGCGTTTATTGATCAATGTTTTCACAACCAAAACTGTAATATAAATTGAAATTGCCGTTCCGATAAACACACCAAATTCACACATCAACTGAGTAAATATGTTATGTGTGTATTGTCCGTCGGAAACCGTTTCAAAATATCCGATTCCTTTGCCTAAAATATTTCCCGATATAATTTCCTTTGCCTTTTCAAGCAAATCACTTCGTCCGCTGAATATATCTGTGCCTCTTCTGAATCTTGAAATCCATCTCATTTCACTGTGGCTTTCGGACAAGGCTTCTATAATTGCATCCCAACCCCAAAGTACAAAGGCCATAACAGCAATGAATAATACCGTGATAAATATCTTATGCTTGCTCCTCCTCAAGACCACTATCATTCCTAAGAACACAAGCGATAAGACTGCTCCACGACAGTCGCTCAAAAGCAGCAGATAGTAAAGTGATACCGCTGAACAAGCACATATTATCACACGAAATATCTTGCTACAATCTTTCCATACAAAGGCTGATGCCGACAGTCCGATTACCATGGTATAACTGATATCCATGGACTGCTCTATATACATAACGTCCTTTGCCTGAGGAATGTATACCAACACAGTCAATGCACTGAACACAACAAACACAGATGTAATTGTTTTCATAACTGTCGTTCCATCCGTCTTTATAGAACACAGCAACATACCGGCAGTTCCGTACAATAAAAAGTTCAGCATGTAATTCATCGTGAACGAATAGTTGCTCATGTTAGCAAGAAAAGAAAACACAAAAGCTACCGCCACAACCATGTTAATAATCAAAAGCTTCAGCGAATAAACACGACGAAGGTTAATTATCATTGAACCTACAAGCAAAGCGCCGATAAATATTACCATATTGTTATTAAAAGATACAACAGAAGTAATAAGCTTTGTAATCATAGAACTACACAAGAACAAACCTAAAAGTATTGAATTGACAATGGTTTTTCTTTTATCGTTCATCTTCTCATCTCAATATCATTTTATTTTTTTCACAACACAACCTCAAGCTGTACCGAGAACGGTTATCAGAGGAACTGTTTTGCAACATAAGTGCCTTCAAATGCTTCGCAAGGAGCTGCCTCCGGTCTGTTTGCACTTATCTCTTTTAAGGCTTTAGTTATATCTTCGGTTTTGTTTTCAGCAAAAATAAAACGGTTGTAGCTTTCGAAATACTTTTTTATTTCTCGCTTTTTTTCACCGTCCAGCAAAATAAGAACGCATCTGTTCGTTGCCGAAGCATGATAAATCTTGCCGGGAATCTGAGTGCCGTTTTTATTGCACACGCAGACAATTACGTCGCTGTTCTGCTCGATTTCGTCAACCTTCTTTTTCCCGACACGGGGATAAACCGTTATGTTCTCGCTTTTTTTAACGTCAAGGTCACTGTCGCCCGCTAAAGTGAGGGTACATGTATCACCAATCCGGCGTACAGCATCAATAAGCGGCATCAGGTCTCTGTCCTTAGCGTAATAATCGCCGCAATAACACAGATCAAGCTTACCGCTCTCGTGCTTGGGATATACCTTTTTCTCCGAATAACCTATCGGAACAAACTGTATCTTGTTCTCATATTCGGGATATTTTTTCTTGATATACTCGCTTGTCAGCGGCGAAACATAAACAGCCTTATCGCAAAGAGAAAGCAAGCGTTTCTCTTCCTTGGATATCACAAATTCAGGCACATAGGAGCGGCGGTTTATATCTCCGCTGAAGGGATCGCCCCAATACTGAATCCATTTTTTTGCGATTCCGGGATGAGCTTTAAGCAAATTCTCGGCAAATAAATGTGACGACTTGGGGTCGGACGACGAAATTATTATATCATATTTTTTGCCGGAAAAATCAATTTTTGAAACCTTCGGTGCTTCACTTTTTCGTGAATCGTACAAACTCAACAGCATATTCAATCTGTATAGCTTGGATTTAATTTTTGACTTCAGCGTTCCTTTTTTCGCCGCACCGATACCTGCATGGAGCTGTCCCAGCTCAACATAAAATCGTTCTTCAAACTGCAAATCAAGAATCGTTTTGTCATAGCATGAAGAATTCTCCTGCGGTCTTGTAGACAAGGTTGAAACACTGTGTCCGTTTTCCATAAGGCCACGAATCAAAGCAATATTTCGGAAATTTGCCGAGGAACTGTATTCAAGAGGAACGGCTGTTACATATAAAATTTTCATCGGCTTCTCCCTTCATATTCCAGAATAAAGATTTATTATTCGCTTCTCCATCTCTGCCCAGCTGTATTGAGTATTATAAAGCTGCTTCATTTTTTCACTCATTGAGTTCCAATTATCCTTTTGCTCAACAAGAGAATTCAAACCTTTTGCAAAGCCTTCCGCAGTGTAATCAATCAGACAGCCTATGTTGTTTTCGGTTATTATCTCATCAAATCCCGTATTCTTCGCCATCACGACCGGCTTGCCAAGCATCAATGCCTCATAAAACTTGTTTGGAGCGGCGTATCTATGGTTCGGAACGCTCGGATCGTAAATAGCCGTCATTATATCGCATGACTTTTCCAAAGCGAGGGTTTTATCGTAAGGGAGCTTGCCGTAATAAACTATTCGGCTGCAATTTTTTGCTGCTTCTTCAACCTCGGATTCCATGCTGCCGAATCCGCCGATATGAAATTCAAAGCGTTCATCCCGTTGAACAAAATCAATAATCTCTCTCAAAAATCTTGAGCCTGCCAAAATTCCGACATATACAATTTTGTACTTATCGTTTGCATTTTTTGCCAAGAATTCGTCATTGATTTTATCATAGGCTTTCGGCGTATTATGGATAATCTCCAGCCTTTTCGGTGTGCTTTCGGCAATCTGCTCACGGCGTTTATCCGTACATATGATAGTTGCATAAGCGTTATTTATAACCGAAATCTCAGCGTTTTTAACTTTTGTCCGCATGCCTGTGCCCGGGATATTATGTGAATCAATATAAAAATCAAGAATGTGATAAATAAGAGTTTTGTTATACTTTGATGCAATTCTGTTTGCAATAAAGCCCGTATCAAAATCAAATGAATGGATTATATCATATTCGTTTCTGTGTCTCTTCAACCAGTTGAACAATCTAACCTCAAACTTAGATAAAGGAAGCAGGTTCTTCTTAAATCCGGCATTAAAAGCTGCGGGGATTCCGAATCTGACAGCCTTTGCTTCGCCGTGTTCAAATGAAATCACGTCACTTTTTTCGCTGATGCTACTGCTTCTGTCCCATCCTATAATAATTACTTCAAATCCCTGAGAAAGCAAACAATCGGCAAGCTTTTCAACCGGCGGATCGGGAGCCACAGGATTTGACCTCAATAAAACGACTCTTTTTTTCATCACAATCATCTCGTTTGCAGTGTATTTCTGTAAATGTTTTTTATTTCTTCTTCAACAACGGAGCTGTCAAATTCCTTTATCTTTTCAAGGTTATATCCCCGCATTTCATTTTGCAAAGCCTGACTGCCGTAAAGCTTTTCTATTGCCGAGGCAAATCCGTCTGCATCAGTCGGGGCCAAAAGGAAGCCGCCCTTACCCTCATCGACCAAATCGACATTGCCGCGTATCTTGCTGACAACGCATGGCAGTCCGCTCGCCATAGCTTCCATAATCGATCTTGAAAGGCCTTCACGGAACGACGGCATCACAAAGCAATCCGCAGCCTGATATAAATCCTTAACATCTTTTCTGTAGCCGAGGAAATGCACGTTATCATGCAGTCCGGCAATATCTGCCTGACGCTGAAGCTCGTCCTGCTTATCTCCGACTCCGCACAGGACATAATGTATGTTCATTCTATGCAACTTTTCCATTACGGAAATAACTATGCTGTTGTTTTTGTTCGTGTTAAGTTCTCCGACAGAAATCAGCACAAAACAATCGTCGTTTAATCCGAGTTCTGCTCTTTTTTTTGAGCGAAGTTCATTGCTCTTTTTAAACTGCGTCGTGTCAATTCCCACGCCGTGAACGTAATAAACCTTTCCGTTATTGCGAAGTTTAAATTTATTCTTTGCAAGTGTATAATCTTCGCTGTTAATGGTGATCAATGCGTCGGTATACCTTGCAAGCCGCTTCTCTATCGGATAATACATAAGCCAGTTTTTTTTCGGCGCACCCTGATAAAAATGAAAACCATGTGCCTGATAAATGACCTTTTTCACCTTGCATTCTTTGCCTGCCAAACGGCCGAGCAATCCTCCCGTCGGCGTATTGCAATGAATGTAATCAATTTTTTCTTTCTTAATCAAGTCAACAATTTCTTTATATGCCGTCAAATTGCATTTTGCAAAAGGGTTTCTTGAGATACAAAAATTGTTGATTCTGATACCGTATTTTTTTTCCTCCGAACTGATAAATTCGGGGTCGGTATCGTGCCAATTTGCAACCTGATAAAAATCCATACCTAAGGCATGCGAAGCTGCAATGCTCGCTGTAGCAAACGAAGTTATTCTGTTAGTTTCGTTTGATATGAATAATATCTTACTCATCAAGTGCCTCCTCAGGAACTTTTTCTTCCGCTGCATTGGTTTCGTTTTCGCTATTCGTATAGATATTCTCTCTTTTCAAAACCGTAATTATTGTTTTGAATATGATTTTTATATCAAGCCACATTGAAACATTGTGTGCATACCATGCGTCATAAAGTCTTTTTTCCCGAATGCCGAGGTTATTCCTGTAGTACGCCTGAGTATAGCCGCTTATGCCGGGACGGACAAGCGTTTTTTCCTTCTCGTCCTCGGCATATGTGTCTTTCGATTCGACATCGCCGGCTCTCGGGCCGATAAGACTCATGTGACCCATGACTACATTCAGACATTGCGGAAGTTCATCAAGGCTGGTTTCACGAATAAATCTTCCGATACGAGTTACACGGCCGTCGTTTTTGGAATTGTATGTGCTTCCGTCCTCATTTCTTATGTCGGGGGCATTGACCCTCATGGAGCGGAACTTCAGCATATCAAACTCTTTGAAGTCCTTTCCGATTCTTCGTGATTTGTAAAAAATCGGGCCGCCGTCCTCTGCCTTGATTGCAATAGAAATCGGAATGGCAATCAGCAAAATAAACGGAAGAATAATCAAACAAACAAGGATATCTATAACTCGCTTTACCACAAGCTGATAAATTCCCTTATAGCCGTTTTTTTCTTTGCTTTTTTCATAGAGATATTCAACATTCAATTCATTATCCTGTTTTTTCATAAGGTTTTCGCCTCAGTCCGTACAAAAAATCGTTTCCTTAATTATATTCAACACCGTCTCAGCCTTTTGAATTGCGGTTTCAACATCATCTGCCTTTGCAACAATATAACCGCAGCCGTCAAGATTAGTATGGTATTCGTTTACCTTTTGTCCGAGTTTCAAATGGTGATATATTTCAACGCCATAATCTTTCTCAAGTGCGTCAAAATCAGGCATACGAGTTACAACGCCGTCTTTAAATGCCAGAAGTCTTGTTGCAACGCAGCCGTGTGCGCTTGTGTCGAAATTCTTTTCATCTCCTACGGCATTTCTTATCATGTTTGCCATATAGTCGACGCCGGTGCCGTAAGGTATCACGCATGGGCCAATCATATTTCCGCCCATTCTCGCTCCGATATCAATGATATGAATCTTTCCTTCGGAAGTAATCAGCATATCCATGTTGACCGAACCAAAATTTATACCAAGTGCCTTGATTGCATTCTCAACATAACGCTCGGCACGTTCTTCAACCTCGGGCGGTAAATCCGTCGGTATGGCATGTCCGAGCTCGGCATAATAAGGCGGCTCGGTCATCCATTTTCTCATAATCCCGAGGACATGAACCTCTCCGTCGACAACCAAGCTTTCAGCACCGTATTCCTTGCCATTGATAAATGTTTCAACCTCTGCACGGTGCGTAATTGAAGAACTCATAGCTATTTTGCATGCAGCGGCAAAATTCTCCTTTGTGTCTACTCGGCTTGCTCCACGACTGCCTGAACCGTCGCAGGGTTTTACCATAACCGGGAAAGTCAGCTTCTCACTAAGCTTCTCTAAGTCGGTCTCGCTGTCGACTTCATATGCCTGCTCCGTGTCGTCTATATGTGCTTCATACAGGCACTTACGAACTCTGTATTTATTTTTTATAAGCTTTGCCGTTTCATAATTCAAACCGGGCAAGTTCATTTCACGGGCAACATATGCTGCTGTCAAAACGCCGTAATCCGTCGCTGCTGTCAGAACACCGTCAATCTTTTCCTGCCTTGCATATTCAAGACACGCTTCTTCATCGACAATATTAACGACCGCAAACTTATCGGCATATTTAGATCCGATTGCATTCGGGTCGGCATCCACAGCCAACGTTTCATATCCCATTTTTTTGGCTTTTTGTATTACAAAATTTTGGAGAAAGCCCGCTCCTATAATCAATATTTTTTTCATACTACGCCTTAAAGATTTTTTCTTAATTTCAATTCGTTATATTTTATGGTTTCTGTCGTTCCGTAAACCGAGTAACCTCTGTGTTTATAAAAATTCAGAGCATACTCGCTTTTATCATAGACCTCGCAGATAATCTCTTTGCAGTTCTTTTCTCTGCCGATTTTTTCAAGCTCGTCCATGCAAAAGGTTCCTATGCCTCCTCCTGCAAATTCGGGATTCGTTGCAAGCTTTTGAAAAAGCAGCGACTTCCCCTTGACTTGTATTTGAAATGTTGCAACAGGGGTTCTGTCATCATAGACTAAATAAATCTCATTCTTCATTGCACACAGAATCATAACGGCGACATTCTTAAGCCTTGAATTATCCCAATGATGCAGGTCATACTTCAAAGCCATGTCTTTGCCGCACTTATACAAAATATCGGATACTTTGTGCAATTCAACAATATCGTATTTTTTCAGCTTGTGAATCGAATACACTTTTCACTCCTCCGATCGGTTGCTTTTTTAGATTTTATCAAGCCACTGAGAGTTGCAGAACGATTCATGAATTATTTCGACAAGAGTCTACATATTCATGATTAATTATATTATAAATTAACATTTTAGTCAATAGAATGTATATTGTATAAAGCCAAAAAAACCTACAAGAATTATTAAAATTTCAAAGAATTTTTGTTTATACGGCGACTTGGTTTTATTTTATTAAAAAAGCCTGATTCTTTTCTTCAAGCCGTGTTTCACCAATGTTTTTTCGGTGCAAGAATCAGCCGTTTAACATAAAAAATTCGGCGGCCTACATCTGCAAGCCGTCGAAAAATATACACTTAATTCATCAAATCGTTATACTGATACACTCTTACATAGTCAACGACATACTCGGCCGGATCGGCATCGGCGGTTCTGTCCGAAGCAACGCCGTTTTCGCCCCACATCTCAATCGAGAGAATGAGATAAAGCGGATTTTGGCAAACTCCGCCTGCGTTCGTGCGATAATACTCCTTACCGTTGATATAGAAAATATACTCGTCCTCATTCCACTCCAAGCCGTATGTGTTGAACTCCTCATAAGGATTGCTGCCGATAACATATGCCTTCTTTGCCCTGTTGCTCCGGTGAGCCTCGTCGTAGCCGTCCCAATGGAGGTCGCTCTGAACAACATTGGAAATGCGATTGCCGTAATTAAAGCTTTCCATTATGTCAACCTCGGTGCCGTCACGGCCTGAGCCGTCAACATTGAAAACCTGATCGTTCATCATCCAAAATGCGCTCCAAATATCCGCACCCTTCGGGAGAATACAGCGGCACTCAAAATAGCCAAATTTCTGCGAAAAGCCGTTCGGAGCGTCAGCATCGGTGTCGAGACCTGCCGTGTACCAGCCTGCACCCGTACCGCCCATACCGTCGGAAAGATATCTCAGCGGAATAACGAGGTTCCCGTTCTCGGTATAAGCCATGTAATTGTTCCAATATGAGCCTTTGCGAACGGAAGATTTATCGCCATAGGTATAGTGACCCGACCAAACGCTTCGGTCAAGCTCGCCCTCAAATTCATCCTCGAATGTGAGAGTGAAATTTGACAGATCAACCTTTTTCATCGGATTCGGAATTGTCGGCTGATTGACCTTAACGGCAAGCAACGAGAGCAGCGTTATGACAACGGATAAAATTTTGCAAAGCATAGCTTTCATGGAAAACAGCCCCTTTTCTTTTATTATAGCATAAGAGTTCTTTATTTCAATGTAAAAAAAAGAACCCGCCATAGGACGGATTCTTATATTTTGTTAAAACAATTTTGAGTCAAGAGAACCGTCTTTAACATGAACGATACGGGCGTTTTTGCCTGTGCCGTGCTGTTTGTAGCAATCCGTCTTTTCGACGGGCTTCATCTCAACCTTTTTGTCTCCGCCCTTGGCCAAAATCTGCCACTTGATAAAGAACGGGAACATGATCGGAACAATCTTTTTCTTTGAGGCACAGTTCCAAATCTCGGCAGCGAAGAATGTGCAGTTAAAATATAAATCCCAGTAATTCCACTGCTTGATTCTGTTGCTCACCTTAATAAGCTGCTTCTTTGTAAGCTCGGTTTTGAGCCGGCTCTGATTTTTCAGTCCCCACTTATTTGCGCAATAGGCTTCGACGTTATAATAAAGTCCGCCGCCGTCCGAACGGCTGAGCAAAAACGTTCCCATCGAGACGCCGCAGTCAGGCTTCAAATCATAGCATCCGACCTTCAAATCGCATTCCGCCGTGTTCTCGATGTAGATCCACGCATGGCCGAGTCCGACCTGCTGAGTGCAGATATACATGACGGCCACCTTATCGTTGTCCTTGTAGTCGTCAAAGGTCTTGGCCGGTTCGGTAGTCGGTTCGGTAGTCGGTTCGGTAGTCGGTTCGGTAGTCGGTTCGGTAGTCGGCTCGGTAGTAGGCTCGGTAGTAGGTTCCGTAGTCGGCTCATCCGTCGTGGGCTCCGTTGTGGTTTCGCCCGTTGTTTCCTCGTCGGCGGATGTTGTTCCGGTCAAGAACTCGGTTATCCCGGTTATCACATCGTTGATGCCGGAATTTGAAAATCCGGCAAACGTCGGCACGGAGAGCACCGTAAGAATAACAAGAATGACAGAAATAACCTGAATCAGCTGCTTTTTCATTTTATCATCTCTTTCACATAATTATGTGTTTATTATACAGCATGATTCTTAATTGTCAATAATTTTTATAATATTTGTTCAATTTTTTGTTTTTTATCTCCGATTATACATTTTCATTTCCTCTGCACGGCGGCGGAAAATTCTCGGGAAGGACGTAAAAATCACAACCGAGGTTATGATTCCGGCGACTAAATCGGCAATGCCCTCGGAGAGATAAACGCCCTTGAAGCCGATAGCATTCGTCAGAATAAAGCAAAGCGGGATGAGGATAATAACCTTTCTCGTCACGGCAAGCAGGAGTGCAGATTTCGCCTGGCCGAGCGCAACATTCACATTCTGGAGTGTCATTTGCACAAAAAACATAATTGAGCCCATCAAAAACAGCGGACAATATTTCTTAACGATGTCCGTTACGGCGTCGCTCGCCGAGAAAAGATGCGCATACATTTCCGGCACGGCAAGCGAAGCCGACCAAATCGTGATACAAAAAGCGAACGCAATCACGGTCACGTACTTTATGCCCTTTTTCAGCCTTTGCTCGTCGCCCTTACCGTAGTTATAGCTGACAAACGGCTGAACACCGTTGCCGAGACCGTTCAGCGGCAGAGAAATAAGCTGCAATGCACTGAGCATAACCGTAAGTGCAGCCGTGTAATCCCTGTCTCCGCCCGTTGAGCGGTTCAGATTGATATTGAAAACGACCTGAATCGCACATTCGGTAATTGTCATGACAAAGGGAGTAAATCCGAGCGACAGAATACTTCTGATTCGCGCAAAAGAGAACCTCATTTCACGAATTTTAAAGTGAAAAAGGCTTGTCCGGGTGAAGAAAAATGCGATAACGCAAACGCATGAGCAAAGCTGAGAAATGACCGTGGCAAGGCTTGAACCTCGAACACCCATATTTAAAGTAAAAATAAAAATCGGGTCAAGCACGATATTGATAATCGCACCGAGCAGAACCGAACCCATTGCGACGAGGGAATAGCCCTGCGTCAGTATAAACGGATTAAGACCCTGAGCGATCATGACAAAAAGCGTGCCGCAGGAGTAAATTTTCAAATACGAAACGGCAAAATCGACCGCACTCGGCGGACAGCCGAAAAGCAACACGATCTGCCTTGAAAAGACGAACGCCAAGCCGCCTATCAGCACACCGATAACCGTCAGCATTGAAAAAGCGTTATTAAAAATTCTGTTCGCTTCGGCATTGTTGCCCTCGCCCATTTTTATTCCGGCACGCGGAGCACCGCCCAAGCCGATTAAATTTGCAAATGCCTGAATAATCAGCGTTATCGGCAGAACGATTCCGAGTGCAGCCAAGGCGTCCATGCCCGAATTTTCAATCCTTGCGACATACATTCTGTCAACGATATTATATAAGAATGTGATAAGTTGTGCAATTACCGCCGGGATTGCAAGACGAACAATCATCGGAAGGATTCTTCCGCTGTCAAGCTGTTCGGTAATATTCGGCTTTTCTTTCTTTGACTTCTTCATTTGGGGTTCTCCGTTGAAATAATTTAATCAATTATACCATATTTGTTCCGCTTCTTCAATGTACACACTGCAATACAAAACAGCCCCCGAAGTTCACACTCCGGGGGCTTTGTATCATTTATGCTTGTCCGAAAACAAGTTTTATAAGGTCTATAAGACAGTCTTCAAGCTTAGTCAGCGAGAGCTGCCTGTGCTGCTGCAAGGCGAGCGATCGGAACACGGAACGGTGAGCAAGATACATAGTCAAGACCGATCTTGTGGCAGAACTCTACCGAAGAAGGATCTCCGCCGTGCTCGCCGCAGATACCGCAGTGGAGAGTCGGGCGAACTGCCTTACCCATCTTAACTGCCATATCCATAAGCTTACCGACACCAACCTGGTCGAGCTTTGCGAACGGATCGAACTCATAAATCTTGTTGTCATAGTAAGAACCGAGGAACTTGCCTGCGTCATCACGGCTGAAGCCGAATGTCATCTGAGTAAGGTCGTTAGTACCGAAGCAGAAGAACTCAGCTTCCTTAGCGATCTCGTCAGCTGTAAGAGCGGCACGAGGAATCTCGATCATTGTACCAACCTCATACTTAAGGTCGATGCCTGCTGCTGCGATCTCAGCGTCAGCTGTTGCAACAACTACGTCCTTAACGAACTTAAGCTCCTTAACCTCACCGGTAAGAGGAATCATGATCTCGGGAACGAGTGCCCAATCCGGATGAGCCTTCTTAACGTTGATAGCTGCACGGATAACAGCCTTTGTCTGCATCTTAGCAATCTCAGGATATGTGACTGTAAGACGGCATCCACGGTGACCCATCATCGGGTTGAACTCATGGAGAGAGCTGATGAGAGCCTTGATGTCCTCAACGGACTTGCCCTGTGCATCTGCAAGAGCCTTGATGTCAGCTTCCTCAGTCGGAACGAACTCATGAAGCGGCGGATCAAGGAAACGGATTGTAACCGGGTTACCTTCAAGAGCCTCATAGAGCTTCTCAAAGTCGCCCTGCTGATACGGAAGAATCTTATCAAGAGCAGCCTCTCTCTCCTCGAGAGTATCTGCACAAATCATCTCACGGAAAGCAGCGATTCTGTCTGCCTCAAAGAACATATGCTCTGTACGGCAAAGGCCGATGCCCTCTGCGCCAAGCTCTCTTGCCTTCTTAGCATCTGCCGGAGTATCTGCATTTGTACGAACCTTAAGTCTTCTGTACTTATCGGCCCACTCCATAACTCTGCCGAACTCGCCTGCGATCTGAGCGTCAACTGTCGGGATGATACCGTCATAGATGTTACCTGTTGAACCGTCGATTGAGATGTAGTCACCCTCAACGAAGGTCTTGCCGGCAAGCTCGAACTTCTTGTTAGCTTCATCCATCTTGATGTCGCCGCAGCCCGATACACAGCAAGTACCCATACCACGAGCAACAACGGCTGCGTGAGATGTCATACCGCCACGAACTGTAAGAATACCCTGAGCCGACTTCATACCTGTGATATCTTCCGGAGAAGTCTCAAGACGAACAAGAACAACCTTCTCGCCTCTTGCAGCCCACTCTACAGCGTCCTCAGCCGAGAATACGATCTTGCCGCAAGCAGCACCCGGAGATGCGCCAAGGCCCTTGCCCATCGGTGTAGCAGCCTTAAGAGCCTTAGCATCGAACTGGGGATGAAGAAGTGTGTCAAGGTTTCTCGGGTCGATCATCTTAACAGCCTGCTTCTCGTCGATCATTCCCTCGTCAACGAGGTCACAAGCGATCTTGAGGGCAGCCTGAGCTGTTCTCTTACCGTTTCTTGTCTGAAGCATGAAGAGCTTACCGTGCTCAACAGTGAACTCCATGTCCTGCATATCTCTGTAATGATCTTCAAGAGTATGGCAAACATCCTGGAACTGCTTGAAAGCCTCGGGGAACTTGTCAGCCATCTCGGAAATCTTCATCGGTGTACGAACGCCTGCAACAACGTCCTCGCCCTGTGCATTTGTAAGGAACTCACCGAAGAGGCCCTTTGCGCCTGTTGCCGGGTCACGGGTGAAAGCAACACCTGTACCGCAATCGTCGCCCATGTTACCGAATGCCATTGACTGAACGTTAACAGCAGTACCCCATGAATACGGGATATCGTTGTCACGACGGTAAACGTTAGCACGCGGGTTGTCCCATGAACGGAAAACAGCCTCAACAGCACCCATGAGCTGCTCCTTCGGGTCTGACGGGAAGTCAGCACCGATCTTTGACTTGTACTCGTCCTTGAACTGACCTGCGAGAACCTTGAGGTCATCGGCTGTAAGCTCAACGTCCTGAGTAACGCCCTTCTCAGCCTTCATCTTATCAATAAGCTCCTCGAAGTACTTCTTGCCGACTTCCATAACGACGTCGGAGTACATCTGGATAAATCTTCTGTAGCAGTCCCAAGCCCAACGCGGGTTGCCTGACATCTCTGCGATTGTCTCAACAACGTCCTCGTTAAGACCGAGGTTAAGAATTGTGTCCATCATGCCGGGCATGGAAGCACGAGCACCCGAACGAACGGAAACGAGGAGAGGATTCTTCTTGTCGCCGAACTTCTTGCCTGTGATCTCTTCCATCTTCTCGATGTAGTCCATGATCTGGCCCTTGATCTCATCATTGATCTTCTTGCCGTCTTCATAATACTTTGTGCAAGCTTCTGTTGTGATCGTAAATCCCTGGGGAACAGGAAGACCGATGTTGGTCATTTCTGCAAGGTTTGCACCTTTACCGCCGAGGAGATTACGCATGTCTTTGTTACCTTCGGAAAAAAGGTAAGTATACTTAGTTGCCATGGGTATTACCTCCGTTTTAAAAAATATTACCTAAATTGTTAACAGCTATCGGGCATAATAATCCCAATATCACGTTTCGTATTATTATAACATACCGGATTAACTATTGCTATACATTTTTAAGATAAATAAGCACAAATATAAGCCGAAACTTTTGTGAATATTGTCGTAAAAAAAATGAAAAATTCTATTGTATTTCTTCCGATTTTCTGCAATAATTAGTATGTAGATTTTTATCCGCTGAGGAGGTAATAAAATGAGTTCAAATTGTGCAGTTATTTTGGCCGCAGGTCAGGGCACACGAATGAAATCTTCAAAGCCGAAGGTTCTCGCCGAGGTTTTGTTTAAGCCCATGATAGATTGGGTCACCGATGCGGCCGTCAACGCCGGCGTCGAGGATATTTGCCTGGTTACGGGCTTCAAGCGTGAAATGATCATCGAGCACTTCGGCGGCAGATTCAAGACCGTCGAGCAGAAGGAGCTTCTCGGTACGGGTCACGCAATCATGCAGGCAAAGGATTTCATCAAGGAGCATATCCCGGGCAACGTGCTCGTTCTCAACGGTGACGCTCCCCTTATCCCCGCCGAAACGCTCAAAGCGGCTCTTGATTTTCATAAGGCAGGTAACAATGCGGCAACGGTTATCTCCGCAAAGGTCGCCGACCCGTTCGGTTACGGCAGAATAATCCGTTCAAGAGACGGCAAGCTCAAAAGAATAGTTGAGGAAAAGGAAGCTACACAGGCCGAAAAGATAGTCAATGAGGTAAACTCGGGTGCATATTGGTTTTCCGGCTCGGTTCTCCTCGAATCGCTCGAGGGTATAGTCGAAAAGCACGACAGAAAGAATGATGAAGCGATCGAATATCATCTTACCGACGCAGTTGAGGTCATTCTCGAAAAAGGTCTCAATGCCGTCGCTTACGACGCAAGCTCGCCCGATATCGTTCTCGGTGCAAACGACAGGGTACAGCTCCAGCTGCTCAACGATATCGCTCGCAGAAACATTCTCAAAAAGCACATGCTCAACGGCGTTTCGATTCCGTGTGCGGACGGAGTTATCATCTCACCCGACGCTAAAATCAAAGCAGATACGGAGATTCTCCCCGGCACGATAATCAAGGGCAAGTCCGTTATCGGTGCAAACTGCGATATAGGCCCGAACAGTCTCATTGAGGACAGCGTTATCGGTGACAACGTTTCGCTCAACAATGTTCAATGCTACAGTGCGGAGATAAAGAACGGTGCACACATGGGTCCGTTCGTTCGTGTACGTCCCGGTTCGGTTATCGGCGAGGGAGTCAAGGTCGGTAACTTTGTTGAATTCAAGAATTCCATCATCGGCGACCATACGAGCGTCGCTCACCTGACATATATAGGCGATTCCGACGTCGGCAGCGGTGTAAACTTCGGCTGCGGCTGTGCGACCGCCAACTATGACGGCAAATCCAAGGCGAGAACAAAAGTCGGAAACAATGCGTTCATCGGCTGCGACACCTGCCTTGTTGCTCCCGTTCAGGTCGGAGACAACGCATACACGGCGGCAGGCTCGGTCATCACCGAAAATGTTCCCGACAATGCCCTTGCAATCGCAAGAGCCAAGGAATCCGTCAAGAAGGATTGGGTCAAGAAAAAGAAGCCATACAGATGGCAGAAGTAAGAGGTAGATTATGAACAACAAGATTTTAATGAGAATTATTTCGCTTGTCATGGCAGCGAGCGTTGTGCTCGCCGTCGGTGGCTGCGGAAAGAAGGGCAACACCTCGGATGTTATATCCGGTGCTGACGCTTCTAACGGAACAACCAAGGCAAGCGTTCAAGAGGTCATTGACGGAAAAGGTGCTCCGGTTCAGCCGAGCGTTGACGAAAAAGCAAGCACCGCCGTAGTTAAGTACACCAAGGTCAACTCAGAGGGCAAGAAAGAGGACGCAACAACCGTTGTCAACGTCAACAGCCCCATCATCAATGAGATTTCAATGAGTGCAAAGCTGAGTGACCAGTACAAGACGGACGCTCAGAAGCTTAACTTTGTCAACAGCGTTACAAGAAATAACGACATTGATAAAGACAAGGCTGAGGAAATCATCAAAAAGGCCGACGAATGGGTTGAATTCGGCTACACGGCTTATGTTGCCAACACGAGCGCACAGCGACTTGTCACCGCTTTCCTTGAAATCGGCGGCAAGAACAACAACCTTGTTGTTAAGAAGAATCTTGACTGCGAATACGGTATCAAATCCGGCTCGGCAACGACCGTTTACATTTCCGGTTTTGTAAACATAGAGAAATTCCCCGATGAGGAAGCAATCATCAAGGAGCTTAACGGCATGAAGATCAAGTTGGTATACACCTTGACCGATGACAGCGTAACAGATATCGAAAACTGGGACGAGGTTAACAAAAAGACAATGGATGTTAAGTTCGGCTAATCAAATAAATATAAAACATATTTGTCGTATTGAGGTCAACGCTTCAATACGACAATTTCCTGAGGTGCAAAATGTTCTTTAAAAGAAGCAAGGGAATTGCACCCGGCCCGATTGAGTTTCTCATCGTCGGCCTCGGCAATCCCGGCAAAAACTACGAATTCACACGACACAATGCAGGCTTCCTGACGCTGGACCATATTGCAAGCGAGCTTGACACGGAGATAACGAATCTCAAAAACAATGCGCTTGTCGCAGATGTTGTTATCGACGGCCACAGATGCCTGCTCGTTAAGCCGCAGACATTCATGAACAACAGCGGCACGGCAGTCAGAGACATTGCGAAGTTCTATAAGATTCCGCCCGAGAAAATAATCGTGATTTTCGACGACATTTCCCTCCCCTGTGGCAAGCTGAGAATCAGACGCAAGGGAACGGACGGCGGCCACAACGGAATCAAGAGTATCATCTATCATCTCAATTCCGACCTATTCCCGAGAATCAAGATCGGCATAGGTGCGAAGCCTAACCCGGAATACGACCTCGCCGATTGGGTTCTTTCAAAGTTCGGCAAGGACGATATGGAACAGCTCAAGGCGGCCATAACAAAGGCAACCGAGGTTCTTCCGTTCATTCTCGACGGAGACATCGACAAAGCAATGAATAAAGCGAATTAAAATGCGGACGACTTCGGTCGCCCGTGATTTATATTATTCAACGATATTTGCGATAGATGCGGTAAATGCACGTTCTGTACGGATCAACGACCGCACCGCTCAAGGTCAGAAAGCAATTTAAGACCTCGTTTTCTCTCAAGGAGCTCATTGTAACTATTATACCGGCACTACGTTCTCACACAAGGAAGGCGAAAAATGTCAAAAAATTAGCTGTGACAGATCATTCCGTCACAGCTCTTTTGATTATTTGAAGTGAATTTCCGACATGATCGGGCAATGATCCGACGGAAAAGCTCCGTTCGGCTTGTCCTTGATAACCTGATAGCTTTCCGCCTCGAAGCCGTCGCTGATGAAGATAAAATCAATAATATCCTCAGGCTCATTATGGTGGAAATACGGGTGAAATGTCGGATAGCTTTCCGTCTTTTCGGCAGCAAACTTGCTGTCTCTGAAAATTCCACCCTCGACCATGTCAACGTAGCAATCCTTGCCCTCGGAAACATTGAAATCGCCTGTTATAACTGCGGGGCAGTCAAGCTTTGCGGCGAACTCATTGATGAGCCTTACGCCGTTCTTTCTTGCCTCCTCGCTTCTGTGGTCAAGGTGGGTATTCATGGCAACAAAAGTCTTTCCGCTCTCCTTTTCGGTGAGCTTTGCCCACGAGGTTATTCTTGTGCAGGCGGTGTTCCATGACCTTGACGGAACATCGGGTGTTTCGCTAATCCAGAACCAGCCCTTGTCAACGAGTGTGAATTTATCCTTCCTGTAAAAAACAGGTGAAAATTCGCCCTCATCCCTGCCGTCATCTCTGCCGACACCGACAAAATCATACTCATCCATGCTTTCACGGAAAACGCCCATCCAGCCGATGTGAGCCTCCTGAATGCCGAAAACATCCGGCATATAATTTCTGACCGTTGCGATAACGTCGGCATCTCTGTCTAACCAGGAATGTCCGTCGCAGCCGTAGCAGAGAACATTAAAACTTAAAATCTTCATTCTGCATTCTCCTCATTGTTCATTATCTGATAGCTGAGAGTCATAAGACTGTCGTTGAGGTGGACGTTCTCGACCGTTACTCCGTGGTAATTGGACGCAATGTCGTAGTGACTGAAATTCCAGAAATTCATTATTCCGAGATTGACAAGCCTGTCAACAATGGCAGGCGCAGCTTCAGTCGGAACACAGAGAACAGCAACTTTCGGTTCAACCTCTTTGCAATAGACCTCCAAATCCTCAACCGGATAAACGGAAAGGCCTTTTATTCTCAAATCCTGCATTTTATCGGCATTGCTGTCAAAAAGTCCGACAAGCTCAAAGCCTCTGTCCTCAAATGTCATGTGGGATGCAATCGCTCTGCCGAGGTTGCCGCAGCCGAAGAGGATGGTCTTGAAGCCGTTGTTAACGCCGAGAATCGCTCCTATTTCATTTTGGAGCTGTTCAACATTATAGCCATAGCCCTGCTGGCCGAATCCGCCGAAGCAGTTGAGATCCTGACGAATCTGCGAAGCGGTGAAACCCATACGCTGTGAAAGCTCTTTTGATGAAATTCTTGTTATATTATTCTTTTTTAGTTCGCCGAGGAATCTGTAATATCGGGGCAAACGCTTTATTACGGACATAGAAACCGATTTCTTTTCCTTTGCCACAGTTATTACCTCACTTTTTTACTCGCTGAGTTTTTTTACTGTTTCCATTACATAATCGCCGAACTCGGAGCATGTGCAGCCTGTGTCACGGCCTGTAATGGTAAGCTTCTTCTCTGTGAACATACAGATATCGAGAGCCTTTTCAAGAAGGTCGGCCTTCTCCTGCTCGCCGATATGGGAGAGAAGCATAACGGAAGCTCTGAGCATTGAGCACGGGTCTGCATACTGACCTCTGCCCTCTTCAATCATTCTCGGAGCTGAGCCGTGGATAGCCTCAAACATAGCGTACTTCTTGCCGATGTTTGCGCTGCCGGCAGTGCCTACGCCGCCCTGGAACTCTGCGGCTTCATCGGTGATGATATCGCCGTAAAGGTTCGGGAGGATGAATACCTTGAAATCCTTGCGGCGTTTCGGGTCGATGAGCTTGGCCGTTGTGATGTCGATGTACCACTCGTCGGTTGTGATCTCGGGATAATCCTTGCCGATATTCTTGCAGAGGTTGAGAAACTTGCCGTCGGTGGTCTTGATGATGTTAGCCTTGGTGATGATGGAAACTCTGTCCTTATGATTTCTTCTTGCATAGTCGTAAGCGAGCTTTGCGATTCTCTCGCATCCCTCTGTTGTTGTAACAACGAAGTCAACGGCGAGGTCGTCGGTTACGTTAACGCCCTTTGAGCCGACAGCGTATGCGCCCTCTGTGTTCTCACGGAAGAAGGTCCAGTCGATGCCCTCCTCGGGAACTTTAACGGGACGAAGATTTGCAAAAAGGTCGAGAGCCTTTCTCATTGCAACGTTTGCGCTCTCGATATTCGGCCACGGGCCGCCCTGCTGCGGAGTTGTTGTCGGTCCCTTAAGAATAACGTGACATGCCTTAAGCTCTTCAAGAACGTCGTCGGGGATTGCCTTGTTAGCGGCAACACGGTTCTCGATTGTGAGACCGTCGATTACCTTGAACTCAACCTTGCCCGCCTTAACCTTATCGGCAAGCATATACTCAAGAACTCTTGCGCTCTCCTTGGTGATGATCGGGCCTATGCCGTCGCCGCCGCAAACGCCGATTACGATTTTGTCGAGCTTTTCATAGTCAACAAAATCGCCCTGAGCCTTGATTTTATCGGAACGGTCGCTCTGCTCACGAATGAGAGCCTCGAACTTTTCAACTGCATTTTTGATCTGTGTATCTGTCATTGTTTTGCTCCTTTACAATGTATTTTGCTTTTTTCTGTTATCGGGTCGGCAGTGGTCATAGAACCCTACGGAATCAAGTATCCGCAATATCTTGAAACCCCGATAAACGCTAACCTTATATTCAAATCACTTCTGCGATTCTCTCGTATAGTCGAGCAAGCCGCCTGCGAGGAGAATATCTCTCTGACGCTCGGAGAGCTGATAATCAAGCTTGTAGCTCTCACCCGTTGTGAGGTTCTTGAGAGTTACGTCCGTGCCGTTTGCAATACTCTCACGAATTCCCTCAAGGCAAAGCTCGTCATTTACGCTGATCCTGTCATAGTCGGCCTCGTTTGCAAATGTGAACGGAATAATGCCTGCGTTGACAAGATTTGCACAGTGAATACGGGCAAAAGACTTGGTGATAACCGCCTTGATTCCGAGATAGAGAGGAACAAGTGCGGCATGCTCACGGGATGATCCCTGGCCGTAATTTGCGCCGCCGATAATGATACCCTTGCCCGCTTCCTTACAATGCTCGGCGAATTTCTCGTCACACTGCTTGAAGCAGAAGTTTGAAAGGTACGGAATATTCGAACGGTAGGGCAAAATCTTTGCGCCTGCCGGCATGATGTGGTCAGTTGTGATGTTGTCGCCGACCTTGAGAACAGCCTTGGCTGTAATATCCTCGGGCATAGCCTCGGTCTTGGGGAACGGCTTAATGTTCGGGCCGTAGATAACCTCAACGGAATCTGCGTCCTCAACGCTTGCCGGCATTGCGATCATGTTGTCGTTGATGATGAACTCGTCCGGCATCTCGATCTCGGGCATTTTGCCAAGCTCACGGGGATCCGTAAGAACACCTGTGAGAGCGGAAGCGGCTGCAACCTCGGGGCTGACAAGGTAAATACCTGCATCGGCTGTGCCTGAACGACCCTCAAAGTTACGGTTAAATGTACGAAGCGATACACCCTTTGAATTCGGCGACTGACCCATACCGATGCACGGACCGCAAGCCGATTCAAGAATTCTTGCGCCTGCGTCGATCATATCCGAGAGTGCGCCGCAGAGAGCGAGCATATTAAGCACCTGCTTTGAGCCGGGAGCGATTGAAAGGCTGACCGACTGGCAAACAGTCTTGCCCTTAAGGATAGCGGCAACCTTGAGCATATCCATGAGAGATGAGTTCGTGCACGAGCCGATACATACCTGGTCGATATGAATCTTGCCGATCTCCCGGCAGCTCTTTACGTTATCGGGCATATGCGGCATAGCGGCAAGCGGAACAAGCTCATTGAGGTCGATATCGATAACCTCATCGTAAGCTGCGTCGTCGTCTGCGCTAAGCTCAACCCAATCCTTTTCACGGCCCTGAGCCTTAAGGAAAGCTCTTGTGATGTCGTCGGACGGGAAGATTGATGTTGTTGCACCAAGCTCTGCGCCCATGTTTGTGATCGTTGCTCTCTCGGGAACGGAAAGCGTCTTAACGCCCTCTCCGCCGTATTCAACGATCTTTCCTACGCCGCCCTTGACGGACATGATCTGAAGAACCTTAAGAATAATATCCTTTGCGGCAACCCACGGCTGAAGCTTGCCGGTGAGGTTGACACGAACCATTTTAGGCATTGTTATGTAATATGCGCCGCCACCCATTGCAACAGCAACGTCAAGTCCGCCTGCACCCATGGCAAGCATACCTATTCCGCCGCCTGTCGGGGTGTGGCTGTCGGAGCCGATGAGAGTCTTTCCGGGAATGCCGAAACGCTCAAGATGAACCTGGTGACAAATGCCGTTGCCGGGACGTGAGAAACGAAGTCCTCTCTTCTTTGCGACCGACTGAATAAAGCGATGGTCATCGGCATTTTCAAAACCTGTCTGTAATGTATTGTGGTCGATATATGCGACGGAAAGCTCCGTCTTAACACGGTCGATTCCCATTGCCTCGAACTCAAGGTAAGCCATTGTACCCGTGGCATCCTGAGTCAGAGTCTGGTCAATTCTGAGACCGATTTCACTGCCAACCGTCATGTCGCCGGAAAGCAGGTGATTTTTGATAATTTTCTGAGCTATTGTGTATCCCATAGCGTTAAAACCTCCGACTTGTTCAAATTTTTAACAAACTTTATTTTATTATATAATGCCTTATTTGTCAATGTTTTGACGATAATTTCCGACAAAAGTTTTTGAAAAAATCGAGGAGCTTTTTTTAGAATCGGTAGAACCCGAACAAGGCTTTCTTTTGCAGGGAAGGCCGATTGGATTCCTCGCCGAAAGCGTTTTTATCGGGCTTCCTCGGTGCGATGAGGTTCGGTAAAGGCACACTCCGTAGGGGTCGATGCCCACATCGACCCAGAGATCAGAAGAAAACTTAGACAGAATCAGTAGGGCAGTTCATTGCACGTCCTCTGAATCTGGCAGAAACAAAAAGGACGGCCGAGGCCGTCCCTGCGAAAATAATTCAATTTTTGCTAAAATCAATATGTACGAATAAGCCGTTTATTCATTACTCATGCTGCAATTTACACTCGCTCGCTTTTCTTTTTATAGCTCATTATAAATTTGCTGATATTTTTCAAGGGGAAGTTGAAAATATCCAGCGATAATATAAATGTCAGCACAACTGCGATTGCCAGCATAAGCAATATACCCTTTCGTTCTCCGATGATTTCCTTAACGTTCAAAACTCGGAATATCAAATACAAAATTGTATAATGCCAAAAATATACATTCAGTGTATTTCTTCCGAGATATGAGATCACGGGAATTTTCTTCATGGGAACAACGGCAAGTATTGCCGCTCCGGTTAAAAGGGTTATTGCACTTGTGAGCAAACGGTACAAGCAGCCCATGCCGTTTGTCTCTTTTGAAAAGGGATTTCTTCCCGAGAATAAATGAGACAGTATTTCCAAGTCGTCAAATCTAAAATAGCACAATGCAAACCAGCCCAAAAGGACGCAGACTGCGGGGAGCCACAAATATCGTCTGTACTTCTTGATTTTTTCCAGCAAATCATTTCTGTTTATCATTGTTCCGAGCCAAAAATACGGGAAGAAAACAAGCATTCTCGATAAGCATAAGAAGTCGTCAATTTCCTTAAAATATCCGGTGAACAGCGAAATGGCGAACGAAACGGCAAGGACAATGCGTTTGTCATATTTCTTCAAAGCAGCCCCGAGCAAGGTATACCACATCAGCACGAACAGAAACCATGTGATACCGGCATCATAAAAAAGAGCAAATTTGCTTTTTCCGTTTATTATCAGCTTTGAAAAAAACAGAAACAGTTTAAAGACATATCCTGTAACAAGGAAAGATAAGGCTTTTCTTTTATATTTATCCTCATTATAAAAAATTCCGAAGATAAAGATAAACATAGGCATATGGAACGCATAGATAGACAGCTTTAACGAGGCAATATCCACCGCTCCTAAGTTAACCATGCTTTCAGAAAAATGCCCTACGACAACAGCAAGCATCATCAAAAATTTGATAGAATCCCAATACCATACTCTTTCCTTTTTTTCTATTAAATTGTTACTTTTCATTTTATAAATTATACCGCTTTCCTTTATAAATTTATTTTATATCCGAATAGAACTCTTCAATGTATTTATCAACATCGGCTCTTGTTCCCTTGTAAGGGCCGGGGATTTCCATCTTATTGGAAACTGTCGCCGTCGCATAAAGCAGAGCGTCCTTCATTGAATGATGAAGTCTTTCGGTCATATAAGCCGCAAATGTTGTGTCGCCGCGGCCTGTGCGTCCGCTGAGATTTCTTGCACGAATCGGGCATGAACAGAATTCCTTGCCGTCGTATGCGATAACCTCTGTGTTGTGAGTAATAACGACCTCTTTTGCGCCCCATGAATGAAGAAGCTTTGCAGCCTCATATCTGTCGGTAAGGCCGGTCAGAATTTCAGCCTCGGCGGCGTCGGTCTTAAGATACTCAATATACGGAAGAACCTCCTTCTTCTCCTTCCAATCCTCAAAGAACATTGTGTGATCCTCAAGGTTAACATGACGAAGAAGTGCCTGAACATCAACGGCAACCTTGCCCATCTTAGAGGCTTCAATAATCATTTCGTTCGTAAAATCGCCGTAAAGAAGACCCGCAAAGTGATAAATGTCCGCCTCAACGTCCTCCGGAATATCGTCAATAGTGAAAGGCGTACCGACGCTGATACACATACATTTTCTGCGTTCCTTATCGGCGGTGAAATACTGATTGTCCATTGTGCATGAGGACTCCGACATAATGCAATAAATATCCTCTTTCGGGATTGTGAAATATGTAAGTCTCTCGCTGTCATCGGGGTTGATCTTTGTCAAAGCGGCAACCTTATGGCCGAGGGCATATGCCGACGCCGAGGAATAAATTACCGCTCCGCCGATTGCAAGAGTTTCGTTACCGAGGTAATCCGTGTCATGATCCATCGTGATATGACCTATAATAAGTGATTCATAATGTTTCATTGTTCTGCTCCTTTGTTTTTATCTTCATAGCTGAGTATTTCTTTTGCTATATATATAGGGCGCTCCTTGACCTGAAGATAGGTTCTCGCAAGGTATTCACCGATTATACCGAGGAAAAGAGAATTAAGTCCGCCGAGGAAAAGCAAAATCGTTATAATCGCAATCGTGCTTGTAATTTCACCGACTGCCGCTCCGACAATCAAGGCGATTATGAGATAAAGAATCGAGATTCCCATAAGTCCTACGCCTGCATATGACGCAGCCTTAAGCGGAAGCGTCGAATAGCCGACAATGCCCTCAATCGCATATCTGAAAAGCTTCATAAACGGCCACTTTGACGTTCCGGCCGCTCTCTCCTGAACCTCATACAGGATATACTTTGTATTATATCCTACGAAAGAGAAAATTCCCTTTGAAAAACGGCTGTATTCCGACATTTCAAGGACGGAATCAAGCATCTGACGGCGCATAAGTCTGAAATCGCTTGCGCCCGGGTAAAGCTCCACCTCGGAGAGCTTGTTCATTATGCCGTAGAACTTATCCTTAAGGAAAGCAACGAATTTGTCCTCCTTGCGCTTTCCCTGATAGGCGGCAACACAGTCGATATCCGAATTCTCGTCGAGAATCTGTTTCATTTCAAGCACAACCTCGGGACGCTGCTGCAAATCGGCGTCTATAACGCATGTATAGTCTCCGCTCGACTGCTTCAAGCCGGCATAGATTGCCGCCTCCTTGCCGAAATTGCGTGAAAAACTGACGACCTTAACATTATTCGCCTTTTCATAAATTGCTCTTAATATCTGAGGGGTTTTGTCACGGCTTCCGTCGTTAACAAACACAAGCTCATAATCGTCAACCTTGTCCCTGAAAACCCGTGTAACCTCGGAGTAGAACTCAATTATGCTTTCTTCCTCATTAAAGCAAGGAACAACAAGAGTCAATTTCATATCATTCACCCAATTCTTTTAAAAATCTCTTTAATGCGTCCTGCCACGTCGGCAGTCTTTTGATACCGGCGTCGTCAAGACAGCTTTTGCTCATCCTTGAGTTATGCGGCCTTTCGGCTTTCACCGGATATTCGGTTGACGGAACGGGATTTACCCTTGCTTTTCTTCCGCCGAGCTTCATTATCTCCGACGCAAAATCTGCCCATGAGCAGTAATTTTCATTTGTTCCGTGATATATTCCGTACTTGTCCGTCACTATGAGGTCACAGATAAGTCTCGCAAGGTCGGGCGTGTAGGTCGGCGAACCTATCTGGTCGCATACGACATTCAGCTCGTCCTTTTCGCTGCCCAATCTGAGCATCGTTTTAACAAAATTATTGCCGTTTATGCCGAAAACCCATGAGGTTCTGACAACAAAGAAATTTTTCAAATGCTTCATAACGGCTTTTTCGCCGTCAAGCTTCGTTCTGCCGTAGACATTTTTCGGGTCAGTCGGGTCACTCGGCTCAAACGGGGCATCCCCCGCTCCGCCGTAAACATAATCCGTGCTGACATAGAGCATTTTCGCGCCGAGCCTTTCGCAGGCGATTGCAATATTCTCCGTGCCGTCAACATTGACCCTGCGGCAGTTTTCTTCGTCGTCCTCTGCTCTGTCCACCGCTGTGTATGCGGCGCAATGGATAACGGCATCGGGAGCATAGCCGCAAATATATCCGACCGTCTCTTCACGGTCCGTTATATCAAAATCATCCCGGTCAACGCCCTTGCACTCAATCGAACGTGAGTTCAGCTCTTTAATAACGTCAAAGCCGAGCTGACCGTTATAGCCTGTTACAAGAATTTTCATATATTATCCTCAAAAATCAAAGCTGACGTCGCTGTCCTTGAGAAGCGGAGCTGAAATATCCTTCTTTGAAAGAATAGGATTATCTATGCCCCATTCAACGCCGATTTCGGGGTCGTTAAACTTGACGCTTCTGTCGTCCTCGGGACAATAGAACTCATCAACCTTGTACATAACCTCAACGTCATCCGTCAACGTCACAAAGCCGTGCAGGCATCCCTTGGGGATAAAGAAGGATTTCTTATTCTCGCCCGAGAGAATGACCGAAGTCCACTTCATATAGGTCGGTGAGCCTTTTCTGATGTCAACGGCAACGTCCATTATCTCACCGTGAACACATGTAAGCAGCTTGCTCTGAGCGGTAGGGTTGACCTGACAATGCAAGCCTCTGAGCGTGCCTTTCTCGGCGGAAAACGACCTGTTATCCTGAACAAAAACAACATCTATGCCAACCTCGGCAAGCTTGCGCTTGGAATATGACTCCATAAACCAGCCCCTGTTGTCGCCGAAAACGTCCGGTTCAATTACCTTTGCACCCGTTACTTCTGTTTCGTATGCTTTCAAATTTGTCAGTCCTTTACATTTTTTCGTTTGAATACGGCGGCTCCTGCTCCGTGCCCCAGCGAGGACGCTCGCCCTGCTTGTCGGAATACATGATCTTGCCCTCGGCAACTCTCATAAGATGCTGACCGTAGGGGGATTTGCCGTACTGCTGTGCAGATTCGATAAGAGTTTTCTTTGAAATCCAACGCATATTATATGCAATCTCCTCGGGTGCGGAAATCTGAATACCCTGGAGCTTTTCAATCGTTCTGATGAAATTTGCCGCTTCCATGAGATTATCGACTGTTCCCGTGTCGAGCCATGCGAAGCCTCTGCCCATGAGCTTAATATCGAGGTCGCCGTTATCAAGATAAATCTGGTTGATATCCGTTATCTCAAGCTCTCCGCGGGCGGACGGCTTAAGGCTCTTGGCGTACTCGACAACCCTGTTATCGTAGAAATAAAGTCCGGTAATTGCGTAGTTTGACTTAGGCTCCTTTGGCTTTTCGACAATCTTCTTCGGCTTGCCCTTTTTGTCGAATTCAACAACGCCGAAAGCCTCGGGATTGTCAACATAGTAGCCGAAAACGGTAGCTCTGTCCTTATTGAGGGCGGCCTGTCTGAGCATATGGCCGAAACCGCTGCCGTAGAAAATGTTATCGCCGAGAACCATTGCAACACTGTCCTTGCCGATGAACTTTTCACCGATGATAAACGCCTGAGCAAGGCCCTCCGGTCTCTCCTGAACGGCGTATGAAAGCTTCAATCCGAACTGATGACCCGTTCCGAGAAGTCTTTCAAACTTCGGCGTATCGTCCGGCGTTGAAATGATGAGAATTTCTCTGATGCCGGCAAGCATGAGCGTTGAAAGCGGATAATAAATCATCGGCTTGTCATAAACCGGTAAAAGCTGCTTACTGGTAACCATTGTCAAGGGATAAAGGCGAGTTCCCGAACCGCCTGCAAGTATGATTCCTTTCATTACTTTTAACCTCCGTAATTATGTATCGGTTATTCGTGTTTTTCAAAAAGACTTCCCGAATGGCAGTCGATTCCGACTATCAACGGAAATTTATCAAGTACAATTCGCTTGACCGATTCACAGCCAAGGTCGAAAAATGCAATTTCTTTACATTCCTTAACGCATTTTGCGGCGAGCGCGCCGGCACCGCCGACAGCGCAAAGATAAACTGCGCTGTTCCTGACTATTGCGTCGCAAACGCCCTTGTCTCTGCCGCCCTTTCCTATCATCGCCGCCAAGCCCTTATCAAGAAGCTGCGGAGCAAAAGGGTCCATTCTTCCCGACGTTGTGGGGCCGCACGAGCCTATCGGCAGACCCTGCGGTGCAGGCGTCGGTCCTGCGTAATAAATACATGCTCCGTCGAGGTCAAACGGCAGCTCGCCGCCCTCCTCAATGAGCTTGACTATTCTTTTATGCGCCGCATCCCTTGAGGTGTAAACAACTCCCGAGAGGATAACCCTGTCCCCTGCGTGAAGCTCCTTTGCCCTCTCCTTAAGCTCGGATGCGTCCAAAATAAATTCTGCCATCAACTCAACTCCCGAATAAGCTCGTGAAGCAATTCCTCCGCCTTCTGCGGATCGTCCTTCACCTTGTCGAGCTTTTTTGCCGCTTTTTTTATCTGCGACTGTGCGCTCTTTTTGAGCTTCGCCGCCGCAGCCTCGGCCGATTCAACCAATTTATCGCAGCGTTCTATTGTCTCCTGCGCCGCCTTTTTATCGGCGGAATCCTCAATCTGTTTTTCGAGCATTTCATATTTCGCTCTCATTTTTTTTGCGTTTTCCTCGGCCTCGGAGCACCTTGCGTCAAGCTCTTCCGCTTTCTTCTCGGCCTTTTCCGCCCTTTCCGAAAGCTCCCTGTTTTCCTCGTAAAGAGTTTTCACAAGTCTGTCCTTGTCCGAAATTATATTTTTATATTCCTGCTGAGTTTTTTTCAGCTGCTGGATATAGTTTATTACCGACTGACGGTCAAATCCGCCGAAGGGAGTTTTTTTGAAAAGAACTTCTTCTTTCATGTTGTGATCATTCCTTTTCGCATTGTGATTTAACCGATATACATTATCTTCGTCACGCCGTCGCCGCACTTAACGGCTCCGTTCTTCAGCGAATAGCAGTACATTTCACCGCTGCCGCTCTTATAATTCTTGATATACGCAAAGGCGTCATCGCTGTAAACAAAATTATTGAGGTTGAGGTCGCTGTCAACAACGGCATAGCCTGTTCCGTCATAAATTCCTGCCGTGACAAGCTCCTCGGAGTTGCTCTGCCTCGTCAAAACGATTACAAACGACTTGTTAACGGCGAAGTAAGAATAAACATTCTTGCAAACCTCGACCTTGCCGCCCTTGGGCTGGAATTTGTAAAGGCTTCTCGTTCCCGACGAGTCGAGCTTTTCATAAAAGAGTGTATCGCCTGCCGCAGAGCAGTCGGACACATTCGAATCAATAAGCCGTCTGCTGCTCAGCTCGGCATTCTCGGCACTGCTGTAATAAAGCTCGCCGTTCGCAAGGCCGTATATCGTACCCGAATCGGCCAAAATGAATTGAGTTTTATCCAAATCATATCCTTTAAGCTCATATTCAACCACATTCGAACCGTCATACCACGAGCAAAAGCTGCTGTCGCTGACCTCATACGAGCTTTGAACCGCATTACGCACATAATCCATTGTTTTTTGCACGCTTGATTTTTTCGCCGTTTCGACAAGCGAATCCATGCCGATTATATTGCCTACGCCGATAACCGATTTTCTGTAAATAAGTCTCGGGTCTCCCGACTTGGCAAATTCGATTATGTTATCAAGCGTTATGCCCGATGCCAGTCTGTGCGAAGCGCCGTCGCTGTAAGCAAAGCATGTGTACTCATCGCCGACGGCAAGCCCCAAATCAATCTTGTCCAGCTCCTCACGAAGCTGATCCCGGAGCATTTTCAGCTCATATTGATTGAGTGCGGCATTGTACTTGGCCGTATCAAGGATTTTTCTCTTGAAGATGAATCCCCTTTCAATCATGTAATCGCTTTCGACCGGTCTTTGAATTTTCTTATCGCTTTCATAATAATTGTCGGAAATAAAATCCTGCCAGTTGACATTTGATTTGTTCCTTGTGAAATAGTATAAATTGCCGCCGTAAACAAAATCGTTGAGATAAACCTCGCTCACGTCCGTACAGATTTCCGCAGCTTTTTCATCGCCCTTTACGGCATACACGTTCACGTTTGTGCTGTTGCCCGTCGGCTGAGTGTATAATATTTCGTAATCGTTGCGGTCGCCGGCATACTTAACATGGTTTATGCCGCTGGCAACATTCTCGCTGTTTTCGCCGAACTTGGCTCTGTGCAGGGAATAAACATTGCTGCTTCGGCGTGTGAAATAAACTATATTTCCTACCGACGGCGGGAAATATTCCTCGACCGATTCGGCAACCGTTTCGGCTCTTTGCAGCTCGGCGCTGTACATAAAGCAGCTTTTGATGTTCGATTTTGTTATTCCGTAGCAGGCAAAGAGTCCGTCCTTGGTCGTTTTCCAGCCGTCGTCAATGCCTTTTTCAACAAATTTACCCTGCTTTTTCAGGGATTTTTTGCTACCGACCTCAATCATTCTGAGATCATATTTACCCGTTGCGGACGCCGTATTCCGGCTGAACCAGATATACATTCCGTCCGTTGAAACGGAGATTTCTCTTGCCTCGCCGATGTCGTAGCTTGTTCCGTCGGCAAGCTTAACTGTTGCGCTTTTGTCCGTTGTGTTATAAACTGCGGCCACCGGAGAGGTGTTTCTGTCCGCTCTTTCCGCTCCGAAATACGCCCCTGCCATTGCACTCGCAACAATGATAATAAGTGCAAGACACGCAACGAGCGTCTTTATTCTTGAATCCCTTTTTGAGGGAATTTTTTTCTTTTTTAAAGCTGATTTTTTATCCGAATTTCTGCTGTCGGATTTTTTACTGCCGAAATCAACGGCAATTTTCTCAGGCTCGGAAATGTCGTCAAGAGGCTGAATATCGCCCGAGAATCCCATTGCATCATAAATTGGCAAAAGCTCAGACTCCTGAACTGCCTGAGCGTCATTTTCATATTCATCATTTGAAAGTCTGATATCGTCGCTTTCTTTCATCTTTTTCTCCGAGTCCCGTTCCGCCCGAGACCGAGCGAAACGGGATTAATAGATTTTATCAAGGTGCTGACCGTAATTTCTACGGTATTGCCTTAACAATTATTTCATTGAAACAGCTTTCTTTGCCTTTTCAACAATGTTTGAAGCGCAAAGGCCGTAAATCTTGAGCATCTCAACTGCCGGACCTGAGCCTCCGAACTTATCCTCAACACCGACTCTTACAACGGGAACGGGCTTGCCCTCGCAGACAACCTCCGTAACCGCAGAACCGAGACCGCCGATAATGCTGTGCTCCTCGGCCGTAACGATTGCGCCCGTCTCCTCAGCCGCCTTGAGAATGATTTCCTTATCAATCGGCTTGATGGTGTGGATGTTGATAACTCTTGCCGAGATACCCTCTTCCTTGAGCATATCCTTGGCAATCATAGCCTCATTTACCATAAGACCTGTTGCAACGATTGTAACGTCGCTGCCCTCTGCAAGCTCGATGCCCTTGCCGATCTCAAACTTGTAAGTATCGGGATCATTGAAGCGTGGAACGGCGAGTCTGCCGAAGCGCAGATAAACCGGTCCCTCGTACTCAGCCGCTGCAAAAACAGCCGCACGGGCCTCAACATCGTCCGCCGGGTTGATAATCGTCATGCCCGGGATAGTTCTCATGAGAGCGATATCCTCGCAGCACTGGTGGCTTGCGCCGTCCTCACCGACCGAAATGCCGGCATGAGTTGCGCCGAGCTTAACGTTGAGGTGGGGATATCCGATTGTGTTTCTAACCTGCTCGAAAGCACGGCCTGCAAGGAACATTGCGAAGGAGCTTGCGAAAACAGTGTGACCCGTTGTTGCAAGACCTGCGGCAACGCCTACCATATTACACTCGGCGATTCCTGCGTCGAAAAATCTCTCCGGGAATGCCTTTTTAAACATACCTGTTTTGGTTGCGGCTGCAAGATCGGCGTCCATAACAATGAGGCTCTCGTCCTTCTCGCCAAGCTCAACCAAAGCTTTACCGTAAGCTTCTCTTGTTGCTGTTTTGATTACGTCTGCCATCTCTTACGCCTCCAATTCTGCAAGTTGTGCCTTAAGCTCGTTCATAGCCTGCTCATACTGCTCGGCATTCGGAGCTGTACCGTGCCATGAGCACTGATCCTCCATAAAGGAAACACCCTTGCCCTTGACCGTCTTTGCGATAATCGCCGTGGGCTTGCCCTTGAACTCGGCTGCTGCCTTGAAAGCTGCGTCGATCTCGTCAAATGAATGACCGTAGATTTCAATAACGTTCCAGCCGAATGCACGGAACTTCTCGGGAATCGGATAGGGAGAGTTAACCTCTGCGATTGAACCGTCAATCTGGAGATTGTTGTTATCAACAACGGCGCAGAGATTGTCAAGTCCCTTGGCTGCGGCAAACATAGCTGCCTCCCAAACCTGGCCCTCTTCGATTTCACCGTCGCCGAGAACGGTGTAAACTCTGTAATCCTTCTTATCAAGCTTTCCTGCGAGAGCCATGCCGACTGCCGTTGAAACACCCTGACCGAGAGAGCCTGTGCTCATGTCAACGCCCGGAGTACGGTTCATGCTCGGATGACCCTGAAGCATTGCGCCCGGCTTACGAAGATTCTTAATTTCCGATACGGGGAAGAAACCCTTGTTTGCGAGAACCGCATAGAGAGCCGGAGCCGTATGACCCTTTGAAAGAACAAATCTGTCCCTGTTCTCATCCTTGGGATTTTTCGGGTCTACGTTCATGTGGTCGAAATAAAGATATGTGAGAATATCCGCTACAGAGAGCGATCCGCCCGGGTGACCCGACTTTGCATTGAACACACCTTCGATTACGCCCATACGAACCGTACAAGCCTTAATCTGTAATTGTTTTTTAGTTACTGCGTCCAAAAAAACACCTCCAATTATTCACTTAAATTTTGTTTTTTCAAGAAATCCTTAAAATAATCCGGAACATCCGCACTGAACTCAAGGTATCTTCCGTCTCTCGGGTGCTTGAATCCGATCAAGCCTGCGTGCAGACATTGTCCGTTTAATGAGGTCACTCCGTTCTTCGGCCCGTAAATATTATCTCCGGCAACCGGGTGGCCGATATAGGCCATATGAACTCTTATCTGATGAGTTCTGCCCGTTTCAAGAGTAACCTTGATATATGCAAATTTCTCATTCTGATCGATCACTTCATAATGAGAAACGGCATCCTTGGAATTTTGACTGATAACGCACATTTTCTTCCTGTCATTGGGATTTCTGCCGATCGGCGCATTGACCGTTCCGCTCAATTCCTTGAAATGACCGTGCACTACCGCCCTGTATTGCCTTGTAAAGCTATGCTCCTTAATCTGAGCGGCAAGCTTTTCATGGGCAAAATCATTCTTGGCAACTATTAAAAGTCCGCTTGTGTTCTTGTCGATACGGTGAACGATTCCGGGTCGAATGACTCCGTTGATTCCCGAAAGACTGCTTCCGCAATGGTAAAGCAATGCGTTGACAAGCGTTCCGTCGTAATTGCCGGCCGCCGGGTGAACCACCATTCCCCTCGGCTTGTTGACAACCAGCAGATCGTCGTCCTCATAGATAATATCAAGAGGAATGTTCTCGGGCTTCGCCTCAATCGTTTTAAGCTCCGGCATTGAGAAGCTTATCTCGTCGCCGATTGAAACTCTGAACGATTTCGGAACAGGCTTGCCGTTGACCCTGACCTCACCGTCGTCAATAATATGCTGGATATGCGAACGGGTAAAATCGGAGCATAAATCCGACAGCGTTTTGTCGATTCTCTCCCCTGCAAAATCCGAATCGATACGGAAGAAAAAATCACTCATGCTTCTCACCCGTCTTTTTGCGGTCCCTGAACATATCAACGATAACGTAAATCATAATTGCAATCGCACCGACAGTTACAAGAATATCGGCAAAATTGAAAACTGCGAAATTCATAAACTGCACGTCGATGAAATCAACAACATATCCCCTGAAAATTCGGTCAATCAAATTGCCGAGACCGCCGGAAACAATCATCACGGCGCAGGTGAGATAGAATTTTGACTTTATCTTTTTAGTCGCTATGAGGACTATGCCGGCTACAATTACGACACCTGTAACGATTGAAAGCAGGGTCGTGCTCTGCGAAAACGAACCGAATGCCGCTCCCGTGTTGCGCACATAATTCCAACCGATGAATCCGTTGATAAATTCCGCCGAGCCGACAGGCTGAAGACAGCGTTCAACAAAGAACTTTATCACCTGATCGGCCGCAGTCAGAACCGCTATTGAAATAAAACTTATCAATACACTCATTATTTTCTGAAAAAGCCCTTGATTTTACCGGCCAATCCGCCGTCGTTGCCGTCATCGTCAAGGTCGTCATCGTCAAGATCGTCGAGATATCCGTTATCGCTATCGTCGGCGGCATAGGAATCAATATTCTCAAACTTGAGCTTGAATCCGTCTTTTTCCTTCTGATCCTTCTTGGGCTTGGTGAACATTATGTCCTGAGGCTCCGGCTTTTCCTCCTTGTCAAAATCTTCAACAATTTTGTCAAGCTCTTCGTCGCTTGCGTCGTCAATATTGGGAACAACAAACTCTGCCGATTCCGCTGTCTCTTCAACATCTTCATCCGCATCGTCTTCCTCATATGTCGGGTCGGACTCAGCGTCGGTATCCTCTGTTTCGTATATCATTTGCTGGAGATGCTCAACGTCCATCGACTCGGCTTCCCTTGCCTCGGGAGCCTTGACCTCCTCGACGGTTTCCTCAAAAGGGTGCTGCTCTTCCTGCTGAGCTTCCTCTGCCTTCTCCTCAGCCGGCTCTGCCGGCTCTTCTGCCTTTTCAGGCTCGGCAGCCTCTTCCTTAACCTCATCGGCAGGCTTCTCTGCGGGGGCTTCTTCCTCCTTAGTCTCTTCCTCGGCGGTCATCTTTTCGATAACGACCTCGGGAAGCTTACCGATAAGCTCAACCTGTGCGGCATATTCGCCGAGAATCTGCTGTTTGAACTTTGTAACCTCCTGCTTCATGGTTTCGAGAGCTGCAAGCTCCTTAATCATGTCGCTTCTTGCGCTGACAGCAGCTTCCTTGGAATCCTGAATTGCCTTTTCGGCAATCTCCTTAGCCTGCTTCTGAGCTTCCTCAACGATTGCGTCCGCCTGATACTTTGCCTTGGTGAGCATTTCCTTTGCGGCAGCGTCGAGTCTCTCGTTTTCCGTGTCCGTGCGCTCCTTGACGTCGGCAACAAGCTTGTCGGCCTTTTCCTGAGCCTCACGGGTAATCTTCTCGGCCGCTCTCTGAGCAGTCAGAAGTGCATTGCGAATATTATCCTCATCATTTCTGTATTCTTCAAGTCTCTGTGCAAGAAGGTTGATCTTCTTGAACATTTCTCCGTTTTCACGGAACATCTGCTCGTAAGACTCGGCAACTTCCTGAATGAAGGTGTCTACGCTCTCTGCTTTATAAGCATTTCTTCCGGAGGCTTCAAAATGGTGATTTGTGATTTTTGCCGGTGTTAACATGGTTTATTCCTCCTGTATTTTAAACAATAATTTATCAATAGTTTGAATGTTCAACCTCATCAAGAAGCTCGCCCGTAAGCGGCACATTGTAAGGTGTGATTATATATGCCCTGCCTGCAACACGCTTGATATCGCCGTTGTTGGCATAAGCGACGCCGCTGAGGAAGTCGATTATTCTTACCGTTGCGTCATTCGGGCAGGTCTCAAGATTGAGAATAACGATTCTTTTTTCATTGAGCACGTCGGCAACCGAGCCTACGTCCTCATATCTGTCAAGCTTTTTGAAAACAACGTGAGCCTTTGAAGATGCGGCCGCCGCTGCGGGAACGGACGAACGTATATCGACAACCTTGTTGTCACGGTCGCTTCTGTGATTGAAAGAAAAATTACTTCTCACGTCACGGGAATCTTCCTTTTCAGGCTCCTCATCATCAATATCAACATCGTCGAGGAATTCCTCCTCCGACATATTGAACATATTCTTAAATTTGTCCATCATACCCATTATAATAAATCCTCCTGAATCAATATACTCGTTTACCGAAAAGCGACGATCCAACTCTAACCATCGTCGAGCCTTCCAGTATCGCTTCAACGTAATCTCCGGACATTCCCATCGACAGTATGTCCATACTGATATTATCTAATTTTTTTGCCTTTATGTCAAGGAACATTCGGTTCATATTCATAAAAAATTTACGAATTTCGCTGCTGCTGTCGCAAATCGGCGGTATAGCCATAAGACCTTTGACCCGAACGGCGTCGATTTCGGAGATTTCGCAAAGAGTTTCGGTCAGCTCGGACGGATCAAGACCGAACTTGCTGGCCTCCTCGCCGATATTGATTTCCACCAAAACATCGGTCACGATGCCCTTTCTCGCAGAAATCTTGCCGATTTCCTTTGCAACCTTAACGCTGTCAACGCTGTCAATCATATCAACCTCACCGACAATCTGCTTAACCTTATTTGTCTGCAAATGGCCGATAAGGTGTCTTTCAACTCCGTCAAGGTGCAGCTCGTCACGCTTGCCGAGGTATTCCTGAACTCTGTTTTCGCCGATAAGGTCAATGCCGAGCGAAAGCGCATGATTGATATAAAGACTGTCAACCGTTTTGGTTACGCCCATCAATCGGACCGAGCCTTCGTCTCTGCCGCTTTCAAGCGTTGCCTTTTGTATGTTTTCCCTGATACGCTTGTAGTTTTCTTCAATATCTTTGAAGCGTTCCTCAACTAATGCTTTTTCCATCACTGAGATTCCTTCCTTTCACGATCACTTCATCGTAGCGTTTGATCGGACGGTAGCCGTTCGACGCTTCGGTTTCCTCGCTGACGAGAACATAATCGCCTGCGTCATAAATTATTTCAATCTTCCTAGCGTTCATAATGTCGCCTCGGAGAATATATACAATATCAATCTCATTGCCTTTTTCGTCCTTTTCACGTCTTATTGACGAGCTGTTGACCTTGTAGCCCTTATACTCTTTGAAAACAAGCTCAATATCCTCTGCCCTCATGTTGGCATAGGTCTCGTTCATTCTGTTGCATGAAAAAGCGACGGCAACCTTATTATTCTGCGTTGTCGAGATTTTTTCAACCCTGACCTCAACGTCTTTGAAGCCGTAATACGGCATATTTATCTTCATCGTGTCGCCCTCGGCCATCAGAAGCGAATATTTGCTGTCCATAACCGTAACAAGATACCACTTGTAGCTGCCGACAATCTTGCCCATTCTGCCCGTAACGTCATCAGGCTTTTTATCAAAAAGCTTTTCCGCTTCGCCGACTGTTAAATCGCCGATTTTATCATAATCAATGGCATTTTCATAGCCGTCAAGATTGCTTATATAATAGCCCGAAAGCGGTGCAAGCACATCGGACGAGCTGATTTTCTTCGATTCAAGCGACTTTATTTTTGCTCCAAGCTCATTGAATTTCGCCGTCAAATCAATCGTTCCGTCTTTCAGAATCTGTTTGCTTGCAAGCTTGTTTTCAAGCTCCTCGATATTCTGACTGACATTTGAAAAATCTCCTTTACCCGAAGCCTCGATAAGCTCGGTGAAGCTCGAATCAATGTCCTTATTCAGCTTTTCCATATCCAGTGCGTTAAGCTCGGTCTGCTCGGAAAGCTCCTGGTATCTCGCAAGGCTCTCCTTGGCATCAAGAAGTGCCGACATATTGGCCGCATCCTCGGTCGTGCCGCAGACTCTCGCAACTGCGTCGCCGCTGGCAACCCGCATACCGTCCTTGATGAGAGGAACGACTGTTCCCGTAGTTTTCTGGTCTATATATTCCTCGTCACGGACAATAAAAGCTTTCAAATCAAGCTTTTCCTGCTCAATAACCTCATCGGCCGTCTCCGTGTCATAGCTGTCACGGTTGACCCTCACTGCGTCATGAAAAAGATAAACGAATGCGGCAAGAACCAACACCGTGCAAATCATATTTATCCATGTGCGGTTTTTCATTCGGGCGTCTCCCCTTTCCTAAAGCTTTCAACAATCGCAAATGCTGCATTTGCGAGTTCCTCTCTTTTTTGATATTTGTCAATTAAAAGCCAATTTATTCGTTCATTGCGTCTGAACCATGTCAACTGACGCTTTGCATATCTTCTGGTCGCTCTTTTCAGGTTTTCCTCCGCTTCTTCAAGCGAAATTTCACCGTCAATATACGGCCTAAGCTCCTTATAGCCTATCGCCTGTGCCGAAGTAGAGCCGTTCTCCGAGGCAAGATATTCCCTCGCTTCATTCTCCAGCCCACGTTCGAACATGATATCGACACGGCGGTCGATTCTGTCATAAAGGAACTGCCTGTTCTCTGCATCAAGGCCGATAAAGCAAACGTCATAGGGCGAAGCCTGCTTGGAAAGCTCTGCCTGCTCGGTCATCGTCGTGCCTGTGGTTTTGTAAACCTCAAGCGCACGGACGATCCTTTTTATGTTATTCGGGTGAAGCTTTTCGGCATATTCCGGGTCGAAGGCTCTGACCTCCTCAAGAAGCTTATCCGCACCCCCGTCCTCCGCTCTTTTCAAAAGCGAACGGCGAAGCTCCTCATCGCAGGAATCATCGCTGAGCTTAACGTTATTGAGAAGCGTATCGACGTAAAGTCCCGTTCCGCCGCAGACAACGGGAATCAAGCCCCTTGAATGAATATCGGCAATGCATTCCGACGCCGCCTGCTGATACAGTGCGACACTGTAATCCTCGGAATTATCGAGAAAATCCATCATGTGATGCGGAATATTTTTCTTTTCCTCCTCGGTCGGTTTGGCGGTTGCAATATCCATGCCCTTATATATCTGCATGGAGTCAGCCGAAACAACCTCGCCGCCGAAGTGACGGCATATTTCAACAGCTAAATCGGATTTTCCCGACGCCGTAGGGCCTATAACGGCCACAACAGGTATTCTCTTCATCCGATCAGCTCCCAAAGAAAGATTTTTATATGTTGGTTTTTAAATATCGGATATCTAATATCTAATATCTAATGTCTAAATCGGTACTGCCCCGAGCGAAAATTGCGTTGTTGCAAATTAACCTTTAAACCTAAATTGATGGAAATTTGTTCAAAACGCTTTTTGCAGTGAGGGAGCTGTACGAGGTACTGCCCCGAGCGAAAAATGCGTTGTGGGCAAATTAACACAATTTATACGCGTCCGAAGTTTTTTTCAATCTCATACCTTGACATTTCTACCAAAACAGGTCTGCCGTGGGGGCAATATCTGATATCGGGATTGTTGAGAAGACTTTCGACGAATCTGTTCAGCTCATAGTCCGTTGTTTTGTCGCCGGCTTTGATGGCGGCACGGCAAGCGGTTGAATGATAAATCCAATCGAGCTTTTCGGGAACAAGCTCCTTTTGGCCGTTGACAAGATGACCGGCAAGCTCCATGATGACCTCGGCAAGGTCTGCGTCCGCAACAGCCGTAGGGCACTCATTTACGATAACCATTCCGCCGCCGAAGTCCTCAACGTGGTAGCCGGCCTTTTCGAGAAGGTCGAGATTGTCGAGAACCGCCGAGTATTCCTCTTTGCTGAGGGTGACGGTCACGGGAGCGAGAAGCATCTGAGTTTCGATACCGTCACGGTTCGCTTTGAATTTTTCAAAGAGCATACGCTCGTGTGCGGCATGCTTGTCAATTATCAGAAGCTTTTTGCCCTGCTCGACAAGTATGTAGGTTTTGAACGCTTCGCCGATGACCCTATAAGGTTCAACCTCGGGCTGAACCTCTTCAACAATCGGCTGAACAGGTTCAGACTCGATTGAAGGCTTTATTTCAACCGGCTCGGGCTTCGTTTGTGCAACCGGAGCAGTCTCCCGTGCCGTCGGCTTAAAGCAGGGAATGAGGTCGGGCGTTTCGTTCTTTTCTATTTCAAAATTTGAGTTATTATCATTAAAAACAATTGGTTCGGATTTCGGCGTTTCAACCGTTTTTCTGAATTCGTCAGATGTTGTGTTAGTCCAAAAATCCTGTTCGGGCTGAGCTTCTTTTTTAATCTGCTCAAGCTGCTGTCCGTATATTTTTATCTGCTTGCCCTCGGCAGGTCTCGGCATAAACTGACGGCTGACTTTCTGCTGAAATGTCGCCTGTACTCTCGTGTCGCCCTGCTGCAAAGCCGATTTTGCACAGTAATAAACCGCATTGAAAATCATCTTTTCGTTAGCGAAGCGGACCTCGGTCTTTGCCGGGTGAACGTTGACGTCCACTGCACCGGGAGCAATCTGTATTTTGAGAACACAGGCAGGAAATTTGCCGACCATGACAGAATTTTTGTAGGCTTCCTCAAGGGCCACCATGCCTGTGCGTGTTTTTATAAATCTGTCGTTCAAAAAGAAATACTGCATCATTCGGTTCGGGCGGGCATTGAACGGCTTTGATATGTAGCCGCTAACTTTCACACCCTCCAGCTCGTAGTCACACGGAATAAGCGTTGAGGCAAAATCCTTGCCGAGCACCTTATATATTGCACCGTCAAGCCTTCCGTCTCCGGAAGTGAACAGCACGTCCTTTGAATCTCTGATAAACCGAACGCTGACCTCCGGGTGAGAAAGTGCGATTCTGTCAACAACTGCGGCAACGGCGTTACCCTCGCTGACGTCCTTTTTGAGGAATTTCATTCTCGCAGGCGTGTTGTAGAAAAGGTCACGGACAATCAATGTCGTACCTTTCGGGCATCCTGCGTCGTCAAGAACGGTTTCCTCGCCGCCCTCAATGCAATAGCGTGTGCCGATGTCCTCGTTTTCGCCCCTCGTCATGACCTCGACACGTGAAACAGCGGCAATAGAAGCCAATGCTTCACCACGGAAGCCAAGGGTGCAAATTGCATTCAAATCGTCTGCGGTGGAAATTTTACTTGTCGCATGGCTGATGAAAGCCTTACGAATGTTATCACGGTCGATTCCGCAGCCGTTGTCGGTTATGCGAATATATGTTATTCCGCCACGCTTTATTTCAAGAGTAATCTTATCCGCTCCCGCATCAATCGCATTTTCCATTATCTCCTTGACAATGGACGCCGGACGTTCGACAACCTCACCGGCGGCGATAAGCTCGGCAATATGCTTTGGTAAAATATTGATTTGCGGCATAAGATCACCTCTTTTTCTTCCCTTATTTTTTTACAGCCTGTCCGCTCTGTTTTTCAGCTCATAGAGCTTTTGCAAAGCCTCTATCGGCGTAAGTGTGTTTATATCAATCGTCTTAAGCTCCTCAACAATCTCATTGCCCTCATTTGAAGCAAATGAAATCTGCATATCGTCGTCGCTTTTTTCAACCGTTCTGATTACGGTAACTGCGCCTTTTTCCTCAAGCTCTTCGAGAATATCCTTGGCACGGTTTACAACCGCATTCGGAACGCCTGCGAGCTTGGCAACCTCGATACCGTAGCTGCCGTCCGCTCCGCCACGAACAATTCTTCTGAGGAACGTTATGTCGTCGCCCCTCTTTTTGACTGAGATATTGTAATTCTTCGTTCCGCCGATTTCGTTTTCCAGCTCGGTCAATTCATGATAATGCGTTGCGAAAAGCGTCTTTGCACCGAGCTTTTTCGGGTCGGCGCAGTATTCGAGCACCGCGCGGGCTATCGCCATGCCGTCATAGGTCGAGGTGCCGCGCCCTATCTCATCGAGAATGAGCAGGCTGTTTTCGCTCGCATATTGCAGAATATTTGCGACCTCGCTCATTTCGAGCATGAATGTGGACTGCCCCGAGGCGAGGTCGTCCGAGGCGCCGATGCGGGTGAAGATACGGTCCACCACGCCCAGACGGGCGCTTTTGGCCGGGACGAAGGAGCCGATCTGGGCCAGAAGCACGATGAGGGCCACCTGGCGCATATAGGTGGATTTACCGGCCATGTTCGGGCCGGTCAGAATGGCCACGCGGCTGCTCTGCGTGTCGAGCGCCGTGTCGTTCGGGACGAACAGACTGTCCTTGAGCACCTGCTCGACGACCGGGTGCCGCCCGTCGCGGATCGTGATCTCGCCGGAGAAATCGACCTCCGGCCGGCAGTAGCCGTATTTGACGGCGATGTGCGCAAAATCGGCCAGCACGTCCAGCGCGCCGACGGCGTTTGCCGTGCGCAGGATGCGGTCGGCCTGCGCCGCAAGCTGCTGCCGCAGAGCCTGAAAATGCTCATATTCGAGCGCGGTGATGCGCTCCTTGGCCGTCAGGATGGTGTTTTCCAGCTCCTTCAGCTCCGGCGTGATGAAGCGCTCGCCGCTCACGAGCGTCTGCTTGCGGATGTAGCTGTCCGGAACCTGCCCGACCTGCCCCTTGGCGACCTCGATGTAATAGCCGAACACGCGCGTGTAGCCCACGCGCAGGTTTTTGATGCCGGTTTTTTCCTTTTCCTGCGCCTCGATCGCGGCCAGTGTGCCCTTGCCGCCGCTGAGCACGTCGCGCAGGCGGTCGATCTCGGCGTCGTAGCCGTCGCGGATCAGCCCGCCCTCGCGGACGGTGAAGGGCGGCTCGTCGACGATCGCGGCGTCGATCGCGTCGCAGAGGTCGGTCAGATCGTCCATCTCCCCGAGCAGCACGGCGAACATCGGCGCGGCAAGCCCGCCGACCAGCGCGCGCAGCCGGGCAATCGGGCGGCAGCCGCCGCTCAGCGCGACGAGGTCGCGGGCGTTGGCCGCCCCGGTGACGATCCGCGCGGTCACGCGCTCGAGATCGGTCACGTCGCCGAGCGTCTGCCGCAGCTCCTCGCGCTCCATCGTCCGCTTGCTCAGCTCCTCCACGGCGCAGAGCCGCTGGGAAATGCGCTTGGGCTGCATGAGCGGCTTTTCCAGCCAGCTCCGCAGGGTGCGGCTGCCGAGCGAGCAGCAGCATTTGTCGAGCACCCAGAGCAGACTGCCGCGTTTTTCGCCGCTGCGCAGCGTCTCGGTCAGCTCCAGATTGCGCCGCGCGGAGAGGTCAAGCTCCATGAAGCGCCCCTGCTCGTAGTATTCTAAATCCTTGATGTAGGAAAGATCGGTCTTCTGCGTTTCGTGCAGGTATGAGAGCAGCGCGCCCAGCGCGAGCGACGCGGCCGGGTTGTTGCGCGGAAGGCTTGCAAAGCGCTCCTCGCCAAACTGCGCGCGGATGGCATCGCGTTCCGGCATCAGCTGGCTGTGCCGCCGGTGCTGCCCTTCCGGAGCGAGGATATCTGCGCGATTCTCTCTAATCTGATTGACAACGCGGCAGAGGAGTGCCGCCGTCTGCACGAAAACGGCGCGGCGGACGCAAATATTACGCTGGATATTCATCCGCACCAGAGCTATCTGTTCATCCAGTGCAGCAACACGACCGACCGCACGGCGCTGGAGCGAAACAAGCGCGGTCTGCGCACGACGAAGCGGGACGCAGCACTGCACGGTTACGGCACGCAGATTATCGCGAAGCTGGCGGAAAAATACAACGTGACAAACACCGCCATCGCGTCCGTACTCTTCATCATCGCGTGGGATGCGGTCTAATCGCAATTCATCCAAGGG